>ERZ1740072.233-NODE-233-length-24304-cov-8.651614_pt1 | contig 24304 bp, 19 predicted proteins | sample MGYA00581733_ERZ1740072 | MGnify/ENA primary metagenome ERZ1740072 (study PRJEB43018, sample SAMN04849741) | marine metagenome | isolation source: floating plastic debris | place: Pacific Ocean | collected 2008-08-30 | study: EMG produced TPA metagenomics assembly...
GAGGTACTTTTTATCCGCCTATATCTCAAAAAGTTCTGCGCATCCGTCCTTGAAACTTCACACAGTAAATTGAGAGACCCTAAACTGTATCATGTCAAAGTTTGATCATGATCAGACACATAGCCACAGAGTTATAAACAAAAGGTTTGGTGTAGAAGAATGCTGGTCTTACATTAATGCTGGTCTCTTCTTTGTTACTGTGATATGCATTATCTCACACCCCAGTCACGCGATTGTAGCTCAGACAGCAGCCACTATCCTACTATTTGTGTGAAAACATGACCTCTTGCTAGGTTTAGTAGCGCATGAAACGATAGAGTCTCATCTGAGACTAACCACTTCTTCTGCTCCTAGCAGCATCAACCGTGTAAATTATTTCCATTCAATTACACATTCAGTGTCACGTAGTTTCATATATGTAATAATGATTGTGTTTGCAGTGGAGAGGACAGAATTTTGTGGAATGTCTCACATTTTTATTACAACTTAACTTTGCTACACTGGGTAAGGATTTCCCTACTGACTCCCTGACAGACAGCCAGTTACGCCTACTCCAGCATCTGCGTGAGTTAGGACTTGTATTCCAGAAAAAGGTGAGGTCTTGAGCTTTTATAATTTCTGAGAAATTTTAGAATAAATGTAATATATGTAATTCATTAAAAGTTTCTCCAGTACCAGTAGGCCCTGCTATTGTGTATTGTGATCTGCATTGTACGAGCATAAAGTAATAGTGTGATGTGTTGGTAGTTGTGAATCGGTGTTGCCCCCTCCCTGATTTATGGCATCAATGGGAGCAAAACTCCAAATAAGGCGGACAAAAGTCTATTAATATTCGTATCATTTTTGTAGAGGACATACCCAAGATTTTATCCTACTAGACTAGCCGTGAACCTGGTCACAGGGCAGAGCAAGTCAACCACATCAGACTCGAAAGAGAAAGGCTTCATTGTGGTAGAGACAAACTACAGGGTGTATGCGTATACAGGTTTGTCCACTCAACTTTCAAAAGTTCTCTACTCTTTGCTTTTTGTGTAGTAGCTATCAGCATAAGACAACGATCTGCCACTTCAAAGCTGCTTCTGCAGTTGGGTTGTATAAGCTAGCATTAAGATGACAAGACGGTTGACGAAGCTCAGGAAATGTAACAGAAGCATCGAAAGCTGGAGTATTATCTCCTGATAATATGGTTTACATACATGAGTTTATTTATTCTACAATTATTCATGTGTTTTTAGATTCTCAGCTGCAGGTGGCACTCCTAGCTTTATTCTGTGAGATGTTATACAGGTATGTCAGCTTTTTCATCCCTGCCATTGATCATATAGGAGAAGTAATATATATAGAATCCCTGATACGTCAAATTGCTGATACAACATGATAATGTTTTTGATTATTTTCCTCTACCTTTTTGGAAGATCTAGTTTAAATCAACCAAAATATTCTCATTCAATTTTGATGGGAATGTTTTGTGTTGCTGCCATGTTGTGTTTTGTTTGTTTGTTGAACTGCTATTTGAGCTCTGATATAAAGAGCAAACACCTCTAATAAGTTATTTGACTTGATCTAAAGCATTCTTCAGCATGAATTTGACCCTTGAAATAAAGTGGGCTAACAAAACCAATCAGTTGGATTTTGAAACTTGATAGCCTTGTCAACAGACAGCAATTCAAGCTGGTTTCTGCATTAGGTGTGGATCTGAAACGATGTATTATAAGGTTTTCTTGTAATCCTACAATTTCATCTTATAGATTTAGTTGGAAAGCGTCGGCCGTTGATAATAAACTCATGCATATTGAAATTTTGTTTGCTTGTAGATTTCCTAACATGGTTGTGGGTAATATTACAAGGGAAAGTGTAAGACAAGCTCTCATATATGGAATAAAATCTGAACAGGTCTGTATGTTGTGATCTCTCTAAAAACATAAACACCTAGTTACCCAACCCGTTCCTACCACTCACCCAGTACATGTTACCCAGTCCATTACCACTACTCAAACACAGCACCTACCCACCCCCAAATCAGTCGTCAAAACACATGTATCTTCTATGGTGGTAGATCTTTGCATCTTGATTTAGTTGTATTTGGTGCCATTTAATTTATTAGTACAATTGGGTTGTTTACTTTACTGGAAGTTTATTTCCGTCTTTCTTTTTACAGATAATAAACTACTTAACAATGCACGCACATACAGAAATGTTAGCTAATCGGCCGGTGTTACCTCCGACCATCATAGATCAGATTAGACTGTGGGAGATTGAGAGAGACAGGTTCACATTCACTGAAGGTGTTTTATATGATCAGTTTATGTCTCAGAATGAGTTTGAGATTCTCAGAGATTATGCTAAGGTAAGCCCAGGAGTGTGCTTTTTCTTTTAACAAACTCCACAAACAATTTCCTGGGATCTGGAGTAAATGTCTGTAGTACGCTAACTGCGAACCCTATATAGAATATGTGTTGTTTGTAGTTTTTGGCTTAAATTACGACGTTTGACGTCAATAAGAATTTTCTGGGATTACAAACCTTGTTGAGCCATCCTAAGAATATACTGCGCTTCCAAGATCTGTTGTTTGTCAGCCTTTTGTACCTTGTGTAAACTTGTCATATCGTTGATAAAAGCAATGTTAGTTGCTCGCTCTGAACTAGCTTTACACTTCCACTCAGATAATCTAACTCACCTCGATAAGACGGGCATCCGCTTGGATTGATGTGCCAGATTTTGCCAGAGTATAAGTGGTGACTGGTGGACAAGTTGCTGATTTAACAGCTACATTTGTTGGATATAAATGTCCCATAAAATTTAGTCACAAAAAGTACAAAAAAAGGAAATTACGAAAAAGTCTGGCTTACTGTGCTAGTGAAAATATACTACACCTGCATGGGCGTAGCATGTCATCGGAGCTGGGCCGCATTCTAGCATGGATCGGACATCAATATTTATCACTCCAACTAGACTGAATTCGCAGAAATCTATGTCTATATTTTCTATTTCTAACACTATCACCATATGGAGGGATTTATGATGTAATTCAATCTTATCGATATCTACAAAATACAACCTAACTGAATGAATCATACATCTGCATCGCGTAATAGATAGTTTTTTTGCGTTCTCTTTCAGGATATCGGGGTGCTAATATTGGATAATAGCAGGTCACGGACAATAGTTGTTACTAAATCCGGACATGACGATGTCAAGAAATACTGGAAGAGACAGAAAAAGTCTTGATAACTGTAAAAACACTCTCCAACTCCCCTGTAATATTTTTTCTAGTCCAAATTTTCTACTCATGTAAATATTGTATAGATAGAAAGCACACCAGAACTGTACTCCCTTTTCCATTTTGCATTAAAAAAATCAATCTTTATGGATAAAAGTTGGTTGATTCATTCTACCTAACCACAACCATTATGCAGACTGACCTGTCTCTGTGATTAGAGCAAAGAAGGTAATGCATAGGACCTTCCGCTGTTGTTGGACACTGAATTTGTACCAACAATCACACTTTCATCTTTGTTATTAACTGACCATCTTTTAGATTTTTCAGGGTCACTTATTATGACATCCCTGTGTTGTCATTATGCTCCTCATGCAATCAGTGGATTTTCCAAAGGGTATAAGGGATTCTCAGTGGGATTCCAGTTAGCTGACCAATCATAGAATTAAAAACAAAGTGGTTGCTAGGTGATTGTGTACATAGCATGACGTCACACCATTTTTTCATGGGCGCTGCCATTGAATGCAGGTGCTTGGGTACTTATACATAACATATAGACTGACAGTGAAAAGCTAGTGAGTTATAACTAAAGAGATAGTGATTCAATTATAAAGAGCACCCGAAAAAGGATTGGATTTATATACTTGCAGGCTACATATTGGTGGGTAGGCCTTTGTTGATGAAGTTAATCTTGCCACATACATTTTGGCTCATCCAAAGAGTGTAGGCTGTTCTAGCAGTGAATACTCCTTTGGCTATAGCAATGAATAGTTCTCGGCTGTAGACTGTCTTGTAGACTGTCACTCCTCATTCTGTTGGGTTGGGAATTCCCCTCCCAACCCAACTGAATGGACTGAGAGTGGCAGTCTAGCTGTGACAAGAAGTAATCTTTTTAGTTGAAAGCTGTGAGCTCTGTTGTCCTGACCTAGAAGGTAAATTTAAATGTACTAAATGACATTCTTGATGATAGTGAAGTTTATTTAGTGTTTATGATATATTCATGCAAATTGCCAGATGAGCTTGCATTGTGTGAGTGTTGAAGGCTCTGGAAGGGTGAAAATTGCAGCTACTGAATAGTGCCCACAGAGTCGGGGCATCATCAATTGTTGATTGTTTCATTCAGTGTTGTAGCTCTTTTCTCCAAACTTTAGAGGAAACCTATGCATTGCTCAGATCCTGTGATTAATATTCTCGTCTACAGTTTGAGGCCTCTGGTGGCATACAAAGCATGGTCCGATTTTAGATAGATAGATAGATAGATAGACCATCTCTAAGAATAGGCAGTACTCAAGGAGTCGAACTCATTGATTATATTTTAAATTTCAGTCAATTGAGCTCTTTATATAAAACTTGACAATTGTTGTATCTCTGTCTATGCTGCATGTTTTGGATGTTATTCAGAACCTGCATGGTAGGCTGTTACCATTCTTCGTAAATACTACTGCACGCTCTTGGCGAAAAAAATGCTGCCTGTTCCATTTTAAGTGACGTAGTCTGGTTTTACGTAATATAGCTTCAGTAGATCTCGAGCGACTACCAAAAAGGGACAAAAAAGTATCCATTTGATAACATCTACCCTCGACAAAAAGAATATTGACCAGAAATTTTTGCCAATTTAAGAAGAACTTGTTTTGAGGACAACTATTTTCACTTCTTTTTATGTAAATTACCTCGGAGAGAAAATTTGAGTAGTTTATTATGTGAAACTTTTTATTTGTTAATATTTCTGCGTATACGTTAGTTGTGATGGCCTAAATTACCAAAAGACCTGTTTTTGTCATTGCGATTTGAATTAATATTTTCACACAGCTGGCCTACATGGTCATGTTTAATGACGTTCTGTAAACATGTCTTCTACTTTGCAGAGATACTCGCGCAGATTACAAGACAGAGAGGGAAGTGGCTCACTTAGCCGCACTAGAGCGGATGATGATTAAGCTTTGTTTTCGGATATATCATATTTAGCCTTTCTACTCTATAATACTTAACATGGCAAAACCTCCAAACTTAGCCACATACATCATTCTCATACTAGTCTTCCTTTTGAATCTCATGACTGGTAAGTACTGGAACTAAGGATAAAGCGTAGGCTACTTAAACATAACCTCACTGTGTAGGCCTATGTGTTTGGGTATTTACAGCATAAACACCACTGCTTAATGTGAAGCCTATCGTGCGTATACCATGTAGCTGGAAGAATATTGGTTTTTCTGTGCTATCACATTCTGGGTCTAGACTCCTAGCTATAGTAGGGTTTTTTTTGAATAAGCTACCAGTAGTTGATATAGATTCTAACAAATGCAAACCAGGACTAAAAATTAATTTACAAGAGTAAATGATGTTGTCTATGTTACACAGACACTGGCGATTGCAATTGTTAGTGAGCGTGTCTTTTTTCACTGTAGTATTGGTGAATGCTCAATGTACATCTTCACAATGTAACCCAGGAGAATATTATGAGAACAGTACATGTCAGAACTGCCCTCCAGGATCATAGTAAGTTATCCCTACTTTTATATTCCTGTGATGTTCGTCTGTAAAACTGGAGAGAATAAGCCTCCCAGAATCCAGGCGTACCAGGGATCGCATTGTGGGTTTTTAAGCCTCTTTTAGTATTAAATTGAAATTTGATGCTGATCTTTGAAATATTTCAGCTAAAAATAAAGTGTTGTGTAAATATGAGTATTGTGTGCGCATAATTAACTCACAGTATATATTGGTCGATTTGTGTACTAAAGAGATTTGATTACATCAGAGATCGGGTGCAACATGTTACATGTACACATGTACTGTATACCGCTGGAAGGCCCTTTTTTTGAAAAGCGCAGAATCAAACTATTGAGAGCTAATGTTCTGATTATAAGGGCGTATATATTCTGGGTTGCCAATGGTGAATTTACAATAATTTTGTTCCTGCTTAAAATCACATTCTCATCTATTACTACGCTGTATAAGTTAGGGTGGGCAAGCTGGATCTACGCGTGTGGAGATGCAAGACAACCTACAAAATAAGTTGTAACTTTTTCTCTACAAATTGAATCGATATAACTTTTCATGTGTGTCATTGAAACAATCACACCCTGTAAAGAGCCAAATTAAATGTGCCAAAGAGCCGTACATACAGCAGTAACGATCAACATATCAGTAGATACATCAACATGTAAGCAAATGCATGTATACATCTATATATCAATATTGGAACAGATTGATTTAGCTCTACCCCTTATTTTGCGGTTTGAACGTATGAGTAAACAGCTCACCGTGATAATTTATGTTTTTTTATTACAGTTGTGAGGGGAGTAATAACACACGAGTTGAATGTTCTCCTGGTACATATAACAACGAGTCAAACTCAGTAGATTCTACAGCCTGTGAATCATGTCCTACTGGATATTATAGCGGGTCGGGTGCTGCATCCTGTACAATATGCCCAGCTGGTTATGCCTGTCCTACTGGACTTCTAAGTAAGTCTTTATTTTTTCTACCTGTATGTACCTGGGTATGATATTTTTAGGGTGATATCTTGTTTCAGTAATCCAATGGTGAGAAACCAAACCACTGTCACAGTGATTTTCCTTTGAATTTTGCCCTAACGTTTTAGATGCATACATCTTACATGTTTGCTGTTTTTTTTTTCATTTTACTAAGCTACTGCGGGTTGTTAGGTAGTGTGTGCTGCTTCATTTTCTATGGAAAGGTTGAAAAGTTTTATTTCTGAATGCTGTGATGTTATACCAGATTTTATGGTTACTGGAATACAGAACTGAACAGGGAATAGGAAAATGCATGGGACAGACTTACCATCCGTTATTTGTACCGTACTTTGGATTTTGCTACGGGACGGCTCACAGAAAAAAACCTTGTCCTCTCTCTGTGGTATTGTCCATGTAGGTGACATAATGACATTGTATAAGCAGTATTGATACATGTATAGCGATGTATAAGCAGTATCGATGCGTGTATAGTGATGTATAAGCAGTATTGATATGTCTATTGACGATGTTGTTGTTATCTGTAGGTGATAAGGTTGCTTGCGTGGAGGGCGAATATTCTCTTGACGGTCAAGACTCGTGTACAAACTGTTCATCTAACTCACCTGGCTATGTGTGTATATCAACAAGTCAATCCCCTGTGGTGAGTATACCTGTATGCTTCTCCTGTTTTTCTACATCTGCAAATTATTATTATTGTGTTTAAACTTTCCATAATTTGCAGTAGACCTAATCACAAATAAACTTTGTCTTACACCCAATAGTTAAATAAATTTCAGTATTGCTACATATAGACCGAATTGAGAATATGTTGCAAATTTGTAAAAAAAAATCACTTAATCCAGTGTTTCCTGTGGGCTGCTTTAAGACTGTAAATTGATGTACTGTCAGTACTTGTGTGGGGCATGTTTCTTGTGCAGAAATAACTGTAAAATAATCCTGTCCTCATGCCAGTTAATCAGGCTACTTTATTGCCAAAGTCTTGACAATGAGCAATAATGTCACTGCTATTCTAAAATGTTTTGTTGACCACCAGTCCACTAATACAATCACTAAGCTCGTTAATCCTTTGTTGTTATATGATTACCCCATTATTTTAATGAAATGATTGCTTTTCATTCAGTACTGTTACGCATATTTTCAAACAAGCTCCAGTCACAAATACTTTTTTGTCAGTATACATGTATGTAGCCATATGCTGATTTACAACCAAAGATAGACACACATTTTGATACTTTCCCTGGTGGGATTATTTGACACACGATTTTGATCAGTAGCAGCCCATTATGTCACTCAGATAATTATAGAGCTTGAAGGTGCTGACTGCACTCAAGTACCATTATGTATTGATTTTTTGAAGCCATGCTCAGCCCAATAACAAAACAAGGAAGAAACCTTTGTGCTCAGGGTATTTCATCTGTATTATTAAAAACCTTGGTCCAAATATATTCTAACTGGTGTTTTAATTGTCAGTTAATAAGTCAGTCAATGTGTGCGTCATGGAAGCTAGGGACTCAAAACAGAAAAATACTTTTCATATAGATCTGTCGCCAAAAATATGTGTACCCAAACCGACTCTGCAATGGTCTCACCTCTCAGATTTTAACTCCGCACTGAGATTTTACCTGAAATTCATGACTGGCATCGCCATATTTTTTTAGATAAAGTCTGTGCCTTACATTTCACTAAAGTCACCAAACTGATAAATTGTCAAAGCATGTTGCATGTTTTGGCTTACGGCTGCATCAAGTTACCATGATTGTTTTTTAAGATGTTGCTTATACTGTGGAAAACCGTATACACCATGCTCCTTCAAAAATCCTATTTTTACTTTTTACTTCTACCATTCCAAAAAATGTTTGCAAAAAACTGTTCTGATTTAATTTACTTTAGGCAAGAGTTAAAATTAAGTCAGATGAGACTGTTTGCTATTTGAAGCGTGTATAACTATAACTTCAAAAATTTGGCAAATTTTAGTGTTCACTCAGGTTTTGTATTTTCGTAGGCATTTAATTGTAGTAGGTACATGTAGTTGTATGTACTGTGGTACTCTATGGCTTTACAACCTGGTAATCTGATTTTAACTGATGACATATGGATATTATTATTGTAGGTGTGCGGTAGTGGACAGTATCCTCTCAGTAACCGTACGGGCTGTCAGAACTGCGCTGCCGGAGAATACAGAGGCAGCGGTGACGCACCTGAAGCCTGTATACCCTGCCCTGCTGGTATGTACTACATAGGCTACTCACTATTTTATAATTTTGTTCTATGAGCAGGATCTGGTTTGCTGGATACTGTGATGTGGGGATATTTCTTAGAAATTAATAAGTGATATATATTATATACATGTAATATAATGAACACGTAGTAGACTTAACGTCTGTAGGTAGGTAAAACAATTCACAATACGGTAGGGTAGGTAGGTGTTGTCAAATTAGCTATGGTAAGGAAATGACAGCATATTCTTATACGATGAGAATAAATTTAAATGACTTGAGGAGTTTTCTGTCGTTGCACATCCAGTGTCTAAAATTGGGGCGAAAGGGCGGAAATGCAAATAATGGTAACTCTAACTGATGGTGCTTGAATTTTACAGTGTATTTGCTCAGGCCCTGCTCATGTACCGACTGAAAAAATATACTGGCAGTTATCTATAATTTTATGAAGATTCTAGATCATGAGAATGGAGAAGATTTATTCACATATCATAATATATGTAATTGAGCTTTTTTCTATGGTGATTATGTTACAATCTCTTTCCCAGGTTCAAAATGTCCTTCTGACGGGATGACAGCTCACATTGTCTGCTCTCCTGGAGAGTATCAGAATAGCACGGGGCAGACTGACTGTATCGACTGTCCGGCGGGATATGAGTGCTCTGATCCGACATCACTTCCTGTCGAGTGTGGACCAGGATTGTACGCTCCTGCTCAGTCTACAAACTGTACACAGTGCCCTACAGGTCAGTCTTATATTAGTAATGTGGTCCACCAGTATGTGTTTGTGTGCTTTGTGATACACTTAGTACAATGTTTGCTGCTATATTGGCAGTATAAAGATTCTTTGCCTGTGAGTGTCTGATGTCCTTCCTGTACTCACCACTAGACTATAACAGACCATAAGATCTAAACCCATATTAAAATGCGTTTGCGGAGAAGTCAATTTCATTGGATTTATAGGGACAAAATTCGCTGCTGCTAGCGGATCTTTTTTCTTACTTGGCCATGCCTAGCTGTCACAATACTCAGTCTCAATACTTTTGTTGATGCTCATGACATTTTAAGTTTGTATCGAGATGGTCATTGAATAATTTAAACTGTACATGTAACTCGTGTTTGGTTCAGCCCAGTATTATTTTCATTCTGAAAAGGTTTGTTATGAAATTGTGTTGGCAACAGTGTATGGCTGTGACATTAGCATTGTATTGTGCTTTCAAAGGCATTTTCATGAAAGCAACTATTTGAACCACCTGTAAAATGAAAAATAAGGAATGCTTTGTATAGTTCAGTACAACCTAAACATAATTCTTGGTATAATTACTTGAGCAGTGAGATTTTAAATGGCAGTTGACGCAAGCAAAATTTATGACCATACCGATAAGATTACTGGTTACATCTTACATGACATACAAGACTCCCTAGGAAACATCTTTTGTGTAATGATCATTTTGGCGTGTTTGAACATCGATCAGGAGTTATCTCCTTCCATTATGTTGTTGGATGTCCAGTTGTTCTACTCTTTATTGATAAACATAATATGTGCTACATTTTAACCCGACTGTAATTGTTCTACATGTATTTTGCTAACAATTGTTGCTTTATACAGGCTTCTATCAGGATACCCCAGCTCAAAGCTCCTGTGTGCCATGCCCGGCTGGCCAAGAATGTCCCTCCCCCTCCCTTGCACCATCTCCCTGTCAAGCAGGTTATTATTCAGTGTTAGGACAGGGTATATGTACTGCATGCGTTAATGGGACTTATCAGAATGAGACAGGTCAGTCTGATTGCGAGTTGTGTCCCTCTGGTCACGGCTGCATCAGCATCGATCTAACGCCACAGCCCTGTGAAGCCGGTACATATTCTCCTGAGGGAGCACCTGTATGTTATACCTGTGCTGATGGATACTATCAGGATTCACAAGGTGCAGATAGCTGTATCGCATGTCCAGCTGGTTATAACTGTAGCAGTCAGGAGTTATCCCCTCACACATGCTCTCCTGGATATTACTCTCCTTATAAAGCTGTGGACTGTCTTACCTGTCAGGATGGATATTATCAGAACGAGACAGCACAAGCAGAATGCATTCTCTGCCCCTCAGGCCATGAGTGCATTGATAAAACTACATCTCCATCTGTATGTGATGTTGGCTCATATTCAGAAGCGGGTGCGATGGTCTGCGCAGGGTGTGCTCGGGGATATTATCAGAACGAGACAGGACAGTCAGCGTGTGCCCTCTGTCCAGCAGGTTATAACTGTACAGATCTGACTGTAACCCCCACTGAATGTCCAGCTGGTACTTATTCAGACTGTGTCACCTGTCAGCCTTGTCAAACAGGATATTATCAGAATAACACAGCTCAGAGCACCTGTCTCATCTGTCCTGCTGGCTACGCATGTACTGATATAACATCAGAACCCAGCGTGTGTTCTGCTGGACAGTACAGTCCTGAGGGGGTAACCGATTGTATAGTTTGCCCGTCTGGATATTATCAGAATCGCTCCGCCGCTGACACATGTATGTCCTGTCCTGACGGGCATGACTGTATCACTGATCCGTCTGCTACACCTACAGAATGTACTGCTGGGACTTACAGCTACGGAGGAGAATGTAAACCTTGCTCATCAGGATATTACCAGAATCAGACTGCTCAATCAGCTTGTCTGCCTTGTCCGGTAGGATATGACTGTACTAACTCATCGTCCATCGAGCCATGTCCGGATACACATGTAAGCTCTCAGGGCTCCTGTGTTCAGTGCCATGCAGGTTCTTATATCAATGGAAGTAATACCTGCTTACTCTGTCCTGAAGGGTATCAATGTCCTTCTGTAAATTCTCTCCCGATTGCCTGTGATGCTGGAAGTTTTAGCGCTTCGGGATATACATCGTGTGAGTCTTGTCAACTTGGATACTACCAGAATAATACTGCGTCAACCACATGTAATATATGTCCACCTGGGCACAACTGTACAGATATAACATCAGAACCCAGCGTGTGCTCTACTGGACAGTACAGTCCTGAGGGGGTTCCTGATTGTTTGGTTTGCCCGTTTGGATATTATCAGAACAGCTCCGCCGCTGACACATGTATGTCCTGTCCTGCCGGGTATGACTGTATCACTGATCCGTCTGCTACACCTACAGAATGTACTGCTGGGACTTACAGCTACGGAGGAGAATGTAAACCTTGCTCATCAGGATATTACCAGAATCAGACTGCTCAATCAGCTTGTCTGCCTTGTCCGGTAGGATATGACTGTACTAACTCATCGTCCATCGAGCCATGTCCGGATACACATGTAAGCTCTCAGGGCTCCTGTGTTCAGTGCCATGCAGGTTCTTATATCAATGGAAGTAATACCTGCTTACTCTGTCCTGAAGGGTATCAATGTCCTTCTGTAAATTCTCTCCCGATTGCCTGTGATGCTGGAAGTTTTAGCGCTTCGGGATATACATCGTGTGAGTCTTGTCAACTTGGATACTACCAGAATAATACTGCGTCAACCACATGCAATATATGTCCAGCGGGACACAACTGTACTGATATAACATTAACACCGACACCCTGTTCACCGGGAACATACGGTCTTAGTGGAGAGTGTGTAACATGTACAGATGGATCTTATCAGAATCAGTCATCACAGTCCTCGTGTCTCCAATGTCCCGCTGGGTTTGAATGTGCTGGTATCGCCCTGACCCCAACACAATGTGAGGCTGGCAGCTACAGCCCGATAGGTGTAAGCTTGTGTTATAACTGCTCTGCTGGTTATTATCAAGACTCTCCGGGTCAGGACGACTGCCTACCATGTCCTGAAGGTCATCAGTGTACCGACACCACCCAGCAGCCCACTTCGTGTTCAGCAGGAGAATATTCCTATGGATTGCGTTGTATTACTTGCCCTGTAGGTTACTATCAGAACACCTCTGCCCAGACATCATGTATACTCTGCCCTGAGGGATATAACTGTATCACCCCCTCCCACATCCCTAGTTTATGTCCGGCAGGCACACGGAGCTCAGCTGGTATGGCAGATTGTGTTAACTGCCCATCAGGTACATGTATATTTATCACCAATCCATCTATGTCGTCCTATCTATGTACCTACTCTACTGTCACCTGTACACAAACTATTATCCATAAATATTTATTATTAATCTAAACACTTAGTAGTATGCAGTCAATTACTTGTCTATACCTGGTAAGAATCGATACCAATTTTCCAAAGAAGCGACTTAAATCAAAATAAATTTCATTAAATTGATTCTAACAGTTGATTGTATTTCAATTTCTCAACTTTAATACATTTAATACATTTTTCCAGCTTTTGATATTCAGTCATAAAGTGCTGAAGTCTGATATATGTAAAAATTATCATCTCATTTAGTTTTTGCATGTACGTGCGTCTATATGTGGCATCCGTATTTTCAATGGCAATCCAACATGCAACCTACTGAGGTCAAGTCATAGACTTAATAATAACATTAGTAATAAGTCTACGAGTCAAGTCAGAATGGATCAATCAACTGTTTTTAAAATATATGTGGAATTTCGTAATTACACATTAATTTATAATAAATTCATTATTTATTTCATATATTTTACACAGGTTACTATATCGTGGCTGATGTGTGTGAGTTATGCCCGGCGGGTTACTCATGTAATGTTACACATGCAGACATATGCCCTGCTGGCACATACAGTGAAGTCGGACAAGACATCTGTCTCAACTGTGCTCAAGGTACGAATGCTAAACATATGCTGCCAAAATCTTAAAAATATGCCACTCGTAAACTCGGAATGTACACTAATTTTTATTCTGTGTTCTTACCCTTCAAATTGGATGCTGTGCCTACAGCACCACTCATACCCCATTTGGCAACTAAGCACTTTTATCACATTTATGTGGTTTTCATTCAATAAAATAGTGAATAACACGATCAAGGTTTAGACCAATCCCATACTCGTGTCTGTACAATATCTTGTTATACATAAGCATAATATGTTGATCATTCTAATTGTGTGATGTGAGAAGCTTGACTAATAACCTGCAAAATTTTGCTTCATCATAACCTTGTGATAGTTGGTATACATTCTCTATCAACCTTTTGAGGCTTTCTACGCAATGGATGATAAGCTTCTGATAAGCCATCTGATCGGTAATGATGGTTTGTTTGGAGAATATCAGTTAATCACTAAATATACATGTACTGAAGATGTACATGTATACCTTTGCTTAAAGCTTATGTTTAGAAGTAGGAGTTATGCCCACAAGAAAATTGTGTGGATAACTCCATCCTCTTTTAGGTGGTAATACATGTACATACCCTTGTAAGAATTAGGGGTTTGGAAAAGAGTGACACATATGGTATAGCTTAAGCTTCTGTTTAGTAGATTGGGTATTGGGTAAATTCTGTTGGATGAGGCCATCTAAGAATGTCTGGGCTAATACTAAGTTCTGTAAATGGTAGAAGTTGACCACATGATAAGACAATGGCTAGTTTAATCGGCTCTCCTAATAATGCATTAGTGTTAATTTTAATAGCACTCAAAACTTGTAGCGTGTAACATATAATGGTCAATCTTTCGCATCTAGGAACATATCAACCAAACCCAGGGAACGATTCATGCATAGCTTGCCCCCTGGGTTACGAATGTAACTCAACATCACATGCTATCTGTGAGCCCGGCACGATCAGTGGTGTAGGCGAGATGACTTGTGTCAGCTGCTCAGTGGGTACTTATCAGACAGAATCTGGTAACGACACGTGTCTACCGTGTCCGCTTGGCCACGAGTGTACCACGTCCTCAACCACTGTTTGTCAACCTGGAACTATCAGCTCTGAGGGAGAGATGAGCTGTGTAACCTGCTCTGTGGGCACTTATCAGACAGAATCTGGTAACGACACGTGTCTACCGTGTCCGCTCGGCTATGAATGTACCACGTCCTCAGCCACTGTTTGTCAACCTGGAACTATCAGCTCTGAGGGGGAGATGAGCTGTGTAACATGTCCTGAAGGTAATCCTCCCGAAGCTCTTTGCTCCTCTTCCTAGCTTTCTGTTGTGCTAGATGAATGTCTTTGTTCTCAACAGGCTCATTTGCTCTGAAGGATTTTGGGAGAGGATGCTATGCATTGGTTTTGTGTGACATCTGGTGAAACTTGTTATCGAACAATCTGGTGGTACAACCTTGATTCAGTTGAACTACTCTGGCTATAACACTATGCATTAATATAAACTGTTGCTTCATATACGTAAGCTACTGTGTAAGCACAGTCTCAAACTCTATCTGTTTTACGTTACACCAGGTACATATCAGTCAGAGCCTGGAAATGACACATGCATTCAGTGCCCTGCGGGTAATGAATGTAACACGACATCAGCGACAGTATGTCAGGCTGGTACTGTCAGTAAGCTAGGACAGACTACCTGTACTGTCTGTCAACAAGGTATCCCTGCTCTATCTGCCTGTACTCACCTCGGCTTTGTTGTTGCTCGCTAGTGCTGATGCATGATTATAATTTCGATAATATCAAAGTGATTCTTTACATATGATTTCTTCAATATGATTTCATGTATGATTATGATTTGGCTATGATTTAATCCTTACAAAGATGTTCCTTATGCTATCGATGATCTGTTGCATATCACGCGTTCAAATTCACATGGCTTTTGGCTGAGATCTTAATGTTGCCGAGCATGTAACCACTTAACAAGGAGGTGTTACTAAATAATTTTGCCCCTCTGAATCATCTTTCTTGTTGATTAAACCATCCCTTTATCAGATATAGAAAGTTCTTGCCTGTTCCATGACAATCAGAGTTTGACCCCATTCCCACCCCATAATACATGTATGTTTCATAGACTCTCTGTAGATTCGTAGTTATGCATCTTGATTAGCCGTGGTCTGATGACAAGATCACTTATTCGTTTCAACTGTTCACATTGCATTGATCTGTTGTCTGTCAGTTGACATCATTGCATATTGGTAAGAGTTTTCGTACTCCCCTAGCCAAAGCACGGCTAACGTTTAGTTGTTGCCTTACGTGATAACTTTCCAAATTATTTATTGTGATCTTTCTATGTGAAGTTTGTTGATTATTGTGCCGCTCTGTGGCTTATCTTTGGTTTGAGCTAAAACATCGTCTGGGAGATAAACTGCTAACCGGAGTTCACAAGGCTGCTTTCAGCTAACCCTACATGTATATGATGAATAAAGCCATGTATTTTACAGGATACTACCAGCCATCAGAGGGAATGGATGCATGTGATCAGTGCCCCGCAGGTCACTCCTGTAACACCACAGATTCCCAGCTCTGTGCTGACGGTTTTGTCAGCCCTCTAGGATATGCTGATTGTACCTCCTGCCCTGATGGTAAAGTCTACTATACTTACGTCGTTCAGTAATGATATGCCAATTCACAAGTAGCAAGATGTACCTTAAAATAATGCCAACCAAAGTTTAATTTGACAGTGTCAGCAAATTTATTGGGTTTTCCAAGTTAAATCTCCATTTTTTATTACATCCATACTTTGCCTTATATTTGTTATGGGTATTATGTACAGGCTATCACATGAGTAACGGATCGCTATCATCATGTGAGATCTGCCCGGCAGGATACGAGTGTAACGCTACTGACAGCGCACTCTGTCCTGCTGGCACATACAGCCCTCTGGCATTCACAGTCTGTTATGACTGTCAGCAAGGTATTAGTGGTTGTCCTCTCATCTTTATTGTCCCTCACAACACTTCACTAAATCATCTAATGAGTAGTAGGATGGGCATGTCGGTTTTCTCAAACATAACCTCCCCACTTACACAAAGACCTCCACATTTATAATATTTCACTCACATCTTACCTACCTAGCTCTTTATCTTTCATAGCTAGGACTTGGCAGGGAAACAAGTCTAATCTTGTGACTATAATCTCTGTTGTTGCATTACTGATGTTATATGATGTACTAATTTCATATACAGGATATTACCAGCCTTCTGCTGGTTTGGAGTTGTGTGATCCCTGCCCTGCTGGTTATTCCTGTAACACATCACATGCCACTATATGTCCGATCGGGAGTGTGAGTGAATTATCCCAAACAGAATGTATACAGTGTGCAGCAGGTATAGAGCTAGTTAACCGTATGAGTTTACATGCATCACCATTCACCAGTAGTGAAACTAAAGAGTTCTCTCCACTTGATAGCAGCACAGTAGAGTACCAATAAGCTTGCTCAAATTACTTAAGCCAGACCAACAAGTTTCAGTTTTTGCAGTTTTTCATTCATCTAATGCGGGTCCTATAGCTAGATACTGGCTGTCAATGTCTCAATTATATTTACACTAAGTGTGCTGCTAAAAAGGGAAGCTCAGTACATTATTGAATATGATCACAAGTCAGGTTTTATCGTTCCCCTAACTGTTGTTATTACCATTCATTGACATTTGCACTTACCTAATCACTAGTAGCTGTGTTTCCCAATTAGATTTTCCTGCATTTTAGATTTAGACGTTATACTAATCAATATCCATCCTGTGTATTCCCTCCTTTTGTATGCTTTCTCTATACTCTTTTTGAAGGACATGAGTGTTTTGACGAGGTAGGTACCCACAGTTTGTTAGCTGCTGTTTGGCTAGCCGAAGCAAAGCCGATCAGCGCATCTTCAGATTCTCAGCTGCAGAATACTCGAGCCAGTAGCTTTAGTCAGGAGCCTAGTAACTTTTCTGGTGTTAGGTTAAAGGGTTTTAAAGATAATAATTGCTCTATTGATTATTTGGTATCTTACAAATTTTTTTTCTAACAGGATACTACCAGGATGCTGCTGGAAATGACAGTTGTATTGTGTGTCCACAAGGATACAAGTGTCCTAATACTAGCTCTGCACCGGAACTCTGTGGCACCGGACTCTATAGGTATATAATAACTAATTACTTATACTACCTTCACTGTACTTATGTTGATTGAGAGCACCATTCATCCAAGGAGAGTTTTGCTTTTCAAGCAAACATCAAAATATGTTAATGGTTTTAATCTGGAATAGTCTCCAAATGCACTAAGAGCAAACAACTCTCCTATTTACTGGTGTTTGCTAATGATATTTGTATGTCATGTTGTTTACTTCTGTATAATATCTCTCCAAATGATTTGATCATGGGTCACTTGAGTAAGTTAAACTTGTATAACTAAATAATATTACTTTTGTGCATGGATGAGATGCTCTTGTACAGAATGTACTTTTTAACCATCTTTATGAATTGTGTTTGATCAGCTACGGGAGCTCCACAGAGTGTTATACATGTGAGCCAGGAACATACAAGGATACCGATAATACAGATTTCTGTACTTACTGTGCGACTGGTTATGAATGTACCTCTACTACCAGTAAGTATAGTGTTACTGTCTGTTCTACTATATTATGTAGGTTTCCATTCATGTTTTCATATAGAGTGGCTTATAACTTGTCGACTGTTTATCTAATAATCCAAAACTGGAATGTTTGCTTGTTTACCGTTATTGCCATCTTACTTAGTGTTATATATGTGATAGGCACAGCTTGTGATGCTGGATATTACTCACTGGGTAACTCGACAGCCTGTCTAGCCTGCCCTGGAGGTTATCAGTGTTCAGATCCAGCCGTAGAACCTGTTATCTGTCAGAATGGAACATACGCTGCCAACTCAAGTGATTCATGTACAGACTGTCCAAAAGGATACAAGTATGTATTACATGTACTCTAAGGGCTGGTTAATGTTATCTTCTGTATACATGTACATTTTTATAGTAATTGTGAGATGACATTCACTTTTGCGTTCTTATCTATGAAAGTGGTTATAGTCATGCTTGTCATTACAGTATTAGATGTGAATCAGCAAGCAGTTTTTATTTACTGTGTGATTGTCGATTGCATCCTGTATTTTGTTATAGGTGTCCATATGATGGCATGATTGAGCCTACTGCCTGCCCAACTGGAAGCTATGCAAATAACCTCGGTTCTGATGACTGCACTGAATGTCCTCAAGGGTTTGCCTGTCCTGACCCGACTCAAGCTCCTCAGGGCTGTCCTGCAGGAGAATACCAGAACACTCGTGGAAAAACCAGCTGCCAACAGGTACCGCATATACTGTATATATTTGAGTTGATAACTCCTGGTTATGATATTTTATAATTTAATAATTTATAATTTTATAATATTTTAATGATTTATTTCTGCATCTTTTGAATTTCAGTGGACTCCCATGTTGAACATGTACGTGTATGTAACAGTTGCGTTCTAACTTATGGGCTCATCATTGAAATTTTATATCGATTGTTGCTCTAATTGATGTTACATTTCTTCTTGTAGTGCCCTGATGGGTTTTACACACTCACTGAGAACACAACTCTATGTACAGAATGTCCTGCTAACTCTCGATGTCCAAGTAAAGACTCATCACCGATAGCCTGTGCTGCCACAGAGTACAGTAATCCTGGCTCTACAGCGTGTGCTGTATGTCCTCCTGGGGCTACATGTGGAGGAGGGGCTGTCTCTGTGTGTAATGTGAGTATGGCTGATGGGTTATTTTAAGAAGATAAATATAATCTATGCTTATTCGAAACATTGGACATGCATTTATTATCACGTCCTTGCCATTATTGACACTTTATACCAATGTTACAAATGAGTGCACTGCACGTTTAGTATTTTTCATGTTCTTGATAATCAGTACTTGGATATGATCTGTATCGTGTACAGTTTTCGAATATTTTGTAGTCTTAATGTGATATATGGTATATAAGGTGTACATAACATTTTTTCGCAATGGTATCAACCAATGATGTTAGGAATCTTTATGATTTCTCAGCTGATATATATACTTATATTGAAGGCTGGAGAGTATAGTAATGGGACAGCATGTCTCGATTGCCCGGTAGGTTATTACTGTGAGTCTGCACTGGCTGGTCCTCAGGTCTGTCCTGATGGTCGATACGCTGATGAGGAAGGACTGGCTCTGTGTAAGCCGTGTCCTTCTGGTAAATCCTGTACTAACAAAGATAGCGCTGATAACTGTACTGCTGGATACTACAGTCTGGAGGGAGACATACTGTGTAACGTAAGTATGACTAGTGATTAATATACGATGTAACTGTAATGTACATTTGACTAGTTGTTTTACTGTATGTGTTGTTGTATTAGGTACAATGAAATATTTATAACAAATCAGTCTATGAATAATTATAATCATACTGTATTATCGTCATGTCTTTGATCCCTCTCAATGTTCTCTATATAAAACAAAATGTGGTATACGCGTCATTAATGAAAGTTTCTTGGCCATGTGTGCGATAGATAGTCTAGTCCTGGTAGACTGGACTGTGAAACTGCTATGATGTTTTACATATAATCAGATATGCCCGGATGGATATTACTCACTATCAGGAGCTGGCTCCTGTACTCGATGCCCTGCTGGTCAGAGCTGCTTCAACAATGCACAGTACACAGACCCACAGGACTGTGATCAGGGATATTATAGTGGTGCTGGTGTCACAACATGCTCTCCTTGTGATTCAGGTCTGTCATATTAAATCATGTAGCTTATTTATCACGCCAACAGTTATTATGAAGAGTTAGCATGTATTAGATCACAATGCTGTTTTGTACAATGTCTTTCTTTACTAAGGGTATAGCATTAGCTATTGCCTTTTTGTGAAGTGTACTGTGAACCAGTGTTATTGTACATTCATGAATGCATTCAAAGCAAGGGTTCTCTGATCTTCATGCTGTAGTACAATGAGAAGTTGTCTTCTCATGTCAAAGAACGATACTACTCCCTTGATTAAATAAAAATCAAAAGCTATGATCGCTTTCGTTTTACATTAGCAATGACAATCAATACACCATATTTATGTAAAAATAGATAGAACAGACTCTTGCCAGTAAGCCAATGAGTAATGAATCTATATCAGATTTTGTTTTACTATATTTTTGACAGGCTTGTATGCCCCGGCTGGTTCGGAGGTTTGCTTATCCTGCCCTGCTGGTATGCAGTGTAGTAACATCACACTGGGTCCTGTCGATTGTGATGATGGTTATTACAGTATCGGTGGTAAGGTGAGTTAGTATCCCTATGGGTGTCGTGTAAGTGATATATGTTTATCATATACTGTATGACTATGATGTAATTTTGTCACTTCACTGACACTGCTCTCTACCAGATCTCTATGTTTCATGAAATGAGAAGTGATTCAGCTATAAGCTATCAATCATCATTGATACTGAGTACTTTGGCCACGTTTTGCTCGTATTACCATGTATGTTTAGGTTGTATCGTGTACGATCTGCCCGGCTGGTTACCGATGTCCAGTGAAGGGTTCTCTGCCCGTACCGTGTGAGAGTGGAGAGTATTCTCTGGGTGGTGCGTATCTCTCATGTATCGGATGTGACGCTGGCAGTCAGTGTGTAGATAAGTCTAGTCCTCCTCAGTCCTGTCTAACTGGAGAGTACAGCCCTCAGAATGTATCCGTGTGTATCGCCTGCCCTGCCGGGTATAACTGTACTCTACCTACTGACGATCTGACAGAGTGTGATGATGGGTACTTCTCTACTGCAGGTCAGCAGGGCTGTACTGTATGTCCATCAGGGTAAGTCTTATCTGTTCATTGTAATACATACTGTTACTTCTCACTACGTCACATACAGTATAGATCTTATACTACATTATGAAAACATGTTCTTCACGTTATTTATATCAATTTAAGTAAGCTACTCGGCCAAAAAAGTTAAAATAAAACAGTTTTGAAATTGGAATGTTCCAAGCCCAATTTTGTTTTATAGCTATCATGATTGAACTCCCACAACATATCCAATAAAAAAGGAAATTCAATCTGACTAAATTGTAATGCAATGAGTGTACATGAGTATTTATCATATGGCATAATGGGTGACATAAGACCTCAGTATGATCACAGCAAACTGCAACAGGTTGATAGAGGCCTGCACGTTTCAACACATGCGTCGTAATATTCAATTACATCATATTGCTGTGTAAATAGTTAAAAATCTCTGGCTACTCACTACCCTGATCTTACTTTCAGATATGCCTGTCCATTTAAGGATTCATCACCCATACCATGTCAGCCAGGTCAGACCACTAACGGACAAGTCGGTCTGATGTCATGTACAGACTGTGAACCAGGAACTTCTTGTGAAGACCCAACGTAAGATATCACCAGCCTTCTCATAACTATGGCTGGTCTTTTTGTATCTTGTGTTATCGCTTTTCATATGTTCACATACAGTGTATTTTGATTGTTCTTTTCTTCAAAAAACTTGATCTACTCCAAACAAATTTGTACTTTAGCAAAATACAACGAAGAAGAAGATCGTAAGTATTCTGTTCTAGGTTGAGACTGCTCTGTGTTTCTCTGGGTTGTAAGATAGGTGAAGGTGATTTAGTTTTATAAGAGAGTATTGAGGGTTGGACAGGGTGCATACGGAAAGTAATCATTTATTGTGATGTATCAAACATACTTTTAACAAAATTTGGGAATAGAATCCACTTTTTCACTCAGTGTTAATGGCCGATGGGTGTTTATCGTGACAGAATGTAAGTTTCACCCACAGGCTCATCTGCACCACTCAACCTAGGATTTAACTTCTTGATTCTACCTCAAGATTCAGAACAATGTTATTCAAGGGAAGCTTAGACTGTTTGAGTTGAAGTGAGTATTTTGAGTAATAGATAGTAAAGGATAGGGCTAGATGTTTGAGTAGAGAGCAGACACCTATATCCTTCTTAGCATGCAGAATACCCTATTTATTAGCATCACGTCAAAGAAAGAGTTAAATAGTATTAAATACAACTCTCCTGTTTTCTCTCTGTTCTCAGCACATCGCCTGTCAACTGTAGCGCTGGATACTACAGTCTGGACAATGCTAGGACCTGTACTAAGTGTCCGCCAGGTTACGAGTGTCCAACATCTGACACGTCCCCTGTACGGTGTAGTAGAGGCGAGTTCTCTTCTGGAGGTCAGGTTAACTGTACAGTGTGTCCAGCAGGGTATGCCTGCCCCTCACTCACCACAGGAGATAAGATGTACGCATGCCCTACAGGTATGTGATGAATAGCGCAATATGTGTAAAACGTATATACTGGTAGATTGTAATCCATGAACACACACTTACAATGCATAACCTTTTCACACCTTTATATGAGCAACTTACATTTTTTAGCGAAAGTGGCTTCAACTTTTAAACAATGTATGTATCTATTGTCCTGAATACTTGACATTATAATATTTGGACTACATTTGGTTGACAAAGAGGAATTTGTAAAGAAGAGGAAGATGACTTTGCTTATTGCATCATTCCTATATCTCTGTTCAGGTACTTATGCTCTGGAAGGTTCTAACAGATGTACTAAGTGTGAAGCAGGTAAAGCTTGTGCAGATCCGACACAGGATAGCTCTGTAGACTGTGCTCCAGGAGAGTTTGCTTATGCTGGATCAGGGGCGTGTTCAGAGTGCCCTGCTGGTTGGGAATGTCCTGATGTAGATGGATCTAACAATGCTCAGTGTATTGGTGGACAATACTCGACAGGGAATCAGACAGACTGTACAGACTGCCCTGCTGGTATGTGTTCCACTCATTATAGTGGATTGAATTTTGGAAATATGGAATTATGGCCAAAGCAACGCTATTGCCAAATTACATTATAATTTTTCAGTCATCCCTTCAAATGCGAAAACCCTGAAAGCTATCATTTGATGCTAGTTGATCAGCAAAAATTTTCGCATAGCAGCCCCATAATCACTTAATTATTGTTATTGCTCAATGAGATGGGTATAAGTAATATGTAGTCATATTTATCTCATTGCATTGCTATCGTGCTGTTGCAGGAGTTGCCTGTCCGTGGACAAACAATGATATGCAGATAAACTGTACAGCGGGTTATTATTCTACTGGACTACAGCGAACATGTACAAGATGTCCTGCCGGCTCAGAATGTCCTGATACTGATGATGATGCTAACATTGCTGAATGTCAGGCTGGTTTCTACAGGTTGGCAGACCTCAGCAATGTGAACCATATTTATTAATTTCTTTTAAAAGAAAAATATGGTGTTCATGACCTTGGCCCCATATTTATTCTGAATTAGTCTTTGTATGTTCATAAACGAACTGGCACAAGAGACATGTGACATGTGAGCTAGGGTTGTTGATAGTAAGCTTAGGAGATGGTCCGTCATGATCAAAGCGAAGATAATCCGTATATCGTGACTCCCAGATGATACCCACTCTGGTAAAGAGTGCAACAAGCTAAACACAATAATCATAGCTGCCTCATTAAGAAATTGGAGTTCGTAATAGAACGACACTGTGACCTTTGTTCTATCTCAATGATGTG
>ERZ1740072.235-NODE-235-length-24199-cov-5.175116_pt1 | contig 24199 bp, 32 predicted proteins | sample MGYA00581733_ERZ1740072 | MGnify/ENA primary metagenome ERZ1740072 (study PRJEB43018, sample SAMN04849741) | marine metagenome | isolation source: floating plastic debris | place: Pacific Ocean | collected 2008-08-30 | study: EMG produced TPA metagenomics assembly...
CTGATCAGATGCCGGCACCGTGAACTCTTCGCCGCGCCACTCAAGGGTGACGTCATCGAAACCGCGCATTACGGAGTATCCGGCGTAAAGGTCCAGGCGCCATCACTTGTGAACGTGCATGTAAACGTCATGGCCTCTTTGAACGGCGCGCCTTCTGTATAGCCGGACATGACAAAGTCACCGCTGATCACATCTCCATTTGGAGCCTCGAAGGTGACATCCGCCAGAAAGCTCGGCGAGACGTCGGCGGTGTCGAGCGCAATGTCATGCAGCACGTCGCCCAATAAGACACCCTCGGCACCGAACTCCAACGAACGATCAACCATGATGCACGGCAAGTACGCCGCAAACCCTTTGTCGGTCTGGTCCTCATTGCTAACCGGAGCCCCGTTGACAGTCATATTGACCGCCGTAATCCCGGCAATCGTCGTCCCGTTCTTTTTGATCAGGTAATCGCGACCCGCATGTCCAGTCATGTTTTTTCCCTTCAAGGTTTGGCGCTAAGCGCCGGTTGGAATATCTGCGCAAACGACTGTCTGAAACCGGACTGTCATCTGAGCGACCAGTGAGGCACCCTCACCGCTGTATTCAAAATCGACACCAACAGTGTCAGCCGTGATCAGATCATCCAGAGCCAACAGCGCCGGTATAACGGCCCGCTCGATTGCCTCGACGTCCAATTCGGTAAGGTCCTCGATGTTGTTCCCCGAGACACGCTTGACGATGACATCAATCTGGGTCTGCCATTCCCGCGTGGTCTGCGAGCTCAACTCACTGCGATCGACGGGAATGTGCACGGTGTAAACTGGCGCGGTTTTGATATTCACGCTGCGGTGCCATGCTGGTTTAAAGTCAAACGACCCGATGCGCGTGTCGCCCGAAAGCGCCGCCTTGACCACACCTCGCAGAACCGTGCGATGATCATCCACTGGCCAAATCCTCCAGCTCAAAAACATGGAGCGCGTCCGATGCGGGCGACCCCATTGTCAGACCGTTGACAACCACATAGTCGCTTGCACCGTCGGGGCGGATCACGTCACCCTCGCTGATCAACGCAGCTTGGTCTGCCGTGACCTTCAGGGTTGGCGACAGAATAAGAGTCCCGCGCCCATTCTCATCGATGACATCCAGCGGCTCAGTTCGAAAAATACCCTGGACGTCAAAAGGTGATGCGCCATCCGGGTTGACGTTCACGGTTGCACCAAGCACATCCGTGAACATCCCTGCTATGCCATCAAAGATGGAAGTCACCTGATCAGCGCACCGCGCCGCTGACGCGGACCCGGCCTTCATCGGATGGGTCTGCTGCAACCGCAACCGCACAGCCAATCAGGACGTTGCCGGACGCAACCGTAGTGCAACGGCTGTTGCCATCATCCCAATAGACCTTGGCACCCACAGCCCACGCTTGAGCGGCGAGCTTAGGCAAATCAAAGACGCCGGATGTGACCAGCACCAGATCTTCGCCGATGGCAGCAGTGCCTTGTGCAACACCAAAAAGTGCGCCGATCAGCACACCGTCACCTGACGTGGCAGCGGCTTCTGCCGTGACGGTGATGTTCGTTTCAGATTGTACGTAGTTTTTCATGTCATACCCTCGCTGGATCGAGATGCGCGGAATGCGACCTCTAGAACGACCAAGGGCGGCTCAAATGGCCGCCCTTTGGTCAAATCATGTGTGTGGCGCTTATTGGCCGGCGTTCTTGTAAACCGCCTCCCAACCAGTAGCCGAAACACCCGCATCGATGCGCACCTTGAACTCGGTGCCATCCACGCTCCAGCCATCCTGCTGATCGATAAACGGTTCGCTGACACCGTCGAGGTACGCCACCTCAATTGTGTCAAACGCGTTCGGATCAGCCAGCATGAACCAGCTATTGCCGGAGATGCGGGAATCAAACAACGGCTCAGCGGCTTTGTAGGCTGTGTTGTGGCGCCGGGGGCCCTTACTGTTTGTTGTCGTCGGCGCATGCTCGGAGTTCAGCGTTGCAAGCACCTCTGAGCGCTGCGAATGCGCCGCCAGAATGTACTTAGCCGGAATGTTCATGCGCACATCATCCGCAGACTTCGGATCTGTACCGCGCGGCGTTTGCTCAGCCATCGCAGTGATCCCTGCGTTGATCGCCTCCTCAGTTGGAGCCGATCCACTAGACGCAAGGTTCTTGTGCGCGGTACTGAAGAGTGCATTGCCATCCGACATGTCCGGATTGCCGTTGAGAATGGCATAGACAGCCGCAGCCACTGTGCGCTTGGCAGCCCGGCCCATTTTGTTCGGCGTTTCAACAAAGGCACCAAGGTCGTCATTGATGACGGCCTGCCGGGAAATGGCAAACAGCTTGCCATAAGTGGCCAGCAAGATGCTTTCATTGAAGTCGCCCATGGTCCCGTAGTTGAATTCACCACCCTCTGCGACCTTTTCCAGATTGGGAAAGGCACCAGTTCCGACGCGCTTGGTTGGCTTGAAGTCTGTCAGCGACCCAACCTTTGTGAACATCTCAAAGATTTCGGGCTGCTCCTGATACCCCGTCAGCATCGACTTGTTTGCAACATCGGCCAGGACGCTGCCAAAGTCACTTGTGGTGTGCAAAGCACCCGCCATGGTCGGCACAAATGCTGCCCCAACCATTTCGAGGCCGGACGAAAAGTTGACCGCCAAACCACGCTGGGTAAGTGAATAGCGTGCCATTTCCCGCAACGTCATCGATGAGAATTCGTTGCGCTTTCCGTCTTTCAAACCGGCCTTGGCAGACAATGCCTCGACCATACCGGCCTTCATACGATCGACACCATCGCCCGTGATCTTGGTGGTTGTTGCCTCATTTGCAATGTCGCCACCGTCAGCAGCATCCGCAGCCATCTTGTCGATGATCTTGCTGGATGCCTCGGCATAGGTCAGACCGTCCTCGATCATCTTGGACGCAAACTGTGCAGGCAGATTGGCGCGCGCAACGGCGGCCACAATGGCAGTCGCATCGGGATTACCCTTGGGTGCATCTTTTGCCTTCCCTGCATCCACGTTTGTTCCACTTTCAGGTGCGCCGCCGGCAGCTTGCTTTTCATCCGGCTTTGTCTTGTCAGCCATATCTGTGGCCTCCTTTGGGTTGTCGGGGTCAACGCCCCGGGTTGTGCAGCCGGGGCTGCTGAGCGTGGGCACCGAGGCGGGAACAGTCCCATCCCAAGTGCCCGTTGCATCGATAGACGCAACCATCGCGTCAAATGCCTTTTTGGGATCTGCAACTTTATCCGCCAGACCAAGGCGTACGGCTTCCGGCCCTACAAATGCCTTGGCTTCAGTCTTCATGGCCGCGGCCAAGGACAAACGGTCACCCCGTCCTTTCTCAACAAGGGCACAGAAATCGACACGCATCTTGTCGCCTTCCTCTTGCCACTCGTCACGCAAGTCGTCGGGCAGCGGCTCTACCGAGTTTCCCTCGGCCTTGCGCGCGCCCGAACGAATGATGGTGACGGTAAGCCCCTGCATTTCGAGGTTCTTGGATTGATCTAGGTGCATCATGATGACGCCAATCGATCCGGCGCCGCCATATTCGGGGACAGTCAAGTAGGTGCACTGGCTGGCCAAAGCGTAAGCAGCGGAATAGGCATACTCAGCGCAGAATCCATACACCGGTTTTTGCGCGCGGATCTCGCGGACAAGATCGGCCAACTCAAAACATCCAGCCGCCTCTCCGCCAGGGCTGTCAAACTCAAGCGCGATCGCCTTCATGTCGCTGTCAGCCGCAGCCGCCTTGAGCTGGGCCCGCAAGCCCTCGTAACTGGTCATTCCAGAAGACTTGCCAAGCCACGAACCTCGGCGCACCAAAGACCCTTCAATCGTAATCACTGCAACATTGCCATGCTTGATGTAACCCGAGCGCTCTTGCTCCAGATGACGTGACAGCCCGTCGTTCAGGATACTGCCAAGAGCGGGACTGGCCGCAAACGCGTCAGCCTCCGCGCCAACAACTTGCAAACCACCCGCCTCGATCTCCAGCACACGCGGGCCGAAAGCCTTGGCGATTGTCGCGGCCTTACCGGGATGGATAAGCAGTGGCGTGTCGAACATACGGGTGGCGATGTTTTCGGTCTTAGTCATTTTCAGAGTCCTCTTGTTCAGGATTAGCGGCAACCGCATTGGCTTTGCCCTGCGCCACGCCAGACTGCGACACGCTCCGGGCGTCGCTGTCAAAAACGCCGCCGCTTTCGTCTGCCGCTTCGTTGTCCTCTCGGATCTCCCGCGCAACGCGCGCCGGATCGCGACCAAGCTCCCGAATAGCCTCTTGCCTGCTGCCCAACCCGCCGCGAATTTTCTTGATGATGGCAGGAAAGTCCTTGGTCGGGTCAACAACGGGGCGACGCGGCGCGGTCCACTTCAAACGATAATCCGAGGGCTCGACACCAGTTTTGAAAAACACAGCCTCTTTAAACCAGGACGACAGCGGACCCATCATTCGGGCGATCATCAGCTCCTCTTGCAGGAACATGTTGAACGGATCTTGATCCATCCGCGCCATGCGCCCGCTCGTGTAGTTGACCCGACTGTAATCGCCGCTCAACCCTTCGTAGGTCAGCATCAGACCGCCGGCGATAACGCGGTCAATCAATTGAACAACCGGCTCCGCGTTTTGGGCATCCGGCGGGTCATTGAAATCCAAGTCTTCGCCACTGTCCAATTCTAGGATGGCGCCCGCCTCCAGCTCCATCAAAGCATCACTGCGCGAGCCATCCGGATCGTTATCGCCAGTGGTTTTGAGAATACCGGCAAACATTGCAGCCACTTCTTGCCTCTTCAGCGTGCCTTGCATGAATTTATGCAAGTCGTGCAGTTCAGCCATAACCGGCGCATACCAACTGACACCACGCCGCTGCCCGGGCCGGTCAACCAAAAACCCATGCGCTATGTTTTCCGCCGCGACTTTCCGGATATCTCCCGAACCGTAGGTCGAGCCCGGATGATTTGCATAAAGATGATAGAACTCAGGACGGCCCGTGGGGCCGTATTCGATCCCTTCGTCAATCCTGCGACCCGTTGGTGTGCCAATTGTATGCTTGTGGCTGACGATGTAATCGGTTTCCAAAACCTGAACCTGAAACGGCAACGGCAAGCCATCGGTCGATCGACGCAAGCGCCGGCGCATTAAAACCTCGCCAGACGTCGGAATGGCGCCCATAAGCAACCGCTGGTGACCCAACAACGTCGAGACGCCATCCGCATCGATCGCGTTTGTCATCAGGTGATCGAGGATCAAACCTTCGATCTTGTCTTTGTTGCTCTTTGCCTCATCGGATTTCATTTCGACGACTGGTCGAATCCCCGCGCCAACGGTGTAACCCGCGATCAGATTGTTTGCCCGAACCACCCGAGGATTGTTGCGCAGCATATCGCGCGCAATGAAGGCCAAAGGCTCGCGCTGACCACGCATCGCGCCTTGCGCATCTCGCGCGTTGCGCCGGAACTCAGCACTGCGGCGACCGCCACCCACCGGGGCGTAAGTCGACCCCATAAACTGGGCGCGTCGCTGTTCCATCATCTGCCATCTTGTCCGGTTGACAGAACGTGACAGCGCGAGGCCCGGCGACAGCCGCGCAATAAAACGCTCAAAACTATTAGGCATTAGCGCCACCCGGTCGATGTCTTGGGATACAGAACCGGGCTCTTGCGTGCGCTCGCGGGTTGCAACTTCACCTGCATTCTCTTTTCAAGGCGGAGCATCTCATCCAGCGATCGAAAATCGACACGCTCGCCGCCCATTTGCAGGGACTTCGCACCCTTGGCGATGGCAGCCTGCAGCCGTGTGAGAGCTTCTTGCGTATAGGCCATTGCCTTAAATCCTCATGCGACCGATGCGACGCGATCGGCGGGGTTGTTTTTTCTCGATTGCCGGCACATCGGCAACGCGACTGCAGTGCGGGTTGCTTTCCCCAAGCTGGGCCCAGTTGGGTGGACTTTCCGGATTGATGCGCAGCAACCCTTTATGCTCCACCAGCGCCTGCGCCTGGACGGACAGATCAAGGCTCTCATTGCGAACCTTGCCCTGCTTTTTCTGCCACGACTTGTCTGTGCGCTCCTCGGCACAGAATTCCTCGAGGTGATGATCCTCGAGAAACTCCGGCAACGGAAAACTGCGCGGTTCACTCATTGGCCGCAGCAGCGCCGCCGTGACACTGTCTTTCAACCGGTCCACCGCCATATTCAGCAGTTTGATGTTGCGCTTCTTTTTGTTCTCTTTGTTTGTGCGTTCTGGAGCCAAATGCCAGACACGGTCGCGCTGGCGAAACCCACCGTGACCACGAGACAAGAACCATCGCGACCCTTCACCCGCCGCCTTGCGCTGATGCCAGAACTCCTCAGCATTGTCGCTGACACCGGGCTCCCCTTGGAAATCCACCGCCAACGCAAAGGCCCGCAACTCAAAATCGGTCTGGTCGATCCGCCACCGCTTTTGCGAAAGCGCACAGAGCACATCCCAATCGCCAAGATACTTGGCTGGCGACAGGGATCGTTTTGGTATTTCGCCATCAACCTCAGGCGGCACCGCTAAATCAAATCGCTCGACCACGGTACGCCTGCCATCGACGCCCCACCCCGTCACCTGAACAGGAAACGACGTTTTTTGAACATCGATGGACACGGAGAAAAAACGCACCCATTCCGGCGCAACGCCCGGCACGATGTCAAGGCGATCTTGCTTCAATCTTTCCAGCGACAAACCATCATCATCCGCGCTGGACTTGCGCGCATAAGGTTTTCCCCGGTCCGTGTAATAGAACCGCGTTAGCGGAAGATCGTCATCCAGATCCTCAAGCGTTCGGAGCGCTTCGACGTACCGAGCGACAAGCGTTGGCCAATTGCTAAAACTGGCCGCCGCACCGTCGAGCGCCCAGCTTGCCGTCTCTACCTCCCGAATCCGGCTATCACCCATGGGAACGACGTCGCCGCCGGCGTTGGTCTCATGCAACCAGCCACCACGCCCTTTTAGAGCCGCACGGTTAAACTCATTTCGATGCTGGCGCTCAACCACTCCGCCACAATGCGGGCAGGCCATATAGGCTTGTTCACCCGCAGTCATCGGCGCGGCGTCTACATCAAAACGCAACTTGTCGAAATCAGGTTCAAAGAGGCCGGAACAATCCCGACACTCCCAATACCAACGCCCCCGTGTGCCGCGGTTGTAGAGCTTAGCGATTCCGTTCCGCACTGGCGGCAATTCGTGCGGATGTGCGACACTTGGCGTCCACGATGGATCGATAACTGGCCAGGCGCAGGAACTTTCCGCAAACACAAACCCGCTCGACATGTAAGTGCGGATCCGCATCAGCGCCATATCGAAGGCTGTACCTTCCGGCGCATCTTTCCGCACACCCAATTCAGGCGGGAAGTGGTCAAAGTCCGTAAGGCAAACCAGCTTGTACTTGTTGGACGACAGCCATTGCGGCGTCGGGTATCCAAGGCTCAGACGCATACCGCGAAATCGTTTGCGGCTAAACGTGTCGTCCTCACGCGCTCGGCCCAAACGAGATGCCAGCGCTCGAGAGTTGCGGATGACCGGATCAAGGTTCTCCTCTACCCAACGGTCCCGGCTGGGCCTGTCCATGTGCACGATCAGTGTCGGCGACGGATCAGCGATAACCGGGTATGCAGCCATCGCTATCAGCGACATGGTTTTGCCCGCTTGTGACGGTCCAACGAATGCACCGCTGCTGTAGAGCCGCGACTTGGCTGTATTGAGCGGCTCGATCATGTAAGGCGTTACGTCTGGATCGAATTGCTGCCAGTTCCCCCGGGTTTCGACCCGCACATGTTCTTGCGCAATCTCACTCGGCAAAGCCCGGTTGGCTGCATCGAGCAAAGGCAATGCATCCGCAACGATGTCACGGGCACGCGCAAAAGGCGGCAGTGGAGCAATGTCGATGACTTGCCCCAAGGCGCGATCGCTCATTTCGACCATCAGACAGTTGCACCCTCATCCCTGGTCAGAGGCACAACCTCACCGTCGTTTAAACCACCATCCGCGATGCGATGGCGGCACTGGACCAGAACACCATCACAGTACGTTTCTGCCTTTTCGACTTGTGATGGACTCAAGCTAAACTCGCTTTCCATCCAGTCCGGCAGACCAGTCAAAGCCCCTCGGAATACGCTAAGTACGTCTTCGACCGCCATCTGCACGTCGCGAACCCTCACGAGCTCGCCACGTTGCTCTGCGGCTTTGTTGCGCACCAACTCGGCTTCTGAGTATTCACGCATTTGCTTAGGCGACAGTGCAGCACGGCTTGCATCAACTTCGTCATCGCCTCCAAGAAAGGTCAAAGCAAGCTGGGCCGCGTTGTCGCTCTCCAGCTTGTCGCGAGCCTCGGCCTCTGCCTTGCGCCAAAGCTTCCATGCGTAGCAGTGAGATAGCTGAAACTCATATTCGACGCCGTTGCCGCCAGCTTTTTTGACCGGCATTCCATCATCGATGTACTTTGCGATCGTTACGACCGACACGTTCAGCCCTTTAGCAATGAGCTTTTGACTGACAACCATATCCTCTACGCCATCAGGCAGAGGATAAGCAGACAGGTCCAACACCTCACCGCTTTCAAGTTTCACCGTGTCAGCCATTTTCCTCATCTCAGAACAACAACAAGAACACCAAACCAACCACCCAAAAAATTTCACACACTCAACCGCACCGGGGTGCGAATTACCCGTGTGCAAGCCTTTTCCGGAAAGGACCCAAGCCTATCGGCTCGTTGCCACCGCCCGGCTCAGCGATTTGCGAAATTCAGAGGCAAACGACCGGCGCACTCGACGCTTTGCCACCCCCACCAGATCGAGCCGTTTTGTGTATCGCGGAGTCGCATCAGTCAGATGCGCCACCTTAACCAGCTTCTTGGTTTTGCGCCCTCGGCGCTCGTAGATACCAGGCGATAGGTGCGACCCCCTGCCAACCTTAAAGAACGCGCCACCATCGCCAACCCGGGACGCCAGCGCACGCTTGCGCTGTGCAGGCGACCAGTTTCCAGCGGCTGTCCGCCGCGCGCCGCCCGCAGGCGTCAACGTGCGCAATGCCGCCGAACCCTTCAGCTTGCGCTCCATGCCGGTTTGCCGACGCGCGCCGCCCCGCTTCTGAACCTCGAAATAGTTTCGTTTCGACTGGGCCGTCTTACGCAGAACGACTGCGGATTGTGTGCGCTTTGTCGCTCGCACGAAGCGGAATGCCTTCGATGTGAACCGCGTTGGCCGGTCAAACACCCTCTGGGCTTCTGGCTCCAGATCCTCGACCACATCGTGCGCCACCGCGTTCAATGCCACAGACATTGCGAACGGCACTTGGCTGCGCTCCAGCTTGCTCAACTTGCGATCAGCCTTGCGGATATCGACATCGACACTCAGCAACAGCGGATCTCCAAACTGGTCAAACGCAAAGCGCCCGGCAGGGTTATGTTCCTGCCGGGCGCAATTCGGTTCTCTGTGCATAAGTCAATAGAATTGAAATCGAGTCAACAAGTTTTTTTCCAGGGCGACAGGTCGGGCATTGCCTTGGTGACCGAAAAAAGCCTCAGCTTGTCCACTGGCAGACTGGCCCGCAAGGTTAGCAATGCCGAGCACCATTCTAGGTATTCGCGCCGCGCCGCGCCGATCTGACCGGCAGTGGGCAGCACAGCCACAGGACACCACAACGACTTGCGCTCGACCCAGCCGCGCCGCGATTTATACCGCACAATGTCAATGACTTCCGTGCGCGCGCGCTGACCAGCGAAGCGACCACGAACCTGCCCCTCGGGCACAATAACCGGGCCACCCAAATCCCAACGCGGGGTGCGGCAAGCGCGGGCCAACTCAGCAACGCGGACTGCCATCGACCAGTCAACGGCATTGCGCAAAACCGTCACGACCAGCTCAGCATCCTCATGTGGATCACTGTGCCCACGCGTTGTGTCAACGCGCACGCCGACGCCCGGCTCATCACCCAACTCAAGCATTCCACAAATTCCCGCCGTCGCGCTAAAGGCAGGATAGCCACTTGGCCCAATGGCACCCACTTCATCAAAGTCGATGCTGGCGCACTCAACCGCAAAAGCCCACTCCAGCAGGCCACGTACGCTGATGAGAATACGCCCATCGGACGCACGCGGGGCATCGTCAGAGACAATTGACACAGCACGAACTCCAGACACGGCCATCATTGCTCACCCTCCGCACCGACACGGCGCTGCATACCCGCCTCAACCAGTTGCACAGCACGGGCAAAGTCCTGCTCAATCGCAAAAAGGAACTTGTCGTCAAACGGGCGGTCACGGTCGCGCATCTGCACTGCGCGCTGCCATTCGGCCTCCAGAAGGTTGGCTTTTTTCTGGGCGCGCTGAACGTCCGCCATCTTGGTTGGCGGGTGACGAAACTTCTGGATAAACCTCAGATGGGCGACAAGCAGCGGGGGTCGGCTCTGCATCTCTTCGCCCTTGCGACTGCCAAACCAGCTTTTCAACTCAGGCAAATCCTCGACAGGTCGGGGACAAAAGCTGTGCGCTGTGCCCGAAATCGTGACGAAATCCGGCCAAAAGTTGCGCTTGTCGCCTACCCCGCTGACCTGCAGCCAGCCTTTCATCTGGGCAAGCTGTTCATCGCTCATGTGGCCCAAATCATCGCACACACGGTCAAGAAAAGCCTTGTGAGCAAGCTCCGAGCGCACCTCCGCCTCGGCTCGGGTTTCCCCCCTTGGCCGCGCTGGCCTGCGCCGCATCCCCCAAGCCTCAAGCGGTTCAATGACCAAACGCCGCACGCGCCCACGCTTGGATTCTGCAGTTGCCTGTTCAGTCATGCTCGACCCCTTTTTCGATGGAAAGGCCCAACGTCTGCCGCTCTTCGTCGGTCAGCAGTTGAGCAGCGATGATGTGGTTTTGAACTGCCTCGGGTGCTTCGTGGAAATGATCGAGCCTGCCGAACATTCGAAAGCGGTCAACAACGCGTCTCGCGGCGCTGCGAATGTCTGGACAATTCGAGACTTCGCCCGCGCGCGCTGTTTCCCTTACGGGTTCTTTTACAGGTTTGTGTCCAGCACGGTGGACACGGGATTGGCCAGAAAGTGGACACGGGATTGCCGATTTACTGGACACGGTTCCATGTCCAGTATCTGGACTCGGGTCAGCACCATTTCCATGTCCAGTATCTGGACTCGGCGTTGGTGCATTGGGCCTTCCTTCACCACTACCGTCAGATCGTGGACGAAACCCTTTTTCAAACGCCAAGAGGTAACGTGTGGGGCGCTGTTTTCTTGTCTTTGGATCGACGCTCTGATGACGGGATATCAAGCCCTGAGCCTCAAGCTGAGACAGCACCAGATTGACGCCGGAGCGCGCCAACCCAGACTTTTCCGCAAGGTACTTTTGCGATGGGTAACACCCTTGCGATGGATTGTGGCAATCACACAGATGGAACAGCACGCGAAATGCACCATGCGTCATGGATTTTGGGTCTAAATCACCCAGCCAAGTCGTCGCCTTATGGCTCATTCGCCCGCCTCACACTGCACGCGCTGCACCCACGGATGCCGCTTTCACCTCAAAACCGCAGCCCACCTCAGACCACTTGCGCGCTTTGCCGCGCCGAAATTGGACCCCATTTGGAGGCCGTTGGCTGGTTATCCGATCACAAGTTTTTCACGGGCCCAGCTTTTCAATCGTACGCGCAGCGCTTCGGACATCAGCCACTTTTGTGACCGCCGCCCATACTCTGGCAGATCGCGTAATTTGTTCACGGCGCGGCCCATCGTGGCCGGGTCGCACTCATTTAGGAAGGCTGTCAGGTCGAGACCACGAGACCACGGGTGATCAACCAACACGCTCAGCATAGGACCAAGAAATCCCGCGGCGTATAGCCTGACATCATCAGCATGGTTACACGAGCGAATAGCCTCAAGTATCTGAACAACCAGCTTTTTATGCCCAGCCGCCACGGCTTTTCTGATCAGAGATATCGCAAACACTTGTCCCGGCTTTTTGGCATTGGCAGACCAATTTGCCGTCATCAACTGGCAGCCGGCGGCCTCCACGACCTGCACCGCCTCGACAGCCCACGGCTCACGTGCCGCCAAGGCCGCCTTGAGTATATGAAATGATGTGATCGCCGTTACTCGCCCATTGACGCCGGCAAAAGATCGAGCCTGCTGGGCCACATCCATGGGCACCACTAGGCAAGGGACAGCATCATGCATCGCAAGGGCAGCCGCATGGGCGCGGTGCTGGCCGTCAATAATGGCAAAACGCCCGTCGCCGACTGGCGCGACCAGGCAGGCAGTAAACTCTGCCCAGTCAAAGGCCAGCGCGATTTCGCGTATTGCTGACAAGTTCGACCGCCCTAGCGGGCGTTGATAGCGCTCATCCACGACCAGACTGGCAATCTGGACCCATTGTAAGTCGGGCCGTGTGCCGTCGCGTGCCCGCACCGGCTCAAGGCCCCTGATATACACAGGCCGAAACGTCACTCGACAGCCTCACGCACGCGCTGGCAGGACGTATCGAAATACGCCCGATTGCTCTCAATTCCGCCCCAGGACATGCCTTCCATGGCGGCAGCAACCATCGTCGTGCCCGACCCCATGTAAGGGTCGAGAATGCATTGCCCGAACTTGGCAGAATTGGAGATATAATGGCGCATCAGCTCGATCGGCTTTTGCGTTGGGTGATACTTCTCCGGCGGACGGTTGGCCTGATAGAGCTGCGTCGAACCGGGGCGCCGTATGGTGCTGGCGCGCCCTTTCCACATGTACAGAGTGTACTCGAGGTTCTTCATGTACCAGCGATTGCGTGTTGGCGCCCCCTTGTTCCACGCCAGCATGTTATGGAACTTGAACCCGGCCCCCTGAAAGGCGCCCCAGGCCAACTGAATGTTCTTGTCGTTGACCATGATATAGGCATCAGCGTTTGCCTTAAGCGCGCGGTAGATCGGCCCAGCAGTGCGGTTCCATTCCGCCATCTGCATCAGATCCCCCGAATTGTCGTAAGCATCAGGGTCAAACTTGCCGGACATAGGCCCCTCACCGGGCGCGGCCACCCCACCTGATGTCAAACGATAAGGATGATCGGTGCACAGGACATGCGCGTGGCCACGTAAGCGCGGCAGGTGATCAAAGGCATCGCCCCAAATCAGTGTGATTTCGCCGATCTGCACTGTCTCGTTGGTTACAGCCATCACGCCACCACCGCGATCGGCTTCAACGTGGCTGCCCAGCCAGCAGCGCGTGCCATACCCTCTTTGAGGTCCGGGCTGGCGCAAACGTAACGGGTCGGAACCGCGCCAACTGGCGCGCTACGCAGCTCAAACAGAACCCGCGTTGCAATCGCAAAGTTGCGCCAGACCAAGCTGATGCGCGTGATTTCAAACTGCCGCCCACCGTGATGGGCAATCGCGCACGTCGCTGAGGAACGTTGCCAGTCGAGAGACACAGGCTCAGTCATGAACACCTGCCGTCTTGCGAGACCAATGCTCACAGCTGTGCGCTTTGCGTCTGCCAGACGCATCAAACTGGAATTTTGTACAGACGCCCCTGCCCCGCAATGCGCCGTCAAAATACCTGCAAACTCCGCAAACACGTTGCAGGTGCAAAGCGCAAGTTAGCGAATGCGGATTTTTGACCGGCGACCGCATATCATAAAGCGTGCCCGTGCGGCCATTGTACACCGTGCCACTCATGGTACCGATACCGCCATGACAAACGGCGCAACACAGCCTAGGATTGCAGCATCGTTTTGAGACAAGGGATTGCCACGCGTGCTAACGTTTATTTTCTTGATGTTCCTGTGGGCATTCTTTGCCTTCGCAACCGCCATTGCCGCCAGTAATCGCGGCAGGTTTGGACTGATCTGGTTTATCTGGGGATGCCTGTTTGGAATTTTCGCCTTCATCATTGTGCTCGTGATGCGCGACAAGTCGCGCCGATAACCAAACGATGACAGGCGTGTCGGCAAGATGCGCCCTCTGAACGCACACCCGGTCATGGGAACACCCACCCTGACAGGGCATAAGCAAACACCGTGGATCCGACCGCTCCCTGAACAAGAAAAACGGCGACAAAGGGAACATGAGAATTTTTCATAATCCCGGACAAAAATGTCGGCACTTTTGTCGCCGCACTTAAAAAATAGGGCCGCTCGCGGTCAGCGAACGAGACATTGACGGATGTTTGTCCGGACTTTTGTCCTGCTTGCGCAAAAAAAGAGACCAATGCCATCGCCGTTACTCCGCCGCAAATAGCATTCGAGGAGCCTGCACCGGGTGCTCAGCAACAGCGATTGCGACGTGCCCTCCGTTGGCGCCCGTTTCACCGTTCCACCACTTTCGCGCGGTACGCTCAGATACGTTGAAAACCTGCTGAACATGACCCAGACCACGAAAATTTGCGCGGATGTAGCGCTGCCAGCGCATCGGGAAATCACGGTGAATACGGTGCGGGTCATAGGCTGGAACCGAATCAGCGCGTGCCAAAATGTCAGCGTGTTGAGCGCGCGGAAAGGCTCCGGACTTTTGTGCGGACACATTTTCCGTTTTGAAGGAATGTCCGGCCCTTTGTCTGGACAAAGGCTCGAACTCTTGTCCGAACTTATGTCCGGTTTCGCCCGGACCGTCCGTTATGACAGGATCCCCGTATGACGTTTGATCACCATAGACATAGACGATGCGGGGCTGACCAAAATGTTCGGTCATGCTGCACCTGCCCGCGTATCTTTTGGAAACTCCCCGCAAACCGCTTCGTCCGGCGCGTGCGCGGGATTTTCTCGGCACCATTTAAGAATGCGGTTTTGAACAAGCAGGGTGCAAGTCCCGCCATCAACAAGGTTGCGATGCACCCGATTACTTCCGGCAGCTATTTTACACAAGTAAGCTGGCGTCCATCCGCGACTAGACGCCTCATTCTCGATCAGTCTTGCAAGCTCAGTCTCTGTCATGTCCCCGTTATAGGGGACTTTCGTACCCTTCTGTCAAGGGACTAATGTCGCCTATCGCAACATATGGTATGGGGATAATATTCCCCACAATGATGAATTTTCGCGAAGCTCTAATTTTTTGGCAACAAAAGCGTGAGGTGTCACTACGCGCCATCGCTGAGGGTGCCGGCGTTTCTTATGAGCAATTGAAGAAGGTCAAACAGATCGACACTCGCGCCACCAACTTCGACGATGGCGTTAAAGTGGCTCACTTCTTTCGTTTGACTACGGAGGAGTTTCTCGCTGGCGAAGAAGCGTCAAGCCCCGACGCCTTAGTTCGCGCTCTAGAAGCGTTGTCACCTCAGGCCCGTGAAGTTCTAGAAAATGCCGCATATGCTCAACTTGCATCCGAACAGGAGAAATCTGGGAGATCAAAAGTAGCTGATCGATTGCCTCGTGAATAAGCACTTTTTTCCCCTTACTTAATAATTGAATCAGAACAGCTTTGTGCGCGTTGTGGTTGTGGTCAACCATACACGATGTCTAAAAATAATAAGCTTTAAATTCAATAGCTTGTACTGTTACACAATTGAATTGCCGCTGTCTACGCCCAGAATTCTGGGCGTGTTGCCGAATTGAGGGGCGCGCCGTGCTACTTTCAGTACTGTTCCGGAGACGATTCAACGATGCTGTGAAAAGGTCACGTTTGAGCCTTGCGCAGCTCGCTCGAGCCAGTAGCAACTCACCGTCAAAAATCCAATCCATTGCAAACGGAGATTTCGACAATTCAAAAGATGGGCCTGGGCTATTCGGCATTCACCGCGCGACCGTGGTGCTAAGAGTTGGCCTTGATGCACTCGCTCCTCCAAACAAGACTTTAAGGCCCGACGTAAATGACTTTCTGTCATGCTTCGAAGGCCCCGATCAGCCGATGTCCGACTTTCAATCAGTGATCCGTTTTTGTGACGTATATCACAAGCCGATGGACGGAATGACGAGGCTAAAGCGGCTTGGACCCGGATCTCTTTTGGTGGAAGTCTCCAACATCAATGATCCCGCGCTTCTGCAAATTGAGTATGAGGGCTGGTCCGCGAAACGCAGGCATCAAATTTCTGATCGGCACGTCAGGGCATGGACCGAGGGCCATTGCATTGATTCCGAAATCTATACAGCGGATTTTGTTCAAACCTCACTGCAACCACGCTTGTCACTGATTGTCGCCGCCTGCAGAACTCGCGACTTCGACGGTGAAATCGTTCTCTTGGTTTTCGCTGAGCGACTGAGAAAGCAACTGTGACGCCCGGATCATTAGCGATGGCATTTGCCTCGCGGATGTCGTCACAATCCAGCCCGGATTGCCATCAGGATACATGTCCTCGGATGTTTGCCAAACAAACTGTTCCGCTGACAAAAAACCATACATAACGCCCTTGGCTTCATCTCGCTGCCGCAAAAAGCAATAATTTACATCTGCCCGCAGGTCCGTAACCGCACGATAGTGCGTGTAGGTCATGAGTAGCTGGATGATTTTCTTTGCGTCCCTACCCAAGCCGAGCGCTACACCAGATGTCAAAGCTCCTATGTATGCCGCCCTACCCCAAGTTCTTCCGGCAAATGCATCGGAAGTTACATTCAACACATCTACTCCGAACAACACTTCGACCGAGCGAGCAATGAAGGTCTCTACGTCTTCACTGCCCAGATCATCAACTCTAACGCCGCAACCAATAACGGGCTCGCTGAGCCCCGTGTTGTCATCCACCCTACGTCCGACAATCCAAAAAGAATTTGCCTCTGTCATCAGAACCTGACTCGGGTCGCTCGGAGAGCTAAGCGGGCGCCCCAACTTACTCATCACTTCTGGGACGCGGCGGAAGTCTTTTAGAACCTCCAATTCCACCCCTAGCCGCTCCATCTCTTGGAGACAACGAACCGCGATTTTTTCTTGCTGCCATAATTGCATAAGCTTGCAGTGCCTTGTCGTCGCGCTTCCAGTCAACCACGCCATATCTCGCGGGTCGCGGTTTCTTGCTCACTTTCGGGTGATGGACATTGGGGACTTTTGTCCTCTTTTTTGCTTGACGGGTACTTAAGTCCCCATCTAGGGTGCCTCCACCATAGGAGGTGAAGACATGCACATAAGCGACATTGAACGCGTTCAAGCTCAAGCCGCGACAGCCACTACGACGCGCGTCCCGGACGCAACTCTACAACACTTCGCTCGGCATGGGCTGGCCCGTCGCAGCAGCATCATTTGCGACGAAGACATCGCAGCGCTCAACATGAACATCGGCGAAATCGCGCAAGAGCTGATCGAACGCCGCGCAGCCGACGCCACCCCCGGCGCGCCCCCACCCGACGACATGCCCCAGAACACCTTGGAGTTTTTCGCTGACCAGCATGCCACGATGCAGGCGCAGATCGAAGAGATGTCCAACCTTGTGCGCGGCATCCACAGGATGCTCGGCGGCGCGCAAAAAACGACGGGCGGTTGGGTCGCATGACCCGTAACAGCCCTCAGATCGACACTGTCCGTGTTCTACAGGCCGCAGATGCCATTCTGGATAGTCGCGATCCAATCGCCGAGCGCGGGGCAATCATGGTGACGCTCGAAGGCACTGTCTCGGCCATCCTGTTGATGGTTATGGGCGGACATCACGCCAACGCTGCAGCGATGTTGAACGAAGGGCTGCTTCAGGGCGTCGAAGGGCGATTGGCGCACGCCGCCAACAAAAAGCAAGCATAGAGGACCGTCGCCATGTTTCACCATGAATTACAACGCTCCGCACGCGCCCGTCGACTGGCGGACGATCTCAAGCTGCGCACTGGGCCAGACCGGCACGATCTGTTGACCACATTGCTGATCGAAAACGGCGGCACGATGGTTGGCCCGGGCGACACGCCGCGACCGGGTACGCATATGGTCGAGATTGAACTGTTGGACATTGTCGGGCGCGGCGACACGGGCGACATGGCTCTGGCCAATTGGATGAAGGCCGCCGCGCGCGCGCACCCGATGCCAGTATCCGGCTCGATCGATCAGGGGGCCGCGGCATGAGTGACCCTGCCAAACTTCCAACGCGGGCCGCCATCCTGTGCAACGAACACGCGTTTCGCACCTTTGTCGCTGGACGCTTGGACCTTGGCCCGGACCCTGTCTCAACAGAGGCCGCAGCGGAATACGTCCGCAACGCATGCGGCGTCGCCAGCCGTCGCGACTTGGCGACCAGCACTGACGCCGCTCAGAGGTTCAATGCACTTTTCACGGACTTTGATGCATGGCGCGGCAGAATCGGAACGCATCGGTGATCACTCACGGACACCTGCTCGCGCCGCCTTTTCTTCCTGTGGCGGCGCACACCTTGGCCGGGGCACGTCCAGCCCCGGCCACTTTTTGAAACAGGGGAGGCAGTTTTTGAATTGGTATGTTCGACAACGCCGGGAATGGATCGGCGAGATGCTGCGGATCTACGGCTTCATCAACCGATCACACATTGTCGCCAAATTCGACTGTTCGCCGCAGTTGGCTGGCCACGATTTGACAGCCTTTCAAACAGATAACCCAGACTGGGTCAGATACGACCCCCGTCGCAGGGCTTACGTCAGCACTCAAACAGGACAGGGCAGCACACCATGAACGCTCCAACTCAAAACATTCAGTACTTTTCGCTCGACGCCATCAACTTGAGCGACATGAACCCGCGCCAGGATCACGACGGCGACGAAATAAATGCGCTTGCATTGTCGATCGCAGTCGCAGGCTTGATTCAACCGCTCGCCTGTTACTGCCCACCCGACGGCGCGCCCGAGGTAGTCGACGGCGGACGCCGCTGGGCAGCACTGAAAAAGCTGCGCGCCGATGGTGTTGACGTAGCAGACCCTCGCGAACCGGATTGGGACGCAATCCCATGCGTCACCACGACCGATGCCGCAACCGCGCGCATGTGGGCTGGCGCGGCGGCGGCCTCTTTCATTCCGCTCAGTCCAACGCAGGAAATCCGCGCCTATGCAGCCATGGCAGATCAGGGCAGCGCACCGGACCTGATAGCCCGCGCCTTTGCGGTCACCACGCAACGCGTCAAACAGCGCCTGCGCCTTGCCAACCTGTCAACGGCAACGCTCAACGAACTGTCTGCCGGCAACATATCTTTGGACGTGGCCAAGGCGCTGACACTGGCCCCAACGCAGCCCCGTGAAATCGAACTGCTTGATATGGCCGTCGAAAAGCAATGGGGCGCGCACAGCGTGCGCATGGAACTGGAACGCAACATCGCCAAGGCGACCGACCGACGAGCAATTTTCGTCGGGCTGGATGCCTACACCGATGCGGGCGGCGCAATGGCCGAGGATCTGTTTGGCGAGCACACAATGCTGCAAGACACAGCTTTGCTGGACAAGCTGTTCAAAGACAAATTGGACGAGGCCGCCGCCACAATGAATGTGGATTGGAAATGGGCCGAGCCGGTCCTTGACCATGCATGGGTACCATCTGGCGTAACAATTGACATGACCCGCGTCCGCCGCACTCCGGGAGACATCTGCGACGCAGACCAGGACGAATATGACCGCTTGTCGGAACTCTCCAACGGCGACGTTATCGACAAAGCGGGACTGGCGAAACTGGACGCCCTGCAAATGCGCCTTGATGGCGACTGGACAGACGACGAATACGCGACCTGTGGTGTCTTTGTATTTGTGGACAACAAGGGCCTTGTGCAATGGGACGGCGCGTGGCTGCGCAAGGCCGATCAAAAGGCAGCGCAGAGCGCCGAGGACGGCGACGACGACGCACCGGAACCGGCCAAGGCAAAACCCACACCGCAGAACGCCGTGTCAGATTTCGGCCGCATCGCCCATGCTGCTGCACAGACCGCAGCACTCAAGAAGCATGACACGCTTCTGTATCTGCTGGCCTTCCAGATGCAGTCCGGCCTGACCGGCTACCGCCAACCTTTGTCCCTGTCCATTGACCCGCCCAGCATCACACCGGAAAAGGACAGCGGCCTGACACTGGACAGCCGCCTGTCGATGGCTGCGCCCTGCTTTGATGCAGCCACGTGGGGTGCGTTTCAGGCATTCATCGAACAGGGCCCCAAGCACCGCAACGAAATCCTGACACGCAGCCTTGCGCGCAGCCTCACGGGAGCCACAGCCAGCGAGTTTCAGGCCCGATTGATTGAGAGCTTCCAGCCAAACATTCGCGCCATATGGACACCGGATGCAGCCAACTGTTTTGGACGCCTGTCACCAGCAACCCTCGACCAGATATGGGCGGAGCTGGTGCCGGCGGAAAAAGCCGAGGCCCTGACATCTCCTTTCGAGAAGTTGAACAAGGGCAACAAGGCCAAGGAACTGGAAAAGCTGTTTTGCAATGACGGCTACCGCGAGACGCTGGGCCTCGATCGTGCCGAGAATGCCACGATCGCGGCATGGGTGCCGGCAGAAATGCGCGGCGATTCACTGACATGACACCCGAGGGCTCAGACAGCATTGCACTGCCAGAGGCGACGCCGCGAGACCGTGAGGTGCAGGCGGTCGTCCTGACACTGGTCGAAGCATACGCGTTCGCCGAAGCAATGGCCGTGCTGTCTGCCCGCCTGAACGAAATTCGCGCAACGCGCCAAACACATCTCGAACGTGTCTTGCTGGATTGGTTCGACATCGCAAAGGAAGAGCGTCCGGACTTCCTGACCTACGCCCATCATCGCCGCAATCCCACCCTTTCAGAAGGGGCTGAGAGATGAACGCGCGCACCCCAATCAATCTCAGCACGGATCAGGCGATCGACTATCTGGCGCAGCTCGGGGTTGCGACCTCGCGCACCTGTCTTGACCAGATGCGCGCCAGCGGGCAGCTTGCATGGATCAAGGCGCGCGGTCGCGTGCGGATCCTTTATAGCCCGGAGGCACTGATTACTGCGTTTCTGGCCCCGCAACACAGCGAGGATGGTTCATGGCCCTCAAGCTCCAAAAAGACGGCGCAATCTACTACGTGCGCGGCACCGTTGCCGGACAGCGCATTCGCCAAAGCACTGGCCTTAGCAACCGCGCCCAGGCCGACGCGTACCGCATGCGCCTCGAAAGCCAAGTCCTCGAACGTCACGCATTTGGCCGCAACGCGCACCTGACCTTTGCCCAAGCGGCGCTGACCTACATGGAATCGGGTGGTGAAGCGCGTTTTCTTGGGCCTATTCTGGTGCACTTTGGCCGCGACACACTGCTTGCGGATGTGGACAACGCGGCCATAAACGCCGCCGCGCGCGCTCTGTATCCGGACGCCGCCCCCGCCACCATCAACCGGCAAGTGATCACGCCGATTTCAGCCGTCATCAACATGGCCGCAGACGATGGGCTGTGCCCGCCGCGCCGCCTCAAGCGGCGCAAGACACCACAGGGGCGCATGCGCTGGCTGACCCCGGGCGAGGCCAACGCGCTCTTGGGCGCACTGGATGCCCGCACTGCCGCACAGGTCGCGTTCCTGCTCGGCACCGGCACCCGCACCGGGGAAATGCTCAGCCTCGATCGGACCGACCTCGACCTTGAGGCGCAAGAGGCGTTTATCGCCCAATCCAAAAACGGTCGGGCGCGCCGGGTGCTGTTTCCGACGCTGACCAAGCGCATGCTGTCGACACAGAGCCTGCCGGATGTGGGCAGGGTGTTTCGCACGCCCAAAGGCAAGCCTTATGTGATCCGCGACGGTGGGGGCGGTCAGATACAGGGCGCATTCAACGCCGGGAGGGATGCGGCGGGCTTGGGCGCAGACGTCACACCACATGTGTGCCGTCACACCTGGGCCACATGGTTCTGGGCGCATAACAAGGATCTGGTGCAGCTCATGGCGCGCGGTGGTTGGGAAACGGCCTCGATCGCGCTGGACTACACGAAACTTGCCCCGGCCAGCCTTGCGCGGGATCTGTTTGAAGCGGGTTGGGATTTGCGCATTGACAAAAATCTGACAAACGCGATTGCACAACCCACCACCAACCAGTTGAAAATTATAGGGAAATCATGAGGCGGCGCGGCCCTTAGCAGGGGAGCGCCTTCGACCACTCGGCCACGTCTCCGCTGACGGGTGTACACCTGCATCTGCCGGGGAAACAAGGGCAAAACTGACCGTCTGAAGGCACCAATCGTCCGATGACAGTCAAAACGCCTTCAGACGCCAAGCCGAACCACTGAAGGGGTATCGCTTGTGGCATGCGATACCGGAGGGGCGGCAGCAGGTTGTTGTTGGGACAAGGGCACCGAATAGCGCACTTTGTCCGCCAGATCATGACCGAAGCGCACCATTAGGGCATTGCCCAAGGATCGGTTCTTGCGCATGGCGCAACGCAGTTTGTGCGCGCCCCATTCCGCATAAATGGCGCCTTTCGGTGCAATCACGGTCGCACTGGCCACACCGCCCTGCAACAGCATGATTTCACCGACAAAGGCCGGGCCCTTCGCCGTGTAACTGACACCCTGTTTCTGGACCGTGTAGCGCGGTGCGTTGATGAAAAACAACGCGTCCGTCGCCTCACCTTCTCTCAGCAGAATAGTTGGACGGTCTGCAATCCGCCAACGGGCCCGTCGGTTCACCCAGCGGAATTGCCCAGGCGACAGGGTCATAAATTGCTCAAACACCCGCCGGTCGGGTTTTGACATGAACATACTGGAGCGTTCAAAGACGATAATGATGATCAAGGACGCATTGATCACCACCAAAACCGTGTTGGTCATCACGGAGCCCCAAATCGACGGGCTTTGAAGGGTGTAAAAGGCAATGTCGCAAAACGTGCCGATGATCATCAACACCCGCAACATCAATTCATCCCGCACCAAAAATCCGGCAGAACGGAAAAACAGACCTAAAAAAATCAGTGCGATGTATGGGTTATCAAACATAAAGTGCCAATCAGATCAAAATATGATCCCGACTCTAGCACCTGATGGCCTCGCGTCAGAGTAGTGAATACCTGACCCGGCGGCGATTTTACGTGTTGAACAAGAAGTGCAGCACGTCGCCGTCCTTGACCGTATACCCCTTGCCTTCCGCACGCATTTTGCCTGCATCCTTCGCAGGTTGCTCGCCCCCCAGCGAAATGAAGTCGTCATAGGCGATCGTCTCAGCGCGGATGAACCCTTTTTCAAAGTCGCCGTGGATCACGCCGGCGGCCTTGGGCGCTGACGTACCCGTCTTGATCGTCCATGCACGGGCTTCTTTGGGTCCAACAGTGAAATAAGTTTCCAAATGCAAAAGGTCGTACCCTGCACGGATAAGGCGATCCAATCCTGCTTCGCTCAGGCCCATCTCTTCGAGGAACATGTGCGCCTCGTCTGGCTCGAGCTGACTGATCTCTTCCTCGATCTGGGCCGAGATGATCACATGGGCGTTGCCTTGTGTAGCGGCCATCGCGGCCACGGCGCTTGAATGCGCATTGCCCTCCGCGGCCTCGGCCTCTCCGACATTGCAAACATACAGCACAGGCTTGGTCGTAAGCAGTTGCAACATGGTCCACGCCTTGCGATCTTCGTCGTCAACATCGACCAGACGGGCTGGCCTGCCGTCTTCAAGGGCTTCCAAAGCGGCCCGCATCAGCCGTTCCTGCTGCACCGCTTCCTTGTCGCCGCCGCGCACCTTGCGCACGATGTTTTGCAAGCGTTTCTCAATGCTTTCGATGTCGGCCAGCATCAATTCCGTCTCGATGGTCTCAGCATCAGCCACCGGGTCCACGCGGCCCTCCACGTGGGTCACGTCACCGTCCTCAAAACAGCGCAGCACGTGAGCGATGGCATCAACTTCGCGGATGTTGGCCAGAAACTGGTTGCCCAGCCCCTCACCTTTGGAGGCGCCTTTGACGAGGCCCGCAATATCGACAAAGGTCATACGGGTCGGAATGATGGATTTGGATGAGGCAATTGCGGCCAGCTTGTCCAGCCGGTCATCCGGCACGGCCACTTCGCCCACGTTGGGTTCAATGGTGCAAAAGGGAAAATTCGCGGCCTGCGCTGCCGCGGTCTTGGTCAGTGCATTAAAAAGCGTGGATTTGCCGACATTGGGCAGACCCACAATACCCATCTTAAAACCCATGGCGGCTTCTCCCTTCTGAGGCTGCGCTGCTTCTAGCAGGCCGGTTCAGAGGTGCAAGCAGATCGCAAATGACCGATTTTTAACCGACAACACGAAATCGTTATCAACAACTGCCTGAAAGAACTGTGCAATGGTTTAAACTGGCCGGCGAAATTTTATAAAATTCAGACAAACAAATACTCAATACAACAACAACCCCATTACAAAGCGAAGACAAGACTCTTTT
>ERZ1740072.237-NODE-237-length-24088-cov-4.655058_pt1 | contig 24088 bp, 14 predicted proteins | sample MGYA00581733_ERZ1740072 | MGnify/ENA primary metagenome ERZ1740072 (study PRJEB43018, sample SAMN04849741) | marine metagenome | isolation source: floating plastic debris | place: Pacific Ocean | collected 2008-08-30 | study: EMG produced TPA metagenomics assembly...
CCTGTATGGTGAGGGCTTCGTCTAGGGCTGGCAATTCTTGGGTCGCTGCTGTCGCATCGTCAAACAGTGTGCCTTCAGCAGTAGCACCTTCGTTAAACAATGCGAGATCAGTGAGACCATCCGGCTCAACCGACGATGGACTGTCAGCGCCAGCATCGAATAGTGAGAGATCAGTCAGATCATCGCTCACGGCCTCAGCAGCTTCAAAGTCAAGGGAGAGATCTGATTCGGCAGCGATCGCCTCACCCATCAGTTCACTCAGGTCACTGTCGTCAGCGACCTCAGCATCAGCTGCTGCGACTTCATTGTCAAACAGCCCCCCCAAATCACCCTCAGCCTCAATACTTGCTGCAGCCGCGACGTCCAAGTCACTGGCCGCAGTCTCGTCCAAAAGCACGTTTAAGTCGGCCTCTGTAGCGGTTGTGGGGGCGGCGGCGCTGGTCGGCGTATCCGCGAAGATATCAGACAGTTCGGCATCAATGGCCTCGTCGTCACTGGCGATCGCCGACAGAGCGGCATCAATATCGCTCGTATCGCTATCGCTCGTATCGTTGGCGGTACCGAACAAGTCGCCTAGATCGGGATCGGTCGCGGCAGCATCGAAACCGAGCTCATCAAGCTCGGTCGCGGGAGCGGTGGCCGCCACGTCAACAGCCTCGGTGGGCTCGACATCCAAGCCGAGATCGGCAAAGTCATCAAAGTCTGAACTGGTATCGGGATCGGGCGACGCTGACGCTGAGTCAGTTGTGCCGTCGGACTCCGCACCCAGATCTAGGTCGGCGAATTCATCAAAGTCGGTTGAATCAGAACTGACTGCGGCTGATGGCGTCTCATTCGCTGACTCTTCAGAGTGACCCTCGGTCCATAGTTCGTCAAGCGCATCGAGGGCATCTTCGGCGGGGTCGTCCGCTGGCAAGTCATCCGACGACCAAGGGTCAGAAATGGCACCAAAAGAGCCTTCATTATTGTCTATGCTACCTAAGTCCGTCGCTGCAGTCGAGCGGGGTGTGGTCTCGTCGAGCGCCTCAGCAACGTCTAGATCAAGGTCAATATTGAGATCAGATTCGGGCGTGTCCAGCAGCTCGAAGGCATCCTCTGCAGGCGCTGCGTCCGTAATTACAGCCGGGATCTCATCGGTGATTGGGGTCTCGTCTGCCGCCTCATCATCAGCGGCTTCTGAAAAACTGTCGAGGAAGACATCAAGGCCATCGTCGTCGGCTGCATCGCCCAAGGCCAATTCAGCACTGTCCACTGCCGCTACCGGAGCGGCTGCGACTTCGAGGTTGAGCAGATCAGCGAGATCGTCTTCGACCTCACCAACATCGGAAGGCGTGGTCTCAGCGGTGGCTTCGAAGCCTGGTGTATCACCAAAGAGCTCGACGATATCGGTCTGCGTGGCTGAGGCTTCTTCGTCCAGATCACCGTCGAGTAAATCCGAAAAGTCGTCGGCAATATCAATGTCGGGATTGGGATGCTCGGCGATCGCCGCCTCGGAGTCAGAAATTTCTTCCCAAGGGGAGTCGAGTTCGGCCACTTCTCCTTCGAAGAGATCGGCGAGGCTATTCAGCTCAGCAGCACCCACAAACGGCTCGCGTGGGGCGGCTGCGTCCTCGAGTGTGCTGGGCTCAGGGTTAGCGAACGCCTCTAGAGAGGTACTGAGGTCATCACTGTCGAGATCAGCCGCCGCTGCCGGTTCGGCATCAGACAGATCTAACCAGTCAAGATCAGCAGCGGCCGCGGTTGCCGGGGCATCATCAGTACCAAAGAGATCCGCAAAGTCAGCGTCTTCAGTGTCTACCGGGATGTCTCCGAATAGATCGTCTATCTCTGCCGGGGCTGCTGCCTCAGCCATCACCGGCATCAGAGACGTCAGTTCGGCTGACACAGCGATCGCCTCAGCTTGCCCTGAGAGCACTTGTTCTTGAGCGCGTTTGAGTTCTTTGATGACGACCGGGGCCAGCGACCGGTAGGTTTGCTCTGGGTTGCCGACAGCTTGACTCGCGGTTGCCGTGAGGGCACACCAAGCCGTCAGGTCAAACTGCTCACCACTGCGCTTCAGGGTCTCACAGCAGGCCTGTAGCGCAGCACGACTAGAGGCTGAGTCAGCTTGCTTGAACAGCGTCAGCATTTCCCGAAGATGACTGGGGACATCACTGGTAAACACTAACTTAAGAGCACTGTCTTCACGCTCAGTGGCTAGGGCCGGTACTTTCGGTACTGCCGGGGCGACTGGGGCAGCTGGGGCGGCGGCAGGGGCCGCGGTGGTGTCGACCAAAGTGTTGAGATGAGCTTCGAGACGATCAAACACCGGCTCGACATCAGCCATTACCTCTTGGGCTTTGTCTTCGGTCAACCCAAACGGCCCCTGGAGTTCTTCTAAGAGCGCCTGCAGGCCGTCAAAGAGCTGGAGAAACATCGACTCCAGCGTTCTATCAACTTGGGTCGAGGGGGCTTCTTTGAGGATTTTGAAATAGTCTTCTAAGCGGTGAGAAGTGAGCTGAATGCTGTTTAAACTCAGCATGGCAGCCCCGCCTTTCACCGAGTGAGCGGCCCGAAAAACCTCATTCATCATCTCTCGATCTTGAATGGTGGCTTGAAGATTCAGCAGTCCCTGCTCAATCGTATTTAGGTGATCCTTCGCCTCTTCAATGAAGTATCCCAGGATTCTTTGCTGCTGTTCAGGCATCATGGCGGACTATCCCCCCTCGTGCTCGTGTGTGGTGCCCTTGAATTGATCGATCGCGGTATGAAAACTGACTTCCCCATGTCTGCTGCAGTCAGCTGGTTGGGCTAAACACACCCTTGCTGAGACATCTTAGTGGGTCGAAAATGTGTACTTTTACAGCACTTAATATTTCTGCAGAGTTGACCGGTGACTGTGTTCCCTCTAGCTAGCTGTATCCTCCGTTTTGTCTACCTTAAAGCGCTCTACTGAGGTGAGCAGGTCGCGGGCGACGCCCACCAGATTCTGCAACGAGCCTGACACCCGCTGAGATTCTTGCGAGGTTTCCTGCGCGGTCAGTTCCACCGATTGCATCACCTGCGCCACGGTTCGCGAAGTTTCGGTTTGTTCAACGGTGTCAGCGGTAATAGAGCGCACCAAGACGTCAATGCGGTTGGAGACTTGAATAATATCTTCCAGCGATCGCTTCGCCTGTTCTGCCAAGCGGGTGCCCTCAATCACCTGCTGGGTGCCTTCTTCCATCGCCGTCATTACCCCACTCGTCTCGCTTTGAATTTGCAAGACGATTTGTTCAATTTCTTTCGATGCTTTCGCGGCTCGGTCAGCCAGCTGCCGCACCTCATCGGCCACGATGGCAAAGCCCCGACCCGCTTCACCGGCGCGCGCGGCTTCAATACTGGCGTTGAGGGCGAGGAGGTTCGTCCGGGAGGCAATTTGAGAAATCAAAGCCACAATCTTCGAAATTTCTTGGGAAGACTCGGCCAGACGCTTCACTTTACGAGTCGTTTCCGCCACAGTTTCGCGAATTTCGAGAATACCGGCCACCGTCCGTTCCACCGATTCCCCCCCGCGCAGGGCAGTGGCCGAAGCTGACCGCGCCACCTCTTCCGCCTCACGGGCGCTTTCGGCCACCCGCTGAATCGAATCGGTCATTACCTGCACCGAATTTAAGGTGACGGCTAGCTCCTCGGCCTGTCGCAGCGCGTCAGCAGACAGACTGCGCGCAAAGGTTTCATTCTCAGCGGAGGCGTTACTCACCTGTCGAGCGGCCGCACTCACCTGTTGAACAATTTCCTGCAGGTTTTGAATCGTCAGGTTAAAGGAGTCGGCGACCGCTCCCAACACGTCAGCGGTAACTTCGGCTTGAACGGTGAGATCGCCTCGGGCCGCTCCTTCCACATCGTCGAGTAGACGAATCACTTGGCGCTGCAAATCTTCTTTGGCCTGTTCTTGCTCCTGCGCTTTGCGCTGAGCTTCACTAGTGGTGGTCAAGATCACTCGAGCCATCTGGTTAAAGCCCGTCGATAGCTGCCCCACATCGTCCTCCGCGTAAACAGTGGCGCGAGCGTTGAGGTTGCCTTGAGACACTGAGGCAAATTGTGCCTGCAGGTTTTCTAAGCCTTGTTTGGGCCTGCGGTTAGCCAGGTGCCCAACTCCGGCCGCAGTGCCGAAACCAGCTAGCCCAGCCGCGATCGCCATCGCCGGGGGAATGCCCCGAGGCAGCTTCTGTTCGGGCAACAGACTGGCCCCGATAAAGTTAACAGCAGCGACGGTGAAAGCTGAGACTAAGCCCGTCACGCCCGCAATCATGATTTGCTTTTTATCGATAGAGGCGTTTTCTAAAAACGCTAAGCTGCCCTGTTCAACTTGCGCTGAGGCCGTTTCATCGTCATCAACCTGGGCAAAGGCAGGCAGCTGATCCGCTGTTTCGGAGATGCTGAACATCTCTTCGTTCTCAAGACTGGCAGAGCTGTTGTCATCGAGGGCAAAGTCGGAGGCGCCGAAACTCGTCTCGCCCGTATCATCGTGGGCGTTAAAGCCAGAACTCCCGGCAGAAGGGCTAGTAAACCCGGCAGAACTATCCGTCAGCTCAAAATCAGGAATGCTGCCCAGATCGTCAAATTCATCAAACTCGTCTAAGAAATCGACGTTACTTTGACTACTGGAACTGTCATCAGCGATCGCCGCACCATTGTCAGTAAAGCTGAGCTCATCGTAGGTTTCACCCGTAGGGCTGTCGTCAAGCGGGTAAGCTGAACTCGAAAAATCCTCGGCAATTGCCGCCTCAGAAATATCGGGAGACTCGGCCACAGGTTCGGCCATAAATAGCGTTTGCTCATCGGCTCCCATTTCCATCGTGGCGTCTTCCGGCAGCAAGCTGTCATCGTAGTCGCCGTAGTCGAGTTCCTCTGCCATATCGAGCCCCGCTTCCATTTCGGTTGGAGCCGTTGCCACGTCAATATCAATCGCACTCGGGTTGGCCAGCGGTTCAGGATCAGTCTCAGCAGTTTCTAAATTTTCAAAGGCCGAAAACGGATCATCCCCCGTCATTTCTGATGCAGGCATGTCAATGTCTGACAAATCAAGGCTGGCACCAAAAGGCGTTTCTTCAGGCATATCGGCCAAGTCTGGCTCAGAAACGCTAGGAGCGGCGAAAGGATCTGCAGTCGCCGACGAGGCTTCAGAGACGGAGGGCGGAAAGTCTTCGGCGGGCAGATCAAAGGGACTGGCAAAGGCATCGTCGGCGTCAGTCAAGTCGTTGGACAACTCCAAATCAACCTCAGCTGCGCTCAGATTAAAATCAGTCAGATCTTCTTCTTCAAAAATCTCAGGCGCACCCGCATCGTGCTCGGCAAAAGCTTCTTGGGGAATTGAGAGGTCAGCCAACGTGGCATTGCCATCGGTCATGCTCTCAACGTCAACATCATCGGCACCGTAAGAGGACGTGGCAGCCGACTGCTCTTCGGCATAGGACAAGCCGTTGTGGGCAAAGTCAACAAACTCCGGGTCTGATGTGATGTTGAGCACCGCCTGATACTGATCGCGAGCTTCGCTATAGCGATGTAAGCCATAGCAATAGATATGCCCCCGGAGCAGCAGCACGCTGGGATCCGTAGGATAGTCGGCAGCAAGCTGATCGATAATCCCGGCAGCATCTTCGTAGCTGCCTTGCATGTAGGCTCTTTCAGCTTTCTGATATGCTTGAGTATAATCAGTGCTCGACGCCATTTCCTCTCTCCTGCCATTTAAGCAATCTAAATACAGCGGTTAGGCCGCCCAGCGAGCTGACCTCAGAACAGCGACGTGATCCAGTAGCCGAACCACTCGCTCAGAGTCATTTTCTTCCATCGCCCACTCTCCCTTCAGAAAGGGGGCCATCGTATCAGGCGTCCCCTGAGAAAGATTGAGGTTTTCGAGATCCATCCAATCTGTTCCAACAATCTGATTAACCGCCAAGCCTAACATAGTTCCCTGTTCTTCAACCGCAATGACAGGGATCTCAGGTCGGTCGGTATTCAGCTGCGTGGCATAACCCAGAAATTGACCTAAATCGGCAACCCAGATGACGCGACCTTGTTCATTTAGGGTACCTAACAAAAGCGGTGACACATTAGGAACTGCCGTAATTCTGTCAGGAGGGTGCTCAATAATGCGCCGAATTCCCGTCGCTGGCAGGGCAAACTCATCACCTGAAGTAACAAAAAAGCGCAGGTAAAGTTCGCCTTCGGGCGTTTCCAGTTCTTGCAGCTCGGGACCTTGTTCTTGCCCTCTGCCCGTTAAAAAATCGGGATTGCCGACCATCTGTTTCTCTATCCCTCACTACTATGCTCGAAGCAACTGTTTGACCGTACCAATCAGCTCTGTTGGTTGAAACGGTTTGGCAATGTAGGCATCAGCGCCTTGTTTCATGCCCCAATAGCGGTCAAATTCTTCCCCTTTGGAAGAACATAAAATAACCGGAACATGCTGGGTAATGGGGTCAGCTTTAAGCCGGCGGCAAACTTCATAGCCATTCATACGAGGCATCACAATGTCGAGCACGACGAGATCAGGATGTTCACCCGCTTGAATTTGTGCCAGGGCCTCAACGCCATCGGTTGCGGCAGCGACCTCTAAGCCATTTCCCCTTAGCAGTTCAGTGATCATTTCCCGTTGGGGAATACTATCCTCCACCACTAAAACCATGCTCATAATATTCAACAACTCGCAAATTGGCTTCCCTGATGCAATTTTTTAGATTTAATTGGCTGGTCTGAGCAATTACTACAGCTTGCTAACTGAATCGATATCCTGTGCTTTTTAAGGTACCCCAAACCTACAAAATGCTTGCGATCTGCATTAATTGGTTAACTTGTGATGGCTTGGCTGAATGGTGATTGGGGCTGCGAAACTCAAGATTGCCTCCGAACTAGATGTGATTGGCTAGCAGGTCGCTAGGTCTGCGGGTTCTCATCAGCCTCTGGTGAGCAATCAAACCCAGAGAAGACTAACCGTTGAAGCAGTCCTCAGAAATATGATTCGCCCCAAAACTATAGGCGGTTCCACCCCAAACAGAGCCTGCCAGAGCACCGCCATCATCTAAATATGTGTTGAAGTCAAGCAAATTTAGCGATGAAATTCTGATTTGGCAAGGGTTGGCCACGGCGATCGCGGAATCTGTTATCGATTCAACCGAGCCCATTGAGGCAGCACGGCATCGCTGGCATGAGCGGTCAGAGTAGTGGACCAAAGCCGTTTTGCCATGTTTACGAAAAGGCCGAGGGGTTCGTTTCTAACTCTGGATCATCTTTAATGGCCTCGGCCAAGAGGCGATCGGGGTTGAGTCGGGCCGGGTTGCCCAAGCCAACATACCGTTCCACCAGAGTCAGTAACTCTTGCGCGCCAAAAGGTTTGGTGAGATAGTCCGTAGCCCCAGCCATGCGAGCTTTAACGCGATCAATAAACCCATCTTTGCCCGTCAGCATAACAATCGGAGTTTGTCGAAAGCGGGTTGATTGCCGCAGCATGGCGCAGAGTTCATAGCCTTCGAGCTCTGGCATGGCAATATCGCAAAGAATGAGATCAGGCTGCAGTTGAAATAGCAGGCTGAGCGCTCGCAGCGGGTTGCCGATGGAAGTCGCCTCGTAGCCATGACTATCAAGAATTTGCTCCACGGTTTGGCGAATCGTGAGACCATCATCGACACACACAATGCGCGGCACTTGGGTGGCATGCCATTCTTCTGGGGCGCTGTCAGCGGTGGGGGCAGCGGCCATATGAGGCAGATGAATGAGTCCCTGCCGGACGTAGGGATAGATTGACTTGGCAATGGTGACGACATTCCGGTTGAGATAGCGAGCCATCTGCTGTATCGAAGTCTGACCATCCATCCAACTCAACAGCCGCTTGGTTTTCTCATCATTGCGATGGATGGGGAGATCATCCACGACCGCTGGGCACTGATGCGGTGACTGAATATGCGGGTAAAACTGGTTCCAGGCCTGAATGTGGGTGGTGATGGTGGCGATGAAGGAGCTGATCTCAAAGGTGGTGAGTTGGGGACTGAGACCGGCCGCTAGTTTGAAGACGAAAGAGCCCTGGTGCAGACTCAGCACATCAAACAAGGTTTCATGCACCATGCCGCTGAGAATGGTGCGCCCCTGCTCGGGGGTGAGGGTGTGATTCTCTAACAGCGCCCATAGATAACCGTATTCGGGAGAGTTAAAGGTGGCGATCGCGGGCACATCGACGTCTTTGAGAGCCGCTTCCAGGCTGTAGCGATGCAAATATTCCTGAAGACGGCTGAGCTGGCCATCAGTCGCGCCTGCATAGACAATCTGGCCGTTGAGAAAAAAGATCAGCCAAGACCGAGGCGAATAACTCTGAGCGGCAGATAGAGCCGAGCTGGGTGCAGCGACAGGCGCATAGGCTTCGACATAAAGCTCACCGGTTCTTTGCCCTAACTCAATGAGCTGCAAGATGCTGCGAATGTCAATTTCGGCGAGTTGCCCCTGCATAGGATGTAGCCAATTCTCGATCAGTGGTGGATGAAGCTTAAATGCAACAGCAGCTGAGAGCTGGACGGCAGGCGGCGATCGCCCGACAGCAGATCTCATTACCGTCCGCAGAGGTCAGGGTGAGGGCCACTTAGCGAGTGCCATGCGCCGCAGAATGCTCCCAATCGTAGCAGCATCCTCGCCGCCTAGCCCATTGTCTCCAATCATATGGTCTACCGTGGCTAATGTCGCTAGATGCAACAGGACTACACCTCATGACGAAACTCAGCAATAGCTCAGGCATTTGATGGTCGGACCCGTGAATGGTTACATCCGTAGGTGGGCAATCATGCGATGTCAGTGAAACAGTCCCGAAGAACGGCCTCCAGGGAGACGAAAGAGACCGAACCTGACACACTCACAGGTTGGGATCAGAATTGGCGTATACAATTATCGACAGTCGAGACATGTAGTGCGGGTTTCCCATATCTTGGGCAACATAAGTTAGTTTAAGAGCAGGCGACAGGGGTCGCAGACCCGCCGCGAGAACAGGGCAAATATAGGTGTCATTAGAAGCGTTACCGATGTTGCGAGTGCAGATTTGGTATTGCAGGTAACGGTTCTTCTGAGTCAAACATCTCAAGGTTATAGGCACCCAGTGACCACGATACGGGAAGAGGAAGACAAGCGTGCTTTATCTGGCTGAGGTTCAAAAAAAGTCTGGTGGCTTCATCGGTGGCGGTAAGGCAGACTTTAAGCTTCTGGCCTGTCAACGAGGTGATACCTGGACAGGGGTCCCTGGCGAAGAAGTGATTGCGGCACCTGACGATGCCAACTACAACGCTGGAGCGTTGGTGATGGTAGAACTGTCTAACAACCGCCAAGTGCAGCGTCATTACGACGCTGGTCGGCCGCTGGTCGGCATTTTGCAAAATTTTTCTAACCAAGCGAAAAAATCTAAATCTCAAGAAGAAGAGATTGATCAGTGGAAACAGTCTTTGACCTTTCAAAGTCAAGAACTGAACCGCCGCGAGCTCGAACTTGAAACTCGTCAAGAACAGGTTGAGCAGGCCGAAGCCGATCTGGAGCAGTTGGATGCTCAACGTCAAGAAATCGAGGCATCTCAGCAAGAGCTCGACAAGATCAAAGAGGATCTTGACCGCAAGCATGAAGAGTTGCAGGGGGCGTGGGATCACTTAAACGGTGAGGTGCGACGATTTGACGAGCGCCAAGAAAATGCGGCTCAACAAGCCGGCTTAGACGAAACCCAGATCAATCAACTGCAAGAAGCCTTAGAGCGTTTGACCAATGCCGTGACGCCAACAGAAGGCGTGCGCGAGCAGCTAAATTTAGCCTATGACTTGGTCAATCAGCAGCAGACCGCCCTGGCTGAGCGCCAGCAATCGCTAGAAGACCAGCAGCAACTCTTAGAAGAGCGGCGCCAGCAGCTGCAACAAGACCACGAAGCCCTGACTGAACGCTGGCATCAATGGCATGATGCGGAATCGGCTTTAAACACGCGGCGGGCCGATTTGAAATTTCAACAGCAGCTGTTAGTCAGTAAGCAAGCTCATATGCAAGGGTTATCTCAACAGTTGCAGTTGCAAAGTAACCTATATCAGCAGGTGTATGAGCTGCTCAACACCTCAGACAAGGTACGTCTTAGTAACAAGGTCGATGTTGGAGCGCTCGATGCGCTGCCATTGGAAGAGCTGCAGAAGACGGTCTCTGATTTAGAGAAAGATTTGGAAAAAGTTTCACGGTTTGTGAACGACCAAGAAGAGGAATTGACGCTAGAGCAGCAAGCGATCGACGAGCTGCAGCAGAAAATTGAGCAAGCTAACGAATTCGATCGCCTGCAGCTAGCGGCAGAACTCACCGATGAGCAAGATCGCTATCAGATGCTGAACGAAACGTTGGTCGGTCAGCGACGTAATCTATTAGAGCGAGAAGAAGTTCTGAGTCAGCATCAAGCAGTGTTGCGTCGCCGTCAGGGGCTAGCGGCGGAAGAAACGCCGGTCAATGTCGTGGATTTAGAGCCGATCTTGAAGCAAATTGACGGCTCACGACAGCAGACCTCGGAAACGCTTCAGCAGGCTGAAGCAGAAATCAAAGAAATACAGGCTCAAATTGAAGCGCTGAAACAAGAAATTGAACAACAGTCCAACGAACAGGCGACTGGCCGAGAAGAGCTGAAACAGCAGGATGGCAACCTCTAGACTCAAGAGGCCGAGGTGGGAGTCATTGATGGTCGCGTCCAACTGCTGACGGAACTGCTCGCCCCCCTGCAGGAAAAAGCTGACGGGATGCGCCAGAAACTGGACGATATGACCGCATCTTTGTCACAGGTGCAAGAAGCCAGCGACTATCAACTGCAGGCGATCGCGGAGGTCAAGCAGTTAGTGTCAACCCTGGCTGCGGGCGACCCTTCACAAGCGGTATCGGCCTAATTGACTAAATGGCCCCTGTTCACATTGCAGCCTGACTTTTCAGTCAGTCATACGCTAGGGACTGTCCGCCTTAACCCCAGCTATCTGTGAGAGGATGAGGATTGGCGTTATCGCTGAACTCGCATATGTCTGAGCCAGTCATTTGGGTGAACGAGCAAATTGATCCTTGCGGGATTTTATATTCCTGCATTGCCTGCGTGGATGAGCAGCAGGCAAAGGACTGTTACGAATCTTTTTTAGCAAATCTCACCCCAGAGCAAAAAGCATCCGGCTGGGTAGTGCAGATGCGATCTGTCCCTTCGTGGGATGAGGTGCCCGTGAGCGCTTTAAAACTTAGTTATTGATGGCGATTGAGGTCAACCAGCGTTTGACTTAACACGCGGACGGGTTCGGTTGCCTCGGCAGAAAACAAGGAGAGATCAATTGGCCCCCAACTATGGTGGGCACTCTCTGCCAGATCAAGTAACAAAGGATCGCGCAGACGAATGCGACCGGGGGCGCGCAGCACCAATAACGGAACCTGAGACTGGCCCGCTTCTGCAATCAAAGTCCACTCGCAGGTGTTCAGCCAAGCTTGTACTGGACGCGTCAGTCGCTCTTTGAATTCACTGAGGCGGTAGTGCTGAGCTAAGACATCGCGCCAGCAGTAGCTAAATTCGGCTGGTGTTGTCATGGATATACCTGGATGACCTATTCCTGAGTTTAGCTTTCCCCGCTGGAGCGATCTGTTAAATCTATCTATATGGTCAATAAGCTTAAAATTTGTTCTGAATTCAGATCTGTTGTTCATCTGGTGTTCATTGCTTTCGGTAGCCAATCTATCAGTCGGTATTCCTCAGCATCTTGTGCACATGGACTGCCCTAACGGTGAAGGTGAGTGATAGCCGATAAAGCCGTGAACCGTGATATCTCCGTACTGTGTCTGCACCAACGTAGGGTTGGACTGCTAGCCCAGACTATCGACGATGTATGACGATGTATAAGGGTGAGGCATAATTGAAATGAAATTATGTTGTATTTAAGAGCCCATCAATACGTTGGTTGTAGTGAAGAAGTCATTCTCTAGATCTCAAGCACTAGCAACTCATCGTGCTCTGACAATAGATTTCACTCAAGAGCGTGAAGTCATACAAATCTTGCCTTCAGGAGCATTGCTTTCAAGCCAGCCAGGACAATGGAGTGGAGTTCATCTAAGCTACTATCACCATCCTGCCTACGAAATTTCGACGATCACCTCTCAACACCACTTAGTCTTGATTCATTTAGAAGCAGCGACTCAAGTGGAGCAATGGTTGGGCACCCAATATCAAAAACATCATTATCAAGTCGGCAGCGTTCTGGTTATTCCGGCTCATACCCCTCACTGTGCAAATTGGGATGCCGAAAATCGCTACTTGATTCTGAGTCTTGAGCCGAGTACATTCCTCCAAGCCGCGAGATCGGCTAGTGACAGCAATGCATTTGAGCTAGTTCCGCATTTTACTGCTACGGATCCGTTAGTGCACGGCATCGGTTTATCACTCAAAGCTGAACTTGAGTCAGGCAATCTGGGAGGGCAATTATATGCTGATACCCTGTGCGCGACGCTTTTTGCCCATCTGCTGCGCCACTACACAGCGCAGAAAGCCAGCGTGTCCACTCAACCCAGAGGGCTGCCCCGTTATCGACTGCGGCAAATTATTGAGCATATAGATACTCACCTTGACCAAGGCCTGACCCTGGCAGAACTGGCGGTGATCGCTCAATTGAGTCCTAACTACTTCACCCGTTTGTTTAAGCAATCGACCGGACTTACCCCCCATCAGTATGTGATCCACCAGCGAGTTGAGCGGGCAAAACGCCTTTTACTCAAGGGAGAAATCGCGATCGCCGAAATTGCGCTAGAAGTAGGATTTGCCCACCAAAGTCATCTCAATCGCCACTTTAAGCAGTGGGTGGGTGTGACTCCCAAAGCTTTTATCAATAATCAGTGAGAATGTGCAAAAAATCGGAGAAAACGGCAAGATGCCTGGTTTTATGCTTCTGCATACTCTAGTTATCTGCTGATTTCTTCTCGATTGAATTGTTAATCAAGGGCCTAATTGCACATGTCACATATTTTGCACCTTGACTCTAGCCCACGGGGGAGTCGTTCAATTTCGCGTGCTCTCACACAGGAATTTATCTCACATTGGGTGAAGCATCATCCACAAGATACGGTGACTTACCGAGATGTGGGAAAACATCCAATCCCTCCTGTCGATGAAGCCTGGATCGCCGGTGCGTTCAGCAAGACTGAAGTTTTATCCTCCGAACTTGCGAATGCTTTACAGCTCTCAGACGAACTGATTACTGAGGTGTTGAAGGCGGATCGCTATGTGTTTGGGGTACCCATGTATAACTTCAATATTCCAGCGAATTTCAAATCCTATATCGATCAGGTTGTCCGTATCAATCGCACCTTTACTCCCGCTTGGAAAGGTTTGTTGAAGCATAAGAAAATGCTGATTCTTAGCACCCGAGGTAGTCGTTATGCAGCTGGAACAGACCTCATTAGATACGACTTTCAAGAACCTTACCTGCGCACGGTTTTTGGCTTTATTGGTGTAAGTGATATCACGTTTATTTATGCTGAGGGTTTGAATGATGGAGAAAAAGTGCGTCAGCAATCGCTCGCCCAAGCTCGCGATTTAATTCAGCAAATGATCACAACTTGGTAGTGCGGGGAAAAAGACGAGATTGACCATGACTTATCAAACTGAATCACTCCTCCCTGCCGCCAAAGTTGACGTGTGGGGCAAGCGCCGTGTGGATTATCGAGAGATCTTGCTGCTTGCCCTGCCATTATTTCTGAGTAGTGGTGTGCAAGCGGTTCTGAACCTCACTGACTCTTGGTTTATCGGACGCCTCTCGACGGATGCGATCGCCGCAATGGGAGCGCTTTATTTTCTCATCCTGGTACTATTTGTGCTATTCGGCGGAGTCGGCATGTATGTGCAAACCTTAGTGGCTCAAGCTTATGGGGAGGGTAAGCCTCACCAGGCCGCCCAAGCAGTGGGAACTGGTTTTTGGAGCGCACTATTGCTCACCCCACTGTTTGTTGTGCTGGCTGTTTCAGGAGCCGAGTTGCTCAAGCTGTTTCAGTTCTCCCCAACCGTTGAGCAGTTCGCCATCGATTACTGGACACCCCGCCTTCTGGGATTAACAATCGCGATTATCAATTTAGGACTGACTGCCTTCTTCAATGGCGTTGGCAAAACCACAATTACGCTGTGGGTATCGATCACCATTGCTCTCCTCAACGTGGTTTTGAATGAGGAGTTGATGTTTCAATTAGGCATGGGTATGGCCGGGGCAGCATGGGCGACTACTCTTTCGCTCATGGCTGGCATGATGCTTTTCCTCTGGGTTTTTCTCAGCCGTAATATTCGTCAAGATTTCCAATCTCATCGTGTTTGGAATCCCCAATGGCCAACGATTCGCTATCTGTTTGCGGCAGGTCTTCCACTCGGGTTTCTCATGACTGCTGATTTGACTGGGATCGCTTTTTTCCAAATCATGCAGGTCAAACTCGGCGTTGTCCCAGGGGCTGCCACTCAGGTTGTCATGATGCTAACCTCAACAGCCTACATGCCAACACTGGGTATCGCGCAGGCGGGAACCACACTGGTTGGGCAGTCAATTGGCGCGGGCAATCGTCGTTGGGCTCAGCGATTAGGCAATGTGGTGATCGCCCTATGCGTTATCTACGCCGTTACGGCAAACGTTGTGCTCGCACTCAACGGGCAATGGCTAATACCGCTCTTCGTCACCACTACTGATGGTCAGGTGGCAGCTGTCATTGCCCTGAGTCAGACATTACTCTGGGTCGCCATCGCCTACAACGCCTTTAATGCATTAAATATTGGTAGTGCCTTTTGCCTGCAGGGAACTGGAGATGTCAGAATGCCGAGTCTCATTGCTGTCTTCTTAAGCTGGTTAGGCTTTGTACCGTTGACCCATATCCTGACTTTCGCTCCAGGGGAAGGGCTGGCTGATGGGTTACCACAATTCGGGTTTGGAGTATTTGGCGGCTGGACTGCCGCCACGTTGTTTACTGTGGTGCTGAGTTCATGCCTATTCTGGCGATGGCGATTTGGGAGTTGTAAAAAGTTAACTTGAATGTAGAGTAAAGCCTGATTTTAGATTTACTCTTCTCACAAATCTCGCTTAATCAAAACAAGAATTGCTGGACGCTCAATCCACTACAGTTCGCTGGGCTAAATAATCTTCAATATGTTGGGCGTGATCATGGGCCAAACTGAGCGTGGCTAGCTCTTGCCAGTGAAAGGCATTAACCGCGAGCACTTCAGCCGGGTCGTTGATGCAGGGCGGACCTGTGGCAAAGACCTCGATCGCCACGCAGACTGAATGAAAACGACTGTCACGTTCGGGCGAAGAGTATACGCCCACTAGCCGCCCCATTTGAGAAATTTGCAGACCCGTTTCTTCTGCCAGTTCGCGGCGCACCGCAGCCGTGATGGTCTCGCCCCAGTCGATCAAGCCCCCCGGCAGCCCCCAAAGCCCAGAGTCGCGGCGCTGCATCAGCACCACGCTGCCATCAGGCATGATGGGAATCACGCAGACTCCCAGAATTGGACGCCGCAACAGAAGACCCAGCAAAACTCGGGCTGCCCGCTGCAGTGACTCGAACCAAATGAGGCCGCTGAATACCCCGTTAAGCATCGGCAGCGAGCTCAGCAATATCTTTAAGCACTTCTTGGGCGTGGGGTTCGGGCTTAACCTTGCGATAAACCTTGGCGAGTTTGCCATCGGGCGCAATGATAAAGGTGCTGCGGGTAATGCCCATATATTCTTTACCCATGAACTTTTTGAGCCCATAGCTGCCGTACTGCTCGGCGATCGCCCCCCCTTCGTCAACTAACAGGGGAAACGGCAACTCGTACTTCGTCGCAAATTTGGTGTGGGATTTGGCGTCATCGGTGCTGACGCCTAACACTACGACATCACTATTCTGATACTCCGCATAGGCGTCTCTAAAGCCACAGGCTTCTTTAGTGCAGCCTGGCGTATTGTCACGGGGGTAAAAATAGAGCACCACCCACTTGCCTTGCAAATCAGCAAGCTGAACACTCTGGCCATCAGCATCAGGCAATTCAAACGGTGGTGCGGCATCGCCAGCAGTCAGGACCATAGAGACTCATTAGTGAAAGAACGTATTGACATCTTATAACGCCCACACCGCAGTAAAGGTGCGCTAAAGTAAACCCATAACGAATTCGCCTTAGCAAGCATAATCCCCTATTGGTTAGGGGTCGGAGACCCATGAGTTAAGGTGAAAACACCTTGAGAGCATATAGCAATGACATTGGCGAGCCGCTGCGTCAACGCATCAAGGCTGAGGTCATTGTTCTTAAAAACATCTCGATTTTTTCTGATCGTATCCACGCTACTTGAGAACGCTATGAGTGCAACTGTACAAATTAATCCAATGCTGATTGGTCAAGGGCTGCCGCCCTTTGATCAGATTCAACCTGAGCAGATTGTGCCGGGAGTTGAGGCGCTCTTAGCAGCCTTAAACGCTGACCTAGAGCAGCTAGAAACGACGGTTGAGCCGACTTGGTCAGGGTTAGTCGAGCCGCTTACCCAGATCGAAGAGCGTCTGACCTGGAGTTGGGGCATCGTGGGTCACCTAATGGGGGTCAAAAATAGTCCTGAACTGCGGGCCGCCTATGAAGCGATTCAATCGCCGCTGGTGCAATTTTCGAATCGGTTAGGGCAGAGTCAGCCACTGTATGCAGCCTTTAAAGAGATGCGCACCAGCCGTCAGTGGGACGAGCTGACTGCGGCCCAGCAGCGAATTGTCGAAGCAGCCATCCGCGATGCCGAGTTATCAGGCGTGGGGTTGACGGGTGAAGTCAAAGCGACCTTCAACCAAATTCAGCAAGAATTGGCGGAACTTTCGACCCAGTTTTCGAACCATGTTCTGGATGCGACTAAAGCTTTTGGCTTGCAGCTAACCACCGCTGAGGAACAGGAGGGTTTACCCCAAAGCTTGTTGGCTCAAGCAGCTCAGGCAGCTAAAGCCGCTGGTCATGACGAAGCGACAGCGACTCAAGGGCCCTGGCTGATTACCCTCGATGCGCCAAGCTACGTGCCTTTTTTGCAGCATAGCCGTCGCCGTGATCTGCGCGAACAGGTCTATCGCGCGTTTGTGACCCGTGCCGCTGCTGGCGAACTCGATAACCAACCCATCATCGAGCGAACATTGGTGCTGCGACAGCAGATGGCCAAGATTTTGGACTACGACACCTATGCCGAATTAAGCATTGCCCGCAAAATGGCCCCTTCAGTGGCAGCTGTGGAACAACTGATGGAAGAGTTGCGCAGCGCCAGCTACGAGACCGCTACGGTGGAATTAGCCGAACTGACCGACTTTGCCCGCGATCGCGGCTTTGAAGCAGAACTCAAACAGTGGGATTTGCCCTTTTGGGCCGAACTGATGCGCGAAGAGCAGTACGGCCTGAATGATGAAGAGCTGCGCCCTTACTTTCCACTGCCGCAGGTGCTAGACGGTCTATTCACACTGGCGCACCGCTTGTTTGGCGTAACGATCGCCGCTGTTGATGGTGAGGCGCCAGTATGGCACCCCGATGTGCGGTACTTCCAAGTGCAGGGCGAAAGTGGTGAGGCGATCGCTCACTTCTATCTCGATCCGTACAGCCGCCCGGCAGAAAAACGAGGCGGCGCTTGGATTGATTTCTGCGTCAATCGCGGCAAGGTCAAGGACCAGATCCGCCTACCGGTGGCTTACCTGGTATGTAACCAGTCGTCGCCGGTTGATGGCAAGCCAAGTCTGATGAACTTCCGCGAGGTCGAGACGCTCTTTCACGAGTTTGGTCATGGTCTGCAGCATATGCTGACAACGGTTGACTATTCCGGAGCAGCGGGCATCAACAATGTGGAATGGGATGCGGTCGAACTACCCAGCCAGTTTATGGAAAACTGGTGCTATCACCGGGAGACACTGCTGCAGCTAGCGCGCCACTATGAAACGGGAGAACCACTACCCGATGAGCTATTCCAAAAGATTTTGGCCGCCCGCAACTTTATGACGGGCAGTGCGATCTTGCGTCAGGTGAGCATGGGCTGGCTCGACATTGAGCTGCATCATCGCTATCAGCCCGGCGGTGACGAAACCATTTGGGACGTGCGCAACCGTCTGGCTAAAACCACTACGATCTTGCCACCATTGCCTGAAGATGCTTTTCTCTGTGCGTTTGGACATATCTTTGCGGGCGGGTATGCGGCAGGCTACTACAGCTACTTTTGGGCTGAGGTGTTGAGCGCCGATGCCTTTGCCGCCTTCGAAGAGGCCGGGTTGGAAAACGACACCGCGATCGCTGAGACCGGTCGCCGGTTTCGCGATACCGTGCTTTCCTTAGGCGGCAGTCGCCACCCCATGGAAGTGTTCAAATCCTTCCGAGGACGGGAACCGAGCACCCAGGCTTTGCTCCGTCATCGCGGCTTAGTGCCAGCGGCTTAGGGGCTTAATCCCTTCGCTGTCTATATGCCTACCGGTGCACCAACCTCTCTGATCGGCTGGTGCCGGTAAGCTGGCTCCCAATATTGCTCATAGCCCTGGTCGCGATCGCGATCAGGGCTTTTTAGTGTCAGCGAGTCCCCGGTCAAATATCCACGCTTATCAAGCGCACCTGGGGCTCAAGCGCGATCACCCGTATCGAGCCTAGCGATCGCTCACTCAACTGGCCGTGGCCACAAGCCAACTTTTGTCCCTCCAAGCCTCTGCCCGATTAGTAGAGAACCCTCACTAAATCATAAATTTTCAGCCGCTAGACTAGTCCCAAAATTCTATTCCCCTGCCACAAGAAGCCATCCTAAAACAACAACAAAACTCACTGAATCACCAAATATCAATACCAGAAAATTGAAGATCAGAGACATATTCGGTAGCACGAAAAATCTAGCTTTTCTTTTAAGCATTGTTTAAGTGTCCATAGGAAGTATCCTCTGTTGACATAGAAGATCATTGTTTTTCGAGCATTCATGATTCTCTATAGTTATCAATAGTCTTCTAGGGCATGGTTTAGGTATCGCTGAAACCGCTCTTCTGTCTACCTTTTCTAAGGTTCTGCATGATTATCGAACGCTTTAAAGCTAGTCTTTGATGCCGGATTCTCCGAATTCAGAAATGGATGCGGATCAAGGATAAGCAAATCCCAGCTCTTCATTAAACTGATATTGGCTATCCCTTAAAACTCCCGTGAGACACTGCCACTTATAGTTTGAGAAAATTATAGGCAAGACCTAAAAGTTTGCCTCATGGCTCTGCTGATTCCCCTCATTTCGCTTGATTGATTTGAGCCATCATTCAGAGTTTTTCTCGGGCTTTTTGTGTATTTGGAGAAGCTAAAAATATGGCATCTAAATTGACCGGGTTTGCCTCTCTGCCAGCTGATACTTTCGCCGCTGGCCCCCCCACTGGAGTAGGCATTGCCGCGAACGATCGCACTGGCCCCTTTGATGGCCCCCCGGTTCAGGGCTTTAGCGGGGTGCAGTTTGCCCCCGATAGCGATGGGTCGACCTTCTGGTTTTTGTCAGACAACGGTTTTGGTGGCCAATCTAATAGCACTGACTACCTATTGCGGCTCTATCAGGTCGACCCCAGCTTCATCGGGTCTGAAGACGGTGACGGCAGCGTTGACGTTCAGGGGTTCGTTCAGCTCAGCGATCCGAACAATCTGATTCCCTTTGACATCATCAATGAAGGCACCTCTGAGCGCTTGCTGACGGGGGGCGACTTCGACATCGAGTCTTTTGTGCTCGCCGACAATGGCGACATTTGGATTGGTGAAGAGTTTGGTCCCTTTATCCTCCGTTTTGATAGCGAAGGGGTGCTACTAAAAGCACCGATCGCGACCCCTAGCCTCACTGAGCTGAATACCCTCAACGATCAAGCTCCCCTCGTGATTGGTCACCGGGGGGCTAGCGGTGATTTCCCCGAACATACGTTGGAGGCGTATCGGGCCGCGATCGCGGCCGGCGCCAATTTCATCGAGCCGGACCTCGCTATCACTAGCGACGGCGTACTCATTGCCCGTCACGAGCCGACTTTAGCCCAAGTGGAGTTGGATGAGAATGGCGAAATTTTGCTGGATGCAGCCGGTAGCCCTGTGGTGCAGCAGAACAGCACCCTGACCACCAACGTGGCTGATTTGCCCCAATATGCTGATCGCCTGACCGTCAAAAACTTAGACGGCGTGCTGGTGGGCGGCTGGTTTGCCGAAGACTTCACCTTTGCCGAACTCGCAGCTGACGTCCGGGCGCGTCAGTCGCGGGACTTCCGCGATCAGGCCTTCAATGACTTGTTCCAGATTCCCAGTCTGGAGCAGGTGATTGAGCTAGTGCAGCAGGTTGAGGCCGAAACCGGCGTGCAGATCGGCATCTATCCCGAAACCAAACACCCCACCTTCTTCGACGAGCAAAACCTATCGCTCGAAGAGCCGCTGGTGCAAACCCTGGTGGAAACTGGCTTCACCGACCCCGATCGCATCTTCATCCAGTCCTTTGAAATCGATAATTTGCTGGACCTGCAGGAACTGCTCGCAGCCGAGGGCCTCAGTGATACGCCCTTAGTGCAGCTCTTTGGCGATACCAACGGCGACTTTATCAACGCGGGCGGTGGCGGTTTCTCGGTTCCTTACGACGTGGTTGCCAATGTTGAGTCGGGCTTGAGCGCTGCTGAGCTGGCGGCCATCTATGGCGATCTGGCCCAGTTCATCAACTTTGACGCGCCGACCTATGGCGATTTGACTAGCCAGGCGGCGATCGCGGCGATTAGTTCCTATGCGTCCGGGCTGGGACCATGGAAAAACAATATCCTGCTGCGGAAGGGCATTGACACACCTGTCGATGGCAACGGCGACGGCGTGGCCGAAATCACCACCCAATTGACCGGTGAAATCTTCCCCCTCATCGATCGTGCCCATGAAGCCGGATTGCAGGTACACCCCTACACCCTGCGGGACGAGGAGCGCTTTTTGACCCTCAACCCCGACGGTACGCCGCAAACGCCGGAAGAGGAGTATGAGCAGCTCATCGCAATCGGAGCCGACGGCTTTTTCACCGACTTTCCCCGGACGGGGGACCCGGTGCGCGATCGGCTGGTCGCGGATGAAGTACGCGCCCCTCAAAATCCTGACTTTGACTTTAATACGCTGAATGGGCAAACGCCTCTGGTAATTGGCCATCGCGGTGCCAGCGGCGACTTGCCTGAGCACACGCTAGAGGCTTACCGTCTCGCCATTTATCAGGGCGCGGACTTTGTTGAACCCGATCTCGTCACCACCAGCGACGGCGTGCTCATTGCCCGTCACGAACCGATGCTCGACGACACCACTAACGTGGCGGCGGTGTTTGGAGCCGAGCGCATGTCAACCAAGCTGCTAGACGGTGTGGAAGTCACCGCCTACTTCGCGGAGGACTTCACCCTTGCAGAGATCAAACAGTTAGGCGCGCTGCAGCCGCGGCCTGATCGTCCTCAAGAGTTCAACGGCCTGTTTGAGATTCCCACCTTCCAAGAAGTGATTGAACTGGTGCAAGCAGTCAGTGCTGAGATCGGTCGCGACATCGGCATCTATCCCGAAACCAAACACCCCACCTTCTTTGACGAGCAAGGTCTCTCGCTCGAAGAGCCCCTGATCGAGACGCTACAGGCAACGGGCTTCACCGATCCTGATCGCATCTTCATTCAATCCTTCGAATTCCAAAACCTGATCGATTTGCAGGGCCAATTAGACGCCTCGGAGCTTGGCGATCTGCCCCTCGTGCAACTCTACGGCAATACCCTGCCAGAGGCGCCCGTAGATGCCGGGTTTTCAGCACCCTTTGATATCCGCTTTAATGTGGCTGAGGGCAATGACCTGGAAGCGATTTACGGCGCTGACTTCCTCGCTGCCGTGGAAAATTCTCTGTCAGAGACGACCGTCTACAGCGATCTCGATAGCCCTGAGTTTCTGCAAATGATTAGCGACCTGTATGCCGAAGGGGCAGGGCCTTGGAAGAACAACATTCTGCTGCGGGAGCCGCTGGAAACACCAGTAGACGCCAACGGCGACGGTGCAGCCGAGATTACCACTCAGCTCACGGGCGACATCACGTCTTTCATCGATGACGCCCACACTGCCGGATTGCAGGTGCATCCCTACACCCTGCGAGACGAAGAGCGCTTCCTGACGCTGAACCCCGACGGCACACCGCAGACGACGGGTGAAGAGTTTGAGCAGCTAATCGAGATCGGGGCCGATGGCTTTTTCACCGACTTTCCCGAGACTGGCCGCATCGTTCTGGAGCAGTTCCTTACGGTGGAAGATACGGCGAATATCCGTGGTTCTCGCGGTTACGAAGGCATGGGCTTTAGTCCCGATCGCACCACCCTCTACCCCATGCTAGAAGGCACGGTGTTTGGCGATCCCGAGGCGTCGCTGCGCATTTATGAATTCGACGTGGCCGACGCAGCGTTTGAGGGGTTGGTAGGCCTTTATCAAATGGATGCGCCGAACCATGCGATCGGCGACTTGACCCCCATCAACGACGACGAGTTTCTCGTCATTGAGCGCGATGGTGGTCAAGGCGACGCCGCTGAATTCAAAAAGGTCTTCCAAATTGACCTGTCGCAGATTGACGCAGACGGCTTCGTTAGCAAGGCAGAAGTCGTCGACCTGCTGAACATCGACGATCCTGATGACCTGAACCAGGATGGCGAAACCACCTTTACTTTCCCCTTCGTCACCATTGAAGATGTGTTGGTGTTAGATGAGCAAACGATTCTCGTTGCCAACGACAACAACTATCCGTTCTCGGTCGGTCGCGGCCCCGACATCGACAACAACGAAATCATCCAGATTCAGCTAGAGCAAACCTTAGCCCTAGACGATCGCCTCGGGATTGTGGGGCTGTCTCAAGGGGAAATTATCGCCTTTGAAGGCACCGGTCTGGTCGCAGGCACCGTCATCACTGACCAGCTCTCTGGCTTAACCGTCACAACGGATGGTCTGGCGGCCATGCTGTTTGACTCGGCTAACCCCACTGGGGGCGATGGTGACTTAGGCAGCGATACCGCCGGTCTGGTCTTAATCTTGTCGGAAGATGGCAACAGCGATAATCCTGATGACAACGCGGGTGGCGGCACCCTGGAGTTTACCTGGGATGAGCTGGTTGCCATCAAGAGTGTGGGCTTCTTAGATACTGAGGAAGCGGGCTCTATTGAACTGTACGGTGCTGACAGTGTTTCTTTAGGCAGCCGCGACATCGTGACGACGAAAAATGGGGCCTCGGGTCTGGTCGAAATTGACCAGAGCGACGTCAGCAAGATGGTGGTCAATCTCGGTGGCAGTGGCGCCATTACTGACATTGTGCTGGCGTAAACCGATGTGCAAGCGGGCCGGCGACGTCATCCCACAGGTTCCTCCGCCTGGGAGCGTCACGCCTAAACGGTGAACTTTAGACTCAATGCCTGACAGCCCTGGCCGCGATCGCGGCCAGGGCTTTTTGTATGGGCAATCGTCCCGAGCCAAGTATCCACAGTTATCAAGCGCACATGAGATGAAGCGATCGCCGACTAAATTCACGCTCCAAACAAGTCAACGCTGGAGCGTAAATGCTGCAAATTGTTAACTCTGAACAGGTGAAAATCTGGAGGATTAAGCCGACATAAAGGTCTTCAGGGAGTGCGCAGCCCATGCTTCAGCGGAACTTCATCGAGTTTGCCGGTAGCCTCCGTAAACCGCGATTAAAGTCTTCATAAACTGCCCTTGACTTCTCAGGAATATCCTCATTCTTGGTGTGATCAACGCACTTCAATCTTGACTCGTATACGGAACTGATCACGCGCTAGACGCCCGATCACTGTTGGGAGCGACGACGTCGCGCCCCATTTTGCTGCGTCTTGAAGCCGCCATGCGCGGCTTCTCCCTTCACCCCCAAACAGGCACGCAACCATATGTCTATTCGTTTTGCCAGCTACAACGCCTCGCTCAATCGCTCCGAATCGGGGCAGCTGATTACCGATTTATCAACACCAGACGATAGCCAAGCGCAGGCGATCGCCGAAATCATCCAGCGCAACAACCCTGATGTGATTTTGGTGAATGAATTCGACTTTGACGCGGCCGGTGAAGCAGCCGCGCTGTTTCAAAACA
>ERZ1740072.238-NODE-238-length-23890-cov-5.485085_pt1 | contig 23890 bp, 19 predicted proteins | sample MGYA00581733_ERZ1740072 | MGnify/ENA primary metagenome ERZ1740072 (study PRJEB43018, sample SAMN04849741) | marine metagenome | isolation source: floating plastic debris | place: Pacific Ocean | collected 2008-08-30 | study: EMG produced TPA metagenomics assembly...
GCCTGATCCGGCAGGCACAGAATGGCTACCCCATCCGCTCAGGCAACAAGCGCAACGCTGACGGGACGGCGTTCAAGTGGTTTGATATTCGCAGCTTTCCGAAGGAGCCGCCGTTGGTCGTCGCCAAGGGTAATTAAATTCATCTCAGAGGTACTGAACATTTGGTGCGCTCTAAAGTCTGAGATTGTTTGATAAGGTCTGCCCCAGCCGTAGGTTCCGAAATTTTTTTTACCTTTTAGCGCGTGGCCCATTGGAAGTGACAAGTTCAGCAATGGCTTCCGCAACAACGCCTGAACACTCGTACAACGCCAATTGGCCGGCATCATGAACGGGGCAAATTGAGACCCGGTCGATTCTTTCGGCATACCCCTCGATGTTTTCCCAAAGATGAAAGACGTGGTCAGTCCCGTGGATAAAAATTGTCGGGACGGCGCTTGAAACAGCATCAAGCGCTTCCGACCAGTCACTGCCCCAAAGCGCAATGTCCCGTACAATCTGGTCCGTATTCTGGAAACAATAGCTTAGGAGGTCGCGGGTGATTTCGTAGAATTCCGGATGAACGAGTTTTCTTCTGTCGGCGGGGCTGTCTTTGTGGAAAAAGCGGATGATTTTGTCCTGGCCGACTGCGCTGGACTTATACAGCCGAGCAGCAGTCTTGTAGCCAAGGCGCAGGGCGGGCGCTGCGATGTGCGCGCCAAGAAAGGACCGTCGAATACTCGCTGGCGTATTTTCGAACTGCGCAAGATCCCGCGCAGGTGCACCGGTGGATATAAGCGCAAGCCCTGCAATTGTGTCTCCTCTGGACAAAATACGTTGGGCCGCTTGCGCAGCAACAATGCCGCCTTCTCGGTGTCCGGCGAGCACGGGGTTGGGGCCAGTTAAAGCGAGCAGCATATCTAACCATTCATCCAGAAGCGCGCTGGACGTATCACCTTCGACAGGATCGCTTTCCCCAAATCCCGGTCGTGCTGGCGCAATGATGCGAAGACCAGCGCTGCTCAGAGCGTTGCGAACGCCCGCGCTCTCCTCTGGCCGGGATGAGGTTGTGAAATACAACACCGGTTTCCCCGCGCCATAGCGAATGACTTGTAGCCGGCCCGAGGGTCCGGTCAATTCAGTTTGTTCGAACTCAGTTGTGTTTTCAGTTCGGCGTTCCGACGTTGCACCAACCGACACCTGACGCAGGATGGTCAGAAACTGGACCAGTTCGGTCTGGCGCCGTGTTCCGGTTTTTTGCAAGAGCACTTTGATGTGGCTACGTATGGTAGGAAGGCTACGTCCAAGATCATCCGAGATTTCTTGTGCAGTCCGCCCTTCGAACAAGCCACGTGCGACCCTTAGTTCAGCTGCACTCAGGTCAAGCTGCTGCACCATCTCTGCCTCAAAAGACTCTGGCCAGTCCATGAGAGAAAGGTAAAAGGCTGTTTGGGCATCCGGATATTCCGTCGTCATTGCACTGCTCACGCTGGCCTCGACCGCCAAGAACCTGCGGCCTGAGGTGCCGCCAGCCAATCGGAATGTTCGGTGTTTACCGCTGCCATATTGCTCGGTTGTCGCGGTGCGTTGAGCCAGCGTCTGAGCTGCATCGAGCCCTTCTTCGTCAAACAAGTTCTTTGCAGATTTGTTTGCAGTCAGATACTCGCCAGCTCTATCTACCAGAATTGTGGGAACAGGCGATTGTTCTTCCCAGGCGCTGGGTAGCGCGCTTCGCAGATGATCTGATTGTAACAAGGCATCGTCGAACAGAGTGGATACTTCGTCAAATGCTTGTTCCGAATTCTCAATGACATCGTCGAACCATTCGTCCCACGCCGTCAAGAGCTCCTCGAACCGTTCGGGACGGATCGCAGCACCATACGCTGTTGCGACAAGTCTAAGGGTCCGATCAGCTCTGTTAGAAGTCATGCGGACGCGTACCAATCCTCAAAACCGTGCACCACCTTCTTGCACCAAAGGTCCAAAATTCGACGCAAGCAAGGAAAAATTCAATTTATCCGTTAGCCGATCAGGCATTTTCATCAAGTTTGATGATTGATCGGAGCATTGCCTGCAGGTGATGCTTTTCTGGTCGTCCGTGATTTGAATACGGCAGTCTAATTTTTTGGAAAGCGAAACGTTGTGAGACATATTTTTTTGAGTGCTATTTTGGCGTTCGGTTGTACAACCGCGCATGCAGCGACGATTACTGGTGGCTTTGCCACGAAAGTGAACCTTGCAGGCCAGCCGCAGGTCAACAACAACACTACCGGCAACAACGTAGTGCGCTCGCTGACCGGCAATGAAATGTTTTCTGCGACATCAACCGACAGCCTCCCGCCGGGTCCCGGTTTCGGGCAGGGTTCGGGGTCCTTTGATATCGATCAGGCGTCAGGAGAAATCAAGTTTGGCGTCAGCGCAACAGTAACTGCACCGGCTGCAACGACACGCTCGACGGCCAATGCAGGAATGAGTGTTGCCATAACCGAGCTTTTTGACATTCAGGGTACCGGGGACATTACGTTCAGGCTGGCTATTGATGGGATATTAACGGCTCCAATTGCCGACGGTTTCTCTAGTGCTGGTGCAGGTGCATCAATTCGCCTTCGGGACAAGTCTGGTGGGTTCGGGTCTAAAGTCTTAGGTTTTGAAAGCGTGAACTTTGTTTCGACGCCTGGATTGTCGACTATCTTTGACGATGTACTAGAATTCACAGCAACAATCACGAAGGCAGATACTTACGAATTCCGTTTGGGCTTGAATGCCGGTGCCGCTGCGAGAGAGCTTGGCCAAGGTAATTCAGCCTCATCGAGCGCAGACTTCCTGAATACTGCTTTTTTGTCATTTGATGCTGACTACACATTGACGGTTACCGCATCCGATACCCGCTTCCTTGGTGGATCAACGCCGCCGCCGCCAGCTGTTCCCCTTCCAGCGGGTGCGCTTCTACTGGTGACGGGATTGGCCGTACTGCGAAGGCTCAAGCGTCGTTAGGGATCGAATTGCCAGCTTTTTTGGCGGTGCAAACAACTGACGCGACAAGACAATCTAGCAAGCAAACGGCAAGGGCCCACCGGTACAGCGAAGGGCGGTTAGAAGCTCAAAGCTCCAAACGATTGCATTATAGCGAAAATCGGATTTTCTTCGGGACATGGTGTTTGCGGAACATATCTGCACGGAGCGTGCTTTGCTTGCGTCCGATTAAGATAAAAGCCTTTGTCTTTGTCTTTCGGCTTCATGGGCTCAATCGCGTAAGGCAATACCTGGGTGGCACAGTTGGTCGGCGACAACGATTTTCGCGCTTCAAGCACTTTTTGGTTGCTCCAAGCCAGGCTGGAATTTGGGTTGCGTGCTTAGCGAATGTAAACCGGCCAATTGGCCTCGTGGAACTGGGGCCACATAAAGACGGAAAAGAGTACGAGATATCCTACCAGTTTGACCCAACTTTTTGGGGCAATGGTTTGGCCAGTGAGGCAGTCCGTGCAATCGTTGAACACGCTCTGTATAACCTTGGCATGGAGCGAGTAATCGCAGAAACAAAAAGCGCTAACTCCGCATCGTTCAATTTGTTACGAAAACAAGGAATGGTGCTGTCAGACCAATTCGAACCAGTCTCAGTTTACCGCGGAATGCGCAAACCTAGGCGGAACAAAGCTGTCGCCACTCAAAGAGAGCCGCGCTTCGGTTCAGTTTGAAATTGTCGCGTGATTAAAGGGAGCGTTACTGATTGAAATGGTTGTGTACTGAAGAATGGACGGCGGCGAATTTCTCCAAACATCGCATCTGTCGGAAGCGTAACTTTGCCCTTTCCCGTCGTCGAAACGGCAGAAGGGAATTCTCAGCCCGATTATTTCGCCAGCGACCCGTTTCCTGCCTTTCCGCGTTGCCGATGACTTTCATCGCAGCACCGTATGACCTCAGTTTGTCGGTCACGATGATTTCTGGTCGGCCGTATCGCTTCATAGATTTTCTGAGGAATTTCAACGCTGCTTTGCGATCCCGTCGCTGGGTCACGTAGCTTTCCAGTACTTCGCCTTCGTGATCTACCGCCCGCCACAAGTAGTGCGTCTCGCCGTTAATCTTCACGTAAGCCTTGTCGAGATGCCACTGCCAGTTCGAATAAGAACGCATCCTGCTGACCCTGTTTTTGCGGATCTCAGATGCGAACTTCGGACCAAATCTATTCCACCAAAACCGCACTGTTTTGTGGCTTACATCGATGCCACGCTGATGCAGAAGGTCTTCCACGTTCCGCAGCGACAACGGGAATCGAACATACATCATAACCGCTAGTCGAATGATTTCTGGACTGGTTTTGAAGTAGCGAAATGGGGAGCGTTTTGTCATCTGACAAGGCTACGAAACCACCCTGACCGTCTCAAGCGAAGTTTCTTCTGACAGTGCCGTTTGGGGCTCCATGCTCTTACAATTGATGGGTCGCAGAGCGAAGACGAGCTGGAAGCAGCTATTGGAGGCCTCTTGTTCTGCTAAGCTGCCATTGCTCTGTCTTGCAGCATTCGTCACTTTGGGCTCAAAACGGTTATCAGAGGCAGCGCTCCATCCACAAGGGATCGTTGTCTGGAAGCTTCAAGGAGGGCCCCAAGCGGACTCTCAACGTCTTGCTTAGATGCTGCAGTTGCAGCCCGCACAACACGACATCAGAATGCTGTGGTGCGGCCGGTCAAACCAGACAGTCGCTGCGAATGTGAAATCGAGCACCAGCGAACTGGGAGGCTGCGGGACGGAGTTACCCTTCGCTGCAGCTGCGCGAATGGCTGCTTTCCTTGGGTTGGATTGTAATCTAAGCCGTTTAACTAATTATCTTGAGCTCCCGATACAGGTAAATTCGAATGTAACTAATCTATCTTCATGGGCCTCCTGCGGTTGAAAAATTGACTTTTACTAAGCATTTGCTTGAGATCACTGGCGCGTACTTGTTCGACAATCATGTTGCCATCGACGTCGCGCGATCCGTTCTGAGTTTTGAAAAGGATGGTTTCTGGGAGCTTGTTAAGCGTACCCGGCTATTAGCGCAGCCGCACAGCAGAATATCCCTCAGGTCATAATGACCTCCCGCCATTCGGACGAAGAAGATAGAGAAACGCTCGAAGCTTACTAAGAGACCTTGACCCGCTTCGATGCGACAATCCTACCTGTATTTCTTCAATGCTCATTTGAAGAAATGCGAAACAGAGTCACAAACCCGGATCGCAAAGAGCGTCGAAAAATCTCTACCGAGTTAGACTTGGAGCGCTTTGTCAGCGAGACGGTCGGTAAGCCATTACCACGGGAGAATTGTTTGGAACTGAGTAACGACACCGTATTTCCGATGGAAACTGCGGAGAAAACCCGCGCGCACTTCGACCTTTGATCGCACTGAAATCCAAACTTGCGTTACTAGGTCAGCTTGCAGACGTTCATTTGCAGTGCAGCATCCTTTACGCTGGGCTCGTTGCTGCCGATAGAGCGGGCGCAGCATGTTCCCGTGCCAAAAGGCACCGCGCTAGCAAGAACAGCCATTCGCTGCACAGCCAAAAACAGGTGATTGGGCGCAAACCGGACCTTGGCTGCGGACTGCACCCACGTCTGCTACTCGGATAAAGCCGAGCTTTGTGAGCCACGTCCGAATGGCCACATTTCCTAGAGAAGTGTCACAAATCTCCAAGTTTCGTCTCTCTTTGTGATCCGAAATTGCCAATCCTCCAACCGCTCCGTATTGGCAAACATCTTGTCGATTTCTGCCGCCAGCTTGTCGTCACGGACACCACTGCAATGATAAAAGCCGCAGCGACCAAGTGTTTTCGCGCAAAAACCGTCGTCATCGGGTTGTGCAAGGATCATTGCCCCAGAACCCATTGTGCCCGTCAATGGCAGTAGCAGTTTAGCTTTTGGCGCAAGATGTTTGGACCAAGCATTCGGGATGTGTGTGACCCCTGCAAAAGCGACAACAACATCAAATGGTACCTCATCAGAAAGGTCGGTAGCCGCATTGCCATGGCGCACCGTCACGTTTGTGTAGCCCGCTAGGTTTGATGAGGCACGCTGGGCAAGCTCAACTTCAATGTCATAAGCGAAAACGTTCCCATCTGGTCCGGCAATGTGGCTCAGTATGGATGTATAATACCCAACACCCGCACCCACCTGAAGGATGCGCGCGCCATCCTGAATGTCAGAATTTGCCAAGAAACGTGCCCACATTGATGGCTGACCAATGTTTATCTCTTTGGTTTCATCTAAGACGACAAGCATATCGTGATATAGCCAACAGGGGTGGGCATCAGGCGTTGTAATAGGTCGTTTTTGTGGCGCGCGTGGCGACTGTACCCGCCACGGCCCAGAGCCTGCGAACGCTTCCAGTGGAACCTTGCAAAACGCATCAAGCAGGCGATCTGTTGCTGCTGTGTCGTTCAAACCAGCACGTAGCCGAAGTCCATCGGCAAAATGCTCCACTGTTGAGTATCTATTCATGAAAGAGATACTTTCGCTTAGTCTTCGGGTCTGCCTCAAAATGTCACCTAAGAATTCGACCACGCCTGGACAAGCCGCCAAACTCATCTTTGCCCGCCTTTCTGTTCACTCCATTAGCCGACGTTGGTGCGAGATGCAGCATCTGGGACTTTCGGCTCACTGCCGACATCGGGGCAAACGCAGCATTATGGCGTGTGTCCGTCTCACCGTCGCTGATACCGGCCCATAAAGACAGTGGCATTGATCGCAAAACGGACGTTAAAGCGCTTCTTAGCGAAGGTCTGTCTAACTCTATTTTGCTCCAAAGCGGAAAGTGAGAAGCCCTTTTTGGGAGTGCTACTCGTGATTTAGGAACTGTTCATCCGAGCTTCGTGTGCCGTTGGCTTTCGACTTCAATCTGACAGTCCAGATTCTGTGTCGAGTCCTAGTTTCGTCAAAGTGAGACGGTGTGGATGCGAAATCTGGGTCACTTTGACGTTTGAGGACTTGGCGAGATCCATTGCGATCCGTAATCCGTTTCCGTGTTTGGCACGTGCCCTGTCGGTACCAGCAATTATCCGGTTGGGCAGTGTGTACCCGATCCCGTTGTCAAGGATTTGGACGGATACCTTGCCACCGCCAGCGCGCCTGACACCAATGACAATCTTAGTCCCGCGGGAATGCAGTATCGAGTTGTGTACAAGGTTGGCCATAATCCGGGTCAGCGTTAATGGAGGTGCCAGAACCAGTGCCGAAGAACGGATAACTCGAAGGTCGATACCTTTTGCCGAAGCCTCTTGGGAAAACATCCGAGCCATACAAGTGAGATACAACTCGACCGGTGCAAGTTCGATGTCCTTGGCGGTATCCAAGGCCGACAACTGGTGCGTTTGCGGCGGAGAGGTTTCTTCGATGACGCCTTCCAGATAGTCTAGGCTTTCTTTTAAGACCGAAATTTTCTCAGACACTTCACCCTGATCTTTTTCCCGCTCCAGACGGTCCAGGAACGTTCTCATGGTGCCAAGGGGCTGGCGTATGTCGTGGCGCACTGCCTGCAATGTCTCTTGGAGATGACTAAACCGACGCTGTCCCTCAACCTGATCCTGTTTGAGCTTGTAAGACTGCAGCACAGTTGAGAAAAATCGCAAGACACCGTCAAGCAAGGGCCCCACATGCAGGGCCAAAGCAACCCAGAACGCAGGAATGAGGCCGTCAAACTGCGATCCAACCGTAAAGACTCCCAAATATACGATCAGAATACAGGAGGCAGCAGCGACGAAAAAATTCCCGTCTACCCTATGGCGGATTGCGATGAACGCCCCCCAGAACTGCAATATAAGAAAGAAAAGGACTGCCAAGCCGAGCAGCGACTTTATCGTCACTAAAGGCAGGACAAAGGGCGCAAGCATTGCCAGTAAACCGATGACTTGAAACATAATTGACGCCCATCGGAACACTGGTCGTGCTTGGTCTGCCGAAACGAACAGATACGTGGCCCATGCCGCACACATAACTCCGGACATTCCAATATAATGGGATGCATAGCCGTTCCAACATGGCGCGTTCGGCCAAACCCATTGAAACATCACCCCGCTCAATTGCGCATTATATGCCGCAAGGATCACGAAAAAGGCAAAGTACAAAATCTGCTCCCACGTAAAATACACGAACAAAAAACATAGCTTAGACATGCCAATGAGTGATATGGAAACATAGTAGGCGGTCTGAAAGTTCGAAGACCGAAGGTGCGACACCGCCAAATCCTGCGGTGTCAGAAGGCTAATGCCTATATCGGAGCTGCCATCGGCAGCCATCCCGATCCAAAGCACCGTTTCACTGTTTTGTGGGATGTCAAAGGCCTGCGAGACAAGCTGGGGCGTTTGAATGTCCCTCTGCCAAAACGGTTGTGCGTTGCTTTCGGTAAGAACGGTCTCCCTATTTCCTGCGCATTCAAGCACACCTCACCGAAGACCAGATAATAACTGCCGAGAGCCACATGAAAACGGAAATTCGTTGTTGTTGGGTTGGCGATCCCAATCCGATACCAGATTGCATCCACCGTCATACTGCGGGTCTGCTCTTGTCCTGAGGGATCAATAAACGCGCCCTGTCTCCAGGCGAGCCGCGCATCTTTAAACGCGGCGGCATAGCGAGGTGCGCGCCATTGCACGGCGTCATCACGGATCTGTAGAGGCGCGAGGAGAGTCTCGGGCAAAACGACAGGTGTAAGTCCTGAGGATTGAGCGTTCACCTGCCAGGTTGACAGCGCTAAGTGCAGGATGACACACAATAACGGAAGTATTCTCACGCGCGCCAAATCCCGAGGTTAGTCGGCTTGCCCGATCCGAACACCCAACCCACCGCTTTCAAAGTGTTAATTGCCGACGATCATACCTTGATTGTCGCTTCTGTGAAGGAGCTCGTCAGCAAGTGCTACAATAGTGCAGAGATACGGACGGCTCAGGATGGAATTACAGCAATAGCGCTTGCAAGTGAATTTAAGCCGGATCTGTTTATTCTTGATCTTGGTCTGCCACGCGCATCCGGAATTGAAATTTTGGGCGAGGTGCGTCGCTGGTCCAAGGACACGCGGGTTCTTGTTCTTACTGGACTGACGTCTGCTGCGATGTTGCAATCTGCGCTTGATGCCGGAGCGCATGGTATTTCCCTGAAAACAAGCCCGCTTGATACACTTGTGGATGGGATCGGTGCCGTGCTGAAGGGAGAAAACTGGATCGGTGCGGATGCTGCCCAAATCCTTGAGGCCGGAGAAAGTCAGGGGCAGCTTACGAGCCGCGAAGCACAGATACTGAACATGATCGCGCAAGGTATGACCAACGCAGAAATTGGTAAGCGCCTTGGGATCAGCCCCAAGACTGTGGACAACCATCGCACACGCCTTATGGGCAAACTTGGCGTAAACTCGCGCGCGCAGCTTTTGGCTGTGGCGTTGAAGACTGGGCTGCTTGGCCTGCATCTTCAACTTTAGGAAGAATTCCGGCATCAGAAAAGTCTTTTGCAGCGGCAAATTGAGGTGTTTTCCTCATTTTGGCGTATGCAAAAACCGTCCACGATCGTCCTCATAGTTGTTTTGCTGGTGGGGCGGCCAAGGTCATTCCCTTCTTTCGTTTTTATTGAGTGATGGCCTCACCTGACGATCGTCCCTGTTTGCTCTGAAACCGCGTGCGGCTCCGATGCATCAACGTAGCAATGTTTAATTTAGGAGAACAATTTTATGACCTTTCGATTTGCTCTTGTCGCGACCACCATTGTTGCGTCAGCTCCGGCTGCATTCGCAGCCACCGTAACCAACGACCGGCTTGCAAACTTCTCAGTCACAAACCAATCACTGTTTGGCTCAGGCGATGCGGCAAGCTTTGGCGGAAGTACAAGCGTTGGCAATAGCACCAGTACCTTTCAGTTTGGCGCATCGACCGGGGCTTCAAGCGGTTCGGTCAATTCGAATGCAACGGTGGGTCTCGGCTTCACATTCGAAGAACAACTGACCACGGACGCCGCCAAAAACACGGGAGTGAAACTGAGTTTTGGATCGGCTGCTGCCTCTTTTGATACATCACTTGGCGCGTTTGCCGATGTAGGCGGCACCATCCGCACCAAGGCTGGCAGTGTGACTTTGCCTGTGCCCGTCTTGGCAGACATTGTAATCCCCGTAGCGGCAACATCTACACCGATCTCGTTGATTGATGAAGACTATCAATTGAATGCGTCGGATACGGACAATGGCTATGCATTCGGCGAAGTTTTGACTGGATCCGATGCCGTGGCCCTTACCGGCGCCAGCACGCCATCCGTACCGATTGTGAACCCATCGGCAAGCGCGACTTTGAACATAAATCAATCGTCTGACCTTTCATTGACGAACCTGACAGGCACCCTGAAAGCGACGAACGCAGATACAGGCACGATGATGCTAGACACGTTTTTGTTTTCGGGAGGCGATCTCAACTTCGATCTTGATCTCAGCGAGGCTGGCACATGGAATCTTGAGGTTGTTGATCTTGCACTGGGGAGTAAATTTGAAAGTGACTTCGGCATGACGGCCACTTTTGTCGCTGGTGTGGCGGTCGAAGTTCAGGACCCTCTGGGAGTATTAAAGACTGGTTGCGGAAATCCATCGACGGACGCCGACAACGGAACTCTGTGTTTCGTCGACGAAGGACTTTCAACGACAGTGCCAAATCCGCCCTTAAACTTGCTTTCGATCAATCCGTTTTCGCTTGCTTACAACGAGATTGACAGCATCGGCGTCGGGCAAATTGTGGTTTCACAGGCGCCTCCGGCGGTTCCTCTTCCTGCAGGCTTTGCCTTGATGCTGGCAGGGTTGGGTGCGTTCGGTGTGATGGGCGCACGTCGGCAAAGCCGACAAGCCTAACCACAAGATCAACGACAAATATTCAGTTGGCGGCCTCACTGCGGGTGGGCAGCTGGATTTTAAGGTTGTGAGGTTGGGCGGCGTAGTTCAACGACTTGTGCTGTGCGGCCCATTTCTCCTGTGCGAACCGTGGTTTTGTTGGCATAGTCCGTACAAGCGTATCGCGCGACATAGGTCCGCTGTTACTCAGTTTTTGACCAATGCAGCAAATTACACGAAAGTTTGGATTGGACTCATTGCTGCCACTGGGGCACATGCAGCATCTCAGTCTTGACCGTGGTTTCACCCCGCGATGATCGGCCCTAACCGGACCTTCGACCTACCTTCGAGGTGCTGCGGTCGCAGCCACCTTAGCGATCGTTCGCCGCGCATGCAAAATTTGGAGATGACCAAACTCACAGTCTCCCGGACAGAGCAGCAATTCGACTTGTAGCGGCGAATGACTGCTTCATGCACCAACTGATTTGTAAGGCCTTCTGCGCCAAAATTGCAGGCATCTTTTGAAGTTTCACATCAATCGCCCGAGGTACCTATCTGTTTGTTAACTTAACGGACAAGCCGAACAGCACCTGACTGCAGGTTCACCAGATAACTCCACTGCGATCCACTATTTTTCGGCGACATGCGCAATGGCTCCGCTCGCACCAAAAGCAAGTCGCCGTCAATCATTACCGGAACCATGCGGGGTCTGGGGCCGTTGCCTGGATCGAAAGTATTTATCAGTCCGGGATAGTCAGATAGAGAAGTTTCAAGCTTGGAAAGCAGCTTCCCGGATTTATCCATCCTCAGATAACCTGAACCACCATGCGATCCTGGAGTCGAAACCAGGGTTCCCGTCTCGGGGTCAAATATCAGACCACCAGCGTCGACACCGTCCATGCTTCTGACCGACCACTGGTTTTTTGAAATATCGTATCTATAAACATAACCTTCGCCCCCCAGTGTGACACCCCAGATTTGTTGGCCTTTGGGATCATAAGCAGCCCCCATTGGCCAACTCACGTCAGGCGCTTCAAGCGGCAACTTATGAAGAACGGCCCCTCCATTCTCGTCGACACCTACAAAGCCTTCGTCGCGCAAGGCCCATTTCGAGCCAGGCGCTGTTGTCTTTCCTTCAAAGGCACTTCGCAGCGTTTCCGATAGCTCAGACGCGGGCAAAGCCGCAGCCGTCAACGCCGCATCAACCTCTGCTTTCGTTGGTACTCCCGGGGCGCCATCTATAAAAAAGCCACCCACCGGCGCCTTGTAAGACCCTTGGAAACTTTCGGCATTTCGAACGAACGCTGCATCAGAGGCCACTTTATGAAACGGTTGAAACCTGATTCCCTGCGACTGGTACGCGAGGGGCAAGTCCCGAAAAGTCACAGAAACCTGTTCCCCATTCAAAAGTACCTCACCACGCTGGCGGTTTCGATCGCCCATAATCACTTGTTCGACTTGCGTACCTTCGGTGGTCTCAATGGCCCACCGTGTTGGTCGATAAGACCCCAGAACCAGCGCAACTGACACGCCTGGGCGGTCCACTTTGATCGAAACCGGTTCCATCACCAGAATTCCGTCATCGTTGCGGCTTTTTCGCGGTTCATAAATGCCAACCATATGAAGTTCGATCGGCAGACCATCTGCATTTTTTGGGTTCTCAACGAACCCATCAGGTTCGTCGGCGGGCACTACGAAGGTTCCAGCCGTTGTGCTGACCTCTGTTCTAGGCTCAGGTTCTGTTGAAAGCTCTTCGGCCAGCATCCGAAGGCCGTCAAGAAGCTCTTGAATGCCAACAATCCCGTTTCTATCAAGGTCGAAGGCCATCAGGTAAGACATTTGATGCAAACTGTGTTGCTTACTAACTCTATCCGTCGCCATTTGTCTGAGTTCTTGCGCAGAGATTTCACCGTCGTCATTCACGTCCGATGTGCCAAGCAGGGATATGACTTGGGCGGCGTCGTTGCCGGTTAGTCCTTCTATCTCGACTCTGCTGATGCCGCCGTCTCCATCCAGATCATAACCGAGATACTGACCCAAAAAACGCGAACGAGCCTTGGCAACGGCACGTCTATGCCACAACTCCATTGCGTCTTCTGATAACGCACCACCAGGGGCAACCTGAAAAAACTGTTGCACTGTCGTTTGTACCACTTGATCAAACTGTCCACGTTCGATCAATGCAAAAAACTGGGACACTTGGCGTTTGGCGAACGGATCGCGGGACGCCGCATCTGACAGCTTTTGTTGTAAGTCGGTTGGCGACGCTGATGCTGTCGCAACATTTAGGCCAATGCTTAGGGCTAGGCCTGTTAATAAGCTTGGTCGCAAAAATGCGAAATTCATGACTGCACCTCAAGGTAGATTTCAACCCCTTGGTGAACACACAATCGTGGTAATTATTGGGCGTTGAGGGTTTTGAGGCCAGCTAACCTGAAGTTGTGAATTGTTGTCACAAGATAGCAGAAGCAGACATCTGATCCAAACACTGCATCAGGTTCTTTGGGCTCTCAGCCGCCGTCCACTTTGCCTGTGGCCCCGATCCTGAGTTGGTGAATCAGGGGGGTGCACCTAAGTTTGGCGCCGAATGTCAGGTGCGCGGAACTTTGCGCCGTTTGCACAGAAGGTGCCGCATCTCTACAGCTAAATCATGAAGGGTTCACACTTGGAAAATCGATTGTGAAAACGGACATCCTTTCGAAGATCAATACGGGCGACACTATAGTCATTGACGGCCTTGAAGGAGTGGTATTTTTTCTTCTATTACAGATACTTATTTGGAAGAGTATCTAAAGTCGAATTGGTTCGGCGAGGAGAATGATAGGATCATGATAGAGCAGCAAAATGGTTCGCTAATTTTTCACGACAATGAGTATTTGCAAACAGATGATTGTCGAATTGAGCGTCTGTAAAAACGTCCTTCCCACATTTTGGGCTTTTTACTGACATTCGCTAAGCCGGTACCTGCATGCACTTTGGAGTGCGAAGCGGCCGGGCTGAATTCATGAACAACTTTCACTTTGCATCTTCCTCGATGGTTCGCAAAATTCCGATGGACACAGCATCGATTGTTGCAAATCTTTGTTCCCTATTCCTGTAATGTCGCCATCAGTTCTCGCAAAAATCTGGCTGAAGCCACCGGCAGTGTGCGCCCTCTTTGCTGACCCAAAAGCAAATTTCCCGGCGCAACGTCTTGCTCGGCTAGGGGAATAGCGACCATCTCGGGGGTGCGCTCGTTGTTCAGTCCAATGGGAAACTGGAAGCTGATCATCTGTTCCCATTCGCTGTAGTGGCACATGAAGTCAAAACTGTCGGATTCAATGGCAGGATTAACCTCGGTGGACGTTGTCCGCCGCGCGGCGGTTTCGAGCAAGACCCGGACAGCATACTTCTCAGACGGCACCACATGGGGAAAGAGCAAGGCATCGCGCAGGCGGATCGTCTCTTGCCCGGCGAGAGGATGATTGGCCTGCATGACAGCGCAAATCGGTTGCGCAATTGTGTATACGATTTCAAAATCGACCAGCGTGCGTGGCTCAAACACCAAGGCGATGTCGCTTGCAAACTCGGACAACTCGCGCTCAGCGGCGACGCGGTCGCGGTTGTTGACGGTAAATGTAACCCCGGGGTGGTCAAGGCGGTAGCGGGCAATCACCTGCGGCAAAAAATATGGCAACAAGGCCTGCGAGCATGCGATTGAGACATGCCCCCGTCGCACGCCGGAAAGGTCCGACACCTGGGACTTCAATCGCGCAAAATCCGAGCGCTGCGACTGGATGTGATGCAAGAGCAATTCACCCGCTGGGTTAAGTCGCACCCCGCGCGGGAGCCGTTCAAAGATTTCATAGCCAAACTCATCCTCAAATCGATTGATACGACGGTTTAGGGCCGACGCCGTGATGTTCATATCTTCCGCGGCTTTGCGGATTGACCCGGCCCGGTTCACGCCTTCGATGAATTCGAAATCTTTCAAATATCGCATTTTCGCTCCCAACTACATCCGGTGCATTTTTTGCACCGGTTTTGTGAATTAATAGCATTTGTTTTCACAGTCGCCTGCAATGATTTTGAACCGATGACGACAGGGGAATCGGTGATGATCTGGAAAACGGCGGGAAAAGAGTCATGAGTGGTGCGATTCCACTCACGCTTCCATCTTTGCGCAAAGCCTATTCAGAGGGCATTGATCCAGCGGACATAATCGAACAGGTCTACGCTCGGATCGAAGACGTCGCAGACCCGAACATCTTTCTCTGTCTGTTTTCGAAAGAACAGGTCCAGTCCGACGCCAAGGCGCTCGGCTCATACGATCCCGATAAAACTCTTTGGGGCGTGCCGTTTGTTATCAAAGACAATATCGATGTCGCAGGGCAGCCCACGACCGCCGCTTGTCCAGAATTCACCTACGTGGCCAAAGACACCGCCTTCGTCGTCCGACAATTGCAAGCAGCAGGCGCGCTCTTAATTGGGAAAACCAATCTTGATCAGTTCGCGACCGGTCTGGTTGGCGTGCGAACACCCTATGGGGCGCCTAAAAATGCGATCGATCCCTCGATTGTACCGGGTGGTTCTTCAGGCGGCTCCGGTGTTGCCGTCGCACATGGCATTGCCACGTTTTCGCTGGGTACAGATACCGCAGGGTCTGGGCGTGTGCCGGCGGCGCTGAACAACATCGTTGGGTTAAAGCCGACGTTGGGGTCGCTCTCAGCCAGCGGGCTTGTCCCGGCCTGCCGCACGTTAGACACCATCTCCGTTTTCGCACTGACCGTGACAGATGCATATGAGGCCTTTGCCGCAGCGGTACGCTATGACCCATCGGACAGCTACGCACGCGATGTCGCGACACCGGCCTTGGTTGCGCCGCCAAAAGCGCCAAAGATCGGCATCCCGTCTCAAAGCAGCATTCGGTTTGAAGGCGACGCAGAACAAGCCCAATCTTTCACAGATGCAGTCGCGACCCTGAAAGCGGAAGGCGCCACGATCGTCGAGATCGATTTCACCCCGCTTTATGAGATCGCACAGATGCTTTATTTCGGGGCGTGGGTCGCCGAGCGCTATGTAGCCACGCAAAGCCTGATGGATAAAAAACCAGAGGCGCTGTTTCCCGTCACACGAAAGATCATCGGTTCGGCCATCGGGAAAACCGCAGCAGACACATTCAAAGATTTCTACAAGCTCAAGGACCTCATTGCCCAAGTGAGGCCTGCGATCGAGGCTTGTGATGCGCTTTGCGTACCGACCATCCCCACCTTTGCAACCGTGGCAGAGCTAGACGCCGATCCAATGGGCCCGAACAACATGCTGGGCACATATACCAACTTTGTGAACCTGATGGATATGTGCGGGATCGCGGTCCCAGCACCCGCACGGCCCGACGGGCGGCCTGGCAGTGTCACGATCCTTGCCGGTGCTGGCGAAGACGCGAAAGTCGCCGCCCTTGCGACCAAGATCGAGGCTTTGGGTGCGCGCAAGCTCGGCGCGACGAACTGGGACTTTGTGGCTCAGACTCCGCCCGAGGTGCCGTCGGAAAGCGTCATTCGCATTGCCGTTTGCGGGGCGCATATGTCTGGCCTGCCCTTAAACCATTCCCTGACAGATCGCGGCGCGAGTTTTGTGCGCGAAGACACCAGCGCGCCTGATTATACGTTTCATGCCTTGGCCGGAGGCGATGTTCCACGTCCGGGAATGGTGCGGACCACCCCCGGTTCCGGTGCGGCGATAGCGGTCGAGCTGTGGGACATGCCACTCAGGGAATTCGGGGGGTTCATGAAAACAATCCCCGCTCCTTTAGGCATTGGCACGATCACTTTGGCAGATGGCTCGGCGGTGCAAGGTTTCGTCTGTGAAGCCATTGCCAGCAAAGGCGCCAAAGACATCACCGAGATCGCAGATTGGCGAAAATACCTGGCCGAAATGGCCTGAAACAAGAGCACGCACAGACGTGCCGACCAAAAATGCGCAGCGATGCGTCACACAACATGGAGACCGCAATGACTGAGATTTCAAGAAGACGACTGTTACAAACCGGTGCCGTGACCGCGGCAAGTTTACCATTCTTGCGGGCACTGCCCGCTCATGCGCAAAGCAGCGATGTGATGGTGGCCGTGAACGGTCAGACGATCAACAGCCTGGATCTACACCGCACCGGCACAAACCGCCCCAGCTATCAGGTGGCCATTAACTGCTATGACAGGCTGGTATCGTTTGGCACCAAACCTTCAATGGGGGGCGGATTGGAATTTGATTATTCTAAGGTCGAACCCGAGCTGGCCGAAAGCTGGAGTGTTTCGGACGACGGCCTGGTTCTGACCTTTATCCTGCGCGATGCCACGTTCCAGGATGGCAGCCCGGTGACCGCGGCAGACGTGAAATGGTCCTTTGACCGAGCCGTGTCGCTAGGTGGGTTCCCAGCGGTCCAGATGAAGGCCGGCGGCTTCACCAGCCCCGAACAGTTTGTCGCAATCGATGACAAGACGTTCCAAATCACGCTGGATGCGCCGTCAAAACTGGCCATTCCTGATCTCGCCGTGCCAATCCCATTTGTCATCAACTCGAAGGTTGCGATGGCGAATGCAACGGAAGAGGACCCTTGGGCGACCGAGTATTTGCACCTGAATACAATTGGATCGGGGGCCTACAAGGTCGCGCGTTGGTCGCCGGGCGAACAACTGGTCTACGAGCGCAACGACGATTGGGCCAGCGGCCCGCTACCTGCCTACAAGCGCGTTGTGATCCGCGAAGTGCCGTCCGCCGCAACCCGCCGGGCGGTGATCGAACGGGGTGATGCCCAGGTCTCTTTCAACATCCCCAGCAAAGATGCGCTGGAACTTTCCGAGATGATGGAGGTCAACTCGACCCCGATCGCCAATTGCATCAACTGCATCGGGCTGAACACCAAATTTGAGCCGTTCCAAGACCCCGACGTGCGCAAAGCCGTGGCCTATGCCATCCCTTACGAGGCGATTTTTCAGACGGCCGCCTATGGTCGTGGCGCCCCGCTTTGGGGCGAAGAGACCGAGCGTTCCGACATCGCATGGCCGCGCAAGACCGGCTATATGGAAGATCTCGACAAAGCCAAAGAGCACTTGGCCAAATCAGGCTTCGCAGACGGTTTCGAAGTACCATTTTCAATTAGCCTGAACCAGCTCGATTGGATGGAGCCTACTGCGCTTCTCATCCAAGAAAGCCTTGCCAAGATCGGGATCACTGTCACGATCGACAAGATCGCAGGTGCGGACTGGCGCACGGCTTCACTGGTCGAAAAACGGCTGGCCTTCCACCTTGAGGGCTTTGGCGGCTGGCTGGATACGCCGGATTACTACTTCTTCTGGGCTTACAAAGACGGGCACCTGTTCAACTCGTCCAACTACCGTAACGAAGAGATCGAGACGCTGGTGGATGTCACACTTCCGATGGAAGTCGACCATCCCGATTATGAGCCGAACGTAAAACGCATGCTTGAAATAGCGCTGGAGGACTTGCCACGCATCCCGCTTTGGCAGCCTGCGTTGAACGTCGCCTTGAACGGCGCCACGGATTACGAATTCTGGTTCCACCGTCAATTGGACGTGCGTCCGATCAAGCCTGCTTGATGTCACAACGCGCCAGGATCATTGCTGCGCGTTTGCTACAGGCCATCCCGGTTATCATCGGGGTGGTCACTATTACCTTTGTGCTGACACGCGCGTTGCCGGGCGATCCAGCCGTCTATTTTGCAGGTGATGCAGCCGATGAGGCGTCGATCCAACAGGTGCGCGAGACGCTTGGACTGGACAAACCCTTGCCCCAACAATTCCTAATCTATGTAGGCGATCTTGTGCGAGGCGACTGGGGCGACAGCCTTTCGACAGGACAACCCGTGCTGTCAGACCTGTCCCGACGTCTACCGGCGTCTCTGGAACTGACGTTGCTGGCACTGCTGTTATCATGCGCTATTGCGATCCCGCTTGGCGTTATGGCCGCCACAAAGCCGGGATCATGGCGTGACCACCTGTGCCGCGTTGCCGTGACCGCAGGCGTGTCCTTGCCGACCTTCTTCACCGGGATCCTTTTGATCTATATCTTCTACTACCTGCTCGATATCGCCCCATCACCGCTTGGACGGCTTGATTTTCTGTATATCGAGCCAGAGCGGGTAACGGGATTTTACCTGATTGATACGGCCCTTGCCGGCGATTGGGAGACCTTTGGCGGGGCCGCCAAGCAGCTCGTTTTGCCAGCCGCAACCATGGCCATTTTCACCCTTGCCCCAATCGCCCGCATGACGCGAGCGTCGATGCTGCAAGAGCTGTCATCGGACTTCATCCGAACGGCACGCGCTGCAGGGCTGAAACGGCGGAAAGTGCTGTTGGGATATGCGCTCAGGAATGCGCTGTTACCGGTCGTAACCACCTTAGGCATGGTGTTTTCTTTTGCTTTGGGCGCGAATGTGCTTGTCGAAAAGGTCTTCGCCTGGCCTGGAATCGGGTCCTATGCGGTCGATGCTTTGGTCGCCTCAGATTATGCCGCTGTGCAGGGCTTTGTTTTGGCCATGGCGTTGTTGTTCGTCGCGTTGAACCTGATTATTGATCTCCTTTACGCTGTGATCGATCCGCGCATTGGGTTTGAAGGCGGATGAGCACCGCAGCGCCTCAATCGTTTGTCAGCCATGTGAGCTATGTTCTGCGTCAGAACCCGGTCACGATGATTGCCTTCGCCATGTTGGGCGCTCTGATCATTTGCGCGGTCTTTGGCCCTTCGCTTGTGCCCTATGATCCGCTCGCGTCAAGCGACCAGATACTTCAGCCACCGAACGCAAGCCATTGGTTTGGAACAGATCACTTGGGTCGTGATGTCTTCAGCCGTGTTATCGTCGCAACTCGTTTGGATATGGTGATTTCCATCGGGGCCGTGGCACTTTCCTTTGTTGCCGGATCAATCCTTGGATGCATTGCGGGCTATTGGGGCGGCTGGTTCGATTCCATCATCAGCCGTGGTCTAGATATGATCATGGCGTTCCCTCTGTTCGTCTTAGCCATGGGGATCGTCGCCGCACTCGGCAATACCGTCGAGAATGTGATCTACGCGACTGCTGTCATCAACACGCCCTTCTATGCCCGCGTCGTTCGGGCCGAGGTCAATATCCGGCGCGATGCCGGTTTCGTTCAAGCGGCCAAGCTTGCGGGCAATTCCGATCTGCGCGTTGTGGCGCTTCATATTTTCCCCAATGCGCTGCCGCCGATGATGGTCCAGGTTTCGCTCAATATGGGGTGGGCGGTGCTCAATGCCGCGGGCCTCAGCTTTATCGGGCTTGGCGTGCGTCCCCCGACCCCCGAGTGGGGGATCATGGTGGCGGAAGGTGCCAATTACATCATCTCAGGCGAGTGGTGGTTGGCCGTCTTTCCCGGGCTTTGGCTGATGCTGGCTGTGTTCACCTTCAATCTATTGGGCGATGGGCTGCGCGATATGGTCGACCCAAGGCAGAGACGCTGATGCTAAAAATTAGGGACCTCTGCGTTCAATTTGAAACCCGCAACGGCAGGGTCGATGCAGTGCGCGGTATCAGTCTTGATCTGGCCCGGGGGGAAACGCTTGGGATCGTTGGCGAAAGCGGTTCAGGCAAATCGGTCACTGCGTTCAGCATGCTGCGCATCTTGGATGAAGGCGGTGAAATTGCCTCGGGGAGCCTGACATATGGTGGGATCGATCTGGCGCAGGCGGATGACGCTGCGATGAATGACATCCGTGGGCGCGAGATTTCGATGATCTTCCAGAACCCACGCGCCGCCTTGAACCCAATTCGCAAGATCGGTCACCAAATAGAAGATGTCTTGCGCCAACACGCACAAGCCACGGCCCAAGATGCCCGCGACAAGGCGATTGCCGCACTAGAAGAGGTCGAGATCAAGGATGCAGCAGCCCGCTATCATGCTTATCCTTTCGAACTGTCTGGTGGAATGTGCCAACGGGTTGTGATCGCTCTGGCTCTGGCCTGCCACCCGCAACTGCTGATTGCCGATGAACCCACCACCGGGTTAGACGTGACAACTCAGAAGACGGTGATGGACCTGATCCAGGCTCTTGCTCGAAGCCGGAAAATGGGTGTGATCTTGATCACCCATGACCTTGGGCTGGCAGGCTCGTATTGCGATCAACTTGTGGTCATGAAAGACGGCGAAATTGTCGAAAAAGGCAAGCCAGACGCTCTGGCACGGACCGCAACACATGGCTACACAAAGCGGCTGCTGGCCGCGACCCCCCACAAGGGCAAAAAGCTACATGAATTGGTGTTTGATGGCACAGCCCACCCTATTCTAGCTCAAGGGGATGTCCTGCTTTCAGTGCAAGACGTCACCAAAACCTATGCAGGTAAGTCAGGCCCCGTCCATGCCTTGCGCGGTATCAGCTTTGATCTGCACAAAGGTGGATGCTTGGGGCTCGTGGGCGAAAGTGGATCTGGCAAATCAACGGTCTCTTCCATTATTGCCCGCCTACAGGATGCCTCCACCGGCGAGGTAAAGTATGCAGGATCGTCCTTGTTTGACGTTCCCGCTGCCAAATTTGCCAAAGATCCTCGCCGGTCCAAGATCCAGATGGTGTTCCAAGACGCCAGTGACAGCCTCAATCCGCGTCACAACGCCGCCCAATGCATCGAGGAACCATTGCGCCACCTCGGAGGGCTAGGACGACGTGGCCGGCAGGACAGGGTAAATGAAATCGCGGGTCTGGTTGGTCTTCCAACCTCGCTTCTCAGCCGGCTGCCACATCAGCTTTCCGGCGGCCAAAAGGCGCGCGTCGGTATTGCGCGCGCCCTCGCAGTTGAGCCAGAATTACTGATTTTGGACGAACCAACAGCAGCTTTAGACGTGTCCATTCAGGCGATTGTCCTCAATCTTTTGGCAGATCTCAGGCGCAGGTTGAACCTTACATATCTTTTTGTAAGCCATGATCTAGCCGTGGTTCAGATGCTGTGTGACAATGTTGTGGTCATGCGAACCGGGCAAATTGAAGAAGTCGGACCGACCACAGACGTTCTTGCATCACCGCACAGTGTCTACACGCAACAATTACTAGATGCGATGCCAACTCCAATGAGCTAACTACTCGTCTTGCAAAGACCAGTCGAAGGCAACCCGTGTTCCAGCGCTACGGTTAAAAATAGCTATGACCGGTCACGCGTGTTCGTGATGGACCTTGACAATTTTCGACTCGAATCCGCCATTGTCATCACAAATGACCTTTCGGCCCAAACCGGACCTTTATCAAGGCTTCAAGCGCCGCGTTGCAGCTTCACAAGACCAGACATTCGCTGCAGCCGCTCAGTGAGTGTCGTGTCCGATGTCGGCAACGCGGACAAAGTGTGAATTCGCTGCGGTTGCCCCGATGTCAGCTTCGACGCATTTATGAATTGCTATGGACAGTTTAACAGCAGTGTCGACAACACCGAAAGCACAATCAGGAAAAACAGGACGCCCAAATGGTATACATCGGTAATTTCGAAAAATATTTGGGCGTCACATCGGACATTCCGAAGCCAGCTATCATTCCTTTCGACGGGGATACCAAATTGCTGCGGTTAAAGGACCCCACGCCAGATGGCGGCACGTTGATCACCAAATTCGGCAGTACGCATGTCGGACGCCCCATTGAGGACACAAACGTGCCGACGCTCGCGGGGCGCGTCGGCGCCGGGTTGAATGTGTACCCCCAACTCGATTTTCATACGATGAGTGGGTCGGCTCTGGTGTCAGAAGCTGTACGTGATCTGATCGAAGAATTGGAACCTTACACACATCAGTTTTTCCCGATCGAAGTCACCATGGGTAAAACTGATGTCCCATACGGTATGTATTTCAAACTAATGCCTTGCAATCGTTTGGACACAATGGATCGCGACAACAGCTTTCCAATAAACGAGCGTGGGTTTTACAAGTGCGGGTTTGGAAAAAACGCAACCGATAAACTGCAACTGGATAGCGACGCCATCGGGTCTCATCATCTTTGGCAAGAGAAGTATGTTACAATCGGCGGCGGGATGTGGATGTCTGACACGCTGGTTGAAGCAATCCGCGACGCAGGTTTAACCGGTATTTTGATTCACGAACCCATATCGGAAACCAAGGATCCTGCTTAGACTGTGTTGAGCAAATGGGAGTCACGCGTAGATTTATTGCCAGAACCCAACTCCACAAAAAGAAACGAGATCAAGGCACGTCATGGTTGCGTGATTGAAAATTCGCCATAAAGGCCAAGCGTGCGAGAGCGCAAAAGCACCCCTTGGTTGACTGTGCAGCATCTGTTGGTATGGGCTGAGAGCCGCCGAATGCGTACGCAGTGAACGCCGCCATTGTGCGTCTCTGACACCGGCCCATCGATCAAACTGTAGGATCGTCTCGACAGCGCAGTGCTGATGACTGGGTGTGGAGGGAGGATCGGAGGGCATATCATGCCAAGAGTCCAACTTCCCGCAACTACCCCGAAACGCAGAGCCTGGAACAAGGGGCGGATCATCGGTCAAAAGCAGCCTTTGCTGCCAAAGCAGGTCTGTGCGATCCGGGCGCGGCTTGAGCTGGCAGGTTATCTCCGCGATCTGGCTTTGTTTAACGTCGCCATCGACAGCAAGCTGCGCGGTTGTGATCTCGTGGAACTGGCCGTGTCAGACCTTGTTAAGAACGACCGCGTTCGGGAACGCGTTTCCGTGATCCAGAGCAAGACCAAGCGACTTGTGCAGTTCGAACTGACGGTAAACACGCGTGAAACTGTCCTGGCATGGGTCAAATCCCCAGAAATGTTTGCGTGCCGGTTCATGTTTCCCAGCCGCTTCCATGACCGCCCACATATCTCAACGAGACAATATGGTCGGCTTGTTCGTGATTGGGTCACGGCAATAGGATTGGAGCCAAGTGGGTACGGAGCGCATTCACTTCGCCGGACCAAGGCAGCGGAGATTTATCGAAAGACCGGCAACCTCCGTGCAGTCCAACTGCTGCTTGGTCATACAAAGGTCGATAGTACAGTGCGCTACCTTGGCGTTGAACTCGAAGATGCCCTGAGCATCGCTGAGCGTATCGACATCTGAGCAACCTTGGCGAACGGGCCAGCCCTTCGCCATTCCGA
>ERZ1740072.239-NODE-239-length-23808-cov-17.020924_pt1 | contig 23808 bp, 23 predicted proteins | sample MGYA00581733_ERZ1740072 | MGnify/ENA primary metagenome ERZ1740072 (study PRJEB43018, sample SAMN04849741) | marine metagenome | isolation source: floating plastic debris | place: Pacific Ocean | collected 2008-08-30 | study: EMG produced TPA metagenomics...
CCCTAAATAAGACGCTCGCGAGCTTAGATGCGCGCTGCATTTCGTCATAAGGCTTTGCTTTTTATCAGGTTCGTTCCATGGTCCGCTCGAAATGGATTTGGGGACAAGCATGCTTCTGCGTCGCATCACAAAACACATCAAAGACCAAAACTGGTTCGCCGTCGTATTGGATTTCATTATTGTCGTGCTCGGAATTTGGTTCGCACTGATCGCCGGTCAATGGGTAGATAGTCGACAGGACCGCGCGGCTTTAAGGGACGCCGAACGCGATATCAACGGAGAGATCCAAAGCACTTATTATTTTGCATATGAACGGCTTTCCGTTGTGCCGTGTCGAGCCAATCGGTATCGAGACCTCGGCGTGATGCTGCTGAAAGGCAGCGATGAGTGGCCGGGGACTTCCAGTCCATATGGCGCTGGACTTCAGACAAAATATCGTGTGTTTCCACTTGTGTTACGCTCGCCATTACGGCCTTGGGATTATTCCGTCTGGGACACCGAGCTGAGCAAGGGTACGCTGAGTATTATGAACGCTGAAAAGCGCCAATTGCTTTCTGACTATTACTTGACTGTGAAAGATGCGGAGCGACAGCAATATAACCTCCACCTTGCGGAAGCGCGACTTCAAGCTTTAGCCGCGCCTCTTCAACTGACAGGAGCCGATCGGTTGAGATATTATGATCGATTGATGGAAGCCGATGCAATCAGTGCAGCACTAGAGCTCACAGTGGAACAGCTAATCGAGATGATTGAAACAAATCACCTAGTCACCTTCAGCGACGATGATTTGCCATTGTGGCGAGAGTTTTTGGAAGAAAGGAACCTGCGCAGAGGAGAAATTTATGGTGACTGCTCAAGCGTGGTTTCACTGCCGCTTCTAGAGCGATCTCTAGGTAGCGACGAATAGATGCTGGCTCGCATTTACAAGCAAACTGGGACTGTAGATCAGCGGCTTATAATCGCCCCAGAACAGTCTCTAGGAATATTCGAAAAGCGAGCAAAACGAGGCGTAAGCAGAGATGAACAATAAGGCGTAGAGAGTCGTTACTCTAAGAATGCCACGCTCTAGGTAATCTGGTTCAAAATCGCGGCAATATACGTCCTGATCGGGCGCAATAGTCGTCATATGCCTGACCAAAGCGTTCGCGCATCATCTTTTCTTCATATGGCACTCTGAGGACGTACATTATGGCGAAAGCGATTGGGCCAGACAGTCCAGCGATCCAGTTTTGTATGAATAACGGCTGGGTCAGAAATAGGATCCAAATGGCGCTGTACATGGGGTGGCGAATAGTCCTGTAAACGCCTGTGGTTATGAGCTTTTGGTCTTCGTGTAGCTCAGTCGTCACGCTCCAATTTCGTCCAAGGTCTGCATGACTTTTCCAGAACAGCCAGAGCCCGAAGATTAGCAGCACACCGCCGCCCCCCGCGGCCCATTCCGGTAATTGATAATTTGCGAAATCGAAAATGCCGGTGGCGAGATGGGTCAGCGGTAGAATGGTTCCGCCAAACGAAACCAGAATGAGTAGACCGCGTTCAACAGAGGCAGACGTGCGCTCGGTAATCTCATTCGTTTTGGTTTTGTCAGCGAACGGCGCTCGAATAGTCATCATAAGCACGACCGTGGCGACCCATAACAAAGAGGGCCACCCATTGATCTGCCACCGCCAAGCGACATAGGCGAGAAGTGACATGCCGATGAGAGCAAAGACGGCTTTCACGAGCGCTTGCATCTGGTCTCCTAAGGTTTTGGCTCGCAAGCGGATTCCACTAATATCGAGCTTCAAGTTCGATGCCGACAACGCGCGGGGGATCGACTGGTGCATAAAACGTCCCATCAAACCCGAAAGTCAGATTTGGAAAGGCGAGGCCCGATGCGACCCGCTCATTGGTGAGGTTTTCGGCAAAGAGCCTGATGGAGTAACGATCTGCATCATAGCCGAGATACAGATTGTAACGCGCGACGGCATCTTGCACCGCGCGCCCGGTGAGAGGATCGAGTTCTCGGCTTCGAAACTCTAAAGGTGTTTCGCCGATCAGATTGGCCTCAGCACGCGCATAAAAACCGGACCCAAAATTATAGACGGCCGCAGCATTGAAGTCATACTCTGGGACAAGTTTCACAGGTACGCCGTCCAGATCCTCTGCAGCGCCGACTTGTCCGCGCCCGCCCACGACGAATTCAGTGTCTCGGTAGACAGCATCTGTGTAACCGAAATTTATCGCGGCTTGCAGCTGATCTGTGAGATCATAGACCAGCTCAATCTCGAAGCCCTTATTCTCAATGTTTGCGTTGGAGGAAATAAAGGAGGGGGTTGTTAGCACTCCATTTTCATCCGTCAGGACATCAAACTCCTGCCAACCGTCGCTTTCAATAAAGAAGGCCGCAAGATTGAGATAGCCACGACCATTCGGGAAGCTTGTTTTGAGCCCTACCTCGTAGTTCCAAATTGATTCCTCGCCAAACCGCAAAATATCTTCGGCCACCGTGGGATCTGCAGAGGCTGCAAGGTTAAAGCCGCCGGGAATGTAACCTCGCGCGACATTGGCGTAGAGCGTAAGATTGTCATTTGGTTCATAGCGTAGAGCTGCGCGCGGAAGCCATTGATCATAGCTTGACTCCCCGCTGACATCTAGGAACGTAATCGTCTGCAGGCCAAACGCAATCTCATATCCCTCTTGGGAAGATTCTCGTTTTGCGTGATCGTAACGAAGCCCCAATGTACCAAACAGCCCATCCAAACCGAGCCCAAATGTTGTTGATCCGAAGACAGCATAGTCTTCGCCTCCGGCAAACAATTCCGGAACGTCTCCAAAATCATCATACGCGCCAAGGCCAGGATTAAAGAATGCGATCGACCGCGTGAAGGCACGGTCCTCTTGGTACCAGGACGCCCCGACCAGGTATTCAAACACATCACTGTCAGGAGATGTGAAGCGGAGCTCGCCCGACCAAATCTCTTTCTCATTCGCTCGAAACCCGACCTGAAACGGGAACGCCGAGATGTCCGTGTCCAGTCCGGCCGAGCTGTCCTCAACGTCAGCATAGGACAATGCGGCATCGATTTTGCCGAATGACATCTCATTTGTGAGGCTCATCCCAACAACGACATCTTGCTCATCGGTTTGTTTCGGGACATCGCTAAAGAATTCAAACTCACCAATCTGGCGGCCTTCATGGAACAAGTCCTGAAACGTGCCTTCAACAGTTTGCGTAAACGGATTGAAGAAGACGTTGTCGTCGAATTCGGCTCGGTCAAGCGGCACAAATTCGCTTTCATAAACACCCGGCGCATCGATATCGAGCATGTAGGCCGTTGCACGAAGGGTCAAAGATGCGTTTGGCGTGTAAAGGAGCCGGCCCTGCAAAAAAGACTCTTTGATTTCTGCGGTTTCACCATTGGGAGCGAATGGATTCTGTAGATAGGCGTCACTGTCAGCGTATTTCACAACCAGCGAACCGCTAAGTTGATCCTGAACGATCGGTCCGCCGATAAAGCCATTCACATTATAGGCGTTATCGCCGTTGAAGAATGAACCGGTTGCCCTTAAGTCCGCCTCAAATTCTTCGGTCGGTTGGCGCGTCGTGATCACAAACAATCCAGCCTCAGTGTTCGCCCCGTAAAGCGTCGATTGCGGCCCTCGCAAAACCTCAATCGACTCAATTTGGTCGAGGACGGCATTGCTTAGCTCTCGGAATGGAATGCCATCAATGTAGATCGCGGCGCGATTCACAACGTCCTGGCTCGACTCAATCCCGCGAATGGTTGCGAACACAGAGCTGGTTTGTCCCGACTGATTGAATTGGACGTTCGGAACCAAATCATCGATTCTGCGAAAGTCCCTTATCCGCGAGATTTTGATCTGCTCAGGCGTAAAAACGGTGACCGCAATATCGGCATCCTGCAGAGTGGTGTCTCGCTTCTGGCCTTTCACAATGATCGTGTCTTCAACGCGAAGCTCATCTTCTGTACCAGGATCATCGTCTACGGTCTCTTGAGCATGGCTAAACAACGGCGCCATCGAACAGAGTGCGATTGCAGCTGAACCGACCGCTAACGATTTCTGAAAACTGAAACGCTTGGTCGGTCTGAGAGTTTGTAGATTTGGAGTTGATATAGTCTGATTACGCATAAAGCCTGAGCCCCCACTAAGCGAACCCTCGACAAGAAAACCAAGGGACGGCACAAAAAAACGAGCCAATGTTGAGAATGACTCGCAATCCCTAGCATTTTCGGAAATAGTCCCCCAGGCTATAGTTTTATGCGGAAGGCCAAATAGATGATGCGTGAAGCTAGACCTAAATGCACCCATAGTTTCGCGTCTCTAACGAAAAGCCTCCACCACTATAAAGGACGCGCGTGTGTCTCAATCCAGTGACCTTGCAACCACCCGTCAGTTCCAAGACGCTTCAAATCAATTTGGATATCGCTATTCAAAGATGCAGGGTCACGATACTGAGACTGGTGAGATGCCTGCGCTCTTTCGTGGGGTGGTTGGCGTGCAATCTTTGTCCTGCGGAATCAATCTATGCGCCAGCGATTTAATCAGCATGGCGGATTCTGAACATGAAGGAATGCTCGCGCGATCATATACAATCGCCGTAAACTTTGACGCGGAGCAAACCGAAACCGAATTCGGGGAAAGCGGTCGCTTGATGCTTCTGCCCGGTTCAGGCGCCGTCGTCACGGCGTCGGATGACATTCGAATGGCGAGCAGAATTCGAGCCGGCATGCGCTCGCGGTGTTTGTTATTGCAGATCCAGCCTGAAGCGTTCGGCGACGATGATCTTGCAGAAGACATTTACCAAGCGCTCAGCCGAACGACGGTTACGAATCTTTCCTTGTGTCACCGGTTGAGTGCCTTGGCGCGTGAACTCACAACCCCAAGTCTCGGCGGTGTGGTGGGGCGGCTGCTCACCGAAAGCGCGGCCTTAGAGTTTTTGGCGCGCACGCTAATGCAAAGTGGCTCGAACGAGACCAATTCAGGGCCTCTTGGTCGGGACGATTACCGAAGGGTCTCAAAAGTACGTGATTTGATTATCGCCGCTCCCGGACTACCCCACACACTTGATCAGCTCGCCAGAGAAGCAGGCATGAGCATAAGCTCCCTCAAGGTCAAATTTCCGCAGGCATTTGGCCAAACCGTTTTTGCCTATCTCGCTGATATCCGTATGGAACGCGCGAAGCACCTGATCCAATTAGAGGGTTGGTCAATCGCGCGCGCTGCACACTTTGTCGGCTATAATCATCAAAGTAATTTCGCCGCGGCCTTTAAGCGAAAGTTCGGCTACGCGCCGAGTGGGCTGAAGCGGCGATGACCAGAAAGTCATACGCTCCATGCTGACAAGTCCCGAGTCCATTCTCGCGGTTGAGACGCTGCTCTCATTGCCACTCATTTTGTTGGGGCTCAGTCACATTTTCCAAAAACAGATGTGGGTTGACTTCTTTTCTGACTTGGCCGCGAAAGGGCACCCAGGCGTTGTGTGGAGGACGTTCATGCTTGAGCTTTGGCCCGCAATGCTGATTGTCGTCTTTCATCAGGACTGGTCTTGGCCGGGCATTGTTGTGACGGCTTACGGGCATATATTGTTGGCGAAAGTGGCTGTTAGCTTGCTGTATCCACCGCTTGGTCTGAAATCGCTAGAACAAGCTGACCGATCTGGTCCCGTGGGATTCTATTTGGCGGGTGCCGCGTTGATTGTGATTGGCGCGCATTGCGGGGGCAGGTCGCTTTTAACCATATAGTCTTGTACGACGACTTGAGCCTGAATTGCGAACGATCTCGCATAGCATCTCGGTGCACTCAATGTGACTGAACTCAGATAAGCATAAACGGTGGAAGAATTCTCAGAGTTAATTCAAAAGACTCAAGTTTCTAAAGAAGAGTTTGTGCTGAATCGTGGCGTGATCTGGCACTCTGAACGCCTTAGCGGACCGGCTGGTTAGCATGATGCCCTCCCATAGCTTGGTTTTCACATTAGCTTCGGGATTGCTAACAAACGAGCGTCCTAAAATCGCCCCATGACAGCCTCACAAAAAAGCCCGCTGACCACATAAAGCAGTCAACGGGCCTAACGACGGAATATATTGCGTTCCCTTTAGCGGCGGAGGGTTGGGAGAAATGCCGCTGACGCACGCTGTAATGACCACAGTTCCATGAAGCCAGTATTGCTGTTTCACAAAGGATTCACGACAGGCAGTTGATGCATAACCAAACAGAGCAGTGGTTCAGCGGTTTCAAATCGCCCCACAACAGTCGCTGAGCCAACGTCGCGAAGCGCCCTAAATAGGACGCTTAGCGGCGCAGCCTCTATTCTAGAACGAGACTTCAATCCCAGCACCTAGCAATTGAGGCTCGTTCACAAAACTACCGAACCCAGTGAATTCAAACTCGATGTATTTCTCGTCAAACACGTTTCTCGCAAATGCAAAAAATTCGATGTTTTCATATGTAAGACCTAGGCGCGCATTGAGCAGTGCATAATCATCCCCGGGTGCAAAATTGCCAACATCGAAGAACCGCCCGGACACTCCATTCGCAGAGATGTTTCCACGCAAACCAACTGGCCCAAATGCGTTTTCATTATCGTAGCGAGCGAAAAGGCTCCATGTCGTTTCAGCGCCGCCAGCAACTTGATTGCCCGAAAAGTCCGCGCCGGAGAGGACTTCGATAAAATCATCATATTCGGCGTCGGCGTAGCCAAAGCTGGCGCCCACTTCCCAATCCTCAGCGGGGAACAAACGGGCTTCAATTTCAATTCCCGTACTCGTGGCAGCAGCAGAATTCGTTCTGAAATCAATCAACGATCCTGGTGCAATCTGCTCAGCCTGTAAGTCGCTCCAATCGATATAGAAAAGAGCGGCGTCAACACGCCCAAAACCGTTCGGCAATTGCCACTTTGCACCAAGTTCATAGTTCCAGGTGAATTCCGGCCCAAACGAAGTTGGGAGCCCCATAATGCCGAGACGTTCAGCAGTTAGAACCGTCGCATTAAATCCACCAGCACGATAGCCGCGTGAAATCGATCCATAGAGTTTGACATCGTCATTCGCTGCATATGTTGCGGCAATGCGCGGCAGAAACTCGTAATACTCATCTTCGCCATTGATTGAGCTGACCGGCAAAAGGGGCAACGACGCGTCGAATGGAAATGCCGAGATCGTGTTGGTATTATCGGTGCGCACCTCTTCATATTGATAGCGGAGCCCGCCAATCAGCTCCCATTTTCCAATCTCATAATTAACCTGTCCGAACGCGGCAAAAGAGGTGTCCTCAAACTTGACCAAGTCATTTATGGACGTCGGCACCCCGATCATCCCAAGATCTGCAAGGTCATTGATGAAGACATCAAAATCATTTTTGAGACTGAGCGCGTAAACGCCGATGATGTAATTGATCGGTCCATCATTCTCGCTGACCAGCCGAATTTCCTGCGTCCACTGCTGGATGTCACTATCGGCTGTCGCCGTTGCGAATGGAAATGGTGAGAAGTCCAAGTCATTTTCGGTGAAGCGGTCGATCTGGCTCAGACCTGTCTGCGCCTCCAGCGCCACGTCGCCAAAATCATAGCTCAAGTTGAGCCCGACAATGTGGGATTGGGTCTCTTCTTGGGTCGGAGCATCATTGCTGAGCGAAAATAGATCCGTCGCCTGCGGAAATTGAGCAAGACCGTCGTCACGGTCCTGTCCGAAATAGTTGAGCTCAATTGTAAACGCGTCGCTCGGGCGCGCCACCACATACAAACTGCCGCCTAAGCTGCGCTCATCGTTCTGTGTTTCGCCGGTTGTCGTATTGTCTATAAAGCCGTCGACATCGCTCCAGAATAGGGTGCCCGCAGCCTTCAAATTATCGCCAGCAATTGGTCCCTCCAGGCGAAGGGCGCTTTCAACATAATTCCGTTCACCGACCAGAAGATCGGCTGAGCCCTGGAATTGATCTGCTGGCTCTTTGAGAGAGACGTTGATTACGCCGCCCAATGTGTTTTGCCCATACAAAGTCCCTTGTGGTCCGCGCAGGAATTCAACTTGGCTGGCCGCATCTAGGTCCAACCCGAAGAATGACGGGTCCGGCAAGGCGACACCATTCACGTTGACCGATACGATTGGGAAATTGAGCTCACTGCGCCCAACCCCGCGCGTATAGAAATAGGTTCCAGTTCGCCCGCCTTGATTTTGGACGATCACGTTCGGCGCCACTGTCGCTGCGTCAATCAAAGACCGCCCAGCTAATAGTTCGAGGTCTTCCGCCCGAACGACTGTAATACTGCTTGGAACATCCTGAAGATTCCGATCGCGTTTTTCGCCGGTCACAATAATCGTGTCTTGGATAGACACGTCTTCCTCGTCATTTATTGTGGTTTGCGCCTGCGCGGCGCTGGCGAGGAGCAGTAAGTATGCCGCTGCAAAGGGAGGAAGCGCAGTAAGTTTGCCGAGTGAGGTCATTGTGAGAGCCTTTTTTGCTTTGCACCTGACTAGCATTCGCAAGTATCGCGCGCCGCTCCGCCAAGCACGCTTTTAACCGCTCCATAAGGAACCCGTCGCTCCTTTAGGAAACAAACTCAGAAGGGTTTCGTCCGATCTCTCTGCGAAAGGCTGCTGCGAATTTTGAAGGGTTCGCATAGCCAACTTCAAGCGCAGCTTCCGTCACCGTCATTCCGCTTGTAATCAGCACTTCTGCGCGCTGCATTCTCCAAAAACGAAGCCGGCCATAAACGGTTCGCCCGTATCGTCGCCTGAAGCCACGCTTCATCGACATATGATTCAAACCAACGAAATTAGCGAGCGTGATGACGGCAGGTGGATCCGATAAATGCGTTTTCAGATACTCGTCAGCGCGTTCTATTTTCGAATCGATCTCTGATTCTGCTGGCTCGCTGCCGATCGATTCCGTCAGGGACCAAATCGTGAGGACCTCGGCCGTGATATTGTGGAGATCTGAGAGAACCCCCATTTCTTCAGCCAGAGCCTTTGGAGGCGTTGTTGAAAACCGCCTAACAGATTCGACGATCGAACGGCTTAGCGGCAGCTCACAAAAGGCCGGGCGCCCTGGATCACTACAATAGCTTCGTGCGGCCTGCATTGTCAGAAGTTGCAAAGCTTGGCGCTGGAAGAAGAGTTTTAGGCCACCATAACAGCCCGGGTTCTCCATCAAAGCGTCAAACGGCTCGGCTTCCGCAGAATAGATGTAAGCATGTTCCGCGCGCACGGTAAGCGGTTGTCGCAACTGCGTTGCCGTTACTGTCGTCTCACCCGAGTTCGGAATGTATATGACGAGGCCAGGCAAGGCTTCTTGCATTGTTTGCTGCAACGGGCCTGACACGTTCAATTCGCCATAGACTGCGGCGATACCTTCCCGCAGATCAATGCCCCACCCTGATATCGACGCGTCAGCGCCGAGCGGATGTGGACCGAAAGACTGGAAAGACATTGGCATTGCTTATGGCAACCGCCGTTTCGTTACCAGCACAAATGTCGATATCGCCAATTCGGAAACCAGCGTCTTAAACTCGCCTGCCGATTCAACCGATCGACGCAACACACTCCTCTAATCGCTCAGCTGGGCTGTGATAGTCCAGTGTTTTTCTGGGGCGCTTATTCAGTAACCTGGCGATATTGTTGAGTTCGGCCTGGGTATACTTCGACAGGTCAGTTCGTCGATGAAGGAACTGACGCAGGAGTCTGTTTGTGTTCTCGTTCAATCCACGTTGCCAGGGGCTCTTGGGGTCACAGAAGTAGACATCGATCTTCGTTTCCATGCTGAACCGCTTATGATCCGCCATTTCAAGACCACGATCCAAAGTGAGCGTTTTGTAGAGTTCAGTTGGCAACCGCTTTGATTGTTTGATGAGCGCATCCACGACGGCTTCTGTGTGACGACTGGGCAGTTTCGCAAGCATCACAAAGCGTGTGTGTCGCTCCACCAGTGTGGCGATGAAGCTATTGTTTGAGCCGCAGAGAAGATCGCCTTCCCAATGCCCCGGCACGGTCTTCCACAGACGCGGGACGTTCACTGATCGAGACAGCGTCTTTGATCTGGCCGCGTTTATCTGTTGGTTGCCGCGCGTGGCGAGACCTGCGGATCATCCGTTTCTGGCGCAGATAAGCAATCAGCTCTTTCTTCAAGGCGCCGCGCGCTTGCACATATGCTCGGCAACTTGCTCGACGCCGATAGCGACGGCTCCGCGATGGATGACATCTTCGACATGGTTATGAAAAGGCGACGTTAGGGCCCGAAAAAGCGCGGCTCAGCAATTGCCCCAACACCTGCTGAACTCTCAGACGCACGTGTAGGTTCGTCTTCTAGAAGTTGTTCAAGTTCGGAGAGTTGTGCCCAGCACTCTGCGATAGCAACTTCGTCCTCGAGAAGCGGGGTTTTGCGTTTTGGAGATTTAGTTGTGAGGGTGATCTTATCACCGTCATCTGCACCGGTCTCAATACCAGGGTTCATAACAACCGTCCTTTCGACACTCGTTGATTGGCAGGCCGTGACTAAAATGGCTGAAATCGCCAAAATTCGACAAATCATCGATTGCTCTTCGCATGGATGTTTGAAGGGACACTCGCTAGTTTGAGCGCGTTAAGATGCAGGTAAAGAGAAGTTTCAGATTTGACAGAAGGGACTTTGCCATTCGGTTCGTGAAATCCGCGGATGAGGTACTCGCCGTTTTTCCTAAGGTTACCCTTCAGCAATCCGCCAGTTTTTACTCTGGGGCCGGTAGGCCGACAAATTCCAAAATTTGAGCGCAATCCTGGGCATCAGCGGCTTGTAGTGCAGCGATGTATTGATCGCGGCGAGCATTATCATGGAGGAGATCTGCGCCCGCTTCCCAATCGACAGCGGGGTGATCGAAGCAATGCTGGAGATAGGCATCGGCCGATATACGCGCGTGACGGCCGTTGCCATTGGGAAATGGATGAATTTGCACCAATCGGTGATGAAATCGGGCCGCGGCCTCAAGCGGTGGATAGGTGTTATGCTCTTTCCAGTAGCGCGCATCACCTAGGAGCTGACGAACCTGGACCCCGATTAATCTAGGATCGATCCCGATATTCTTTTCACGAAGACGATATACCCCTGCCCACTCCCAAACATCCCCAAAAAGTTTGTCGTGCAGTTTCCGTAGGAAGGCATCATCCACGACATCGGGATTTCGAACCCGGTCCAGCCACAATAACCCTTGCTGAACGTTGGCTTGCTCAAGTTCATCCAGCTCACCGCGTGTGGTTATATGCGCGTGTTTAAGTCCCGCTAGTTCATCTGGCTCGAGTGTCGTCGCACCATGTGGATCCCCATCCTGGATCGGCATCAATTATCCCAAAAATTAGAAGGAGGAGCTCTCATCAATTCGTTGACCAGACGATCAACTTCTGCACTCGTTTTCTCATTGGTCAAAGCCTGTTTTTCGAGCGCCATATGTGTGGATGCCCGTTTCACAATCTGGGACGCTTTTTTACGAGCCTGAGCTTCGATTACGTCTTCGAGAATCCCCGTCGCGGGAACAATTGCGTAAACTAGTTTACACCCCATGGCTTCCGCCATGTCTTCCATTGCGCGTAGCGTTACCCCGCCGGTTAGCTCTGCTTTCTCTGCTTGAGAAATTCGAGATCGGGACAATGACAGTCGCCGCCCAAGTTGAGCGCCAGACATTCCAAGAGCTTTGCGAACAAAGGCAATCCACCCTCCGCGTGGAACCATTAGGCGACCGACAGGGTTTTCCGCCGTTTCATTGACCCGGTTGATCATCTGCCTTTTTGCAATATCTCGCACACTCATTATGTTCACATATATAATGACAAAATACTTATGTTTGTTGATATTTATATATACATATTTTAAATTATGTCAATATATTTATCGACGATAAATCTTACCTGGTATCTGAACTGAAGAGTATTGAACCAACCCGCGTGCCCCAAGTGGCAATCTTTTATCGGGCTAGATTCGTGGCTCAAGCTCGACGCCACCTACGTAATCATGTATGGTACGCCCATGAATGCTCAAGAGCATGCTCACTACAACTCGCATGAGAGTTCAATCACGGCATTACTGGACGAGATGCCGCCGGATGACTTTGACAATGATTACGGAGACGCTTCTCAGTTTTCGATTACCGGCTTCCTAATGACGGCGGCTGCGTTCGCGGCAGGCATGTTTATGATGTTCACTTAACTTTAGGGTTGCCATCATTTGGAAGATCTCACGGACCGGTCTTCACTCAACTTATCAGCTTCTTCACGAACGAGTTCTTCATATCTGACATCACCGAGAACGACTCGAGCTTGTTCTTCGCCACCTTGCCACTCCACGTAAGACTCGAGGCCATACTTCTGAACATGAGCCTCACCATTCAAGATCGCGGTTTGCCGAGCCACATCATCGCTAGAGCCGGCCACATAGTCTCTTATTTCCGCGCGTTGAGTAAGCGTCTGGGCGTAACGGTCATCGACGCTTCTCGAATTTGGCGGAGATAATGGAGCAGCTTCTGTTGCAAAGGCCGTAGCGCGAATAGCGGAGTTTGCTTGAAAAGACGCGCGCTGTGCAGTGCCGCCAGAGAACTCAGATACGCTAGAATATCCATCTCCGACCGGATCCACATAGCCACTAGGGCTTGCAAAGCTCTGTGCCCGCAAGCGCGTTTCGAAGAAGCCTGTTTGCACTCCTCTTTGTTCAGCGCGCCCCATATCGGTTCCCGTTAAGCCAACCCAATATTCTTGAGCCTCTCGAATAGATACGGGCCGCCCGTTCGTCCGGGATAAGTGATCGACCAAGAACGTTTCAAAAGCGGCTACTTCGTTAGCATTGATAGACCCACCTCGCCCAAACCGATCATCTGTGCTGGCGGTGTAACGCGAAGCTTCTGTATAATAGATCTCGGCCTGCACACGCGCCTCTTCGCCGCGCCTGAAGTCGGCGGCGGTCTCTTGAGCGAGTGACAGACCTTCCTGATGCTGTTGGCGCTGCATGACGCTTTCAGCATCTCGCACAAACCCACGCAGTTCGTCTCTATACTGCTGTCCTTGATCAAAGGACGAGTTGTCTGATGTCGATTGATCAGAATTCAAGCCACCAGAACTATCTATACGATACCCCTGCTCAGCACGGTTTTCGGCTCGCTTGCTCATCTCGCCCTGGGTCCCGAAGCCAGCACTACGGCCACCAGATGCTCGGCCACTTTTTCTCGAGCCGCTTTTTCCGCCACTCCCAGATGGCTGACCAGTTCCTAAACCGAAACTACCATTCAATCTTGCCGTTTTAGCTTCAGACACACTTCCATTCTTTCCCTCAAATTCGCTTAAACCCATCGACATCGACCGCCCTGCCCGCATCGAATCCAATCGACTGTCCTGATAAGACCCATAGTCCGCTGCGCTTTGAGACAGCGCCGCCCCTCGTTCCGCCAGCACCTGCGTATCTTCAGAATCCATACGCGACAGCATCTCGGTTAAACGAGAGAGATCTGACTCTGTTTCACCATAGAATTTGGAAGCGCCTTGACGGCGCGTGTCACCTTCAGAACGATAGACCGAACGCCCAATCGACGTCATGGCATTCGAGTCGAGCGATGTTCCAAAATTGGTTTGATATCGGCTATGTCCGGCGGTCTCATCGACGAGAGACACACCGCCAGACGTGCGCGTCCAATTTCGACCTTCCGCGTCTCGATAAGATGCATGACCAACATCATGGGACGGCGAAAGTCTAACCTGTCCTCCGGTGGCGTTACCCGCGGACGTGGTCATTAGCGTATGATTACCAACGCTCGCATTCCCAAAACCAAGATTGCCAGTCGCAGCCTCTGCCGCGGCGGTTTGAGACGCGCTTTTGACCGGCGCCAGAAAGCTTTCGTGCAGTCGCCCTACTCCAACCGCTACGCCAGGCCCCGCCGCGGCCAAGAATGGGATCATTGTTATCAAGAGCCCGCCAATGCCTGCCAGATCTGCTGCGGTGGCGGACATGCCTAAGCTTGTCTGAACGGTTTGCCCAAGCGTTCCCGGCATTTGAGCCGATGCGTTGATGGCGTCATAGCCCTGGCGCGTGATGATATAGTGGATGACCGCAAAAAGCGGTCCCCACATCTGAAGGTAGAGAAAGCCCGCGAAGTATTTCTGCATGAAGCTAAACCCGATATTCGGGAGTAGGAAGAATGGCGCGATAATTGGAAAGATCGCGATCACGATGATGGTGATCGCGATATAGAGGAAGTTCACAAACTTCTCGGCGATAGCGCCGAGGACGGTATAATTCCATTTGGCCTGTTGCTCTGCGCGGGCTGCGGCATAGGCTTCCACGGCGGCCGAAGCGTCTGCGCGTGCAGAATAATCAACCACCGCATCCATTGTGGAGTTCACGAGGATCGCTTGTTGGGCGATCTCCTGAGCGGATCGCGATACACCAACAAACTGCTGATAGATCACAGGAAGAGAAGCCAGCATGGCCGCCCGCGCCTCCGCATTGGTCAGGTGAGGCTTCGAAAGCTGCGCCTGACGATCGATTGTGTTGTCAGCGGCGGCGGCAAGGCCGGCGGATAGGTCAGTCCAGGCGTCCGCGCATGTTTCTACCGTCACCGCTCCTGCTGCGGTTTCTGCCCTCGTAAACAGGGCCGGAGACGCAGATGTTGCCAGAACCGCCGACAGGTCTGTTGCGGTGACGAGGTCATCTATGGCCGTAAGCCCAGCATTGATATCGGGGAACACACAATCACGCGTATAGCCAGTGAGGTTACGAGAATACCAGGTGTCGACGGCACGCCATCGGTCTAGTGATGACTGAACCTGCAGCGCGTATCCAAATCCATGCGTCGAGTACGACATGTCGGTCGGTTCGGCGAACAGTGTCTCAAACGCACCAGTAATGGTGCTTCCAATCGTAGTGGTGATCGATGCTGGGACTGCAAGACCAAACGGCACGTTGTTGACGGTGGCGACCGGTGTCGCGGTCACCCGGTCCGTGACGGTCACGTTCACAGTGGGCACCAGAAGCACCAGGTAAATCACGGTCGACTTGATCAAAAAATCAAAGCCCGCTTTGAAATTCATACTGACGGCAACCTGCCAGGCGGCAAGCGCGAGCCCGATGATCAGAACCACCCTTATGAAGGATGCGAATGTCCCAGATCCGGTAAAGGCTGCAACCGCGTTTAGGACGTCGACAATGAAAGCGCCGCCGCCGGTGACGAAGACTTCCATCAGAAACCTCCCTCGAGGAGCCCAAGTTCGAGATCTATCCTGGTTTCAAGAAGACGAAGCGCACGACGTTCGCCCGCGCCAAGCGAAATGTCTGCAAGCCGATCTTTGAGCAGCCGCGCCCTCGACGCTTTATGTTTTGGATGGTCGGTCCGATCAAAGACCAAGAATTCTGAGAGGATCGAAGCGGCAGTTTCCAGGTGCCTTTGGCCGAACACACCTTTTGAGACCATCATCTCACCGAAAGACACGACGACGCAAAGTTGCGCATCGATCAATGCGAGGCGCTCAGACCAATCATTTGTGTGGTTGCATATCTTGTCCCACAGCCGAGCATTATGAGGGTTATCTGTTTGGGAGAGCGAGACGCAATCCTCAATTTCTGCGCGGATACAGGCATCCAATCGGTGCTCGCGTGAATAGCGTTCTTCTGGGGAAAGATGCTCGAGCCCGATCATCATCTCGCTTGCACCACTTCTGCAAACCGCAAGGAGCCTTGCATATCGACCGAGAGACGACCGGCAATGATCCGTTCTAAGGTTTGGGTCTGTTCCATGACCGCGAGCCAGCCGCCGATTTCGGTCGCGGCCACAGCGCGGCGGTTTCGAAGTTTGGCCCGCACACTTGCGATCGTGGATTGAACCTGCTCGCTATCATAGACGCTGATGCGCCCCTCGGCTTTGAGTGCTTCCTCAATCGCATCAAGGCCGCGCTCGAGATATTCGACAACGAGCACGCCAGCGATCACGTCTGAGTAAGCCGTCAGAGGATTGCCCGCTTGATTGTTGTACTGAGTATGGACAACCAGCATTTTATAAACGGGCATCGGCGCCAAGTTCACAAAGTCGATTTCTTCTTGCGTCAGCGCTGTGCGCGATCTCGCTTTCTCGGTAATGCTACCGAGCAATGTTTCGACACGGCTTCGAAAGCCCTCATCGGCCGGAATAGTGATATCCACTCGTGTCGGTCTAAGACACTGATCGGTTTCGTCGCAGCGATAGACGGGAAGCGGTCCACCATCCAATAAGGCATTGAACGCATCTGTCGTCATCGGAATCGGTGGGAAGGCTGGCACGGTTGTACCGGCATCCTCGGCATAGATGATCTTCATGCCGACCATGGACATCAAGAATTCTGCGTACTCTTGATTTGTGGTCAGGCGAGCGTCTTTAAGCGCGAGCCAAACCCGATTGATATTCTCTTCGTTTTGGCGCTCAAACTCCTGACCCGCGGCCGCGATGACGCCCTGTTTGCCGCTATCCAATCCGCACTTTTGGCGGGCGTCTGCGGCATCATCATAGACCCCGGAGGCTAGTCCGGAGATCCGGCAAAGATAGTCAGACTTTCCTTGGGCTCGATCATGAACTTCTCCTAGCAAGCCCTGCGCAGCCTCGCAGCTATCCATGCTCCAGGAGTTGATCATATTCGCGCGCTCTTCGAGATCAGCGAGGATCCCGCCAAGCTCTGGGCTCACCGCATCTATCCCTGCTTTGAAGATTAGGCCTGCACTATCAGCGGCGACCGCCCTTAGAAAATCGATGAATTCATCCGCGTCGATGAAAGAAAATCCGCCTGCGAAGAGATCAATGCCGCCACACCCTGCCCGGTAGGAGGGAAACTGGATATTGATCGGGTCGAGCGTTTTACGCGGTGTGCGCAAATAGATTTGCCCCAGCGTGTAATAGCCGCCGCGCTGCAAGTCGTGTGAGCTTGGGCCAGAGACATTTCCGTAGCCGTTCAGATCTTGCCAGAACTCTGCCATGTCTTGGCCAACCTGCGCGTTAGCGGTGGGCGCCATACCGATGACAAGAGAAGCTGCAATTGCGGCGATGGATTTAGTCCAGGTCATTTCTTGTCACCCCGTATTCTTGACCAATTTCGAGCGTGGTGAGCGCCCTGATGCGATATTCGAGCTCGGAGATCGTGAGCATCCCGTAGCCGACCGGAATGACCTTGCCGTTCGCGCTATCGAAAAGTGCGAGCGCGGGCGTGACATCGGCAACACCCATGGATGCCCGTTGCCCTGTGTCGACCTGATAGGCCTCGAATCCCTTCAGAGGTTTGCCATCGGTAGAGACCGGCAGAATGGTGACGCCGTAGCGATCGGCGAAGCCGCTGAGGATCTGCTCATACACAGCGCAAAAGTCACAATCGCCTGCGCCAAAATAGAAGATGCCATAGCGGTCTTTGACGGTTTCTATACTCGCCTGTTCGGCAGCACGTTCAATATCGCGCTCTGTTTGCCGGCCGAGCTGACTGGTTGGCCATTCGACAGACGGATCGAGATCGGGATTGGCCCAGACCACCCGCTTCCACTGCGCGGTCATGTAAGCTGAGTTGTCGACCCATCGTTTTTGGAGCCGCATATAGGTTTCGACATTTTCAGGCGTGGGGTCGAGCACCATGGCCGCTTTAGCGTTCTCAAAAATCGCCTGCTCGGCTTCGAGACGCTCTGACGGTGTCAATTGCGGCGGCTCGACAACCGGCGCTGGCACTTCCTCTTCTGGCGCCTGCTTTTCTGGATCGCAATAGAAGTGATAGCCGAGGTCGCGCGCGCAATAGGTAGGATAGATATCCTCGGCAGCCGCTCCTGAGCACCAAGCAGACGCGAGCGCCAGGCTTAAACAAAAGCGCGGTCTAGTTGCCATGGTTTGGAAGCCTTTGTTGAATGGCCGCGGAGGCCGCTGCGGGATCTGGAATGGTGAGAGAGTTTTCTAGATCTTCGTAGAATTCGGAGAGATCCATCGCGCCGATGTCGAGCGAGGCGAACTCAGCGACCGTGAAGCCCGAACAATCAGGACTTCTCGCGTCGCCATAGGAGCGGCCGAGCTGCGCGCGGCCTTGTTCAGTGATGATGCGCGACAGCCGTGACCCGTGACAGCAATAAGAGCGCTGTTTCTTTAGGCAGACGCCAAAGAAGGTTTTATCCGAGCAATACGTGCCGACATAGGTACACTCATGCAGGCCTTGGCTTTGCGCCAGGCGCTGTTCTTGCGAGTTGCACTGGTTGAGGCCGATATCATTGAGAATGCCCTCATCTTTGCAGCAATTGAACGCGCCAAAGATTGCTTTGCCGCATTTCAGATTCTCGCCGCCAAAGATTGTGAGCGAGTTTTGATCAAGCTGCTGCGCGCCTTCAAAGACGGCCGCGAAGGCTGCGCTAGCTTTTGCAAATTGGTCAGACGGTTCCGGCTCGATCGCGGGGAAGCAATCGCCCGTGATGCAGTAAACGTTCTGAGAACAGAGAGAGACGGTCCCGGTTTGAACCTGTTGGGCCGGACATGAATATTCATGATGTTCTGAGATGCATGTACCATCGGGCGCCGTTGAGAGACATGTATTTTGAACAAGCTGGCAGGCCGGATCTGGAAGCGCGCACGTGTTCAGCACCTGGCCGGTCATCACCTCGCAAGAGGCGGTGATACGTCTTTGCCAGCATTCACCGCCGCGGGGGAGATAGCGCCCTTCCCCAGCACCGTGCCGTGTCCAATGAACTTGCCCGCAGGCGGCTTTGGTTAAGCCATTGCATGGCGTGAACGAGCCAGTCGTGAACGCCGCGAGCAAGTCGGGGTGGTAGTCGATGTATGAGGCATAATCGACGGCACCGTTTGCCACGCCGTACCCGGCGACTTCTGGTCCCGCAACGCAGACCTCTGAGAAGCCAGTACATTCACCGCGTGCTTGAAACGCGGCGCACTGGGTCGGATCAAGACTGTATCCATTTTGCTGGGTCACAGTCCGAACAGAAATGCTGGTCGCAACTTGGCTCGTGCATGTGATTTCCCAAGTGTTGCGCGGGATCGGACCAGGCATAACCGTGTGGGATGTTTCCTGGCATCCAGGCTGCCCCACCAGAAAGCCTCTTTGCCCAGAATCTCCGGTCGTATAGATCCACACCGTTCGAACGTTTGGACGTCCGGAATAGTCGCAGGTTTGACCTTCGGTCCGGCTCGTTCCAGACACTTCGCAGCCATATCGCCCGGTTGTGGTGTCATAGACAGCCGTGTCTGTGCAGGCGCCATACTGGCCAGAAAGCCCCACATCAGCGCCAACCACAGCTAGCGGATCGGCTTCTACAGCTAATCCCGCTGCAAGAAGGGACCGCGTAGCAGCTGGATCCAGGTAATTGGTGCTGATCGCGCGGGTGTAGGCCGTACCCGCAGCGCCAGATCCGCCAAGCGCGGATTGACCGGCGGTATCCATGGCAGATGGATTGCTAAAATAAGACCGCTCTGCTGGCGCATCCGAGAATGAAGGCAGCGCCTGAACTTCGCTGGCATCCAATAATTCATGTCCGCCCTGCGGGAAAACGTCCCGCACAGCGTTTTGCCCATCAGTGTAAGCGTCTTGGCCAAAACCGCTGCCCGAGGTCAACAGGCTGGTTAGCGCCAAGACGAGGAGGAAGCGGCGTCTCATGACCCCCGCTCCAGTCGTGCAAGTGCTGCTTTTGCTTGGATCGGCGCAAGCTCGCCCTGATCGGCGAGCAGCTGGAGGGCCGCGCCCACCGAGATATTTCCGGAAAGCGTATCGGCGCGGATCGGATCGCAGACGAAGCCGTCACAAACAGGCTCGTCCATGACGACGGCATAAGTCGGAACCTTATTCACCCTGACCGCTTGGAAGTAGCGTGGGTCGACACTAATCCCAACCTCGTCGCCTTCCCCAAAGAGTTCTCGGACGCGATTAGCAAAAGCGCCATAAGACCCGCCATAGAAACCGCGCACCATGACCACGCCGCCAGCCTCTTTGGTGTCCCGAATAATCGATGTCAGCGCTGCGTCCGGCATGGAGAGACTGATAAACGTGACGAAGAGCGGTCCAGCACCGTCGTCATCTCGATACGCACGCGCTATGTCACCCGCAGCGGATGCGAGCGCGCTCGCATCAATGTCACCATCATCTGTGATAAAGTCGGCCGACGAACCAGCTTCACCGTTCGCGGCCAGGCGATCGGTTAGATTATCCCGCATGCTGCGGGCTTCAGCACTGAACCGCTCGGCCTCAGCCATGATCGCGTCCACATCGATCGAAGTCTCATCCAATGTCCGCCTTGTCTCGAGATAGTCTCGCGCAACCTCGCCCGCGGCTTGATTGATCGCAGCTTTCTCTCTTTCGGTGCGTATTTCTTCTTGAGCGAAGGCCAAGCCCGTTATCACCAAAGCCGCTAACACCGAGGTGACCACACTCAGAGTGAGGGGGAGATTTGTCCTCGTCATCACCCTACCCCGCACAACAATTACGTTTGCCCCAATAAAGGTAGCCAAAGTCTTCACCGATGACGGGACCCCATTTGAGCGATTGCCAAACCATGGTGGATCGACCCACTGGGATACAGGCGCGGTGAGATCCACGTGTCACCGGCACTGGAACGGTTGTCTGCACACGCCACTGCGATTTTCGCCAAACCGGCGCGTATTGGTCTTGGCAAAGCACGGCGCTATCAGAGCCAGCCGCGCGCGGCGTGAGGCCGAGGCGATAATTATGATAGAGCAAGCGATTAGCGGCGAGGACAGAGCCCATCGGTTGGCCGGTTTGAGTCGGAATATTCTGTGTGAGCGGATAGATATTGCCCTGACACCCCGAACACCAGAACAGCTCATCAATCGGCTGCGCAGCCGTTGCGGCGACACAATCCGCAGAACAGGCTAGTAATGCCACAGGGTTTGCGAACGCGGCGGCTTCCGGGTTCATGATCATGGACAGCCCATCATCATGCCAAAAGGGATCAAGTTCTGAGAGCCACGCGATATCCCATTGCGGTGAGCGCAGGCAGGCTGCGTCCGTGATGAGTTCCAACATTTCAAAGAGCGGATAGATGTACCAATGGGCTTCCCAGACGCCCTCTTCGCCGACGCCTTGATCGCGTTCCGCCCGGCCATGCCCGCGTGGCAGCACGTCTGGCATGACGAAACCGCCTAGGTTCGGGAAGCAATAAGGCTGCATGGTCACATCTGCGAGGCGGGACGGCTCCCACCATCCAATCGAAAGACCCACGCGAATGAAAAGAGGTGGCGGCGCAGGACAGGTACAAATCGGGCTCGAAGGGTTTGATGTATCCGGACGCGAGGATGGCACCACTGGAATGGACCCGACCGTAATCGGGAACATACAATCCCAGCAGACGTCCGTGATGGGATTGATAAAGCGTCCTGAACAGGTCGCTTCGCTCACCTCGCCGAGTGCGCTTGACCCAGTGTCTTGCGCCGCCGCCAAGCACGGAACCAGGAACAGTCCCGCCATCCCCAAGACCAAAGCTTTGATAGATCTCATCACGGCAAAACCTCCTCGACCTGGAGCAGGCGGCCCGATTGGCTGATTTTTGCTGGAACAGCTCGGATCCCGAACTTGGTGGTGATGAGGCCTTCCTGATCAAAGAAGACCGGCTCTTGAAGGGTCTTTTCAAGCTCGAACGGCGCGCCACTTACGAGAATGATTTTGACGCCCCAGGGCGACAAGTCGCTTTCACGGGTGGCCCATTCCACGTGTGCCGGTTCATCTCCATCGATCAAGAGAAGCGGCGTGCGCATTCGAACCGCATCGAGCGGATTGACCGTTTGACCGGCAGCAATGACCAGACGCCCTTCTGTGTCGCGAATATCTTCCGGCGCGGTCCAGGAGGGATCATAGGCCCATGCCCTTGGCTCCGCGGTGTGCGTGATGCCCATTACCGGCACGGGACGTCTGATCTTTGCTTTGGCGCGGTCAGCAAATTCGTGTTCTAGGCGAGTTAATTCTCCGGACTCGCGCATATGGGTAAGTCGGCGTTTGATCTGCGCCAACAGATCTTCTTCAGAAATCCCAAACGTCTCGCCATAAGTGCCGAGATGTTCCGCCGATGCGAGCGGCTCACAGGAGAGGACGAGCGCGACCGATAATGCGGATGTCTTCCACATATCCTATCTCCTTATATCTGGAATCGAAGCTGTCTGGGCTGGGTGACCAGACGAAATATTGCCCGTCTGGAATGGTGCCTGGATCAATGGCGGTAACGTTTGGGTTCGCGCCGGTCAGCGATTTGATCGCGCCGAGCCGGTGTCCATTGACGGCGATCTCTACCCCTTCAATAGAAACGTCGTCACCGCCCACGCCTCGCACGATTTTTACGAATGGAAGATCTGCAGGGTAGTAAGGGTTCGGGCCCGGCACGAAGGCCACCATGTCGCCGTGAGACGGAAGCACGCCTTTGTCGACGATGAACATCCAGTTCGGCAGAGACTGGGTTTGATTGACCAGGATGAAATGGTCCTGGCTCCATTGATGCGCGCTGCGCAGTCCCCCTGCGACGAGAATAAAGGCGCAGAGCCATAACCATTTAGCGCTCAAAAACCGAGGTTTGGATGATGCGTGTGCCATCCCCTACTCCGGCTCACTCGCGCGTGCGACGAGGACGTCGCCATAAGATTGGGCGGCTGCTTCAGACAAAAGGGGTTCTGGAGCAGCCGCCAGGGCGTCCGTGCTTCGTAAGACCGGGTCTGATTGCCGTTCTCGAACGCCCAAACTGGCACGAACTGTCTCTGTAAGATCTGGAATATCGCCTGCGAGCACGGCTTCTTTTACAAGCACAATATAGCCTTGCGCTTCGAGCGCTTGCAGCGATCCTTCAATCTCGCTTGCCACCGTATCAATCCAACGGTTGGCGCTTTGCTCGCTCGCATTTTTTGAAAGGAGCCAATCGCGTTCGTCTTCGATCAAGGTTTTGACCGAGACCGAAACAATCTTCGGTTGGGCTTTCCACCCGCGCGCCGAGACCGCTAGCGCGATGATCGAAAGGCATATCGCGACCAAGGTTGCAATCTCAATGACAGACTTAGGAAGGGTCATAACAGCCTCGCTTTTTCTGAGGCGCGCATAGAGGTCCATGCCGGTATGCGCAAAATGCAGGTCGCTACGAAGAGCCCGATCAAGCCAAGCCAAATCCCATCGATCAGGGCGTCTTTATTCTCGCGCCATTTGATGTGGTCGATGAAGTTGTTGATCGCGCTAAGACCGTCGTTCATATCAAACCCGCGATAGAGAAGCGGGGCCGCAAGCACCGCGCCCAGCGCGACGAGAGCGTTTTCGAAAGCCCAAGCAATGGTCTTCAAGACCAATCTAAAACGAGCAGGCGTCAGCGAGCGCCGCATTAAACCTTTCATTAGCTTTTTCCTTTTGAGGCGATGAGGGCAACGGCGTCTTCGATAGGGACATTCATTTCGGCGAGTCGCTTAAACTCGGCGAAGACATCCGGGTCAGATGAGTAGGCAACAAGGCTTTGCTCATCGAGCGCGAGACGCCCGAGACATCGAAACCCACCTGCCCCGCGAATAAGAGCTTCAGAAAACGCGCCTTTGACCGTCTTGAGCGATTTGATTGCGGCTTCCAGGCCTGGGTCGAGCTCAACCAGGCTTGCTGCGCGAAGCTGTTCGACTGCGTCATCTTTCATACGCATGAAGATGGTCCAGTCAGAGTTTTGAAATGCGAGCTTGGCGCCTTCTGATTTGTTGACGTCTTCGATCGACTGGGTCGCCGTAATCAGGGCCGCATTGTATTTACGGCATCGACGGGCAAAGCCTTCAATGAAACCAGCCGCCTCGCCATCCCCAAGGATTTGCCAGGCTTCGTCCATCATCAGGACTTTGCGCTG
>ERZ1740072.240-NODE-240-length-23736-cov-4.765846_pt1 | contig 23736 bp, 15 predicted proteins | sample MGYA00581733_ERZ1740072 | MGnify/ENA primary metagenome ERZ1740072 (study PRJEB43018, sample SAMN04849741) | marine metagenome | isolation source: floating plastic debris | place: Pacific Ocean | collected 2008-08-30 | study: EMG produced TPA metagenomics assembly...
CCAATCGACCCGTCGAGACAGAGAAAATAGTAGGCATGTCGGCGATTCAGTACCATCGCGGCCCCGATGGCTTTGGTTATCAGGTGTTGCCAGATCGGGGCATTGGATTTGCCCATGCGCGGCTTTCCGTCATTGATCTGGATCCTGAGCGGGGGCGCCAGCCGTTTGTGTCTGCCGATGGTCAATATCTAATCGCCCACAATGGCGAATTTTATGACTACAAGCGCTTGCGGGCCGACCTCACCTCGCGGGGCTACCGGTTTCACAGCAAGAGCGACACCGAGCTCGTCATTCACCTGACCGATCGCCTGGGTTTGGCCGGAGCTTTGCCCTGTCTGCGTGGCGAATTTGCCTTTGCCCTGTATGAACGGCAGCAAGATCGGCTGACCCTGGTGCGCGATCGCTTTGGCGTTAAGCCGCTGTATTGGGCCAAAATCGACGGCGGCCTCGTCTTTGGTTCAGAGATCAAGGTATTGCTGGCTCATCCGGCACTGCAGGCGCGATTTTCGTCCGAGGGGCTCTATCACCAGCTGATGCAGACCATGGTGCCCGGCACCACCTGCTTTGAGGGCATTTATGCGGTTGCGCCTGGCCAAACCGTCACGGTTCACCGGCAGGACGGCGAGCTGCTGATTCGCAGCGAAACCTATTGGGATCTGAACTTTCCGCTGTTGCACGAACGCGACAGTCATCGCAGCGAAACGGATTATATCGAAGAATTTCGGGCACATTTTGTCGAAGCAATTCAGCTGCGCTTAGAGGCGGATGTGCCGGTGGCCTGCTATCTCTCGGGGGGCATTGATTCCTGCTCAATTCTGGGAGTGGCGGCAGCGTGTCAGCAGTCACCGATTAAGGCGTTCACCATCGGGTTTGATGACAACGACTACGACGAAACGGCGATCGCCCGCGAAATGGCCACTGCCGTCCAGGCCGATCAGGATATTTTGGCGGTGGATGGTCATCAGCTCTATGACCACTTTGCGCGAACGATTTGGCATACGGAACGCAGCATTTACAACACGTTTACTGTGGCGAAGCTGATGATGAGTCAGCACGTGCGTGAGGCGGGCTACAAGGTCGTCATTACTGGCGAAGGCTCCGACGAACTCTTTGCCGGTTATCCACAGCTGCGGCTGGATATGAATTTGCACGGCATGGCTGACGCACCCCCCGCCGAGCGGGCTGAGCTAGAAGCCTGGCTGGCGGAAAGCAATCGCTTGTTCAAGGGCAATCTGCTGGCCGAAAATCGCCTCGAAGATGCCGCGCTAAATGAGGTGGTGGGATTTACGCCGAGCTCACTGCAGTCCTGGCTGTCTTCTGCCGTGCATGTGCCGGGTTTGCTGAGTCCGCACCATCGCCACCGGCTAGATGGCTATGCTCCAGGACAGGCGATCGCTGCCGCGTTAAATGGCGAACAGCTGAGCGATCGCCATCCCCTCGATAAGGCGCAATACGTGTGGATCAAAACTCAGTTTGAATCACAGGTGTTGGGGTGGGCCGGCGATCGCGTGGACATGGCTAATTCCCTAGAGGCGCGTCCGGCGTTTCTCGACCATCCCCTCGTGGAATTTGCCGTGACGTTGCCGCCTGCCATGCGCCTGCGCGATCGCCAAGACAAGTACATTCTGCGGGAAACGATGAAGCCGCTGCTGCCCGAGACCCTCTATAAGCGGCAAAAGTTTGCCTTTATGGCTCCCCCCTCCCATACCGACTCGGTGAAGGAACGGGCAATGCGATCGCTGGCCAGCACCTACCTGGCAAAAAATCGGGTGCAAGCGACAGGGCTGCTTGATCCGGGAGCTGTGCAGGCAATTCTTGACCGTCACGGTGACACCGCCACTCCCGTTGCGGAACGGGTACAGCTCGACGCGGTGATCAATCACCTGCTGAGTGTGCAGATTTTGCATAGCCATTTTGTGGCTAACAATGTTGCCCAACAAGCCCAGGCCGATGCCCGTCGTCATGGCTGGTCAGCCCACACACCCGCCACTGCTTATCCCTGAGGCGACGTTGCCTCCGCGAACAGGACTGACCCAGTTGTCTCTGATGTTGATGCCTGAGTCCCCAAGCCCTAATAACTTTTCCAGAACCGGGGCGCATGCTTGTTGGCAAAGTGCCTAAATCGGCGTGTCAATCGGCGAGAGCTGCAGCTGGTAGCGATAGAGTGCCACCGGCTGATTGCGGGCTTTGAAATAGTCAGGATCTTGGGGTGAGAGGTAAATCGCCGTCACCTGATCGGCTTCCACCGCCCCCTTGCCGGTCTGCACTTGATGATAAGCGGTCGTGGTTTCGACCTCATTCACATAGGGCTGGGCGGTGCCACGAAACACCTGCTGAAACACCTCGGTGGTCACAAAAGTATCGGCCTGGGGCGACTCCCAAGCGCGGTTGGTAACGGTCGACTCTAACTGGCGATCGCCCCGCAACAGGGTTACCTGTCGATTGGGATTTTGGGGATCGACTTTGACGGCTTTAACTGCCTGCTCGCCGAGATATGCCTGGGCGAGACTCAGGCCATTAAAGGCGCGATCGGCCACGATCTTTTCCTGGGCAAGGCGTGGCTGCAGCAAAAAGCTTTTAGTGTAAGAGGTCATGACGGGCTCAAACCGTACCTCACAGGTCACCGGCTCATTCAGCAGTTGCTGGTTGCCGGCAAAGCCGGGGGTCTCGATCTGCGGTGCTAACGGAGCCGCCAAATCCACCAAGGTACTGGTCAGTTCCCAGGTGCCCGCCATCCAATCGGGATACACGAGGTCACCCTGAGCTGGTTGGGTCGGTGGCTTGTCTGTCCAGTCAGGAAAGGTCGCGAGGCGATCGCTCAGTGCCCCCGCCCGCGCGGCACCACTGCACAATAGCCAAACCAGCGCTAACAGCGTCAACCAAACCAGATTGCGGCGAGTGTGTTTGACGAATCGTCGAGTCATAGCAGCCTGAGGGCAGTACACGGCCAAGAATATTGACAAACTTAGGGCATTCGTCGCGAAACAGCAAACGTCTGTAACGTTCAGCGGCAATTCATACCGCTGCGCTAAAGCCAGACGACCAACCGACCTCCTGACTCCCTGGCATTGTCCAGATTGCATCGGGAGTCCGATGACGGGAAATTGCGATTAGCCGGACTGTTCAGGAGCTTAACGGCGTTGCTCCCAACTAGGGTGATCGCCCAACTGGCAATGATGCCGCCCTAGCAAGTAAGGTGGGTGCCCGGAGACAGTAATTTCTGGAATATACCCGGTTGTTTACCCACCTTGGACGTTCTTATTTCTGGCCAGGCCAGTCGGTTTAGCTTTACCCGCAATATTCAGCAAAATTCGGCTCATGATCCGGCCATCATCGAGTTTTTGCAGGCTGAACTCGCCACCGACCTGCTGCATCAGCGTTTTGCAAATGCTGAAATGTAAACCAGGCGGCACATCTAACAAAGACGGCACCAACACATCATCGGGGCGGCCATGTTTCAGGTCTTTGAGCAGTTGGCGGGGCACATCGCCATCATCAGTAATCGCCAGCTCCATAAAGGTGCGCTCTAGCGGGCGACACCAGATATCTAAGCGGCCTTGTTCGGGTGATCGCTGACAGGCTGCCACCGTTAGCTCGTACAGCACCAGCTCAATCTTCTCTAAATCGCCAGAGATGATCACATTGCTGTCGTTGTGCACTTTGGCCCAGAGCTGATGCTCTTGAATCAGCGGATTCACCCGCTCCATCAGCCGATTGATCAAACTAATCAGGGGCGTGGTTTGCTGATGATCGCGCAGCTCCCAGGTTTCATTCGTGAGCACGCTGCTAATGCCGCTAGTCAGATTATTTAGCTGCCGCACCAGTTGCAGTTGCCGTTGGGCTGTCAGCCCTTTGCCTTGGGTAATCGGGTCACTCAGGCGCTCTAGACTCACCCCGAGCTGGCGATGCGCGTCATCCAGGCGTTTGTGCTTGTACCAGTTCAGCGCTTCCAGGGATTCTTGGCGAGCTAGCAATAAGTCCAGAATACTCAAATGGCGGCGCGACCAAGCCAGCTGGTTGGACAGCAGCGACATCAGACTTAAGTGGTGATCAGTCCACTTGCGATCGCGGCGATCGGCCACAATCCACACGCCACTGGGGGCATGTTTATCAGAAGTCTTGAGGGCCACAATTAAAAACTTGCTCTCAGGCGGCCCCGAAATCCACTTCTGAGTTTCTTCCGGCAGATCTTCCCACGTGACTGGCAGTGGCCCATCAGTTTGTTGCGCCCAGCTGACGATGGCATCAGAACTTAGAGAAATCCGTGCTTGGCGATCAGCCCCAAAGTCAAGATGACGAGCAATCACCCGACTGATTGTGCCCTGCAGCTCACCCACCTGCCAGGTGACTAAAACCACCAGAGAAGCATTGAGCAAATCGAGCAGATACTGACAGGCTGATTCCTCTAGTTTTTCCAGATGAGAAGTCTGCTGGAGGGTTCTCAACCCCCATTGAATCGAGCCGTAGAGGTCTTCTTGCTGATCATTTTGGCGCTGTAGCTGCCACTGATGCAGAATCAATCCGATTTGGCGAGCAACTTTTTGCAGCAGCTGCGCATCGGCTTCGTCCCACTGACGCGGGGTTTGACTGGCTAAAATCACAATTCCAGTGGGCGCACTCCCCGGCGTAATGTTGCAGGCCAGCAGCGCTTGAATATCGACCGCCTGAAAGTTTTCTCGCCAGGCCAGCAGTTTCAGGTCGTTGGTCAAATCATTGATAGCGATCGCCGACTCACTGCTTTCCAGCATTTGCCAATCGACGGCATCTAAGGTGGGCCAAGCCATCGACAGCCGTTTGCGCGAAGCCTGCATCTTGCGAAAAACGACCTGATAGCCCCCATGTTCAGCATCATGCTGCAGCACTAAAAACGGCTGAGCACCCAGCGTTTGATACAGATTTTCGGCACATAGTTCTAGACTTTTATACCAATCCGTCTCGTTTTGAATACTGTGCACGAGCCCGGTCAACAGCTCAACCTCAGCCTCGGAGCGCTGTTGCATCTCGGCTACTGAGAGGCGCGACATCATGAGCCCAGCTAGACTAGCCACGGTTTTGAGATAGGTGCGGTTGGCTTCTGACCAAACCACTGGGGTATTGCTTTCGACACTGACAAACCCGAGAAATGTGGAATGCTCAAAAATGGGCGCCACCATCAGTGCATCGGCTTTGAGCAATTGTAGAAACTGGTTGGGCACATTTGCCGCGTTGGCACTTTGGACATCACCAATGGTCAAAGACTGCTGGGCGTTGAGCACTTGATAAATGCCGCGAATCTCGCTGATGCCAATCGTGAGTCCTGATGATTGCGAGGTGTAACGCTTCGCCGCCAGTGAAGACCGGCCTTGAATCATCAGCCGCTCCCAAAACTCAAACTTGATCGGATCTAACCAAAAAATTCGTACTCGGTCAGGATCAACAAACCGAAAGATCGACTGGGCGATCGTGGTCAACTGGGCATCTAGGTCACTCGCCCCCTGCAGCTGATTAACTAAGCCCGAAACGGCAATGCCCGGATCTTTGCGTCGTTGGGTTTGCAGCGTTTGCTCACGCTTGTGCAACACATCCGCTAACGCACTGCAAATAGTCGAGATAAAGGTGCGATCGCTATTGCTGAGCATCTGGCCCCATTGACTAGAGCCCATAATCAGCAAGCCGTGGCAAACGTCTCGCCGTCTAACCGGAAAAATCAGCGCCCCTTGAATTGAAAACTGCGTGGCCATGTCATTCCACGTCGCGATGCGCGACTCAACCCGCAGGTCGTTGATGACCAAGGGGCGCTGTTGAATCACCACCTGCTCCATCAAGTCGCCCGGCGCGAGTGAAAACGTGCTTTTGAGCGAGCGATGGGGCTTCGGCGCTAAGTAGCCCTGACTGACGACTTGATGCTGCACCCGGTCATACAAACCAAACCATAGGAGGCTGTAGTGCAGTTCCTCCTGCAGGTTTTCTAATAAGGCAGATACCAGACTGTCGAGATCTTCTGTATCTCGCAGCAACTTTAGAATTCTGGCTAAGGCTGCTAAACGTCTTTCAGGATTGGGACTGGGTAATGTCGAAACCATGACGGGTCTGTGGTTTTCGGGATTCAGAGAAGCATTCCAGCGAGACACTAGCAGGCCAGCAGCGGGTAGCTCAGCTTAGAGACACCCCGGCTAGTCTATCGGGGCAACTGCAGTGACGGATAAGACGTACAGGCATACTCAAACCGTAATGCCGATCTAGTGTGAAGACGGCTAAGTCCCCTAAGTCTATACCTGTTACACCAAATCGCCGTAGGTGTTTGTGTCGAGATATGCCATCTGCCTGGGGGACATACTGACACAATTCGGCCGCCGGCCCATGACGGGTCACCCTATGGTGTGCAGATAGTGAACGCTAGCTAGCAGCCTTACGGGTGTCACTCGGTCTTAACTACGGGGCATCCTGAAAACTCGGAGACTTCAGTTCGCTATTGACGGTATAAAGTCTTGCACTCGGGTAAGCCAAATCGGCTCAGCGCTCGAACTACCTATTACAACGCAGGGTAAGCCATCCGCTCGCGTTTGTTAAGAGACTTCAATATTAGGCCAGGCTTAGGAAAGCAATTAGAGGATGATGCGATCGCCAAAACAGCACTGCTGTGATGAAAACTAGAACTGGTTTTCTGACGGCAACCTAATTTACGGTGAGGAGCGATCACACTGTTGACATTGGCAATTCGTCGATCTTGAAATCAAAAATCAGGCTATCGCAGAGGAGTGAAAGTTCTCGAGACGATTTGCTCAAACGTTTCACTGTCAGAAAATAGCGCAGAAAATAATTCTGGAAAGTCTTTTTTATTTTCTTGCTCAAGCAATAATCTCTCACAAATAGAAAGAAGTCCTCTCCCATATTATATATCCTCCCATCGTCATCATTCACGGCAGTGATCATGCACTCTTTACTTGAGTCTTCTTCTTTGGTAAAGAGACAAAGAATTTGATCGTAACTTGCAAAGGGATAACTCTTGTCGAGAATGGAAACGGTAATGGGCAAGTGCTCAAAGCTTTCTCTAAAGGACTCAAGTATTTCTCTGTGACTAGCTATATTCTCATTTATATGATCAAAATCTGGAAAGGCTAGGATCAGAATCTATTTATTTCCGAAACGTCCCGAACCAAATATTTAACAAAATAGCCCGAAATCTTCTGGAAATGGAAATCGTGTTTTATGTTTGAAGTTGAGAAAATCCTCAAAAGAACAAGTTGCCAAGGAAGAATCATTTTCAACAGGCCATTCAGGTGAAAATAGTTTCACCTGCGATAACAACGTATTCCATTTCTTTGATTCCATTTTTTGGGAGATTTACAAATGCCACAGTTAGAAAGTAGGCTGGGTGCTACCCACAGTTCTCGAATTTGCTTCTAAAACTCTAAAATTCAACAGATTCTCTGAGAAGAGTAAAGCTCTACAACACTGAGAACGGATATCACGCGTCCGCTCACCATCGTCACTGCCCTTAGCGCTACTCTAAACTCTGAACAGCAGCAGTGAGGATACAAACGCATGGTTGATTGGTATCAACAGGGGGTGAGGCCGCTGTTGTTTCACGGCGTCAAACTTGATCCAGAATGGCTGCATCAACAGACCCTAAGCCTGCTGGCTAAAGTGGCCGATACCCAATCTCCAACGGCGGCAAATTGGTCATTACTCCAGCGGTGGTTACGCGATCGCTGCCAATTTGCCGAGGCGCGTCTCTCTCAATCTCTGTGGAACATGACCTTTGCCAACCCGATGGGTCTGGCTGCCGGGTTTGACAAAGATGGTATGGCAGCAGCAGCTTGGTCTCTCATGGGCTTTGGCTTTGCTGAGTTAGGCACCGTCACACGACATCCTCAGCCGGGCAACGCGCAACCCCGCCTGTTTCGCTTGCCGAAAGATCAGGCGGCGATCAATCGCATGGGTTTCAATAATCAGGGCGCTGCTCAGTTGGCCGAGCGGTTGCAGCAACTTTGGCAGCGGCAACCAGCGGTGATTCCGATCGGTATCAACTTGGGCAAATCAAAGATCACGCCACTTGACGAAGCCGTCGAAGACTATATCTATAGCTTTCGTCTGTTGAAAGATTTGGGCGATTACTTTGTGGTGAACGTGTCATCGCCCAATACGCCTGGCCTGCGATCGCTCCAGGCGAAGGAAAATCTCGCCCCCATTCTGGCTGCTCTGCAGACCGAAAACACTGCTAGCAAGCCGCTCTTGGTCAAGATTTCTCCTGATTTAGAGTGGCCAGCGATCGCTGAAGTACTCGAACTGGTCAGCACCTACGACCTATCAGGCATTATCGCCACTAACACCACCATCAGGCGCGAGGGACTCAAAACGGAACGCCTGCTCGCTACCGGCAATCGGGTGATCGAAGAACCCGGCGGTTTGAGTGGGGCGCCCCTGCGCGATCGAGCGACTGCTGTAATTCAGTTCTTGCATCGTGAAAGTCAGGGGCAAATTCCCATTATTGGTGTGGGGGGCATTTTTACCGCCGAAGATGCCTGGGCCAAGTTGAATGCGGGAGCAACTCTATTGCAGGTGTATACCGGCTGGATTTACGGCGGCCCCGAAATGGTGCGGCGTATCCTGCAGGGGCTGGTGCAGCAGCTTGAGTATCATCAGGTTGAAACGATTCAAACCGTGGTGGGGCAAAATCTACCCTTTATCACCGACGCCGGTTCGTAACGGTATTCTCCCCATGTCTCAAATCAGGAACAGCCTCCAATCCGTGCCGCTTCTGCACTCAGATATTGCCAACTACAGTTGAACTGAGACGATCGGATGGCTGCAATCACGCTTTGCCCTACATTCCAACTCTGAATGCCGAATTCTGCTACATCAGCTTGCGTAATTGTTTTCATCGGCGGCTTGCCACGCCTGATCCACAATACAGATAAACACCAACGGTTCACTGCCTGTGTTGTGGATAAACTGACGGGCATTGGGGGGAATGTAAATGGCATCTCCTGGCCCCACCGCTTGCACTTCATCGTTAATGTGCATTTCACCTTGCCCGCTGAGGAGGTAATACACCTCTGATGTTTTTAGGGCGTGATCAATCGAAGTTTGGCCCACCGGTACGACGGCATGAGCCAAGCTATAGCGCAGCTCAAGCGGCTGTTTATCAGGATGCAGCAGCTCTCGCAGCTGAGTGTGATCTCCGGCAACAAACATTTCACAGTCTTGCAAGCGTCTGACTAACATGAGCGTTGCGCATCCAGAGGACGCAATAAGGGACACACAGCCATGCCCGGCGCCATCGTGAAGCGGCGACGCCGGGCACACAACTGTAGAAACATTGTCGGGCCTAGTGCGACGACTTGGGCCACTCTAGCTGGGCTGACTCAAAATCGCGACAGGCGATCGCTGCTTCTGAGAGGGCTTCTTTGGGATGTAGAGGACATTTGAGCAGATAGCTGCCCGAAAAATACTGACAGTCCGCACAGGGAATCTGATGCATGCGCTGTGCTCGTTTGACGCCATCGCGCATGGCTGCCCACACGCTCCAACTGCCAGCAATCAGCGTTGCCCAAGCAATCACAAAGCAGAGCGGCACTAAAACAGGCTGAATCCCTTCGACCAGCTTGTGAGCAATAACGTATACCAGCTGAAAGAGACTATACATAACGCCAGCAGTCCAAAATCTGCGGTTACCCTATCAACCTAGCCCATTTCGATGAAGTGGATAGATATAAATCTATAGAAGCACGTTGATTTTTGTGACTTAGTGGCTGCTCAATCGGCAATGAGCAACTTCATGCTTTGACTGAGCGATCGCGTCAAACCAGTTCGATCACTTCAGCAAACGCCAGAAGACTCTGCCGCCGTGGCATCAGGTTGACCATCCTGATGCTGGGCCTTCAGTGTAGGCTCTCAGGCCTGGCTACCGAAGACATCGGTACGGAGATGCACGCTAACTGCCGACCTATTGGCAAAGCAACGTTAGCCCCAGCCAGATACTCAACCAGAAAAAGCAAAAAGCTGACTGTCCAAGAGTTTGAACAGCCAGCTTTTCTGCTTCTGACGAATTGATTAGTAAGCCAGACCCATGCTGCGGGTAGTTTCAGCGCCCAAGTAAACTCGGATGCTCAGAAAATCGGTCGGACAAGCAGTTTCACACCGCTTACAGCCGACACAGTCCTCAGTGCGAGGAGATGCGGCAATCTGACCGGCTTTACAGCCATCCCAGGGCACCATCTCCAAAACATCAGTCGGACAGGCCCGTACACATTGCGTACAGCCAATACAGGTATCGTAAATTTTGACAGAATGAGACATTGAATAATAGCTCCAATGCGAACGGGATATGCAAAATTGTCGCTTCAAAACGGTATCAGCGGGATAACTTTCTGAAACGAGCAGGGGACAAAGGTTCTCTAATCTTTGATAGCCAGTCTAAGGGGTCTGTTTTCACCAACTCAGCGTAACCCTACAAAAATTTATGGAATGTAATATTGCCGAAATTGGCGATCGCCGGTGTTATGAGGCGTGCTCGCCCTGCTCTCAAGTTGTCGCTAGCCTCTGATTACAGCTCTACAGTCATTAGAGCAATGCTGGAGCCGATCGGTCGGAGCCGCAGGTGGTTCAATGGTTTTGGCGAATCTTGATGATTGCGTAGAGCGATCGCTGAGACAGCCAAAGTTCAGGCAAAGAGCGACTGGCTACCGTCTCATTAAAGGGGGGCTGTTAGGGGTTGGCATTGAGTGAATTCTGGCATTTGCATAGAGGACTTGCCCTGCTGTCTCAGGCAGACATTCGGAGTCGATCAGCAGCATTTTGATTGGCGGTCGCTCTGGTCGACCCAACCCAGCAAAAAAATCCTCCCCGAGTCAATGCACGCTTTCCGATAAGATTTAGGGATGCCTAAAACCAAAACTTCTGGCTTGATTTTGAGTCGCACTCGTGGTTTAGGTTTTAGAGGTGTTTGTTGTGATAACTGAAAAGGGACTGAATTATGAGTCAAGAAGCGGTGTTTGATAAGGTTCAAAAAATTGTCGCTGAGCAGCTCGGAGTCGACGAAGGTGAAGTCAAGCCAGAGGCCAGTTTCGCGAACGACTTAGGCGCAGATTCTTTGGATACCGTTGAGCTTGTCATGGCCCTCGAAGAAGAATTTGATATCGAAATTCCGGATGAAGCGGCGGAAGGGATCGGCACAGTGCAAGCAGCCGTAGACTTTATCAAAGAGAAGAAAGCGGCGTAACGGCGCTGGTTAGAGACAGGTTGTAACGCAGATACTCAGAGCGTTAGGAACGGGTATCTGCTCTGTAGGTGAGCTATGACAGAGTTAGAGAAAAAGCGCGTTGTCATTACCGGCTTGGGGGCGATCACGCCCATCGGCAACGATCTAGCAAGCTATTGGCAAGGGCTATTGGCAGGGCGATCAGGCGTTGGCCCCATCACCCATTTTGACGCGGCGCAGCATGTGACCCGCATTGCCGCTGAGGTCAAAGGGTTTGACCCGCTGCAGTACATGGATCGCAAAGATGCCAAGCGGATGGATCGCTTCGCTCAGTTTGCCGTCGCCACCAGTCAACAAGCTCTGGCCGATGCTCAACTCGAAATTACTGCCCTCAACGCCGAACAAATTGGCGTCATGATTGGCACCGGTGTCGGCGGGCTCAAGATTATGGAAGAGCAGCAGGCTGTCTATCTCAACCGCGGCCCCAGTCGCTGCAGCCCCTTCATGGTGCCGATGATGATTGCCAACATGGCGGCGGGGCTAACCGCGATTCACACGGGCGCTCAAGGGCCTAACTCCTGCCCGGTTACGGCCTGTGCTGCGGGTTCCAATGCGATTGGTGATGCCTTTCGGCTAGTGCAGCAGGGCTATGCCCAGGCCATGATTTGTGGCGGTACGGAAGCGGCTGTGACACCCTTGTCAGTGGCCGGTTTTGGCTCGGCTCGGGCGCTATCAACTCGCAATGACGAGCCCCAAATTGCGAGCCGTCCCTTTGATCGCGATCGCGACGGTTTTGTCATCGGCGAAGGCTGCGGCATTCTGATTCTAGAAGCGCTGGATCATGCGTTGAGTCGTGGTGCTCGCATCTATGCCGAAATCACTGGCTACAGCATGACCTGCGACGCCTACCACATGACGGCTCCGGTACCCGGCGGGGCCGGGGCGGCTCGCTGTATTCAGCTGGCCCTTAAGGATGCTGGCGTCACGCCTGACCAAGTCAGCTACATTAACGCCCACGGCACTAGCACCCCGGCTAACGACCCAACCGAGACGCAGGCGATTAAAACGGCTTTGGGTGACGCCGCTCAGAAAATTCCCGTCAGCTCAACCAAGTCAATGACCGGTCATCTGCTCGGTGGCTCTGGTGGCATTGAAGGGGTAGCGGCGACGATGGCGGTCAATCAAGACCAAGTGCCGCCCACCATCAACTTGGATAACCCCGACGAAAACTGCGACCTCGACTACGTTCCCAACCAGTCGCGAGCGCTGCCCGTTGACGTGACTCTCTCCAATTCGTTTGGGTTCGGCGGCCATAATGTCACCCTGGTTTTTCAGAAGTACCGTAGCTGACGCTACCATTTGATAGGTATAATGACTTACTAGAAGTTGTTCAAAATTTAATCCTGCGGGTAGCCATCTGCCGCTTATCCCCGGTGAGCCGTTGAAGTTCAAGCGTCCCAGTCCGCATAAAGGACATTTAGACAGCTTGTTAGACAACTACGTCAATGGGATGATGAGCGTATTAGAAGTCCGTTTGATTGCGTGGGCCTGAGTCTGTGCACTAGTGGGTGTTTCTAAGCAGGCATGAGTCCCAGGTATTTGCTGTCCCGTCGTTGAGTAATAGGTCTATGGTTGTCGCATCCCAATCTTTAGAGGCGCTTTGCGTTAATTCGATTCGTTTTTTGGCTATTGATGCTGTTCAGAAGGCAAACTCGGGTCACCCTGGCTTGCCGATGGGGGCAGCGCCCATGGCCTATGTGCTGTGGGACAAGATGATGCGGTTCAATCCGAAAAACCCCCAGTGGTTTAACCGCGATCGCTTCGTTTTGTCAGCAGGGCACGGCTGCATGTTGCAGTACGCGCTGCTGTATCTCAGCGGCTACGATAGCGTCTCTCTGGACGATATTAAACAGTTTCGTCAGTGGGAATCGACCACCCCAGGTCACCCCGAAAACTTTGAAACCCCCGGCATTGAAGTGACGACCGGGCCGCTCGGCCAAGGCATCTGTAACGGCGTGGGCTTAGCCATTGCAGAGGCTCATTTAGCCAGCCGCTTCAACAAGCCAGATGCCACCATTGTGGACCATTACACTTATGTGATTTTGGGTGATGGCTGCAATATGGAAGGCGTCTCTGGCGAAGCTTGTTCTTTGGCGGGACACTTGGGCTTGGGTAAACTGATTGCTCTGTATGACGACAACCACATTTCTATTGATGGTTCCACCGACATTGCCTTTACAGAAGATGTGTCGAAGCGCTTTGAGGCCTATGGCTGGCACGTTTTGCATGTCGAAAATGGCAACACCGATTTAGACGCTATTGAAAAGGCGATCGCCTAGTCTAATACGGTCACCGACATGCCTATCTTGATTATGGTGACAACTACCTTTGGCTATGGCTCTCCCAACATGGCTGATACCTCGGGCGTCCACGGGTCTCCCTTGGGCGGCGACGAAATCAACCTTACCCGCGAATCCTTAGGCTGGAGCTATGGCGACTTTGAAGTGCCGGATGATGCTCTGAATCACATGCGTCAAGCGGTTGAGCGCGGGGCCAGCTATCAGGCGGAATGGGAAGAAGCCTTAGCGGCCTACCGCACGAAATATCCTGACGATGCGGCGCTATTTGAGCGCATGCTGTCGGGTCAACTGCCTGAGAACTGGGCTGATGCGCTGCCAACCTATTCTCCTGAGGGTAAGGCGATCGCGACGCGCAAAACCTCTGAAGCGACGCTCAATGCCTTAGCTCCCGCTCTGCCCGAACTGGTTGGCGGTTCGGCTGATCTGGCCAAATCGAACAATACCTTGATGACAATATCGGGTGATTTTCAAAAGGGCGCTTATGAAAATCGCAACATTCGCTTTGGCGTGCGTGAGCATGGCATGGCGGCCATTTGTAACGGCATTGCTCTGCACAACTCTGGCTTGATTCCCTACTGCGCCACCTTCTTGGTGTTTGCTGACTATATGCGGGCGGCCATTCGGCTCTCCGCACTGTCACAGGCGGGCGTCATCTACGTGCTGACCCACGACTCCGTTGGTTTGGGCGAAGACGGCCCCACCCACCAGCCGGTGGAAACCATTGCCTCACTGCGGGCGATTCCTAACCTTACGGTGATTCGTCCAGCCGATGGCAACGAAACCTCAGGCGCTTACAAAGTGGCGATCGCCAACCGCAAAACGCCGACCCTATTAGCCTTCTCTCGCCAAGCGCTACCCCAAACGGTGGGTAGCTCAATTGAGGGTGTAGCTATAGGCGCTTATATCATCTCCGATGGTACCGGCACGCCCGATGTCATTCTCATTGGTACGGGCAGCGAGCTTGAGCTATGTGTTAAAGCCGCAGAGCAGTTGACGGCAGCTGGTAAGCAAGTGCGCGTAGTTTCTATGCCATCGTGGGAACTGTTTGATGCTCAAGATGACGACTATCGGGAATCGGTACTGCCCAAAGCGGTAACTCAACGCCTCGCTGTTGAAGCGGGTATCTCGATGGGCTGGTGCCGCTATGTTGGCAGCGCTGGCGATGTGATCAGCATTGAGCGTTTCGGGGCTTCTGCTCCGGGCAAAACCGTGTTAGAAAAGTTTGGCTATACCGTTGAAAACGTCGTCGCCCGTGCCAATGCCCTGATGGGTTAAGCGGACACATCAATCCACACTGACAAGCTAGGACTGCTAAAGGGGGCGCGAATAATTCGTGCCCTTTTTGATGACTCACACGGCTATGGAGAAGCCTCAAGCAGCTGAGCCTGCACCCGCATCCTGTGGTCGCCCAAGGATGCAGCGAGCTGGATAACGCCAGTTTGGGTTAAGCCAAACCTCGTTTCTTTCTCCTCCCCAGCGGAGAAAAAAACGAGGCGGGTAGAATCACTCAGCGGGATGATCGACACTCACCAGGCCTTGGGCAACCCTCATCAAAGGGGATTGTGGCTGGTCAGCGTGCCTGATGTCCTGATCCCGAACTCAGCCGAGTACCGTTAGTCCTGACCCAAAGTGTATTTGGCCAACACAGACACCAGCTCAGCGGGATTAATTGGTTTGCTGATGTAGTCTTGCATGCCCGCTTCGAGACAGCGATCGCGATCTTGGGGGCGAGCCAAGGCCGTCGCCGCCACCACCGGAATATCTTGCCAGGCAGGATTCTGTCGAATTTGCTGAGTCAGCTGCAAACCATCCATCCCCGACAGTTGGATATCCATCAGAATTAAAATCGGACGATTAGCCGCCAGCCAATCCAGCGCTGCGGGGGCATCAGCACAGTGAAAGACTTGATAGCCCCAGTGCGTCAGCATATGCTCTAGCAGCAGTGCATTGATGGGATTATCTTCGACGACTAACACCGGCCCAGAAGTGGCAGCCTGTGGCAACGCCGGCATCTCTGTCGGTGTCGCTGTCGTATTTAATAGCGCGTAATGCTCATCATGGGGTGTTTTCACCCGGCAGTTGAGGGGCAAATGCAGGGTGAATTGACTACCTTTGTCTTTTTCAGACTGAACGGTCACGTCACCTCCGTGCAAACGGGTCAGTTTTTGCGTCAGCACCAGCCCCAGACCTGTGCCCTCATTCTGCTTCGAGAGTGAGCTATCCAACTGTTGAAAGGGTTGAAACAGGGATGATAATTCCTCCTCCGCAATGCCGATCCCTTCGTCCCAAACCGTGATGTTCAGATATTCTTGCTGCTGTTCTACCCGCAGCCCGATCGCGCCTTGCTTCGGCGTAAATTTAATCGCGTTAGACAACAAATTCAGCAGCATTTGCCGCACGCGCACTTCATCGGCCAGCAGCGTAGGTAGATTGTTAGCAACTTCGCGATGTACCGTCAGCTGCTTCATATCGGCCTGGGTCGCAACCATCTTGAGCACGTCATCACACAGGGGCGAGATCGCGATCGCCGTGACATGCAAGTCCATCTGCCCCGCTTCAACTTTAGAGAGGTCGAGCACTTCATTGATCAAGCTCAGTAAATGCTCACCGCTCTGATGAATTTGGGTGACATACAGCTGCTGGCGATCGTTCAGCTCACCATAAACTGACTGACTGAGCAATGCCGAAAATCCCAAAATCGAGGTCATGGGCGTCCGCAATTCGTGAGACATATTGGCCAGAAACTCTGACTTGAGGCGATTAGCGCGGGCCAACTCCAGATTTTTAGACGCCAGTTCAGCTTTGATGTTTTCCTGCTGCGTGATGTCTCGCAGAATAATCGACACCGCAACGGGAGTTGCATCGCCTTCACCATGCACCGGGCTAATCGAGATGAATGCCGTAAAGGTTTCATGGGTGTATCGCTGGCAGACAATTTGGCCACTCCAGCCTTCCCCTTGGGCGCGATCTAAAATCCAGCGTACTTGGTCTTCATTTTGAAAGAAGACTTCCAGATTGACGCCTGTGAGCCGCGCTTGGGGCCAGTTAAAGGTGCGCCGTGTGGCCAGATTAGCGTACTGAATATTGCCTTGCAGATCAGTAATTAACGCGCTGTCATGGGCCGAATCTAACGCCATCGAAAACATTTTGAGCTGAGCTTCAAAACGCTTGCGCTCAGTGATATCGCGGCCAATGCCCAAGGCCCCAACCAGCTGCCCTGACTGATAGAGCAAACGACCGTTGACTTCAATGAAGACGCGCTCGCCCGATTTGGTCAGCACAACAAATTCATAATCTCGCAACTCTCCCGTTTTAAGCAGATTGGCAAAGACCTCAAGGGTCGACTGCTGACATTCCGGGGCCACGATATCTAAATAAGAGTGGCCAATTACCTCGTCGTAATGATCGGCCCCTATGAGCTTGAGCCCATAGGGGTTCACAAAGGTGAATTTGCCTGTCAGGTCTAAGGTGTAAACAATATCTGAGGCGGCTTCTACATAGGCTCGAAAAAGGCTATCTGGACCCGGTTCAAGGGGTGAAACAGGATCAGCCAAAGGGGCCTTTGGAGTATGGGCGCTGGTCATAGCGGTGGTTTATTAATATCCAGATTGCGAATCAGCAGTAGGAGACCCCCTGATCAGTCGATAGCCCTCATCATCGCAGAGCGCGCCATCATCAAGCGTGACACACCTAAGGTGATCAGCAGTGTGTTTGGCAAATAGCGCGCTAGGCATCGCTTTGTCAGTGCTACACACCACCGCACCGTTGAATTAGGACTCTCGACTTCGTAGCTATGCAGACTCGCTGATTGGGATACCCCTGACTGCCTCAATTAACTTTTCATGACGATCACCCAGAGATCAGGGAAATTCCTCAGGAACCGGTAAAAACTTCCCAAAAGGCCGCTATATGGCCTTTAAGAGTTCTAGATGCTCTGCAGACCAAAAAGGTTCCCACTCAGCGCTTGGGTTGATAGTAAGTCCATAAAGTGATGATATCTGTGTTCGCTTTATCTAACTTGCGCCAGCCCAACGGGTGCGGCCGGCTGAGCAAAGTATTGTCAGCAGCTCAGTCGAATCTTTCGGTATAGACGACGGCCTCTCGCAGCACTTCTTCTTGCTGTCCCGCATCATCAAACCGCACAATTACCAAGCTGCTGGAGTCGAGCCGATATTCAAAGTTGTCGTTGCCAATGATGTAACCGCCCCCAAGGGCTTCGACGTCTTGTGCGGTCACCACCTGTTCGGTGCCTTGTTCTTGCGATAAGTAGAGGTGCTGATGACGAATTTTGCAGACATAAATCGTGTGGCTTTGCGTCACAAAGTAAGCCTCGATCGCGCGGGTATTGCCACAGTGCTCATCCAGCGCCTCTTTCAAAACATCGCTCTGAGGGCTCAGAGTGGCCGCAGCGGACTCGTCAGTTGAGGCCGAGGGAGCGGTCGGAATATCGAGCAAGTCACTGCGCACCCAACCCACCGTAGACGCATTTTGAAAGGTGACGTAATGCCAGGTGTGACCGTCTTCAGCAGGTTCGGCCCGACCCAACACGACAGTATCGCCGACCTGTCCATAGCCAATGGGAGCACTCGTTGCCGAGGGCTGCGATCGCACATTGACCTCAGCGCCAGGATTCTCCGCGATGAGGGTCGCGATTTGCCCGGCGGTTTGAGCCGGTTGCGGCTGTGCCGCTGACTCATCGGTTGCATTAGCGGTCGAGACGGTGTCAGTCAAACCCGGCCACGTATCCGGTGTGGGCTGCACTGTCGGCGTTCCACCAGTGCCCGCGTCTGCCGTTGTGGGCGGTAGTTGAGACCGAGACCGCCATTGGCGGCAAGTGCCCAGTCCCACCAAACAAACAACGGCTAACAGCCCCCCCAATACAAACCGCGATCGCATGCCTCGTCACCCTTGATCACCCAGATTTATGGTTAAGTCTACTGATTGTGTCGCGCTCTGCAACTACCCACCGTGACCTGAGTGAAATTCGTAATTATTGCTGCATTATTTAGCGTCGGCTTTCCACAGGTAACCCATCTGGTCAATCGTGAGGCCCGTATTAGGAAAATCATTAGCGGTGAGCTGTCGGATCAGGGTGACACTTTCAAAAAAAATGTCGATGTAGGGCACGCCATTGTCGTCTAAGGCGACAGGAATAATGCGCCCGCCTAAGAAATCGCCCGTATCGTTGAGCTCGACCTGCAAGATTAAAGATTGCCCCAGCGGCCCTACGGTCGAGAGCGTGCGATAGCCCAAAAAGTTGCCGAGGGAATAGGCAATCAGCTTGTCTTGGTAAAGCTCGAGCGCTCTGGGCACGTGGGGGCCATGCCCCAAAATCAGGTCAGCGCCAGCATCCACCATCGTCCGCGAGAACTGCACCAGGTTGCCGCGATTTTCTGAAAAGAAGTATTCCGTTTGATTACGCACGCGCAGCGCATCGGTGCCCTCAGCCCCGCCATGCACCGAGACCACCACCATATCAGCTTGGGCCTGGGCTGCTCTGACCAACTCAGCGGCAGCCGTCAGGTTATTCATATTGTTGTGGTCATCCCAATAGCTAAAGCCAATAAAGGCGATCGCATACCCATTAGCCTCAAGCATGACGATTTCACCTTGACGGCCCACAGCGCGCATCCCCGCCTGTTCGATATGGGCAATGGTGTCGGCAAACCCTGCATCCCCAAAGTCAAAGGAGTGGTTGTTGGCAACGCTTAAGATGTCGAACCCAGCTGCTTGCAGCACGGGCGCAAAGGCCGGTGGCGTTCGAAAGGCAAAGGTCATGCCGCGGCTCACATCCTTGGCCACATAGGGGGAGTCAGTAAGGGTGCTTTCAAAATTGCCAAAAAGGATATCGACTTCCCCCATAAACATTTTGACGCTGTTGAACAGGTAGTTAGGGTCTTCTGGCAGTCGATAGTCGGGGAAATTGGTGCCGGGAATAATGTCGCCCACTGCTTTCAGACTGACAGCAACTTGGGCAGAGGGCGGCACGGTTAGCAAATTAGCTGCGGCACCGAGTCCGTTGTTTGACGTGATGGGCTGCCATAAAGCGGTTGCAGTAGCTGGGGATAGATCCGGTGGGGGTGACTCTGGTTGGGGGCTGGGATCACGTGCGGGATCAAGGGGGGGCAGCTCTTGAGCGGCGATCGCGGGCTCGAGCTGATCGGGCGGCACGACGGTGACGGCTGACGAATCTGCCGCGGGTTGCCTCAGCTGAGCAACGGCAAATCGCGATCGCAGCGGCTCATGCGTGAAGGTGATCGCGGTGCCCACCACAAAACTGACACCGCCCAAAGTGATCGCCCCGGCTCGCAATTGTCGGCGTCGGGCCAGCTGTTTACGCTGAAGATGCTGTTGCTGCAGTCCAGGAGCCAGTGCCGTCGTCGCGGGCACTGAACCGCGCCCCTCCCCGGCGGTGGTTGAAGGCAGAAACTGGGCCAGGGACGACGGCTGGCGTGTTGCTTGCTCTGGCGATCGCTCCAACAGCGTGTGATGCACTAGCTGAGGGGCAGCAGACGCGCCGCTGTCAATATAGACATAAACATCCCAATACTTCGTCCCCTGAAGTCCCTGTAAAGCCCGTTCGAGCTGGGGCAACAGCTGGCCCAAGCCATACAAATGGGCCGCCGGCACACAAATATCGAGACGGGGCAGTGGCCCGGTAATTGTCAGGGGAGGCTGCAGAGCTAGGGCTGCATTGACATAATGGGCAATCGCCAGACAATTGCCTGACTGGGAGGACGGAACCGGCGATCGCACCGTCTGCTCAGCCGTATGGGCCATACCAATCTCACTTCTCAGTTATCGATGGATGCTTGTGAGTCATAGACGCTCGCCCCGATTACTGTCAGCTATAGGTCTGGCCATTGCAAGCAGCTAGGCCAATCGCCCTCAGCCCAATCCCTGAGAAGACAGCAGATACTTGCCTAGTTGAAATAGATTGAGGGCGATAAACGTGATCAAAAAGATCGTCACGACCACATTAAAAGCGTTTCGTAAAATGTTGACCATGAATTTCGTTTGATAAATGGCAGCCTTTACACCTTCATCTAACCCACGCGATATGATGAACGGCTGCAAGGATTTTTAACACTCAGAGACGTTTGCCCGGCAGCGCTGACATCCTATCCCATTAGCTTTATTGATTTTGACGATTGTCCATTCTCCCAAGTTTGCACTGTTTAACTCGCTAGTCACGTAGCACGGCCGGGCTGTTGAGAGCGCGCAAGGTCGACCGCGGTTTGCTCCGCCCGAGAACCGGCAATCAAGTGAAGCCAGCGCGGGATCGAACGAGGCGTCATGCTAGCGGCTGTTGTTGAATTGACCTCATTGCCCGCCGTCAATGAGGCCCTGGCTCGTGGGTAAGTCAACGCTCTAGCGGTCAGCAGCTCGGCATGACTTTACTGCTGGCAGGGGTGATTCGGCGAGTTACCGCCCCACATATCAACAGCAATTGGACAATAATGGACGATGTTTGAGCCAACAAGCTAAAGTGGTACTGACTACGACTAACGGTCTCGGTCAAATTCTAGCGAACGTCTAGACTAAAACCTGGAAGTTGGCAGCGGCTTGCCGCAAAGGTTTGTACACTAAGCGCACAGCTAACCTGACCGTTGTGCTGTTTTGACGAGCATTGCAGACATGTGGAGCAAGGTTTGATGCAGAACTCTACGGCCTCGACCCCGATTCGTTCTTTAGAAGATGCGATTGAACGCTGCCAGGCGTTAGGCATGCGTCTGAGTCGCCAGCGACGCTACATTCTAGAGCTGCTTTGGGAGGCTAAGGAACATCTGTCGGCCCGCGAGATTTACAACCGCCTGAGCCAAAAGGGCTGCGACATCGGTCACACCTCGGTCTATCAAAATCTCGAAGCACTGTCAGAGCAAAATATTATTGAGTGCGTTGAGCGGTCCGATGGTCGACTCTATGGCCACATCAATGATGCTCATAGCCACGTGAACTGCACAAATACGCAACAAATTATCGATGTGCACGTCGAATTACCTGAGGCGTTGATTCGTCAGGTTGAAGCGCAAACCGGCACCAAGATTACGGAATATCGAGTCGATTTCTTTGGTGTGCGTCAGTAGCTGGCGTTAGCTGCTTAAAACGTCTTTAGTGAATAGATAAAAGACGGTTCCGAAGACAAAGGCGGCGATCACCATATCCATTGCATTTAGTTCCCTGTATTCATCGCGATGACGGTCTGAGTGCTAAGGGCTGCCCCCCAAAACTCAGACATTTCGTCAACTTAGCGGACTTTAGGTCTGATAGAAAGCAGGGAATCACCTACCTTGACAGGTACCCATTAATCACTTCCATCCGTAATCTGCTCAGGGTCGAACAGGGGCGCTCGCCTGCCAACTAACTTCAGTTGCGATGAGGCAATTGGGCGTGGCCTTCGGTGACGAGATTTGCGCCTGAGGAACCGTAGTGGCTCAGCTCTCAATTGGCAGTAAACCTTTGGGCGGCGTGATTTCGACATAGCCCGCAGCGAGATCGACGACGGGCACGATCGCATACACAAAGGGAATCAAAATTGGCAGATCCCCCTTTTTGGTGGGTTTAGTCATTGAGGATGCCGCAGGTGATTGAGCGGATTCTGCCTGAGCATACAGTTCGATTGCCAGCAGATCATTACCCGCTGCATAGACATCAATGACGGTGCCAATCGCTGCCCCGGTCGCTTGCAGTCGCACCGTCAAGCCCACTAAATCTGAGACATGGAATTCGTCCGACTCCACCGCGAGGCGATCGCCCGCCGGTACAACCAGCTTCGCTTCGCGCAATGCTTCAGCCTGATCGCGATAGTTAACCCCAGCCAGCTTCAGCACATAGAGACCTTTCCCCGATAGATAACGACCCGAGACTAGCTGCACGGGTTCGGGCTGCGTCTGACCCGGTTTCAGCAGCCAGCGCTCGCCGGGTGCCAAAAACCGTTCGGGAAAATCACTGTCAGGATAGACGCGCACGGCTCCGTCAAGCCCTTGAGGGGCGACGATGCGACCAATCTCTAACCAATCGGTGGCAGTAGGATCTAACTCCATAGCAGCTGTCATGAACCTACTGTAGCGGGAGTTGCCGCTGTCGGTTGAGTCTGATAAAGCTGCGTGACCACCGTGGCCAAGTGCTGAATGCCCTGAGCGATTTCGGCATCGGTTGCCGTTAAGCTAATGCGAATGCACTGGCGGGTGTGGGGCCAATCTTCGCGCAGGCCGGGGAAGAAGGGATCGCCAGGTACCACAATGACACCATACTGCTTGAGCTGCTGATACAGCTCGCGATCGCTCACGGGCAGCTGATCAAACCACAGCCAGGCAAAAATCGCGCCTTCCCCGCGATGCAGGTACCAGGGCGCCGTGGCGGGCATGAACTGGTCGAGGCTGTCTTCAAGAACGGCAAATTTGTTGCGATAGTAAGGGCGAATCACGGTTTCAGCAAGATTGCCTAAGGCTCCGGAGGAGATCGCTTGGGCTGCGATCGCCTGACCATAGCGGGAGGAATGAATACACAGATTGGTCTGAAAAGACTGGAGCACCTGAATGATGGCTTCATCACCGAGGGCAATGCCGATGCGCTCTCCCGGCAGTCCGGCTTTCGACAGGCTGAGGCAGTGCACCATGTTCTGCCGGAAGATGGGCGTCATCTCGGTGAAATTCAATCCCGGATAGGGCGGCGCATAGGCCGAATCGACAAATACCGGCACGTTATGCGGAGCGGCCAAATCAGCAATCCGATGTACTTCGTCGTTAGTCAGCACGTTGCCGGTCGGGTTGCAGGGTCGAGAAAACAAGACGAACCCGGTGTTTTCATTGATTTCTAGCTGGCTAAAATCGGGACGATATTTAAAGGAATGAGGCGTCTCACCGATATCAATCGTCGGTTTATAGGCCTTTAGCGCTTCAGGGAACAATGAGACGCCACCGTAGCCGGTGTAGTCCGGGCTAAGGGGCAAGACGATTTCTCGGAGTTGTTGATTAGCGGTGTAGCCCCCGAAGGCATTGGCTGCAAAAAAGTACAGTGCCTGACTGCCAGGGGTAATTAAGATGTTGCGTTCCGTCAGGGCCAAATCATAGCGCTGATTGAAGTCGGTCAACACCGCGTCGATAAAGGGCTCATACCCTTGGCTAGAGCCGTAGCGACAGACGACTTCGCCATAGTCGGCACTGTTGAGTAGATCCGCCGTGCAATCGCGCC
>ERZ1740072.241-NODE-241-length-23722-cov-3.609076_pt1 | contig 23722 bp, 21 predicted proteins | sample MGYA00581733_ERZ1740072 | MGnify/ENA primary metagenome ERZ1740072 (study PRJEB43018, sample SAMN04849741) | marine metagenome | isolation source: floating plastic debris | place: Pacific Ocean | collected 2008-08-30 | study: EMG produced TPA metagenomics assembly...
ACGTTGGTCACGACAAACCCACCCATACTGTGGCCCAAAAAGGAGAGTTTTACTTTGCGATGGGTCTGCTCCCAAAATTTTGCAGCTTTTTCGTCAGGGTTTTGCTCGTCGGGATCGTGCCGCCTAATATCCTCGGCCTTTAGGTTCACCATGGCCCGGTCGATTTGCCTCAGTAGCTCTACCAAATCCAAGACACCAAAATTCTGGGCTCGATAGCGGTCTCGAAAATACACCACTATGCGGAGGAGTACCAGGGTAAAGATAATGGTAGAGAGACCTAGGAGAATAGTTAACACTAGGGCAAACACAAACCCAGCAACCGTTTCACCAAACGCTGTCAGTTCCAAAATAAGCAACCCAAGTGCCCCTACAAATCCCGTCACCATTAGCTCCCGCGGCAGGGGAGGCAGGGCCCAGAACGCTTCTCCTAGTCGCTGGAACTCAATATTTTCAGACGGCCAACGATAGCCAATAAACACCTGGTTTCCCTGGCACGGAATGGGCTGATCATACCGATTGACATACTGAAAAATGTTTTTGTACCAGTCTCGAACAGAACTTCGACCGCTGTTATAACCGTGGACAGCGATCATCAGCTCAGGGTCGGGACCGCTTTGCCCATGTTGGTTGTAGGTAGTGTAGAGATGGCGGGCAATTTGCATCACCCCCTGCGCCGCATCTTTCACCTCCGACTCTTTCATTTCCTCAACATTTTCAATATTGGGAGGGGCGCTACTCATGACAAAATAGCCAGGAATTTGGGCCTGATGGGGGGAGGGAGCTCCCGGCGTGATTAGCCGGACCTGAGCCGTATCTTGGCCTGCGTCAATATCTTGATCTAGGAATGGTGTGTCTCCAGGGGACAGCGTGTCTCGAAAGACAAACTTTCGTAGAATCACTGGCAAAGCTTTGGTTTCCATGACATTCCCCCTGCGGTGACTGAGAAGAGCGTTCTACATTGGCTAGAACGACTACCATAGGCTACACAGTCAGTTTGATCGTTTCCGTTTCCTCAATAGCTGGCGGTCTGGTGCCCATCTTACTGAATCCAAATCTCATACACCGACAGCAAAATCTCCACGACGATCAAAACCACAATGTACCACTCTACGCGATGACTGCTGCCCTGCTGCAAAATTCCGAGCGCTGTCTCAACGCTGCGAGCAATCAGAGACAGCTTTTGCTCCAGGATCAGCAACCGTTCCCGCAGCTCGTATTCGTCCTCTAAACGCAAATAGAGACGGTTGAGTTCGGGAAAATCCCAAATCGGATCCGGCTTATCGCCCACTTCCACAATGCCTAGCATCTTTTGCTGGATTAGCAGCGTCCCGCCAATATAGCGCAGCAGCTCCTTTTCTTTGGGGGGGCACTCACGGGGATTTTGAATGGCTGTCGTAAACGGTTTAATCTGGTCAAAAAGACTAAACACTTTTTGCTCGTAGTAATCGAGTACTACGCTTTTTGCGAGGGCCTCCGCTACGGTCTGTAAGCGTTCGGCGCTGCAGTCCTTTAACCAAAGGGTATCTAGCTCTAAGCGCTCTTTTATCTCTGATTGAAACGCCAGCAGGAGCTGCTCACAAACAGTCTCCCCTAACGGTTCCTTGATCAAAGGCCGGAGCGATTCCAGATACTGGATTTCTTCTACAGCATCCAGATTAAACACTACCACCACGCCATAGCGTAGCAGTACCGCGCAGCCAGATGCCCCCGCCCGTACAATCAGTGGATTGGTAGACAGGGCCTCGGTGGTTTCCAAGGTCTTGATAATTAACCGTTCACCCACCAGATGGGCTCGAACCGCAATCCGGTCTTCTGTAGACCAGCCCAGGGGCACAGGCGATAGCTGAGGTGACGAATTGGCCTGTGGCGCAGCTGCCGCTGGCGTCGTTAGGGAAACCATATAAAGGCAAGTCTATAGATATGACACAGTTTCCATAATACGCCGGGTCTAATACGGTCCAAACATAAAGTTGACCGGCGCAGAAGGCTCGCTGATGTAGAAAAAATCATGGATCAGCGTGAGCACCTCATCCTGGTTGAGCACGCCGTCCTGATTGACATCTAAATTCAGAAAAATAGAGGACGCATAGATCGGCAATACATTAAATCCGCTCAGCAAACTAATCCATTCCTGTTCGCTAATGTGTCCGTCATTGTCCTCGTCAAACGCAGTAAACAGCAGACTGACCAGGGCAATCACCCGGCTGGCATATTGCTTCATATCATCCAAAATCTGTTCGTAGTAATGCAACCATTCTGCCAGGGTGATGCGGGCGTCACGATTTTGATCTGCCGCTGCGCAAAGACAGATCCAGTCCTGCTGCAAATGGGCCAAAATTTGCTCATACTGAGGCTGCAGCCCTTGTCTTAGGGAAACCAGACGCCTCGCTAGGACAATAAAGTCCTGCTGTATTAATACGCCATCTTCATTGGTATCGTACAGGCGAAACAGCTTGGTTAATTTGCGGGTCTGAACATCGGTTAACATTGGCAACCTAGCATAAGCGTAAGTCAGATGATTCTAGACGCTGTGGGCGCGTTTGTGGATTTTCTTGGATATCTTAGCGATTACCCTCGGAAGAGCATCCTAAAATTGACTAGCGTCCCCATGGTTCAAGCATCCTATGACTGCATCTAAGGCCACCGCCCCTGACCGGCAACCGGCTCAGCCACCCGCCCAAGCCATTGATATTCCAGAACGGTTGCTCAAGCATACGGTGCGCTACTCCGATTACCGTGAGGTCAGTCGAGATGACTTTACGCCGATGATGCGCCACTATGCGGAGGTCAAGGATGCCCATCCCTATGCACTACTGCTGTACCGGGTGGGGGACTTTTTTGAGACGTTTTTTCAAGACGCGATCGCAATTGCCCGTGAGCTAGAGCTGGTGCTCACCAGCAAGGATGCCGGTAAAGCGATTGGGAGGGTTCCCCTAGCGGGCATTCCCCACCACGCCCTCGACCGCTACTGCACCCTGCTGGTGGACAAGGGCTTTGCCATCGCCATTTGCGATCAGGTCGAGGATCCGGCCCAGGCCCAGGGACTGGTCAAACGCGAGGTCACCCGCGTCATCACCCCCGGTACCATCCTGGAAGAGGGAATGCTCACCGCCAAACGCAACAACTTTTTAGCCGCCCTGGTACTCGCCGATAAACACTGGGGACTCGCCCATGCCGATGTCTCCACAGGAGAGTTTTTTACCACCCAGGGCAGCCATATGGACCAGCTGGCCCAGGAGCTGATGCGGCTGCAGCCAGCGGAAGTACTGGTCCCCACCAATGCCCCCGACCTCGGCGCGCTGCTGCGACCGGGGGAAACCTCCGATATCCTGCCTGGCGGGGTACCTTCCCTGTTTTGTTATACCTTTCGTCACCTAACGGCCTTTACCCAGGCTGAGGCCAAACAGCGGCTGCTACAAAGCTATCGGGTGCGATCGCTAGAAGGCTTTGGCTGCGAGCATCTACCCCTGGCGGTGCGGGCGGCGGGCGGTCTGCTGCACTATCTCGAAGACACCCAAAAAGAAAGTCTGGCACCGCTGCAGCCCCTTTCTACCTACACCACCACGGAATTTCTCGTCATCGACAGCCAAACCCGACGCAATCTGGAAATCACCCAAACCGTGCGGGATGGAGTCTTTCACGGATCGCTGCTGTGGGCCCTCGACAAAACCACCACCGCCATGGGTAGCCGCGCCCTGCGACGCTGGCTGCTCCAGCCCCTGCTCAGTGTCCTTTAATTTGGGGAGCGCCAGGCAACCCTCAGCGAACTGGTGGATAACGGCACCCTCCGACAGCAGCTGCAGCTGCTCCTCAAGCAAATTTATGATCTTGAGCGGCTGGCGGGTCGGGCGGGTTCAGGGACCGCCAACGGTCGCGACCTGGTGGCCATGGCCGAGTCCTTTGAAAAGCTGCCGGATCTAGCCGCGCTGATGGAGCTGGCCCATTCGCCCTATCTGGTCAAACTGCAAACAGTGCCACCGGCATTGGAGCAGTTGGGCCAGCGGCTGCGATCGCACTTAGTCGACAGTCCCCCCCTTTACCTCACCGACGGCGGTCTGATCCGAGAGGGCGTCAATGCCCACCTCGACGGACTGCGGGACCAGGTCAGCAGCGACCAGCGCTGGATTGCCAGCCTCGAGGTCAGCGAGCGGGAACGCACCGGCATTTCTAATCTAAAGGTGGGATTTACCAAGGCCTTTGGCTATTACATCAGTATCTCTCGGGCCAAGAGCAGTCAGGCCCCCGACGACTACATTCGCAAACAAACCCTAACGGACAAAGAGCGCTATATTACCCCCGAACTCAAAGAGCGAGAGGCCCGCATCCTCAATGCCAAGGATGAAATCAACCAGATCGAATATGAGATTTTTCTCAGCCTGCGGGCTGAGGTGGGTCAGGAGGTCGAACTGATCCGTAGGGTCGCCATCAATGTGGCCGCCGCCGATGTGCTGTGCGGTCTGGCGGGGCTGGCCATTTACCAAGACTATTGCCAACCTGAAATGGGCACCGGGCGCACCCTTGCCATCGAGGCGGTACGTCAGCCGGTGGGTGAGCAGTCGCTGCCCTCCGGATTTTTTGTCCCCTATGCGTCCGATCTCGGTCGAGGGAGCCGGTCCGACCAAACGCTAGGAGCCCCACCGATCCCAGATTTGATTATCCTGACCGGGCCAAATGCCAGTGGCAAAAGCTGCTATTTGCGCCAGGTGGGGCTGATTCAGCTAATGGCCCAGGTGGGGAGCTTTGTCCCAGCGAAGGCGGCAACGTTGGGGGTGTGCGATCGCATCTTTACCCGCGTTGGTGCCGTCGATGACCTGGCCACGGGTCAATCCACCTTTATGGTGGAAATGAACGAGACCGCCAACATTCTCAACCACGCCACGCCCCAATCCCTAGTGCTGCTGGACGAAATCGGTCGCGGCACCGCCACCTTTGACGGTTTGTCCATCGCCTGGGCCGTCGCCGAACATCTCGCCACCCAGATCCGCGCCCGCACCATTTTTGCCACCCACTACCACGAGCTCAATGAGCTGGCCACCCTTTTAGAAAACGTGGCCAATTTCCAAGTCACCGTTAAGGAAATGCCGGATCAAATTATATTTCTGCACCAGGTGCAGCCCGGCGGGGCCGATCGCTCCTACGGCATTGAGGCTGGCCGTCTAGCCGGGTTACCCCCCAGTGTGATTCAACGCGCCCAACAGGTCATGGGCCAAATCGAAAAACACAGCAAAATCGCCGTCGGCCTGCGCAAAGGCAGTCCATCCACCAAACCAGCAAAGGTGGCCGAAGCTGCGCCCAACCCACAGCTCAATATCTTTGGATAACAGTCTCTTTTGTAGAAGCTAAAGACATCGCCATCCCGGATATCCTAATCGATCAGACGAATCTTGCCCATGCTCAGTTCATCAAAAATATGGTGAACCTGTTCACGCTGGCCAGGGGTCAACTCCACAATTGACAACAGAGAAGATGACAGTCTGACATGGTCCTTTCGGGTCAGCGTATGGGTATCCAAAACCTGCTGCAAAATAATCTGGGGCGATCGTTCTGGCCTCTTAACAACGATCATAAAACTACCCTCACGTTTAACTGTTTAGAAACAAGATGCCCTTACTCTCAATGATGCCCAGTCCTCTGTACGATTAGCCGCGTAAATGTGCGTAAATCACTCACTAAAAACGTGAACTATCGATAAACAGGACCACATAATTGTTAGCACTCAGGCATCCCACTGAGATCTACGGTCACAGTAGGCACATCCAGGATAGGTTTTCAAAACTATAGTCTGACGCAGGATCACCCCACCGACCCTAGGGGGTTTACGGAGGGTGCTACAACATCCAAATGACCGGTCTTGACATAGATCAAACAGCCCTCATGGCTTAGGGGCGTATGAACGCTGCCGGATGGATTCCGCAGCCACGTCCCCGCTGGATACATCCCTTGCTCATCAACAAACGTGCCATCCAACACAAAAATCTCTTCTCCACCCCAGTGGCGATGGCGTTGAAACGTAGTGCCCGCAGCCCATTTCACCAAGGCGACCTGCTCGGTACCAAAGGTGTGTAGCGGCATTACTTGGAGGCCAGCTACCAAACCCGGACTCCAGCGAGCATGATGCGTATCAATAACAACCCGCTGCTGATCCTGAGGCTGCATTTGCCACAGCTTGACCAAAATGGTGCAGCCGTTTTTGCTATGGGGTCTGTGGGTAGACCCCACGGGATTTCGCACGTAGGTACCCGCCCCATAGTCTCCTTGCCCATCAGAGAAGATGCCGTCTAGCACTAAAAACTCTTCTCCACCGCCGTGGGTATGAGCAGCAAAATAGCTGCCGGGCGCGTAGCGCACCAGGGAGGTGGCCCTCGCAACTTCTTCCCCGTCACGCTCTAGCATACGACGCTGCACTCCCGCCATAGGAGCCTCTTGCCAAGCTAGCGTATCTGTATGAACAACAACTCGCTCTTGCAAATCCGCATATAGTTTCATCGGACACCTGAATAGAACCGCTTAATAGTTTTAACGATTATAGTTCACCTATCTACTAGATGATAGATGAATATTAGTAAGCTAGAAATTAAACTATGGCCTCTGTTAACCTGGCCACAGACATCTACCGAGCTAGGTCATGGGCTTAACGCTTCAATTAGCATCCCCGGACAGTCTGCCACAGCTGATCACGCTGGTTAGGACTTACCACAGGTTTGAAGATATCCACATGACAGAGCAAGAACGAGAACAAGCCTTGTCCAATCTATTAGCCGCCCCCTCACTGGGAGGAATATGGCTGATTTTGAAGGACGCTCAGGTGGCTGGCTACATTGCTCTGACCTATGGCTATAGTCTCGAATTTGGTGGCCGAGATGCCTTTATTGATGAGTTCTATATTTGCCCTGACTTTCGAGGGGAGGGGTCAGGGCAAACTACGTTAGGGCTGATTCAACAGGAAGCAGCCCGTCTGGGAATTCGGGCTCTACATTTAGAAGTAGCTCGCACCAATCTCAGAGCCCAGCACTTATATGCCCGAGCAAATTTTCAGCCCCGCAACAAATACATGCTGATGTCCGTTAGGCTAGGGTCGCCTGCTCTAGAGTAACCGCCAGGATTGTGCTGTTATACCGCTTCAGCGGATCGGTTAAACAGGGGCGCAACCCACACAGTCAACACGTGGGACAGCAGCCCCATGGGGCCAGCAAACAAACACAGCGCCAAAGAATGGCGGGTAAATAGCTGTTTTTCTTGACCCTGCAAATAGATCCAACGACCGACAAAAAGATCCATTACTAAAAAATGCACCCACCCCGTGGTCATCACCTTTTCATCGGAAAATAGATTGGCCAAAACCGCCAGGGTGGGGTTGGCAAATTCTTCTAATTTGTCAGGGTCAAGGCTGGCAATAAAACAGTAGACGTAGAGTGCTGCCAACACCACAAAGGGAATATACGATGCCATCAGCTTGCGAGTCCCCTCCCAGTTGGGAACCAAAACCATCAGCGCCCAAAACGGCAGTACAAACAGATTGCCAAAGTTAAAAATATACTCAAATATCATCGCCTACCTGCCCAACTATCAATCAAACGATATCTGGGTTTATTGTAGGACGATGATATTTGAAATAGGGAGATAGGTCTCTCCTGGTTTCTCTCTTTTGTCGCCTAGGCGGCTTCCGACAGCCCCACTAGGGCCGCGTCACTCAGCAGTTCGCCCCCTGCTTGGCCGTAGAGCCTGGCCACGGCACCTGTAAACCCCGCATTGTAGTCAAGGGCAACCTCATTGCCAATGAAGTCAGTACGCTCATCCATATAGGCGGTGTCGCTGGCTAAGCTAGGGCCGCCGACCAAGGCACCGTATAGCACGTGCTGGTTAGGAGCCGGATCGTTGATATCGGTCGTACCGGATGCGGCCCGATGATGTAGGTATTGCGGGGAATTGGTCCCCACCCCTGCGACATAGCTTTGCTGGGTGGGATTATCTCCCAGGATGTAATCAATTTGCTGGCGGGAGAATGTGTCGTACTGCCCCTGGGCCGGGTTTACCGTATCGCTATAGATTCCAGCCAGCAGCGCCGTGTTGGCACTGTAGCGTAGGGAACCCCACTGGTCTAGCCAGGCCAGGCCGCCTTCGGTGATTGGGATGTTGCCCGTTAGCCAATTGTCAAGCCAGCCCTCCACATCGCCGCGATACTGCTGCCCATCGGTAGCTTGAGCTAACAAGATGCCTGTGCCATAGGATTTGTCATCCCAGTTTTGGGTCCAGCCTGGATTAAGACCTTGGTAGTTTTGCTGAGACTGGCTCAGATAGGGTTGCTCTCCCGTGGCTTTGTATAACCAGGCCGCCCCCCAGGCAAGTTCATCGGTGTAACCACTCCAAGACCTGTAAAAGTCCTGAACCTCAGGAATGCTATCGGAATAGCGACCGCGATGGTCATCGGCAAAGGCATACAGCTGTTTGGCATTGTCCAGCAGCCGGTCGGCGTAGGCCACATCGGTCGGGCGAAACACAATCGATGCGGCCGCTAAAGCCGCCGCCGTCTCAGCCGCTAGATCGGAGCCTGGGTTGTCGGCATCGATCTTGTAGGCGGGGCGCGCCATCGTCATGGCTTCAGGGGGTCCCCAGTAGGCATGGTCGAGGTTTGGGTCACCCACTTGAGCGTACAGTGCCTGGGTGGTCTGGCCATCGCTAATGTGGGCTTTGAGGAAATAGTCCGTTCCCCATGCGATCGCATCCAAAACCTCATCCAGCTGACCGCTGGCTTGATAGGCATCGTAATATTCAATGACGCCCCAGCTCAGCATGGTAATACTCGCAGCCATGGGGAAACCAAATTTCACATGGTCGCCAGCGTCGTAATAGCCGCCCGTAAGGTCGAGGCCCACATCGGCGCCATCGCCCAGAGCCGAATCTCCGCGCCAGGCAATCCGGTTGTCTGCGGGGAGGTCCCCAGAGCGCTGGGCCTCATAAAACAGCAAAGACTTTTGCAACACTTCGCCATAGCTGGGGGATGGGGTCCCAGGTGGGGCCGGATCGGCGGACGGCGCTTCAACGGGGGGCTCTGGCGGCAGCTCAGTCACGGGCGGCCCCGGCGGCACAATCTCGGGCAGTGGCGGTTTTTCTGGCAGCAGATCTAGAACTACCGATTCACCTGGGGTAGCTGCAACGGCCTCACCATTAAAGGAATAATTAGTAGGAGCATTCACAGAAGGACCGCTGGCCTTGAAGCCAATGGTGATGGTGTCCCCCGGCAGCAGCGTGCCATTCCAGGCAGAATTGCGGACAGTGTAGCGACCCGCTCCCTGGTCAACCAGCTCTCCATGCCAGAGGTCGACAAGCTCAAAGGGAGCGTCAAACTGTAGCTCCCAAGCCTCTATAGGCTGGGTGCCGCCATAGGTAAGGCTGAGTTCACCAACAAATCCATTCCCCCACTGATTGGCAACGGTAAACTCTACGGACTCTACAGCCACGGACTCATGAGCCATCACCGCCACCAGCAGAGATGGGCGATCAGACAAAATATCAGACGAAATAAAGGTTACCTGGTGCGCATCGGCCGTCGCCTGACGACCCACAAATCCAAACCGGGTGGTCTCACCAGGATTTAACTTTGAATTCCAGCTTTTGGAGCGAACGGTATAGAGGTTGCCATCACGGGCAACGATGTCCCCATCCCAGTAGGTCTCGATTTCAAAGTTGGTTTCAAAGGTGACGAGCCAGTTCTCAAGACGGGCGGCCTGACTATTTTTGACGGTGACAAAACCCACCAGGCCGTCTCCCCAATTCTGGGAAACTTCAAAGGTAGTTTGCATGATGTTATGGGCGTTCTAGAAACGGACTGTGAACTAAAAAAATTGATTAGCTGAGAAGGCTATTGCCCCTCGTCCCCCGTTTTTTCACTGATGCACCCAAACCTATGCGGTTGTGACAAGTATAGGACTGACTAGAGATAACATGGGAAACATGGTGAAGGAAAATTGATAAAATCAGTAAGAACACCCAATTTTTGTCTTTACAGGAACATTTAGAGGTTTTACCTAGACGGTATCTGCCAGACACAACCTCTTTTTTTGTGATTGGATTTTGTTTTTGACTCAACATCTGTCAGGCTGGAGCAGCGCCGTATCAGGTTTAGGGAAATGTCAACAGATATAGAAGCGGCTATGGCCTTTAGTGAGCTGTCATTGAGTGAGCCGGTACTAAAGGCTTTAGAAGATTTGGGCTACGAGAGCCCAACACCGATTCAATCCCAGACGATTCCCCATGTGCTGGCGGGCGTCGACATTATTGGCCAGGCCCAAACGGGCACTGGCAAAACAGCCGCCTTTGCCCTACCGCTGCTATCGCGGGTAGACATTAGCCAACGTCTGCCCCATACCCTGGTCCTGACGCCCACTCGGGAGCTAGCAATCCAGGTGGCGGAAGCGTTCCAGAGCTATGCTTCCCACATGAAAGGCTTCCATGTGTTGCCGCTCTACGGTGGTCAAAGCTACAGCATTCAGCTCCGCAAGCTAGAGCGCTCGGTGCATATTGTGGTGGGCACCCCGGGTCGGGTGATGGATCACATGAAACGGGGCACGCTCAATCTGAGTGAGCTGCAGTGTTTGGTCCTAGATGAAGCCGATGAGATGCTGCGCATGGGCTTTATTGACGACGTGGAGTGGGTGCTAGAAAAAACCCCTGATTCTCGTCAGGTGGCCCTTTTTTCGGCAACGCTGCCCAAGGAAATTCGGCGCATTGCCCAGCGCCATTTAGATCATCCGACTGAAGTTCTGATTAAGTCTAAAACCTCTACCGCTGATACTATTCAACAGCGCTATTGGATGGTGAGCGGTTATCACAAGCTAGATGCCCTGACTCGGATTTTGGAGACAGAGACGTTCGATGGCATGCTCGTGTTTGTGCGAACCCGGCTGGCCACGGTTGAGCTAGCAGAAAAGTTAGAGGCCCGTGGCTACGAGACCGCCCCTTTGAGCGGTGATGTGTCTCAAATTCAGCGGGAACGCACCGTCGATCAGCTCAAGTCTGGCAAATTGGACATTGTGGTCGCCACCGATGTCGCAGCGCGAGGACTAGACGTGGAGCGCATCAGCCATGTCATTAACTACGACATGCCCTACGATACCGAAACCTATGTGCACCGGGTGGGGCGCACCGGACGCGCCGGACGTAAGGGTGAGGCAATTTTATTTGTAGCTCCCCGCGAACGCCGGCTGCTCTATGCGATTGAACGAGCGACCAAGCAAAAAATTTCCAAAATGGAAATGCCGACCACAGAGATGGTCAATGACAAGCGGATTGCTCGGTTTAAGCAACAGATTACCGATACCCTCGCTGAGGAAAATTTAGAGTTTTTCAACAATCTAATAGAGCAGTACGAGCAGGAGCACAATGTGCCCGCCATTGAAATCGCCTCCGCCCTGGCCAAGCTGGTCCAAGGTGATGAACCCCTACTGCTGGTAGAGCGTAAGCGATCGCAGGTGGAACGGCGAGATCGCAGAGAGCGTCCCCAAAGGCGAGATCGCAAAGCTTCGCCACCGGAGCAGGGCATGGGTCGCTATCGCATTGAGGTAGGTCATCGCCACCGGGTGAAACCGGGCCATATTGTCGGTGCGATCGCCAACGAAAGCGGCCTAGAAAGTCGCTACATTGGTCGCATCAACATCTACGATAGCCACAGCACCGTAGACCTGCCGGCGGGTCTCCCCAAGGAGACGATGCAGCACCTCAAGCAGGTATCCATTGCCGGCCAGCCCCTACGCATTGCTCGAGTAGAAGGGGATTTGACCGGCAAATCTAGCGGCCATCGCCGTCCCAAAGGCAAAACAAAGCGAGATTGAGCTCGGGTTCCGGTGCCTTAGCCAAACCGTTTTTGATACTCAGCCTCGGTTATGACATCGTCGGGATGCTCCACCCGGTCTAGGAAAATTTTGCCCTGCAGGTGGTCGTACTCATGCTGAAAAATACGGGCCACAAAGTCCTGTAGGTGCTGCTGCTGTGCCTGACCATGGCGATCGGTATAGGCCACGTCGATCGCGCGATGCCGGGGGACTAGCCCGCGTCGCCCCGGTACGCTCAGGCAGCCTTCCCAACCCTTGACTCGCTCATCGCTGTATCCGAGGATGTGCGGATTGAGCATCGCCGTGGGTGCCATGGTGGGTGCCTGCGGATAGCGCTGGTTGGGTCGTGACGCCACAATAAACAGCTGCAGTCCTACCGCTACCTGGGGAGCCGCTATCCCAACCCCGTTTTTAGCAGCAGCGGTGGCCAGCAAATTATCAATTAAGGCCTGCAGCTGCGGGTTGTCGATATGGGCAATCGGCTGGGCGTGCGATCGCAACCGACTATCCCCTAGCTCAATCACAGAAAGAACCTTATCCACGTCGCTGTTGGGGTAGCGCCTGCGTCCTTACATCTAGCGATACCTGGCGACCGCCCCGGTCAATCTCCAGCACAATCGCTTCGCCGACGCCCACATCCTGGACAATCTGCTGCACCTGCTCAGCGTCCGTGATTGCACTCCCATTCATGGCCACAATCACATCGCCCACCTCTAGCCCAGCCTGGGCCGCTGGTGAATTACGCATCAGACCTAAAATTACCACCCCATTGTCCGTTCCAAGACGAACATCATTGCGGGGATCGCCATTGATTTGCTGACGCAGATCAGCGGTCAGCGTCCGCATCTGTATACCCAAATAGGCATGATCCACACGCCCTTTTTCAAGCAGTTCCTGGGCCAACAGCTGAGCTGAATTGATCGGGATGGCAAACCCTAAGCCCTGGGCTCCGCCAATAATCGCTGTATTGATGCCAATGACCTCACCGCGCTCATTCAGCAGCGGCCCACCAGAAATCCCCGGATTGATGGCAGCATCAGTCTGGATAAACTGCACCCGTTTGTCTGGCACCCGGATCTGAGCGCTGGTGCGTCCCGTAGCACTGACGATACCGGCGGTGACCGTATTATCCAGCCCCAGGGGATTACCAATGGCAATGGCCCATTCTCCTGGCCGTAGCTCGTCTGAGTTTCCCAGGGTCACCGTTGGCAACTCCTGGGCCTGCACCTTAATCACGGCCACGTCCGTAAGCGGGTCTTCACCCACAACCTCACCGCTAAATTCTCGACCGTCTCTAAGGGTCACGGTTACCCGATCGGCCCCCTCAACCACATGGGCATTGGTCCAGATTACGCCGTCAGCCTCAACGACAAAACCAGACCCTTGTCCGCGCTCCACCCGCGTAGAGGGCTGCTCCCACATATCGCCAAAAAATTCTCGAAAGAACGGATCGTTAAACGGTCCCGACTGCTGAGATACCGTCCGAGAAGAATCAATCCTCACAACCGCAGGTCCTACCTGATCGGCGACCGACGCAATAAAACTATCGCCTGTTAGCAAACGCCCCGACCCCGATGGGGCCGTCTGAGCCGTTGTTGGGATCAGTCTGGAGGTGGCAAATACAGCAGCCGTTGTGCTGCAGGCCGCGATGACGCCATAGATGGCTAACGACTTAGCAAACCGGAGAGTGGACGAGCGTAAGTTGGACATCTGAGTGGATCTGATTGAATATTAAACGTTGGACGAATCTTGCGTAGAAGTCTACCGCTGGGCATAAGCGCGTCACAGACTAGGGGTTACGCAGTAGCCACTGCCTATCTTTTCGAAAAATATCCGTTAGTCCCCGGAGAAATAAAACGCGCCATGCGCGTTTGCATGCCCACAGTTGATTTGCCCCGCCTCGACATCCTAATTATAGGCAACGAACAGCCATAGTTTTTGCCATCGACACAGTCCCAAATGTGCTACGTAGACATGGAATAAACGCAAGATATCCTTTAAATATGATTATATCTACAGCCAACATTCGAAGGATGTGTTGGCTGGATATGTGAGCGACAAAAGGTTAGTGTATTAGAGCAAATTAGTTTTCGAAATTTTAAGCAGTTATACCTACGATTTTAGATAGTTAGTTCCCTATGCGGGCAGTCGCTTACGTTTTTGAGTCATTTATGGGGACGCTTCCACACCGCCAGGGACTGTTCGAATCGGGTGTATTACCTGGCCTAGGCTGATTAGTTCTCAATATTACGTGCGTGTAATCAGACCGGTCGATAAAGATGGATTGCACTGCCTTTTCGCTTCCGCCATTGACTCCTATTTAATTTACGGTCCCTAGGACCCTATCACCCCTAGCAAAGGCGGACTCAGCGGCGGCTGGTTCTGTTTTTTTGAGGTCTTTGCGCCTATGTCATGCCCGTTGGAAGCGCATGGCACAGAAATGTTTAGCCTTTGCTAGTTCAGAGTGTGCTCGCCTTTAGCCGGAGGGTTAGTTGTGGACAAAGTAGACGGTCTCTGGAATGAGGTCCTCGATAAGCTTCAGAATCAGCTGAGTGGACCCACATTTGAAACGTGGATTAAACCTACGCGGCTCCAAACCCTTGCCGACAGCACACTTACCATCTCCACACCCAACCCGTTTGCACGCAACTGGGAACAAAAGCACTATATCCAAGATATTTCCGACGTGGCTCAAGAGCTGCTGGGTCACGATATTGATGTGGTTGTCACCGTCAGTGAAACGGCCAATGGTGACAATGGTCGTACAGGGGAAGCCGCTGTTTGGCCCCCACCGGCTCAGACGACGGAGCGGCAGAATAGCAATAAATCCAGTACCCCCGACCTAAATCCGAAAGCCGTATTCTCGCGCTTTGTTGTGGGGGCTAATAACCGCATGGCCCATGCCGCTGCCCTGGCTGTCGCAGAGTCCCCTGGCCGTGAGTTTAATCCTCTATTTTTGTGTGGTGTTGTGGGCCTGGGTAAAACCCACCTCATGCAGTCCATTGGCCACTATCGTCTAGATATCGACACGGGTGCGCGCATAGCCTATGTTTCCACCGAACAATTTACCAACGATCTAATTACGGCTATCCGTCGCGACAGCATGCAGCGTTTTCGCGAGCAGTATCGCGAGGTCGACATTATTTTGGTGGACGATATTCAATTTATCGAGGGTAAGGAATATACCCAAGAAGAGTTCTTCCATACCTTTAATACCCTGCATGAAGCAGGCAAACAGGTTGTCCTGGCCTCCGATCGCCCACCTAATAAAATACCCAGGCTTCAAGAAAGGCTGTGCTCCCGATTTTCGATGGGTTTGATTGCCGATATCCAGCCGCCCGATTTTGAAACTCGGATGGCGATTCTGCAAAAAAAAGCCGAATACGAAAGCGTTACCCTTAGTCGCGAGGTGACGGAGTACATCGCCTCGGGCTATACCTCAAACATTCGGGAGCTGGAAGGGGCGCTGATCCGTGCGATCGCATACACCTCGATCTCAGGTCTGCCCATGACCATTGAAAACCTCAAACCCGTCCTGGACGCCCCGGCCGCCAGGGTAGATGCCTCCCCAAAGTCGGTCATTGATACTGTTTCAGGGGTATTTGGTGTTTCTGTTGAGGAGATCAAGGGTAACTCACGTCGCCGTGAAATTAGCCAGGCCCGCCAAATCGCCATGTATCTAATGCGTCAGCATACGGATCTGAGCCTACCCAAAATTGGTGAGGTCTTTGGTGGGAAAGACCACACCACAGTGCTCTACAGCTGTGACAAAATTGCTCAGCTGGTCAAAAAAGACTTAAACATGGCCCAGACTGTTCGCGAGCTCAGCGATCAGATTAGCCTCAGCAGTCGAGATCGCTAGACGGCCTTAGTCATCCAAAAGGATGCTATCCCTGAATTTAAGCCAGTCTAAGTGTTTTAGACTCCATGGCTCCATTAGATAGGGGGCGAGTAAGATGGCGTCATAAACTTACACGTCCATCATATAGTACTGCAGAACTAAACTACCCTTTCATGTTTAGCCTCAGCTCCCAGAGAACATTAAGTTTAGTTCAGATTTTAGTGTCGTCGTCTTGTGGAAAACTCTGATTTAGCTGTGCAAAAGATGTGGAGTAGCTGGGGAGAACGCAGGCGGCTACGTGGAAAAAAAGTTGAGTCTCTATCAACCTGTTGCAAACACCGTGAGCTATTCACATTTTTTCCACAAGCTAAAAAAGATGAAATAGCCTGTCCCAAGAGGGATACAACAACGTTTTCCACAGTTTCCACAGGCCCTACTACTACTATTGTTTAAATTTAAATAGAGATAGATATAGAGAATAGAGCAATAAAACATGCTCAAAAACAAACCTTTTAATCCTTCTGGCGGGGTGTTACGATTGGCCAGCATTCTTGATAGTTATTTGTCTGCCATGAAGTTCGTTTGCTCCCAGGGAGATCTCAACACGCATCTCTCAATTGTTAGTCGGGCGATTCCTTCTAGACCGAGTAAACCGATCTTGGCAAATATTCTGGTCAAGGTAGACGATGAGGCGCAGCGCATTACCTTAACCAGCTTTGATGAAACCTTGTGAATCCAAACGAGCTTTTCCGCCCATGTAGAGTCTGGCGGTGTGATCACAGTTCCAGCCAAGCTGCTAGGGGATATCGTTGCCAAACTTCCGTCTGAAGATTTGGATTTTAGTCAATCTGCAACAGAGCCCGTGATCACGCTGACCTGCTCGGCGGGAGAATATCAGGTGCGAGGTATGGTTGCCACAGATTATCCCCATCTGCCCCTAGTAGAAGACGGGCAAACAGCCAGCGTCTCCGCTGAATCAATTTTAGAAGGGCTGCGAGGTGCTCTATTTGCCACTAGCTCTGATGAAACCAAACAGGTACTGACGGGGGTACATGTCATTGCAGATCCAGAAAACCTTGAGTTTGCCGCCACCGATGGCCATCGACTAGCGGTCGTTCAAAGTGTCGATGATTCTGGTATTGACCTGTCAATTGATGTGACCGTACCTGGAAAAGCTCTCCGAGAGCTAGAGCGCTTGCTCCAGGCGTACCGGGAATCAGAGCCTATCCTTTTAAGATTTGATCCAACCCAGGTTATTTTTGAGCTAGGCTATCAGCGCATTACAACTCGGCTCCTAGAGGGACAGTATCCCAACTATCGTCAGCTGATTCCCCGCAATTTTGAGCGTCAGCTGACATTGGATCGCAAGCAGCTCATGGCCGCACTAGAGCGAATTGGGGTTTTAGCCGATCAGCGTAACAATATTGTCAAGCTTTCCATTGGGGGCACTCAGCAAGTCCTTGCACTCTCGGTCGAGGCCCAGGAAGTTGGCAGCGGCCGGGAGGAAATGCCAGCCCAAGTTACCGGCGATGACCTTGATATTGCCTTTAACGTGCGCTATTTGTTAGAAGGACTTCGAGCCTTACCGAGTGTCGAAGTCCAGCTACAGTGCAACTCCTCAACTAGTCCAGCGATTCTGACGCCCGTGAGTGGCCTACAGATGACCTATCTTGTAATGCCTGTGCAAATTCGTAGCTAAACTCTATGGCAAAATTCAAAAAAAGTTTATCTAAAGCCTCCCATTAGGACACAAGAAAAGGCAATCTGGTAGTAACCCATATGATATCGAGAGGGCTTAACCATGGATCTGACGATTGCAGCAATTGTATTTGGTACCGTGCTTTTTTTCTTTAGTCGTGATGTTCTAGGCGACTGATTTCATCCACAGGACGAAGGTTAGCAGTTAAGCCTTGTGCTCCGTTTAGTCCGATTTTCCAAAAAAATCGATACGGTAATCGGTGATCTTCAGTCCGGTGCGCGCTTCTACCTCTTCAATCACCCTATCCGGTAGCCTAATATCAATATCAATTATTTTCTGGGTATCTAGACAGTTTACATGACTGTGAGAGCGGTTTAGATGTCCATACAGTCGACCGTCTGAGCGTTCCACACATTCAATAATGCCCTGTTCAAATAAGGCTTCTAAATTTTGATAAACCGATGTGTGGCCGATCTTTTTCCCCTGCTGATTTAATTCATCATAAATTTCACGAGCCGACAGATGTTCTTGTACCTCCCACAGTAGCTCTAAAATGTAACGGCGCTGACGGCTGAGCCGCATGCCTAGAGACTGACATCGTTCTATTGCTTCTGCAAAGGATGAAATGGGGGACGATGGAGTTTGCATAATTTCTACACAGCCGGTCGGCGCTAGACTTACTCTAGCCTGGTTTTTTTATTGTTGTCTATCGTTTGCTGTAAAACAAACCTTCAAAGCCAGTGTATTAGCCGGGTGTTGGCACAATCTCTGCTTCAGGCTTAGTCTGTGCCTGGGAGCTTTCATCTGGATTTAAGGGGCCATTCGCGGCTGGGGGCAAGTCAGTATCTATCTCTAGAAGGGGGGCTGTTTGCTCCATGTTGTTCTCTTGATCTGATTTAGCGGCTAGGATTTCAGCCATGCCAAACTCCAGTGGTTTTACCTGTGATAATGCTACAGAAGTGTCCGACTGGTTTGTAGAGTCTGCATCCATCGGTGTGGCCTGCTGGGCTACCGTCATGACCGGAGATATCAGACGTTCATCGGCAGTCTCCGTTGTGCCGTACTGCGCGCGGTAGTGGGTAAATGCTCGGTTAATTGCCTGATGACGGCGACTTTGATCTCTACGGATACTGGGCAGAGTGTTGCCAAGCCCAGGGGCATTCCACCGCTGAGTATCAGGATTCATGTATGAATAAGTCCTTGCCCAGACAATAGCCTCTTGAGTCTGCATGCCTTGCTGTCTAGCTTCTGCCAATCGGTCAATATAGCCTCCCCGCTCAAGCGCAGCCCTAGGAGACTGATTAGCTAAATCCAAACCATTTAATGCTTCACCGAGGGTCATGACCAACTTGGCTTGCTCAGCCTGACGCGAAATGACCTTACCTTGCTGTTGCAGTCGCCTGAGTTGCTTGTCATCCGCTTCGTCAGGAGTCTTGGCACCATGCTGATAGGAGAACGTACCCATATTCCAAACACCATTACCTGGATCGGTGTGACCATAGTATGCTCGAGTAGGTGCGCCATTAGCGCTGCGGGTGCCTTCAGCGCTACCAATCACTCTGGCGACCAAAGAATTAGAACCTCCTGTATAAATCCACGGGGGCATAGCTGGCTTGGCAGCGGCTAATTTGTTAGGTGGGTGTACCGCAACTGGTTGAGGCGGAATAAAGCTCAATCCAATTGCGGGAGGCCGCTTGGCTGGTGCGGAATTGGCTGGTGGCAGCACTCGAGAACTGGGCACGGCCTCTGGTGGCGGTGGTGGTAAAAGCCGGGCAGAGGAGATCACATTGTGGGGCAGTGTCACCTTTGATGAAATATCCCTGACGGGAGGCCGACTAGCTGCGGGGGGGATTGGCAGTGCCCCAGATCGTGACGGCAGCGGGTCAATTTTTGGACCGTCGCTCTGAGGTTCAGGCTCAGCAGCGATGGATAACGAAGAGGAGATATTCTTGGGGGCTACCGCTAGGTCAAACGTTACTCCCATCGCCTGGGCAGGTCGATGGCATAAAGCCGTGACCAGGAGAGAAATAGCGCACAGATGGTGGAGTTTGAAGCGCAGCATAGCGGGAGGTCTCCGACAACGTAAATATAGCTAAGGGACAAGGATTGTATAAGAGCGAAAAATTAATGCTAGAGAGACGTTGTATACAATGTCTGTCACCGGTGGCGTCGAATTAATTTTGTTTCCTAAGGGATCAGGATGTATAGGATCCAAAAATTAATGCTGGAGAGACGTTGCATGCAACGTCTGTACGTCCAATAGTGGAACCTAATAAATTTTGTTTCCTAAGAAGCGAAGACGCTCTTCAGAGGTAATTAGTTAGGAGAGTTTTCGGCTGATGACGATTCGTTGGGCTGAACTTGATTTGGATCGCCGTCACTGTCGTTTGACTTATCATCAGAGTGACGGTTCGAAATTGCCCGTTCTAGGATTCCTGTGGAGGGTTCAACTATAATCCAAGTACCATCGGGCTGTCGACGCAGGGTGGCAAACTGTATGTGACTGCCGCCACCCATGGTCTGGCCCGCTTTGACGGGACCAAATCTGGGTCGTTGCAAGCCACAAAACCGGAAGAGATAGGCTGGTACCTCGGGTGTGGAGTAGATAGCACATTGTTCAAACGTGCTGGGTTCTAGCTTGCCTGCAAAGGGAGCCCTTAGGGGGGGACGTTTTAGCTGGATAGAAATGTCGCCCAAGCTTCCCACAACAAGGGTATCGGCAATGAGATCACCGGGTTCTAACTCCCACTGCTGTTGAATATTGATCACACGTTTAGGTGGTAGTGCCTGGGGCTGACAGCTGCTTAAGACTACTCCCAACAACAATATCCATCTTGGCAGATTAAACCTACTCAAAGCTAAAACGATAGCCTGCATACTCATCATTTTCGTAGAGAATCACAAGGGTGGTGCCGGGATCAAACGCTAGGGGATAGGCTTCTCTCTCGGCATCTACGCCGGATCTCACCTTAAGTGTGGGAAGCTGACAGTAGGGTTCGCTAACAACTTGACGTACCTGGGCTTTGGCATCTCTTTCTGGAATAGTAAGCAGCTTGGCTAACTGTTCCCGTGAGAGTTGTGACTCACTGCTGACAACGGTGTTGCAAGCGGCTGGCTGGCTGCTGGTGCTAGGGGATGTCAAAAATGCCTGAATTCTCTCAAAATCAAACAGCAGTGCTACGAGCACCATGCTAAGACTGGCGGCGACTAAAGGTTTTGGTCCTATGCCCTGGGAATGCGGGCGATGGGCGCTATTAGTTCGATAGACCATGGAATGACCTCTCTGAGAGTATAAAGACGATGGGGATGATGCAAAAATTAGCTAGGGGATGTGCGCAAAAATAAAATACCAGTCTTAGTTGGGCAAGGGTAGAAAGGGCCAGGGGGTACCTGATTTAATTGCGAGTTCTGAGGCTAAATTTGCTCAACGGCGGTTATAAAAATGTATAGAAGCTCTGATATCTGTTGGAATGAGTATTGGCGTAAGGGACAGCTATGAAAAGCGACCGCCGATGAGTAAGCCTACAATGATCATGAGAGTGCGATATCCGAGTACTGGGTCGGGTCGGGGACTGAGAATTGAGCGATAGAGGCTGACAATGACGCCAACAATGATCATGAGTGCAACCGGCGTCCACAGGGCTGTATTAACTTGGAAAAGCTGATTGAGAATAATGCGGGAGATGACAGCTCCGCTCCCCCAGATGGCTCCATCTAGGATTGTGAAGTGCGATGTTCGAGATGGGTTAAGGGGGGGAAGGTGGCGATTGCTCCATCTCTGGAGTGTTCGGTAGACCGGCTGATATAGCTGCCTCAGTTCGCCGAGCAGGCTGCTTGGCATAGGCGATCTGTCAAACTCCTCAGCTCCCTGGGGCTGAAGCGTACGCTTGAATAGCTGCGATCGCATTCTCAGAGAGGCTGCGTTAGAGGTGGCATCATATTCGGCCTGGCGAAAGTTGACCGCACGGTGGTGCAGTCCCAAATAGCCGTTAGCATTCCGCTGGATAGTGGGAATCTGGATAGTCTGACAGGCGCTCAGAAAGCGAACAATATCATCAATAGCCGGTGAGGTGCCGGGCTGCACCTGTTGTGCCAGGCTATCTCCCAAACGCTGCAGCTGCTGCAGTGTTTGCTGCTGCTGCTGGGCCAAGCTGTCAACGCTGGTGAGGATATCATCGAACTGTTGCAGGCTAGAGTCTGATGCCGGTGGCTGGGTTTGCCCGGAGCGCTGCCGCAGAGTGGCAATGGCTGTGGTGACCTGGGCTAGACTGGGTGACGGGGCCGTTAAACGAGACTGCACCCAGGGCGCCGCCACGGTTTCTGGAGGTGTTGCCTTGAGGGTTTGCAGCTTTTGCCGAATGGTTTGAAGTTCCATCTCTAAATCGTTCATGTTGCAGAATGGGACAGTGAGATAAGTAGAACATACGAACTATTTATTAATACAAATGTATCATATATCTGGCTAAAGAGATCGCATTTTAGGCTGATTTATGGGTACAGATTTTGGAAAGACTTGAGGGATTGGGGCGGCTCGATTAGATTTAGCCCAAATGGGCTACGGCCAAATTCGCTTAGTATGAAAAAGCACAAATTTACGCCCATAGCCTGAGCCCCTATGCTCGAATTTATTACGCTGCCTGATGGTCTGCCGCCGGTGGCCCCCTACTCCCATGCCGTCAGGGCAGGCGATTTTCTCTTTGTTACCGGACAGCTGGCCGAAGATGTTACCTCTGGTGAGGTGCTCAAGTTAGATATTGAGGCCCAAACCCGCCGGGTGATGGAGAATCTAGAGCGAGTCTTGACCCATGCGGGCACCCGGTTTGAAAATGTTGTCATGGTTCGTATTTTTGTCACAGACTTTCGCTACTACGACGTTGTTAATCAGGAGTATGCGTCCTATTTTGACCAGGCTCGCCTGCACAGTCGTACCACCGTGAGGATTACCGCACTGGCTGGCTACGGCGATGTTGAAATTGACCTGATTGTTTACTGCGGTGCCTAGCCCAGGGCGATAAAAATCGCGAATTTGTGCCACAGATCTTAAGTCTTGTGGGTATAGTTGCCTGGGGTGGCATGGAACCCGATGCAGCGACTGAGGAAACACTGATGCAAGTTTCGGCCAACGTGTTTGGGATTGCCCGTCGGTATGGGTGGCAATTCCTGTCAGCAATGGGCCTTTCTTTAGTAATATCTAGTCCCCTGGCAGCGGCACCGAGCCGTATAGACCAGGTGGAGAGTTGCGATCTCTTGGTGGTCGGCGGTGGTCTCGCTGGGGTGGCCACCGCCTATGAGAGTCTACGGGCGGGACGAACGGTCTGTTTGACGGAAATGACCGACTGGCTGGGCGGCCAGCTCACCTCCCAGGGAACAACGGCCTTAGATGAAGCCAGACGTCAGCGCCAGTTGGAGTTTTACCCGGCCGGATATAACCAGCTGCGGCAGAGGGTACTAGAGCGATACGGTCGTCAGAATCCAGGGGACTGCTGGGTCAGAGCGGTGTGTTATTTGCCCGACGATGCCCACGAAATTATGGTAGAAATGCTGGATGCAGCGGCCCGTGCTGGTCGGGGAGAGCTGAAGTGGTTTCCCTCCACCGTGGTAAAAGAGTTGGATGTTGCCGGGACGATGATTGTGGATGCGATCGCAATCCAACATAGCCCAGCACCGGGAACCCCACCACTCAACATCGAGCCTCTCTCCGCCAATTTGGAAGATATCTACCGCTATGACGATTCGGAGCGCCTGAGCAAACGCATTATTCGCTTTGAGCCCAGCGGCCATGACGGCCCTGCCGACTGGTACGTGATCGAAGCAACTGAAACCGGTGAGGTGATTGCACTGGCCGGGGTGCCCTATCGTCTGGGGCTAGACCCCAAGTCCTACCTCAATCCGTCCTCCCCCACGCTGACGGGCGATCAGTACTGCACCCAGGGGTTTACCTACACCTTTGCCATGGAGCGTACGGAGTCTCCCCAAGCCCAGGAAAAGCCCGTTTATTACGACACCTACGCCCCCTACTTTAGTTTCGAACGTGAGCGTGACAACACCAACTACATCGACTTTGTTTTTACCTACCGACGCCTCCTAGCCCCGGGCAAACGGCCCGAAGCTCGAATGTTTGGTGTGAGTGGCATCAACCCTGGCGATATCTCCATGCAAAACTGGACCTGGGGAAATGACTATCGACCCGGTACGGCGGTGGATAATCTGATCTATTCCCCCGAGCAGCTAGAGGCGGCTGGTCAGCTAGAGCCGGGCGGCTGGTTAGGGGGGCTGCGTGTGGATACCCTCCGGCGAGGCGAGGAAAATGCCTTTAGCTACTACTACTGGCTCGTTGCCGGGCTGACGGATTCG
>ERZ1740072.242-NODE-242-length-23624-cov-8.769188_pt1 | contig 23624 bp, 16 predicted proteins | sample MGYA00581733_ERZ1740072 | MGnify/ENA primary metagenome ERZ1740072 (study PRJEB43018, sample SAMN04849741) | marine metagenome | isolation source: floating plastic debris | place: Pacific Ocean | collected 2008-08-30 | study: EMG produced TPA metagenomics assembly...
GTTATCAAACCAAAACCGAAACCATGAGATAGTCCTAGTCGTATCGACTGACTGCAAGAGAGAGAGAGAGAGAGAGAGAGAGAGAGGTTGTTGCTAAGCTTGTAAAATGACCCATTCTTTTTTATTTTACACGCATGCAGCAAGGGAGATGTGAATGCAAAGACATCAATCACAGACAAGAGAAGGTTGAGTGCTGACCTCACCCTAACAAGAGCACACCTCGGCCTCAAAAACAGAGAAGGTGGGCTATGACTGTCATCATGTTAGCTTCTATAGCATATTTTCAAAATATTCAACAAGCTGGTTTATGATTGATTTTATTACATTCTATAACCCTACCCAAAAGTATTAATACAATTTTATACTCACAAAAATGGGAAAATGTGATTTTAAAGATCATTTCATGTTAGATGTAAAGAGGAAACAAAGATTTGGAAATTAACAGCATTTGACTTCTACATGAACCATGTAATTCACAGGTCAAGTCTGATCTTCAAATAAACAACGTCTCATCTTCATGTTTACATTCTCAACCTTGATGTGATTGCAATAATAATACGCAGTCCACACTATACGAGTAGTTGTCTCATTTATTTACAGAGATCAGACAGCTCCAAGACACTAGAAATGAACTTGGTGAAACAGCCCATCAGCAGAAAAAGCTCAACGAAGCTGCTAAGCAGGCTGATTTAGATCTCAAAACTAAGCAGATTGAGAAAAGGTTACAGGTATGTACCAGTTTCGTGATAAAATGTTGCAAACACTCATATTATGCCTTTCTTAGAGTTTTTGTGGTCTTTTCTATGTTTAAAAGTTGTTAAATTCATCCTCGTTTCCATCCTTGTTTTTCTGTTTTCATGACCAAATATGTCCCTCTATTTTGATTATGGTCCAAATTGTTTTGAATTGTATTATCCGCATACAAATCATCTAATATGATCCCCAGACGATTTTCATGAATTATACTAATGTGATCTCTATAGAGATATTAGGCAGACGTTCAGCTCCAATCAGTGAACCACCTGACTTTCATTTCTCATGAGCATAAGGAATTTTTAAAAATAGCAGGTGCCCAGGTCGATTAAAATGCTTCATGATCAAGTTTGATACTCAAGTGTGATTAAAGAAATCATGCCAACTAACAATAACATAAACCCATCTCCTTAATTTGATTTAAATCTTGTCCTATTCAGCTTTTCCAACCCTGGCTCATTGTTATTTTCAGTATAGCAGCATGTTTATGATAGGGTTGAGTGTAGATACTCTAAGATAAGGTGGTTATCATCCTGCTCAGAATTCTATCATAACTTTTGTTGTGAAATATGTGGAGTAGCCTTTCATGTTTCATTAAAATTCTTTTCATTGTCCAAGGAGCGTAGTCAAACTTCATTCTTACCAACAAGTGTATGTAGCCTCTCAAACTTTTAATACTACAAGCCTATCAAAGATATTTATGGGGATATATAAAAACATGCAGGTCGAAGTGAAATCAGATATAAATGTTCGGCTCCACCCTCCATTTCACTCAGTAATAAAGGGTCATCAAAATTGTTTTGAATAATTGTTTTAGGTCAAATTGCATTGTTTTCAGTCATAATATTATGTGTCTAGGACAGAATAACTCATAATAAAATTGCTACATGAGTTCGTTTTTACTGGGACGTACATGTGTACATGTACTAGTGCATGTGTGACTGTTGGATTTAGTGACCCATTTAGTGTACATTGTATAATGTAATGTGGCAGATAAAGCTTGGTTAAAATACAATTTTAAAATCATGTAGGGGTAGGCAATGGGCATACAAGATGCAATAAACTAGTAAAATATAAAAATCATTAGGGCCGGATGAAAGTTAAAAACTTGAAGGATTTTAATTTTTTTGGAATCAATGAAATTACAATATCAAATACATACATTTCAAGTTTTAGTATAAACGAAACAAATTGCGTAAGTTTGAGACTCGCTTGAACTTATCGATGTAATTATGTTTGTGTATGAAACAAATTGCTCATTTTCAGATACTGCCCAGCCCTACAAAGAATGGCAATCCACCCAACCTTGTCACAAAAATCAGTTAATTTAATGATGGCACATTTGAACACGAACATATAACTTTCCATTTTAATGTGTTCAATCAAAGCCTGTCTGAGCTTACGTACAAAACCCTAATATTCTCACATTGGGATTGTTCTTGTGGCAAGTCAAGTTTTATTGAGTTGCTACTGGAGACTATTGTTCGAGGCCTTTTCCTTTATTCGGCTACATTGGTTAAACCTGTCTTAAGAGCTCAACCTCATACTAACCTGTTAAATCGTGTCGTATTTTCTATCAATTTACCTGTGCAAGCATTAATCAGATTGCTAAATCTTAGGATTCATTATTTTTGTTAATAAATATTTTTAATACACACGAAATATGTAATTGGTTATGAATGCTTGGGGCTGTAACACGAACAAGTTACCCACTAGAATGTTCCCAAGAGCTCGACGTTTTGTTCTGTGTTCAAAAATATGTAAATAGGATTCCATGCAGCTTATGTCATAGTTTGGTGAAAATGAATAAATGTAGCGCCAGAAATATCTCTAAACATTTTAATCTCCTCTGAAAACACACTATATGCATTTCTGTGAATGAACACACTATACCAAAATTTCACACTGTGTGGTTTGGCCATCTTCCATTCAAACCTTATAACTGATATCGCATTCAAATGGTGGTCAGAAGGGTTGTCTATATAGTAACAATGAGTCAGATGTGCAACAATTTGGGTGTTTTTTCACATCCTTTAATCACCACTATACTTCCACGCCTCTAACCACCATCTACAAAACCCAAAATAACAAACCTATCTCAACTAACATTTATTAACACTTTTTAGATTAAAAAGTTATAAATTCATAATAAGATATAACTTAGAACCAAGAATAACACTTCTTGGTCCATGCGAGATCCATACATAAGCTTTGATCAATTTTGGGTAAACAGATTACAGGCGTAATGTACCAGGTAGCAACTGTCTCACAACATGTCTTATCTGCCTATCAGGTGCACGAAGCCAGGAAGAACCAGCTCATGCATTATGCATTGACAAGTCGAAAGGAAAAATCAGAGTCACAAGAGAAAGCCTTTGCAGAGAAATTCCAGAAAAGATTTGCAGATATGGCCAAACGTGAGCACGAAGACCACCTCAAACATTTTCAGGTTTGTAGAATCATAAAACCCGATCAAAGCCCAATCTCCCTGCGCTCCATGACCGAAACAAAGTGTTTTGCATTCTCAGCAATGCTGATAAGAAGCATACACAAAACCAGAATGGTAGAGAATGGGTGGGCGGGAGAGCAAGTCATGACAAACACTTAGAACCGCTTCTGACATTGAGCCCAAGGCAAGAGGCGTTATTATGCACTATTGACTTTTGAGTAAATGCTGCCATCAAAGCCTTTGCTTTAGTAGTTGACTCACGAAGCAAATATAATAATTACCCAAGATTAATTAAGATTTCCTAAGCAGACGTTTGATGTTGGATGGATGAACTTTATTTATTGTTGCTGCTTACGGCCTCACCAAGCCTCACAGTGACTCACACATTACGTGATATTGACATTATCCGGTTTGGGTCGAATTAATTTTGATGTTGCAAACAATCAAGAGTTTATTGCTCGGAGATAGGAGTAATCAGTACAAGAACATAATAAGTTTTGTCAATAGCTTCCGATGTCAGGAGTCTTATGTAATTGAGGAGTGTGTAAGTTCTGATTGCCGAGGAGCTGCTTGTCATGGAACTAGTAAGGCGGCAGAAGTTGTGCCACACTATAATAAATGATGTGTTTCATGTTTCAGGTGTCGTTTTGAATATAATGTTGTTGTTGCTGATCTTTCATCGCAGCTTTTTACCAGCTCCGCTAGGACAGCATTATTAACTAAAAAATCATCACAAATTTGAATGACAACAAGGAATAATATTTTGAACTGCAGAGAACAATAACACTTAGAACGTACTTTGGTAATTGGCAGAGTCATAATCCAATATTTTTGGCATTTTGACAGTTGAAACTATGAGAACAATTTTATACCTTTCAATACTATACTACCTGGATACAAAAAAACATCTTACACATGCAAACTACCTGTAGGTTATTACTATGGTTTGTCTAGGACGCATGTCATTTTTCATTACATATACAAAGTTGGGTATCGCTTGCATAAAGAATGCTGGAATATTTACATTTTTTGGGATATCTTGTGAGAATCAGATCATCGTCTTGCCATAGTTATATGTAGAATTTATTGGTATGAAATTCAAAAAACCTTCCCAATATGAAAAAAAAATGTAATAAATAAATGACTTGCTGATAGTTTTGATAGTTGAACAACCTCAATACTAGGCTCGCCACTTAAACTACATGTACCGTATTTGTAAACTTTCCTAAGACTACGGTAAACTGTGATCAGACATGGTGAGATTTTTTTTATTTTTGAATCTCAGTAGTTCCTGACGGCTTGGTTTCTCACTGCTTGTATGGCATTGTGCTAACGAGATGTCATCACATCTTATTTTATACCTATTGGCAAATCATTAGCACCTGTCATTAAGGTGATAATGCTAAAACCAATGAACACCTTCAAGTATAGCCCACTTCCTCTGAAGACCAAGGGAAGAACTAGTTTGAGCAGAAAAGTAAGGCATGAAAACGCTTCCACGAACAGGCCATAAACTCACCATTTTTACCTTATTTAATATAGAGTTTTTTGTCTTGAAATTTTCTGTCAATTTTTAAGATGGTGTTATACCAATCTATGAGTGCTGTCACAATGACGATGGGCACTACAACATGTAAGGAGCACAGGGCCCCCTCCATGTAAGATGGCCCATTGCAAACTACCTGGAATCTTACATTGAAGCGTTTTTGGGGCGTTTTTATGAATACGGTAATTTTTGAGATCACTGACTTTCTATTAATTAATTACCTAGATGCAGTCCCTGGTTTTGCTATTATATTTTCAACAAAAAGGTACAGAACTAAACAGGAACATTGAAAACACGGAACCTCATGTTTACAACCATTATTAATCAGGTCGGCGACAAAGTTCTGCATCTAATGTTTGATACCATGGACATGTAAGCAAACATCATTCACAGAACTTATTTGAGCCTATGATCATATCATACACTACCCTCAAACTTTGCCTGGCATTTTCTCCATCCGAACATAAACAAAGTCAGAAAACACAACGCTGACGTATAGTATGTAATCATTAATTATATAAACTACAAAATGTTACAGTTCAATAAAAGCATTGAATGTTTCCTAACTTTACATCATCAAAATTAATGGCTGCACATCCTGTTAATTCATACAGGGCCAAAAGCTTTTTCCAAGGACTCAAGTATCAGTTTTTTGACACAGTAACTCAGACCACAGCATTTGGTCAGCACTAGATGACCTGACTCAGTACAATAGCTACTATTTTACTTCACACCATTGTTTACAATGAAAGTGTTAAATTTCAATGAATTTGAGAGCTTGAATGAAATAGGAATATCAGTAGTTTTTGATAACATGAGTATTGCACTTTGACAAGAAGCCTTTATAAGTTGATTGGGAGCCAAATTAAAGGATAACGGGAGCTTGAGTGCAATGTTGTGATTGCTGTCTTTATCACCTAGCAGTGAGTCCAAGTTTTGGCTGCTGTACTTACCAATATGCTGTAGAAAAATACTCGTAGTAAAATTTCAAAACATACTGTAATACCGAAATATTTTTTTCTAGTAATACCAGCTGGTCGAATAAGGAAACTGCCAAACACCTTTCAGGTGGCAGCAGCATGTCATCCCTTACCTTGCAATTGTTACTGATCATTCTGCATGCATAAAATGAGTGCTGTCGACCTTCACTGGCTCAATTTTGTTCACTTGAAGAAAATGGTGGTGAAAGGTGAAGAGGAAGAGAACAGGCTGTATAATAAAGTAAGGGAGGCTGAGTACGCCCGACAGAAACAAGAACAGAATGTGAAAAGATTACAGGCTAAAGCTCAGGCTACCAAAAACAAGCATTCTCAAGAGATGAAAAGGCAACTGACAGAAATGATAAAGGTTGAGAAAGAAAATGAGCAGAAAGTTCTCCGAGAGCAGGCAATCCTTGATCGGGTAGGCAAATCTCACTCACTCTCTCTTGATGGCTCAGTTTACTGTAACGGCTATTACAGTACAGGTTACCATACAGTAGCTAAGCCTCGTTGCGCAGTTAAGTAGAATCATACACATTCCACCTAACACCTTATGCCAATCTTCTAACAGCATCATTCTCCACGTGGCTACTTTCTCATGGTGATATGCATGTAATCTGATGTCTATCTTTGGGAGGTGTAATGAAGCAAAATTAAGCGCTTTCAGATAAAATTTCACACTTACAGGTGCACTGATCAAAGCATCGAGATTTTTGTGCCAAAGCAGCAAGCGAAGTAAATACACATGGGATACACAAGTGGCTCATACCTTTTCTACAAGGACCACCTTTTTTATCAGGGTTTCTACCCGACACCCCATAGCACAATTCCTTGCCACAATCTTTCCACGGGAATTTTGTTAGCATTCATTTCAATTATTTGTTCATGCTCCTGGAATCTGTTACCTTGGTCGGTTGTTTACATATTGACATCGTATCTTGGAAGAGATCTCCCCATTTCACTTATTATCTCCTCACTATTTTCTGCATCCTTGCACAGCTAATGATGCATTCGTTTGAGAAAACTTATCTTCTGAGATTCTAAACGGGTTTTGCTCCAAGAATCAAAATATCAAAATATTTAGCGATATTGTGCTTCTAATAGCAATTTGATGTCTCGTGGTGGCAATTTGGGTGTTTTATTATAATGAAAACAAATTTTTCCTGGTTACCTTTACCTCGTTTCATGAGAAATGGGCTGTATGCGGTTTAAGTTACCCAAAACACCCAAACATTATTACGTACATGTAGCAGTGCAGCCTCCCTTCAGGGGCTGTTTTTGTGTTGAATAATCTTGCCAAGCGCAATTAAAATACAATTTTTGACGCCTAAAGCGATTTGCAATTAATCAAGGAATTTTTTTTGGTAATTTTAGGTTGTAGAAAATCATTACTGAGCCAACTGATACATTTTGTGGTAGAAAAGACTGCAAAAATAAGTAACAAGCCAATAACCTAGTAATTTTAGAAAAAAATGGATGACTAGAGCAACCTTTTAATGTATTATGAGATCAATTTCAGACTGCGACTTACAAAAATCTAACTGACCACTGGCCACAACTGATTTCTTCATTTCAATTTAGTTCAGTGGCCTCGATATGGGTTTGTCAAAATCAGATTGCAGGTATCCGACTGCAGCCATCATTCCTTTGATAGGCGCAAAAGGATGTTGAAGTTTATGATTTTTTGCACAAAAAAACATCCAGTATGCCAAAAATTTGTTTATAATGAAAAGAACTGCAAGAGCTCAACATAAACAACCTGACTATTTTGGGCTACATATACCGCAACACTCTCCCTTAGATTCTATTTTTAGCCCCCTAATTGGTTCAGGTAATTACTGGCTCTTGACTTGTGTTTCAGCAGTCGCCACGTAAAGATTGGTTCACTCAATTAATTTATTGTTGTTACATAACTTGTTGGTTGTCTACCAAACCCAATTATGGTCCAAAATTACCACGGACAGGACCGTAATAGTCTATGAAACAAACTTCTGTGGTTGCAAGTCGAGTGATGTTTACAAACGTGAATCAGTTCATTTTTTTGTATTTTTGATCAAAAGATTCACTCATCCACAAAGCATTCCAGTCCTTATGAAGAGTGTGCGCGTAGTTCGGTTATTGGACGTGCTTCTTCGGTATGGTCTGGTTTTCTAAGATGACTTCTACAGATTAAAAAACTTCCTCTAACCTCTTTACGCTTTTCTCTTGCAATTCAGTAATAATAGTGATTTTCAGACTCATAATCATAATTGTGTAAGAAATGGATCTTCGTATTTCAAAGAGGCCGCAGCTATCTGCTTCAGTCTAATTTTATTTTTTGTTGTTTTACTGACACAGTTACACTCCGAACGTGAGGAGAGTTACGAGAAGTTACAGAAGCATCGAGAGATGTTGAAGAATGATCAGCATAATCTACAGAAACACGACAAGGAGCACGCCAGACTTCAGAAGATAGCTGCAAGGGCTGCTGCCTCTGCCAGCGATGTCTATGCCTGAACACCAGCCTGATATTGCATTCAAATTGCTGCCTTATTTATGAGGATTTCCAGACGGAGAAAAGTTCCACCAAAGATGCTAAAAATACTTGGTTTCACCAACCAAAGAAATAAACTTTAAACTCCCAGCTGTACACAGATGAGAGAAGAGATACACATGTATGAACAGCACAATTGGCTTCAAATCACTCATTCTGTATGTTCAGACTGGTTGTTGCTGCCCGCACAACTGGCACAATGCTCAATATAGAGATGTACAAAGCAAATGCTGAGGAAGATGCAAACTTCATAGCTTGGACATGTTGGCAATCTATTTTAAGATACTGATGCTCTCAAGTTGCCAAATTTTCTCTGCTGTAGTCCTGGCATTTTATTGTTGTAGCAGGATTTCCCAAAGCTAATTTTATTTCGAGATCTTCCGCATTTTGACGCTCATAACCATTAACCCTATCCGTCCATTCAGTTGATCTACAGAATGTAGACGTACTAGACATATTGTTCATCTCCAAGTATTTGCTTCTACATGACTGACTACATTTATATGCCAATAGGATATGCTTAGATATTTTATTATTAGTTTTACAGCCTCTTTTGGAAAAGGAATTGCTACATTTCAATAAAGGATGTCATTGAAAGTTTTTGATTTACAAATTCATATTTTTGCCTAAAATAAATCACATGGATTGGTTCATCTACTTCTGGAGTCTGGACTTCTAACTTATGATGCTTTATCTGGTCGAAAGGAGATTATAGTTGTGTACTGCAGAGTTAGAATCCTTTTGTCATAGACTAACTGGAATGACTAATACCTTTGACAGTCTACTTGTGATGTAGGCTTGGTGCCTAGTTTGTTGACAAACTTGAATTTATAAACAAAGTATATTGTTTGTTTATAGATTTGTGAATTAAAGTGATATAATGTTTCATTGACTTCTCAAGTTTACTCTATGTTTGCGTCTCCGAATTGCCTTTACAATAATATATTGTTCTGCATGAAAATAACAGGTTGGTCTGTCCTTGTCCCTTCTTATTCATATTTTATTAGCAGAGTTATGTTAAAAATATTAAGAAATGATGATAGGCCTATGCCTAATCTCATCTACGCAGTACCCTAATCCTCTCATTAGCCAAACAGATACTATCATCCCAACGAGATTACAAATACACGGCTACCCAAGTCCAAGACTCCAATCATCTCCGCAATAATACTAAAATTCATAATAATTCATAATAATGGAGTAATTAACGAAGTCATGACAAGTTAAATTTAAATTGTAAATTTGTGACCAATGGGAGGCATTATCTTGTTATCTTCATGTTTAATCAGTTTATGAAGCTATAAATTACCGAAGTGACATCTTGAAGCACTTGAACACCATGATTGGTCTATGACACAATTAGGGGCGGGACTTAAGTTGCTCTGTGCGGCTAATTAGAATCGTACAATTCAATAAATCCTCAGTAAGAAATTATTCTGTTTACAAGTAATACTACATGTGCAGCCAAAAATTCTAGCGCTGCATACCTACACATACAAAGATTGGAAAAAAAGAAGACTTCATTTCTATTTCGACCAACATAAAGGCATTGCATGGAGTTCTGCCTAAACGTGATAACATATTATTCATGAAAGAAACCAGGTAAGATTTTTTTATATTTGCAGAAACAACGGTACCATAGATCTCAATGGTACTACTTCGGGCTTTATGGGAAGAAACTACCGACCGTGGAAGCAAATTATCTAAAATTGCCAAACTGTGCAGGAATTGAAACCGCTGGCCAGTGTTTTAGAGTAAACAGCAGGTTCATCGGGCACGCAATGAAAACACACCGGCTGTGAGCAAATTGAATGATGTGAAATTATTTTTTACAGATTTCTACCATTGATAATAAAGCTCGATAAACTGGGTACATTTATGTTTACAATAGGTATATTGAATTGAAAAACGCAAACACAAATTAACCTCAAGTGAATGGATGTATGCTTTTATTTGTTCTAAATAGTACTGGGCGATAAAATCTGTCAATAAATATTTCAAATTTAATAATTTATCCTCCGAACCGTGTATATATCGAAACGGTGATAACATTATGCTGTGCTTTATCCATAGGAAGGGTAATGCTTTGATGTGGTCAAGCAAAATAAATTCTATTTGTATTATTCACCAACCTCAAGGAGAATTAAACAACTTGAAACACTCCTTTGCATTTTGTGGTAGGGTGTTCATAGTTTACTCTAGTTCTATCAAGTTCACTTTGATCCATAGCTGTCGTCATATTGGAGGGGGCTATGGTACAACTTGTATTCCAGTTTTAGAGTTGCTGATGCGAATGTACATAGATTTTTACCGCATCCATTGTCATTTAGATTTTATCCGTTTTAATTTTTTTAAATATATTATATTATTTGGATAGACATACATTAGAGAAAGCAGAGGACTTGCCAATCTGAATTGGTTCAACACTCATCTGAATTCTACGGAGGCGGAAATATTGCTGGATAAAATTATATTACATGACGGATTTTCTACGAATAGAGTTACAAAGGATATCAAAACTCAACGACAAATCAAAAATGGCGAGGATATATGCCAGTATCTGTGTTTTGGCGGTACTAACAGTCATAGAAGTTCTGGGCAGCAAGGATATACCAAAACAGATGAAGAGACTTTACAAACAGAGTAAACGTGGTGACTCACTCGGAGAAAACATCAATACAGTTCGACACATACAGGCACATAAAGGTGAAGCCTCTTTTACAATCCCTGCTCTAATTAGCTCATGTCTCGGTTTATGCGCTTTAGATTTCCCAATGGAGTTCTGGAATGATGCACGATGCCATTTTCACTGTGTAGGATTGAATGATTCTGATTTGTAGCGGTGATTTGTCCACTCTTTATAATAATATAGTCCAGATAGTACAAGATAATTAACTCGATGAAGGCAACACGAAGTACCCAGTACATGTAAATGCTATATGGAGACTGCTTTGAAATTCGGGTGCCAAAATGCCAACATAACTGGTATCTAAACAATCACAATAAAATCGCCGCAGCACCAATCACAACAAAACTCACAATTAAATAAGCATTGTTATGACTAGATACATTTTCAGGTAGGGCAGGTCAGCACTTCAAAACATTTTACGCATATTTTCTGCGCAACTGTTTGATATTGAGGCAGTACCTGGTATTTAATGCTGTTGGGTATGGATGCCGAAGCTATGCGTGACATCAGCTGAACACAGCTGTATAAGAACTGATTTGATCTCCTTTAAATTTGAGTGACATTTAATTTACAGCTGCGGAATGTAATTTCATGTAACGTTGATCTCCAAATTAAAGAAATCGCTCAAAATTATTGGATGATGATATGTTTAGGTGATTTTATAACGACCAACTTTACCATAACCTGTCATATTAACGCAGGCGTGTCAATTATGACCACCCCATAGGCAATTGCAACCTTCCACGTAGAGGATTAAAAATCGTGTGTAAACTTAAATCACGGATATTATACGTTGTTCATAACATTGCAGCATTGTGTAATCTTATTGGAACAGGGCATTACTACAAATATTTAATTGTGAAAAACCAGCTAATATGATTTCATATGTTGAGAGATTAGGCAGGGAATTCAAAAACGTTCCTCATCACTATTTTGGCCAGTGCAATGGTATTTCAAGTGTGGAATGCCCTAAGATCAGATATAAAACTATAATAACAGGGTTCACTAATAGCTGTTGGATTGACATACCATGATGTGACACATAAGGCTCAACTCTGAGCAGTTTGCCCTTGAGAGGTACATCAAATTAAAATTGAATCAATTCATTACACGTACACAGTTAAAAATATTCTCAGGTTCAACGAAAAAGATTGTTATGCACGTTTTCTTCTGTATCTATCCCTATATGTATAATAATATACATGTTTTTATTTTTGTGTCTACAGAATCAATCACAAGCAGCAAGAATCTGTTATATAACTTGGACTCTTTGCACAAAGAAGGTGAAAAGCTAGTGCGTGCAGAGTTGCACTATTACCGTCGCTCCGTGGAGGAAATGCAAACGATACAAATTGATGTGTCAGAACTATCACCATATTACATTAGTATGTCACAGCGAGAAAGACGCAGCCCGTCTGGTCGTGGATGGCAACAAATGGACATAACTAAAACTGTTCGCCAGTGCACCAACACAGTAAACACATACAATCAAGTTGGAGTATCGTTTAGCGAGGTCAACAAGGACGTTGTAGCTGTACCTGTGGATATGCCTTCCTTCCTGCGACATCACACTGTACCCTTTATTCTTATCTACTCGCAGAATAACAGAACTCTAGAAATGGACCAGATAAGTTCAAGATCTGGTAAAAACCACAAAGATATGGTAAATGAACTCAACTCAATAATAGACCCAGCGACTGGGAAACCTTCCAAGAGAATAAAACGAAGCGTATCCGACAACAGAATTGACATAGAAGCTCCTATGTCTAATGACATACCGCTTCTGAATCAATGGATTAACGTTGATGATTTATACAACGAACTCACTAACGAGGTAGAAATTAAGGAGCCCAAATTGAAAGAATTACAGCATCAACTTCAACAAGAGCAGACGACTGCAGGCGTAGAAACAGAGACAGGTGCTCCAGTAGCTACAGCAAGAGTTGACAATGGTCTGAACACTGTCGTTCAATACATTCCATGGCCCTCACCAACAGAAAAGAAAAAAAGGAAGAAAAGTAAAATTTCCAACTTATTACCAACGAAAAAATGGAAATATGACAGTATACCTGAATCACAAGCCGGAAAAAGCTGCAGCAGAAAATCTATGAGAGTCAACTTTGAGGATATCGGTTGGGGAAAACGAATGATAGAGCCTAAAAAGTTTGACGCATATTATTGCTCCGGAGAGTGCAACTTCCCTAATTCATTGGTGAGTCATTTTCACCTGGTACAATCTCAAATTTTCAAAGTCGCTAATTAACTAATGGGTGTAGCTATAGTTCTCAAATTAGCTTCGGGTCAACGCCAAGACAAATGATTGACAAATGTTTTTCGCCCCAAGCAAGCTCACTGACTTAATCTCACTTACCATCATTACAAAATAAACATGACAGTTGAAAATAAAACATTGCTGTGAAAGGCATCACTGCAACACTAGCCTTCTCCAACTTTCATTCTCAAATAAATTGACCAGAGCTCATATTTCCTGTTCAGGTATCATGAAACCTACACATACGTGACAACTTGTTTATTTGTGTATAGTAAATTAAAAAGGATTTCCATTGTGCACCTGTCTTTGACAGTCGATTCCAAAAGCAACAAAGTTGTGATATCCTTGATTACAATAAATAAGCTCTTTTGTTTTATATTCCAGGGTAAGCACATGACAAATCATGCCACGTTACAGAGTCTTCTTACATCAGTAAGAGTGAAATCAGATGTGCCCGAGCCGTGCTGCGTGCCCAGTAAATTACAAACCGTGACACTCATGTACTACGATGAAAATAATAACATAGTCTTGAAGCAATACCCTGACATGATGGTTGAGTCGTGTGCCTGTCGGTAGAGCTGACTAAACAGGAAGTCTTGAGAGGATGTGATAAGTCGGCAGCGCTGCAGACGCTTTACCTCGGTGTAGGATGGGCACCAAAAACAGCGGTAATCTACTGATGTACCAGGAGATAGTTATCAAGGTGAATTGGTACTCTCTGAATGATCTGCTAGCCACATCTCAGAGATAGCTCATCTTGAGCACCGTTAACTGCCATGTTATCAGATCTGCAATAGGGCTGATAGTAATCACGGCTTCCTGTGAATGACAGCAGTTGAATCTCATGCAAAGAGAGGCACATGAGAGGGCATAGCTATTTTCTTATCACATGTGCAAAACAATACTCATTTTTTTCTTCTACGTCACAATTACTGTGTAAAAGAAACTGTACATAGACACTCATACACGTAGCAATAAACTCTTTGCTTATACTTCGGCAAAGAATTGAGAACTATTTTCTGCAAAAAAAACAAAATTTTGGTTCTTTGCCATGCCACAAGTTTTGGATGTCGTTTTCCATTGAATATTACGAGACTTCACTCTCACATCACCTCGGTTCCCTTTAGTCTTATTTTGCCAAAACATCTTTATCATGTTTTCGCTCTAAATACCTACAGGAGTTATAAATATGTTTGAGATGATATGTGTACCAGATAATAATTATGATTTTATTTATAGTGTTTACATTTTGTACATTTATGGGATGTTTGTTTTATAGCTTCTAGCTGTCCTAGGTCTCCACGTTGGCTGCATTTATTGCCCTGTCCACTACATGTGAAATATTCCATTTTATTGTAGCTCTGTATATTCACTGATCTGGGTTGTGAGCCCTATGTATACATGCTGCACATTAAATCTCATTACTCATCTATGTATGCTTAGCATTTATCCACCTCAGAATTACATTCAGACAATCCACAATGAATTTCTATCGTCTCAATTACAACTACATTTCGGCATCGGCTTTACGTGAGACATTTTATAGACTAAAAGAGATGAAGAGATGTAGCTTTTATTTACAAATGGAAATTTTATTGTGAATAACTTGACTTATCTACCACATGTATATGAAGCCTCTCACACCTATTTGATACATTTTTTATTATGTGTTCCTAGACTGCGGTCTGGCGGCAGGTTCTGTGAATTGATATATTTTTACATTATTGTCTTCATTTTAAAATGATGCTATCTTTATTCTGTGTTGTTTGGATGTATGTGAATGAAGTTCAACTTTTATGGCAGGGATATTGAATAATAAAACTTCAAAACTAAACTCAAGTGAGCTCAATTTTCATAAACATAACTTTATAGTTCAGTACAAGGACAACCCTAGCCGTGGTTTAATATTGTACATGTACGTACTAACTAATATTACTCCGAATAATGTCAAAGACTGACACACTTTGCAGTTGCAGCATGCTAGCTTGATTGCCATGACTAGCTCTACATACAAATGTACTGCTGCAGAATATGCAGCGTTGAACAATGCCTTGGCCCTCTAAGCTCAATACACAAATCTGTTTGCCCAAATAACCAAAATATTATTTAGACACAGGTCTTAGTCTAATAACACTATCTAGCAAGTGTACACAGCAGTCCAAAATCAACTTCAAGTAACCAGAAATGAGCTTAATGCTCGGGTTTGTAAGTAAATGCCAAAATTATCGTGCTCATTTACTATGTCACGTTAATTACTCCTGACCATAGAGTACACAATAAGGTGCCCTTACTGGCTGGGCAGCTATTAAATCAGGCTAATTCTCAATGTTAATTGCTCATTTTTTGTGGTGATAATTCAGACAAGTATATTAGTATCTTTGATTTACATGTCACAGATTTCAGGAAGTTTAATCATGCCACCAAGTAATTAGTAGGAGTGTACATTGGCTGGCTGGTTTGTGATGAGTTGTCTCCCCTGGTTAAACCCTGAGTTTTGGGCATGCAGATCTTAGGGTGAATCTCGGCCTCGCTAATATAATATTCAAAAGAAAGAAATGCTCTCATAGTATCAGTCCTTATGAGATCCATTGAGATTTCCTTTCATGAATGATTTAGCTATATTTTTGTCCTCATTCACAATAATTGCGACATAGACATCAATAAGAGTTAATGCTGATATAGAAACAGACCCTACTAATTTCTCTGCATTGATGATGCCAGTAATTGCTCTAATTGGGAAAGGTATCAATAATTTTAATGTTTGAAAAATCACATCTACCAGAGTATAGTAGGTGATAATTGCTCTAAAATACGATTAGCACCAATTGAAATTAATATTTGATCTGTTGTGAAATAAAGAAAAAATCTTTAAACAATTTGTAAAAAAATATTAAGACTGACGACCAATGAAAGCTATGTGTCAGGCCAACAAACCAGGTATTATAATCAGAATCAACTTCAGAGATTACAGCTTAGCCTTATTCATCACACGAGGAGCCTGGTACATTAAAAATGTTGTCATCTAGCGGCTAGAAGCCAACAACCCCAGCAGAGCAGATATACTGTGAGGAGTTAGTGAGTGGAGTGGCTTAGCTGAGCAGGTGTCTATGATTGTATAATTTCAGTGGAATGTCACATACCATGTAGACAATCTCATCAGAGTACTAACTCCAGCTGTCTACTGCCTCATTGTATTCATCAGATGTGATAAATGGCTCATCCACAGACCTGGAAAAACATTAAAATACTGCCAGTTATTCTCTTGCCAATGCATGTCAAACACATCAAATCTTGTTTTGGAAAACATAGAGATAAAAAATAACCATGTTTTTAGACTACGAATGGCTCCAGGAAGGTTCACAAACTATTGTTGACAGTATCTCCAGGATGCCATGGTCGGGTCATACAATAATACACAACGTCAATAGTGTGACGACAACTCCGAATCTCCAGTCTCCAAATCTTGATTGGAATGGATGTAAAACAGTTCCTTGCAGCTGGAAATGTGACAATTACGAATGGTGGTATAATTATGCTTCTCCAACCATGTGACAACACTATCAAGTCAGGTCAACAAGAGCACTTGAGTTGTTTGTAATATACATGTCACCCGCTAACATTTAATTATATTACACACCATATTGATATAAAATTACAATAATCAGACACGTTTGCTTTGATGAAAGAGACTTTGAAGAAATTCCGTTATGGATTATTGTGTGCCGTTGTGATGTAATGGTGGGAGGGGGGTGGAGTGATAGGTTGGTGATTTGGAGGGATCTCTCAAACCCTCACGCAGCGTTACAAGTACCCGATCGATGAGCCTCCTCAAACCTTATAGCACTTATCTCACTGAGCATAAACGGTGGTGGCACATGCCATCAACTGTGTGGCCTTATAATTAACAGTAGTTCTATACATTTACTCTTCTGAACAGCTTTGCTCAATTTGAATATGTGACGGAAGTGTCATTAGTCATAAGAGGATGGTGAATAGGCTGCACAAGTGTGTGCAATACGCAGCGATATGGAAAAGTGAACAATATATCAACAGGACAACATAGTGATCAGATAGCAGTGATTACCTGATAATCTGCTCTCCACAGTAAAGACATTCAGCAGCCACCAGGTCGTCAAGTTCCGCCTGCAAACACAACAACAGCGGAACTTCACAGCGTGTTATAAACACACTACATGTATACAAGGATGCGCTAGAACCGCACAGCTTCCAGGGTACCACAGTACAGGTGAAGGACAACAGCTCTATGGGAGCCCGAGTGAGGCTAATAATATCACATATAATTAGAATGCTCTTACTCTCCAGAGAGTATCTAAAATTATATTCCTGCAGTGAAAAATTCCCATACAGGAGCATTTTGAACCAGAACTCGATTTGTGAATTTGCATAATTGCATTGCATTTCTGACACCCCAATGTCTCAGATCTCTAGCAATGTTAAATAAAATCTGAATAAAATTATATCAGACCACAAATTGACCACTAGATAGCCCTATAGAAATCCTCTTCTTTATCGATTACCTACCACAAAAGTACACATTTTTCCAGGTTACGCATTCATTTTTGAAGACTAGAAAAGTATTTCTGGAAAATAAGGAAGTAGCTTTTCGTGTAAAGCTATAAACAGCAAACCGGCAGTGGGGTATATTACAAGAAATCATAATAACCATCAGTATTAGGGGAACAAGGATTTTCTGCCAATGTACTGATCAATAAAAACAACGCGAAAAGCTACAGGAGCAATGAGGTTTGTGATGTTTAATCGAAAAAAACGAAAACATTGCTCAGAATTTTGTGGGACCAGATCGTCAAAGAGTAGTTAGCAGCACCATGGAAATGGGGACACCGCTTGTTATGAGTGAAAGTGACAGTTCATCATACCCTTCTATGAGTCACTCTCAAAAGCTACAGCACAGTTTTTAAAGCAACATTTCCCATATTTTATCATTTTTATGGAGAGAATATCATGTATCTCCTTGGCAATTGGCAAGCATACACAATTTCCAAGCACTGAACCTACTTATGATGACTTTATGTACATGAGTCACCAAAATAATAAACCATTTTATTCCAGTAGCGAAAGGCATCCACATGAAATCTGCCTAAAATCAGATCATAGATTTCCCAGGAATATAACAATAGATAGGGGGAATGGCATGACATATGGCATGTACATGAAAATGATAGCATGATTTTCATCACGCTACCGTCTGCAACATTAGTGCCAGACAGAATTGTCTAGTTTAAGTTTTGAATTAAAAAATTAATGTGATGACAGCAAGTTGACACGATGCATTATCATTGCCAAGGTGTAACTGTGGGACCCACTATAACAATGAAACCTGTGGGAAAGTTTTGAGCTGAGGTTTCTAGAGTACAAATACTACCAGATACCATTACCACATATTAACTATCTTTTCTTTGTAGTAAAGGCGCTTTTAATTTAGAAGGCATAGATGTAGTCTTGACACCACAACTTAGTGTATTCGTCAGGATGTTACAGTACCTTAGTAGACATCTGTGTGAGAGATGTGGATGATACAGAGGTTATACTGTAGGTATCTTCTCTGCTGGCAACTCTACGCTGTAAATCCTCTACTTTATGCCTCATATTAGAACTCAAACTAGGCAACACCTGTGTGGTAATGGTAGGAATTAGGAAAATTACTATTCCATAAATGAAACATGCACTTTAATTGGGTTATCTTTTCGAAAATCAAGATCAACCTACAATCTTGTACCAGGTGTAATTTCACTTTTAATAGGAGCATAAATATTCTGTTTTCAAAAGTTTGGATCTTTTCCCAACATAACAGGTGATTTCAACTATAGATTTGTCCAATATATCCAAGATATCTAATCGATTTACCAGCATAACCTTGATTTTGATAACCATTAAAATAGTTTCACTGCTTTTCCTAGCAGTTCAGGCATAGGCAAAATAAATTACAAGATGTTTTATGTCAAGGCTATAAATATTAGTAAACATCATGTACTATGCTGCCGTTGGTTCCGCTATAACATGCACATGTATGTATCCAGTAGCCTAGTTCATACTCATAGTAAGAGCATTTCAGCAGAGCCTATAGCTACTCAATCAACATTGCTCACCTACCTCAGCAATGAGACAGTCAGAGTGGAATTTGTGCTGACATGGGAACAGATAAAAGGATCTGGTGACAAGAGGGAAGCTGCATACTGAGCATTTATCTGTCGTTCTCACAGATCCAGACCTGAAACAACCAAAATCAGTAATTATCTTGCTGTGATTTGCAAGTTTCCATATTGATGACCCCTTCACTAAGCACTGCTGATGAGGTTGATAGTTGAAGTTGCAGGGAAAAAAATGATTGAAATTCTGTTCCATGAATTGATTGGAATATTGTTTCATTGATATCAATGGATTTGGGTATGCTATGATCGATTGAAACTTACTTTGATCACACATAAAAACGAACACCCTCTCCCGGGAATGGGAGTTCACCTTCTCCCGGGAACGGGAGTTCATTGTACTAAAACAATGGTGAATGGTAACAGGCACTGCAGAGATTGGACAAACTGTTCAAGTGGGTCAGTCTGAGAATCTAACTTTCTCAAACTCAAGCTGAGATAAAAAAAATGCAAATTTAATTGCCAAATATTTGATGAGAAATCCTCGAATTAACTGATCCAAGTCACGGAAACATTTCTCATGGTCTACCTACTTGTATGTTCACGAACCCAGGTGTTCAACAAATTGTCATTGTCATTACAATGACAGATTTCTGCTAAATGGTAATTTTTTGGCATCAGCTTTCCGCAATGTAATGCATTTACTTATCAATTTGTACTACTTAACATTTTGACACCAATATATTATATATTTTCGATGTTGTGTAGTGTATCGTACCATGCATTGGTGCATTCTATCCTACTGACGGCAAAAATCAAACAGCAGCTGATGGAGTGTTTTCAACTTTAAGTGACCATTGGTAATAAGTTAATTGTGGTGCTGGACAAAGCGCGGAGTCAATTGCCAAATTAAATTGCTAATAAATTACTGTGAGAGTGTTTTCAAACTTAAATTTTCATTATGTGCCCGCCTACCTCCTCCTGAAATCTTGAATCTGTTTACGGATTTGATCGGCACTTTTGGTTGCTTCATCCATGTCCTCTTTGAGTGATTTTATGTGCTCGTTATATTCAGCTAGTGACTTAGTAATGGCCTCCTACAGAACAATAATAGAATAGAAACGATGCAACCTTATTATTGCGCTGCACATATTGACGGATCGGTATAAACTTTTCTGAATAAATGAAGAAATGCGGAAATGAAAAAAGTGAACTTCTAAAAGGTAAGTGTCGTTGCTGGAAGTTGAATCCCTAAAAAATGAGTTGAATGGACTGATCAACCACCTCAAACACACGATGAACAGACCTAAACGCACCCAACGTTTGATTCAAGAGCTAAATTAGTCTGAAATTTCAAGTATTTTGGTAATGCCGTTTGTAAACAAATAACCACATGCAATAAACTACAGGGGGCATGATCTGTGTCACACAATTGGACCAATTTATGTACGAGTTCAAAGTCATTCCTCAGATTGACCACATAATAAATTTTTTGAAAATTATCACTAATCATTGAATATTAATTAATTGGTCTAATTGAAAATATGATGATGATGGTTTTACCTGCCTCATTAGGCACACTAGAACGTGCCATCGACAAATTGAGGGACAAAATTCACTGAAACAACATAACAAATTTCAGATCCTTCAAAGGACACATCTAGCAAATTGCTCCGAGCATGCACAGAGTACTAAATCCCAAAACCACGAGTGTCATGACCAGACCAATACCCTAAAACCGATGTTTATCGTCTTTGCTAAAACTGCCTAGTCTACATGTACAGCAAAATGTGACACAACCCTATAACATTTTAGTTTGAAAGAGCACTAGTATTCTAGGAGTCCCACAAGGAGGTGGCAAGAAAGTCATTATTGTGACAGGGTTTGACTTGGGTGTAGTTATGACATCAAAGACAAGGAGTATTGGGCAGGACACCACAAAAACAGGAAGTAGATTCAGAGGCGGTAAGGGAGGTATAGAATGATTTGAGAGTTCTACACCATCAGGAGATCTTCAGTTGAGCTATTTTTAGATACTAAAAATCAATAGGAAGAAGATTTTACTGAAGACTTTAAAATTGGTGTCTCCTGGCGGGCACTGGTGCCCTGTCTACAGACTTTATTGGCATAATTACGTCCTTGTCACTTGGTGACCAATTATAGTGCCTCCATATTTACTACCGAGGTCGTTCACGATAAATTTTGGCAATTCATGAGAAAAGATGAAAGAAAAGGATGAAGAAGCATTACACAGAGTATAGCATGTCCAGTAATCATTCACATCACAAAATCTAATACTTTGATGATGCAAATCATGCCATTAGCACAGGCAATTAGGGTATATTCATGATACCCACCACCAAGACACCACAAAACCCTATATAGATATGTACAACAGAGATATTCCAGTCTAAGGCATCCGAATAAAAGAAATTTAACACTGGTATTGTGGCCATCGGCCAACTTTATCAATCGCTTATAAATGGATGTTGACAGGCTTCATGCATTATTTCCGTAGGTTAGAAATATAATTTCATCTTAACATGAAATCGGAACCACCCCATATAATTTTACCCATATGTTGCTTCATTTTGGTTCAGCACATTTTCTGAATGGTTAGAGATGATGATACTTTAGGTTTGAGATTCCTTGTGTGCATTTTATGTATGCTGTTCACTGAGTTACCATAAAATTGTCTATTCAGTCGCACTGAAGGTGTTGAATACGCATTCATTACAGGTACCTAATCAGTACTTACTGTCTATCTATAGTATACACTCGTTAATGATGAGTATGGACCAATAAATATTTGTACCCTCTTAGAGGGAGTGAAGGTGACAAACACACCATACTCTTACTTCACAAAATCATCCGCCCAGTCTAGCTTTAATAAAATATAATGCCATTTTTGACATCTAAGAATACCTTGAATTTGTCGATTTTGACAAAGTCTGGAAAGAATGGTAAAATGTCTTCTATCTTGAGAAGTTCGCAGTCTTTGAGCACCTGCATAGCACTGTCTATGTTACCCTGCTTCTCCACAACGTGTCGAGCTGTTAAGATAGACAACAAAATTTCATCTCACACGATCATCCATATTCGTTTGAATAAAATACTGTAGATGAATAGTTTGTCTGATGGCCTCAAAGTTACATGAAATCAATTTTTCATGCCTACATGTATTGGGTGCCTTATGAATGTCATGGAATCAAACTCTATAATCCAGTACCAGGAAATGGGTGGTGTATTGACCAATATTAACCAATATGAAAATAACACTTATCACACCAATTCCAGCTTGTTTTTTCATACATTATCCCTTCCAAAATATGGATTACAACTTATTGGTGGATTAGTATGGATTATTATTTAGGAATTAACCCGAGTTGACATACCAACATCCAACCATAACTTTTTCCTCTCATCATAATCATCGGGTTTCTCTGCATTTTCTTGTGCCAGATTCAAATCCACCTGTAAACAACGAGTGAGACATGATAATTGATAGCTATTGCGTGGTTTATACCAGGACATGACCTCAAAATGATTACAGACCTCCACCAACCAAACAATGGTTGTTGGATTCATCCTAGAAAAGGAAAATGATAGGATATAAATCCTTCCAATCACATGCAGAGATGTTTCTCAACCAAATTATGATCCATTTTGAATGTTTAACACACAGAAGCAGTTGTGCACAGCAACACTCTGGTGCAGCCTCATCAAGCTGCCACAAAAACAAACTAGTACCACTACATCATGGTATATATGTAAAGCACGCGATTGAGATCAGCTAGCATGGATATCTTTGAGCTCTAGAACTGTAGCGCACTTACGGCCAATGCAAGGTTTACCGCTTCACTGTACAGTCCCATAGTGGAGTATATGTGAACACAAGCCTTATCCAGTCCCTTGTCAGAACATAGTCTCAGAGCATACTTCAAATCATAGTGCACTGAGTCAGCATCCTAGGTGTAAAATAAGTACAAACACATTCATAAGTCAACAAGGATCAGACACTTTAATTCAAGGATGAAAAGAATATTTGAATATTAATGTATGTACATGTATCACACACCTTCGTCAATAACATGTATACCATTAGGATTCATCCATTCAATTTTTTTCTCAAACATACATGTACAAGTCAGGCAGGTGTCCAAAATGTAGGAAAATGAGCAAACTGTAAATGAAATCTAATTGACGGTCAGTACATGTCCGCCATTGCAGAACTCAATTACATGTAAGGCTAAAAAGCACCATGAACTATCCAC
>ERZ1740072.243-NODE-243-length-23579-cov-4.565848_pt1 | contig 23579 bp, 23 predicted proteins | sample MGYA00581733_ERZ1740072 | MGnify/ENA primary metagenome ERZ1740072 (study PRJEB43018, sample SAMN04849741) | marine metagenome | isolation source: floating plastic debris | place: Pacific Ocean | collected 2008-08-30 | study: EMG produced TPA metagenomics assembly...
CGAACGGCTTCCCGCTCCTGGGCGAGATCAATCGCGCCGGCAATCGCACCTATGACTGGCCTCGAACAGCACCGCTGGAGGTCGACCGTTTCGAGCTGTCCGAGGCGGAGTTGTCATCATTTGCGGGGCCTTATGTGCGAGATGGCGAAACAGATATCTTGTTTGATATCTCGGTATCTGGCCAAGACCTGTCGGCCGACGTTCGAGCGTTCGACTATCGCTTCAAGCTCATCCCTCTGTCCGACCGCGAATTTATCGATCCAGGTGATCTTGAGCGCGCCTATATGGAGCAAGTCGACGGTCTATGGGTGATGGACACGGGTGGGTCAAAATACTTGCAAGTGCGCGAATGACGATTCATGTCTGATAGCGCTTCCAATGTCGGTTATGCTGCAGAAGCAGACTCCCTATTCGTCCGCTATGAGTCGCGCGATGCCGCCAGCATTCACGCGCCTTGGGCAAGGTTCTTCCCAAAATCTCCCGCCCGTATCCTTGATATTGGTGCGGGCACCGGACGCGACGCCGGTTGGTTTGCCTCCCTCGGACACAGCGTGCTCGCGGTCGAACCGACGGACCCATTGCGACGTGGCGCTGCGAAACTCCATCCTGCGCCAGAGCTCACCTGGCTGGACGACCGTCTGCCGGGTCTCGAGGAAACGCGTGCGCGCGGTGCGAATGTCGCCAGCCTGCTCGCGCCGGGCGGCCGCATCGCGATGAGGCTGCGTCACGGTGAGGTGCCGGAAGGTCGACGCATGTTTAACGTCACCGGCGCAGAGACGATCGCCCTCGCAGCAAAGCATGGCTTGCGCAACCTGATGCAGGACCGCGCCGAGTCGATTCAGGCCGAGAACCGGGCCAAGCAAAATGAGTGGACCACACTGGTCTTCGAGAAGACCTGACACGGGGTTAGGCTTTTCAAGCCACGGGTTCCGGTCCATCCTCTGCAAAAATATGCGGAGGGACATCATGGACAATTATGCCGATTATGACGCCACCGGCTTGGCCGAACTGGTGCGCCGAAAAGAAGTCAGCGCCAGCGAGTTGCTAAAGGCTGCCGTAAACCGCGCCGAGGCCGCCCAGGAAGAGCGGAATTGTTTCTCCTCCATGTTTCCGGAAGTCGCAGAGGGCCAGATTGCCGAATGTCGGCCGAACGGGCCTTTTGCAGGCGTGCCCATGGCCGTGAAAGACCTTGGCTTCGAGATCGAAGGCCAGCCCATCACCAATGGCTCTCTCGCTTTCAAAGGCAATATCGCCGCCCATGATAATGTTATGTGCGATCGCTATAAGGCGGCGGGCTTTACGCTATTCGGACAGACCACAAGTCCGGAATTCGGCCTGACCACGACGACAGAAAGCCTGCTCTATGGCGCCACGCGCAACCCGTGGGACACAAGTCGCACCTCGGGCGGGTCTTCGGGCGGTGCCAGCGCGGCCTGCGCCGCCGGTGTGATCCCACTGGCGCATGCCAGTGATGGCGGCGGCTCGATCCGGATCCCGGCCGGCTGTACCGGTCTATTCGGAATGAAGCCTTCGCGCGGGCGCACACCCATGGGGCCCGCCACGACGGAGGGTTGGAACGGCCAGTCAACGGTGCATGCCGTGTCGCGCAGTGTCCGGGACAATGCCGCGCTCCTTGATGCCACGCATGGCCGCGAGATTGGCTCGCGCTATGTCGCGCCTGAGCCGGATAGCAGCTTTCTTACCGCCCTGGACAGCGATCCCAAGCCGCTCAAGATTGCCCTTTGGACGACGGCCCCGAATGGCACGAGGCCAGACCCGGATGCGCAGGCGGGTCTCGACAAAACCCGCACGCTTCTGGAATCACTCGGTCATCATGTTGAAGATGCCGGTCCAGAACTCGATGGTGAGGTTCTGGGCAAAAGCCTGGTCATGACCGTTTCCGCCGCAATTGCCATGGTTATGGAAGCGCGGGGCGAGGCCCTGGGTCGCCAGCTCGGACCGGAAGATATGGAACCCGTCACGGCCCGCTTCGTTGAGTTTGGCAATAGCATCCCGATGAAGGAATTGATGAAGGCGACCCAGGCCTCGATCACGGCTGGTTTGCAATATGAGCATTTCCTGGTCGATGGCGGCTATGACATGGTCCTGTCGCCTACCATGTCGCGGGTGCCGGACAAGATTGGCGTCCTGTCGCTCGCCCCGGACGATATCGATGCCTATACCATCGCCGCGACCACGTTTGCCCCCTGGTGTGCGATCTCAAATCAGGCGGGCTCTGCGGCGATGTCCGTGCCGCTGCACTGGACTACAGAAAACCTGCCGATTGGCATGATGTTTGGCGCCCGGTGTGGAAATGAATGGGAGCTCTATCAATTGGCTGGACAACTGGAACGCGCCGCGCCATGGGCAGATCGTCGCCCGCCGGTCTGGGTGGGCTAAGCAAGGACGAGACCTATGAAAACGCATACAGGCGGCTGTCATTGCAAGGCGGTGCGCTTTGAAGTCGATCTGCCCGATGCGTTCGAAGTCGAGGATTGTAATTGCTCCATCTGCGCGATGAGCGGCAATATCCATGTCATCGTCCCGGCTTCGCGGTTTCGTCTGATCAAGGGCGAGGATCACCTCACCGAATACACGTTCAATACAGGCGGCGCCAAACACCGCTTTAGCAAGAAGTGCGGGATCAAGAGTTTCTATGTGCCGCGGTCCAACCAGGATGGCTTCGCGGTCACCTGGCGCTGTCTCGACAACTGGATGGACCTCGACGTCACCGTCAACAAGTTCGATGGCCAGAACTGGGAAGCCAATGCGGCGTCCCTGGCCCACAAATCGAAAGACTAGTCGCGGTTTCTGAACGGCGCGCGTTGGCGTTCGCCTTGCCCGATCCGTCCACGCGCCCGTTGGTTGAAATCCTGGATTATGGCACGGCGCTGCTCGGCACTTAAGGTGCCGAATTGTTCGGCGAGAACATCATGCATGCGCGCCTTCATGGCCGCATCCGCTTCCCGCATGGCAGCAAAGCCCGACCGGACGGCGCCCGCGTCATATGGGTCGGCAGCCAGAAGACGTCCCAGCTTCTGCCGCGCATCTCGCAGCTTGACCCGCTCCTGGCGTGTGTCCGCAAAGGCACGGCGGAAGGCCTGACGTACGGCGCGGCGTTGATCGCTGGGGACGGCCTGATCGATCCCGCGCATCAGCGCCTGTTCACTGCCACCCCCACCGATCGAGGGGCCGGCACGCTTCTGGCCAAGACCGCCACCAATCAATAGGCCGACCAGCAGCGCATTCGCCATCAGCGACGCGATCAGCCAGATCGGCAAACGGGTTTTCGGACTATCGCTCATGGATCACTCCACCCCTAACCAGTCTTCTTCGAGTTCGACGTCGAAGCCCGCATAGTATGCCAGATCTGTCTCATCATAGCTCACCCCTGTTGAGGCGTAAGAATAGCCGCCAACAAGCCCCATCATCAAGCTTGCCAGAGCGGCGCCGGCAGGCCAGCGAACGCCTTGCGGGAAAATCAAGGCCGACAGCCCGCTCAGCACGCCGCCAGAAGCCGATTTCGGCGCAGGTCCGGCCGCGAGTATGGCATCGCTGCGCTCCGGCCCCGGCTCCGGCACCTGCTCGTTTTGCAGCATCTGGTCGAGCGCGCGCGCGTCTTCCAGCGCGGCTTCAAACAGGTCAGGAGACGTCGCCACCAATTCCATTGCCGCCGCGCGCTCGTCTTCCGGCCAGGCGCCAGGCTCCGCGCCATAGGCGGCGATCAATTCAAGCACACGTTCCGTCGAGACTATCATCTTCTTCATCATCTCTCTCCAGCCAGTTCGGCTCCCAGGCCAGCTCTTAGCGCACGTCGGGCACGCGCCAAAAGACTTTCCAACGCGCGGACGCTCACATCCATGGCGGCCGCCGCCTCTATATTGGTCATTCCTTCCAAAGCGCAAAGGGTTAGGGCTTCGCGTTGGCGATCCGGCAGGTCGGCAATCTTCGCCTCAATGCCCTGTAATGCCTGCTGCGAGGCCAGCGATTCTTCCGGCCGCAGGCCAGTATCGACGCGTTCGGGCAATTCATCCATCAGAACAGGCTTCTTCTTGCGTAGTCGATCTCGACACAGGTTGAGTGCCACGGTGCAGGCCCAGGTCGAGAATTTTGCTTTGGGCTGCCACTCCGGCAGCTTTTTCCAGGCGCGCAGGAAGGTTTCCTGCGTAACATCTTCAGCTTCGGCCCGGTCCTGAAGCATGCGATAAGCGACCCGGAACACAATTGGCATATTGCGATTGACCAGCGCAGCCTGGGCTGCCCTGTCCCCGGCCGCGGCGCGGGTGATCTGATCGAGTTCGCTGATTCCGGACACGCAACTAGTCTATCGGATTCTGCGGCAAGCGCGAGTGGGAGGATGTCTCGCGCTTGCCCAGTAATCCCACGGCGGAGGAGTGGTAACCGCCGCGTCACACTATCCCCGGCGACCCATGCCGCGTTTGCCGCGACGGTTCTGCATCTTTTCCTTGGCGGCTTCCCGCTCGGCTTCGGTGATCACGCCGTCGCCATCGGTGTCGACGCGTTCGAACAGCCGGTCCATCCGCTTGTCGGCGGCCGCATGCTCATCAGCTGTGACATAGCCATCACCATCGGCGTCAAGTTTCGCGAACCTGCGGGCGCGGCGCTCGGCCTGTTTGCGCTCGCGTTCGGCAATCGTAAAGGCTTCGAATTCGTCTGCCGTGACGAGGTTGTCGCCATTGGTGTCTGCCGAAGCGAATTTTTCAGCGCGAAGAGCGGTCACTTCATCCTTTGAAATGTTCCCGTCCTGGTTGGCGTCGAGGGCTTCCACCATGGGCTCACCGAGCCCGCGCTGATGTTGGGCCATGGCGGTGTATGCGGCACTTCCAACAATAACCGTAACTAACGCTGCAATCGTGAGTTTTTTCATACCTAAAGGTCCTTTCTTTATAACTCACAGATAGAACGTCTGCGGTTCAGGTTTCCGTCGCTGGGACACCAATATTTCTGCAGAAGACCTCGAACACCCCCGCGCAGGTCTGTTCCAGCTTCTGTTCAAGCGCCTCAAAACGATCACAGCCCGAGGCCCGGCACAGCCGCTCTTTCAGCGCCATTGACAGTTCTGTTTCACCGGCAATGTCATCATTCGCCATGCGCTGGACCTGCTGCAAGGCTTGTAACAGTTCAAAACTCCTCGCGAGTGAATCATATACGTCCGGCGGCCAGATTCCCGTCGCCAGCAATTGCGCTTGTGCTTCGACCAGTTCCGGTTTCAGTGGTTGCGGCGTGCCAGCTGTAAGAATGGCGTGCTGGGTGATGAATTCGAGGTCCAGCAAGCCGCCCTGCCGCATTTTCAGATCCCAGGGACCTTGCGGCGCTTTCTCGCGATACAGGCGCGCGCGCATGTCTAGAATATCTGTCGTACGTTGCACCGGATCGCGGCTCTGCAGCATCCGTTCCGCAATCGCCTGCACCTGTGCCCCTAGCCCGGTATCGCCGACAATCGGGCGCAGGCGGGTCAGCGCCATATGTTCCCAGGTCCAGGCGCTCGTCTGATGATAGCTTTCAAAGGCTGACAGTGACGTCGCGACGGGGCCGGCTCGCCCGGATGGGCGCAAGCGCATATCCGTCTCATACAGGCTGCCCTCGGAGGTTTCTGCCGAAATAGCCGTGATCAGGCGCTGAGTGAATTTCGTGAACCAGGTTTGCGCCCCTTCCGCGCCCTGTGCGTCATAGACGACCAGAAGGTCGAGATCCGACCCTGCCGTCATCTCCCGCCCGCCCAGCTTGCCCAGGCCAATGATCGACCAGGACCCGGGCGCCGGACCGAACCGCCGGGCGGTTTCCATTTCCGCCGCTTGCGCCATCAGGGTCACACATGTATCGGCCAAGCGCGTCCAATCGGCGGCCGCATCCCGTGCCTTGATCTGTCCATGCAGGAGTTGGTGCCCGATCAGAAAAGCCTGTTCGCCCTGCCAGTGACGGACCGCATTCATCCGGGTTTCGAAATCCATATCGGGGCTCAGGTCGGGATCCAGCTTGCGATCGGTCACGGATACGAGGGCTTCGAGTAATCCAGGTCGCCGCGCCAGAATGTCCGCGATCCGCGGCGCAATGGCGAGCGTCGTGACCAGGTCCTGCATCAGGACCGGTTCAGCCACCAGCATGGCCAGCACCTGTACACCGGAGCGGAGGCCTTCAAAGAACCGGCTGAACCGGCGAAACGCTTCGTCGGCTTCACCCGTCTGCCCCATCGCGGTGAGCAAGGCGGGCAAGATGGCCGGCAACAACTCCCGCCCACGCACGGTGCGGCTGGCCGGTGCGCGACCACGATGCCAATGCCGGACCCGTTCACTCACATTCGGGGCCGCGCGAAACCCCATCGTCTCCAGGGTGGTCACCGTCGCCGGATCATCGTCCACGCCCGTAAATACCAGATTGCCGTCAACGGCCCGTTTGCGCTTTTGCAACTCGTCTGCGAACAGCGCCTGGTAATGGGCGTGTACGCATTTGCGCACCGCAATCAGATCCGAATCGAACGTGTCGAGCTCAGAATATCCGCACAGCGCCGCGACACCCGCGCGCCTGGTTTCGAAGGACGGTAAAGTGTGGGTCTGCTCATCATTCAGCATTTGCACCCGGTGCTCGACCATGCGTAACACGTCATACGCCTGGGCCAGCTCCTGAGCTGCGTCTGGCTGCACCACGCCGAGTGCGACCAACAGGACGCGACCGTCCAGCGTTCCGCGCACCCGCAATTCTGCAAGGCGTCCGCCAAGAATGCTCAGAAGGATCTGCACGAAGAATTCGATTTCGCGAATGCCGCCCGGACCAAGCTTCAGATCCGCCGCAACATCGTGCAGGGATTTGTCACCGGCCTTGGCATTGATCATGTCCTTGATCGCGTGCACGTCGGAAATCGCCCAATAGTCGAGATGCCGTCGCCAGACAAAAGGCGACATCGCCTTCAGAAAACGCGCCGCCGCAGCGCCGTCGCCTGCCGACGGGCGCCCTTTGATCCAGACCATACGCTCCCAATTCTGACCGACGCTTTCATAATAGAGATCCGCGCGCCGCGTGGAGACTGCCACAGGCGTTGAGCTGGGATCCGGGCGCAGTCTCAGGTCCGTGCGGAAGACATAGCCATCAGGCGTTCGATCTGAAAGCGTGCGCGCCGCCTGCTGGATCGTCCAGGCGGCGGCGGTCGCCGGTTCGCGCGCGCCCCCGTTGAACAGGTCTGGATCGAAAAAGGCGGCAATATCGATATCGCTGGAGTAATTCAGCTCATGTGCCCCCATTTTACCAAGGGCGACGACAAACAGGCCTGCGACTTTGAGATCACGCTCCTGCAAGGCGGCGGCGAGCGCGGCCTGTACCGCGCAATCGGCAAAATCGGTGATCGCCGTTGTGGTGGCGGACAGATCGGCGCGCCCGCTCAAATCATTCGCGGCAATGGCCAGATGCGCCCTCGCCTTGGCCTGTCGCAGCTGGGACATGACCTGATCTGGCTGCTCGGACACCGCGGCACACATGGCGTGCGCGTCGGTGATCACCTGATCGGGGTTTGAAAGGTCAACCTCTATCGACTGTAGTTTCGCCAGATATGGCGCATGGTCCGCAGCGATGCGGATCGCTTCCTCCGGGCGATCGGAAAGGGCGCGCAGGTGAAACAAGCTGACCTTTATCCTTTGGCAGATACTGACAAGGTCGCTTTTAGTCCAATATCATCCGTACCGCGAGTCAGGGTGAATCTACCTGAATGCAGTTCGGCAACCGCATCGACCAGAGCCAGGCCGAGGCCAGACCCCGTATGGGTCCGCGCTTCATCCAGGCGTACAAATCGTTCCTTGACCCGTTCCAGGTCGTCTTCCGGAATGCCGGGCCCGGTATCTTCGACCGAGATGGAAATCTGCCCGTCTTTTCGCGACGCTGTAAACGAGATGGATTGGCCGGACGGCGTGTATTTCACAGCATTGTCCAGCAGGTTGGAAATGGCTTGCGCCAACAGGGTTCGGTCGCCCGGCAGGTCCAGTTTCTTTGCAATTTTGGCGGTGAAGGCAATGCCGGCATCTTCGCACGCCGGCTCAAAGAGTTCGGCCAGCTCTTCACACAATTCGCTGAGATCCAGCGGCACAAGCGTGCCCTCTGCCCCGGCATTGACGCGCGACAGGCGCAAAATGGCGTTGAACGTGGCCAGCACGCGGTCCACTTCCTCGACCGTTTCGCCGAGTGTTTCCCGCGCCGACACTTCATCGATCGGTCCCCGTAGCCGCGCTTCCAGCTGATTGCGCAGGCGCGACAAGGGTGAGCGCAAATCATGCGCGATCGAATCGCCCGCGTGCCGTGTCGCCGCCATCAGGGTTTCGAGCTTGGCCAACATGGCATTGAGCTGTTCCGCCAGCCGGTCAAACTCGTCACCTGATCCGCGGACCGGCGCCCGCAGGGAAAGGTCACCCGACATCACACCTTGCGCCGTCTTGGTCAGGGATTCCGCCCGAGAGGCGGCGTAACGTGCACTGAAAAAGCCGCCGAACAATGCCAGTAAAAACCCGATCGGCGCTGCGGTTGAGACGGCGCGGGTAATCCGGTTCACCTGCCGCAGCCTCTCATCCATCTTGATCCCGACGAGCAGGACACTTTCATCCCCCAGTCGAACGATAAGCGCCTGAATGGGGGTCACTTCGGCTCCGCCGTCAGGCCCAAACCGTTCGATCTCAAACGTGCCTTCGCGCGGAATACCGACTTCGCCTTGCGGCTCGAGCGGCATGCGCGGCAGATCGCCAATAATGATCCGGCCATTGGCGTCTTCGAATTGATAGGTGAAGTCCCGCAAATCGACCAGGACGCGTTCCAGGACCGATTGCTCCAGACGGGCTGGACCCCCTGTATACCAGGCGGCTGCAAGCGTTCTGAACTCTGCTTCGAGACGGGTCTTGGACTCCTCCCGCATTTCTCCAACTGTTGCCTGAAACAAATAGGCAAGCAGTCCGGCTGAGAACAGCGCGAACAGGATGGAATAGACGAGCGCTAGCCGAAAAGTGGTGGTTCGGACAAACGCAAAGGGGCCAGATTTCATGCCTGCAGGCAGTAACCCGCACCGCGCACCGTCTGCAAGAGCTGGTTCTCGAATTCCTTGTCAATCTTGGCCCGCAAGCGCGAGATGTGGACATCAATCACATTGGTCTGGGGGTCGAAATGGTAATTCCAGACTTTTTCCAGCAACATGGTCCGGGTCACGGTCTGACCGGCATGACGCATCAGATATTCGAGCAGTTTGAATTCACGTGGCTGCAAGTCGATCTTGGTCTCGCCGCGCATAACTTTGCGGCTGAGCAGATCCATTTCCAGATCGCCAACGCGCAGCACCGTGACCGGAGGCTCGCCAGACGTTTGCCGTCGGCCAAGCGCTTCGACCCGGGCAACCAGTTCCTCTGGCGCGAAGGGCTTGGCGAGGTAATCGTCCGCCCCGACTTTCAGACCTTCGACACGATTGTCGACGTCCGACAGGGCCGACAGGAACAAGGCGGGTGTGGTGCCGCCGCCATTACGGAATTCTTCGACCAGTTGCAGGCCGGGTTTCTCAGGCAGCATGCGATCGACGACCAATGCATCGAACTGATCTTCACGCGCACGGCTTAACCCACCTGAACCGTCTTCGGCGGTCTCAACACTGTGACCCGCTTCGGACAGAACTTTTTCGATGAACTCTGCGTGCTCAAGATCATCTTCGATTACCAGTACGTGCATCGACACATCTCCCTCAGTTTACTCGTCTTCACTCACGTCGACCGTAACGAAATTTGTCCCCCGCTCGGTCTGAACAGCGATCAGTACGTGATCCTTACCATTCTCGCGTGCTTCCTCTATTTCTTGCTCTAAGGCCCTGATTGTGTCGAGTTTCTTGTTGTTAATATCCAGCAATGCATGGCCTTCCCGCAAACCCGCCTCGTAGAGCGGGCTATCGCGGTCAAGCCCGGTAATCACGAGACCCTTCTCATCCGCGTCAAGTCGCAAAGTGTCGCGAGATTCACCATCCAGAGGCTTCAGGGAACCCCCCAATGGCCCTTCGTCACCCTCAGATGAATCGGGTTCGGAGTCCGGGGTAGAGTCATTCTGAACCTGGCCCAGATTGGCTGGACGTTCGCCAACGCGGACATCGATGGTCTGGCGATCGCCATCGCGAATGATCTCGAACTCATTGCGCGACCCGGCCGCCAGGCTGCCAACAACGCGAGTGGTGGACGTGGCATCGGTCACCGCGTCCCCATTGATCTGAACAATGATATCGCCGCGCTCAAGTCCTGACGATTCTGCCGGACTATCAGGCGTGACCTGCACCACAATTGCACCACTGGCCTCCGTCAGGTCCAGCGCTTCGGCGGTGTCCTCGGTGACATTGCCGATGGTGACGCCAAGCCAGCCACGTGACACGCGGCCATCTGCAATCAGGGTCGTCGTGACCTGGTCGACCAGTTCAGACGGAATCGCAAACCCAAGACCGATCGAGCCGCCTGTGGTGGACGCAATCCAGGTGTTCACGCCGACGACGCGGCCATTCATGTCAAACGTTGGTCCGCCGGAATTGCCGCGATTGATCGCGGCATCAATCTGCAGATAGTCAGTATAAGATTGCGACCGGCGCAAATCACCCGGCTCACCAACAGCGGATACGATACCGGCGGTTGCCGTGCCAGAGAAGCCCAACGGACTGCCGACAGCGACCACCCAGTCGCCGCGCCGCAGTGCCTTGGACGAGCCGAAATCGACATAGGGATAGCTTCCGGAGTCTTTCACCTTCAACACGGCGAGATCGGTTTCAGCATCGGTGCCGACCAGTTCCGCTTCCAGCGACTCGCCGTCATCCGTGATGATCTCGATCTCGACGGCATTATCAATCACGTGATTATTGGTGACGATATGACCGCTCTCGGAAATGAAGAAGCCCGAACCCTGGCCGAAACCTTCACGGGGGCCTTCCTCTTCTTGCGGTGGGATCAGTCCGAACTGTTCCAGAAACCGCTCACGATCCGTCAATTCGCGGTCTGAGACCTCAATCTCCGTGCGAACACGGACGCCGACCACGGCCGGGCTGACCTGCTCAATCAAGTCCGCAAATGAAACAGGCGCTCCATTTGGCGCTTCGAGCGTGATCGGATTGGCGTCGGCGTTCGGGAATTGCGGCCCGAGCAGAAAGACGCCCATCGCGCCTGCTCCAACCAAACCTGCAACCATTGCATTTCGGGAAATGCCAAACAATTTCATCGACTTCCGTGCCTCCAAAGATGTGTCATACCTATCTGGTATGAAATTTACTAAAGTAACAGCCTAACACTCATTAAAGATCATTAAGCCGGTTTTGTGACGAGATGTGTTTCAACTTTCGCGCCATTTTCCAAAGATCGGTGCACCGGGCATCGATCTGCGATTTCGAGCATGCGTGAGCGCTGCTCGTCGTCCAAATTCCCTTCTACCTCAATATAACGCGTGAAGACATCGATTCGGTCGGCCGGACCGCAGTCGACGCAATCATCTGCATGACGTTTCGCATGATCGATACTGACGCTGACGCGATCAACCGGCCATTTCTTGCGATTGGCATACATGCGCATGGTGATTGAGGTACAGGCGCCGAGGCCAGCGGCGACCCAGGCATACGGATCCGGACCGGTATCGGCCCCACCATAGGTTGCAGGCTCATCCGCGAAATAGCGCCGTCCGCCAATCAGGACCTCGTTCTGGTAGGGTCCATTCTCGCCCGTCTCGCGAACGATCACCTTATTGAGCTGCGGGGTCGTTTCCGCGGCCACCGCTTCTGCTTCGATATAGCGGGCGCTCCAACCGGCAATCACATCGATGACAAAGCCGGCGTCGGACTTGCCGGTCAGTAAATGATCCGATCGATCCAGACTGACAAAACTCTTGGGGTGTCGGGCCGCCATGAACAGGTCGGTCGCATTGTCGATGCCGACAACTTCGTCCGCCGGCGCATGCAGGATGAGCAGCGGCTTGCGCAGCGATTTCACTGACGCGAGCACACTGGATTGGCGCAAATCGTCGAGGAATTCACGGCTCAGCGTGAACGGACGTCCGCCCAGATTGACCTGCGCGCGGCCCGCCGCTTCGATCTCCGGAACGCTTTGTCTGAACTGTTCAACGACATGGCCCGCATCCGACGGCGCACCAATCGTGGCGACCGCTTTGACACTGTCCACCGCATTGGCGGCGACCAGCGTCGCCGCGCCGCCAAGCGAGTGTCCAATCATCAAACTGACCGGGCGACCCGCAGTGGCCATCCAGTCAGCGGCGGCCACGAGGTCAGCCACATCGGAGGAGAAACCGCTGGTGGCAAAATCACCTTGCGAGTCGCCAAGGCCGGTAAAGTCAAATCGCAGGACGCCGATCCCGCGCTCTGCCAGACCGCGGGCGACGCGGCTCGCTGCAAGGCTCTTCTTTGAACAGGTAAAACAATGGGCAAAGATCGCCCACGCGAAGGCGGTCTGATCCGGCACTTCCAGAACGCCGGACAGGGTTTCGCCCCGGGCATTCGAAAATTCGACTTTCTGGCTCTGCATCGGCCAACTCCATCTCTCTCAATGATAGATAAGATGGCCTGTCAGGACCGCCAATCAACAGGCGATCTCATTGTCGTGATCAGCTGCCGCTTTGCGATGGCGACAGGCCTTCCAGTTCTTTCGGCTGATAATTCTCATCATGCTTGGCGAGAATCTCTTCGGCGATGAAAATATCAGAGCCCATTTCAAACCGTCCGGTGGCCACGACCCCCTCGCCTTCGCGGAACAGATCCGGCACCAGTCCGGTATAAGAGACGCGGACGGTTTCACCCGATCCATCCTCGATCGTGAACAGGATTTCTGCGCCGGCGCCATTCTCGCGTGAACCGACCGCGACAAAGCCGCCGACGCGGATTCGCTGTCCGGCCTCCGGCATACCACGCTCGACCAGCAATTGCGGCGTATAGAACAGGTCCGCATGCCGCTGCAGCGCGGTCGAAGCCAGCACACCGGCCGCGATGATCAAGACCGCCGCGGCGCCGACCGCATAAAGACGTTTGGTTCGAGCTCTCATACGGGTCCTATACGCCGAATTTGTCAGATAGGCCCTGCGGCACGTTGCTCATGCCCGGCGCAATCGCACCGTCGCCCGAAGTCCACCTTCGGGACTGGCATCCAGGGTCAGGCTGCCCCCATTCATACCGGCAATATCCGCCACGATAGACAGGCCGAGGCCGGTGCCGGGCGCCGTTTCGTCGAGCCGCACACCGCGTTTCACCGCTTCCTCACGCTCTTCCGGAGAAAGACCCGGCCCATCATCATCAATCGAAATGGCGACCATGCCATTGCCATCATGCTCGGCGTGAACGTGCACCCGCGAGGCCGCCCATTTACAGGCATTGTCGAGCAGGTTGCCGAGAATCTCTTCCAGATCCTGTTGCTCCGTGCGGACGTATAGACCACCGGGCACTTCAACGGTGACGGATTTGCCATCGGCCGCGAATAATTTGTTCATCACGCGGGCAATGCCTTGCACGGCCTCACTCACCTGCGACCGGACCCCCAGAGCTTCCGCCCGGGCGGCAGCCTGCGCTCGGCGCAGATAGTGGTCAACATTGGACCGCATGGCTTCCGACTGGCGTCGCACCACGGAATCGAGCTGCGTCTCGCCCTTGGCTTCATTGCGCAAGACCGCCAGCGGTGTTTTCAGGGCATGGGCCAGATTTCCAACATGGGTTCGGGCGCGCGACACCACAGCGCGATTGTGATCGAGCAGCTTGTTGAGCTCCTCGCTCAGCGGTTGCACTTCAGCAGGATAATCACTGGACAGCCCCGCCTGCCGACCTTCGCGAATTTCGGTAATGTCTGATTGAATGCGATCCAGCGGCCGCAGCGCATAGCGCAGTCCAAGCGCCATCGCCAGGAGTGTCCCGCCAGCCAGCGCCATCATCGCGACCAGAAGAATGGTCCGCAATCGATCAACGCCTGCCATGGACAAGGTGCGGTCGGACGCCGCCACCAGCAGGACGGGATTGGCGCGCTCAGGATAAGTCGTCGCTTGAACGGTGATCCGGACCGATTGTTCCGCCGGCCCCGCGCCGTTCGCGCTGATGATTTGCCCCGGACTGACCAACGCCTGTTCTTGCAAGTCTATAGGAATTTCAAGCGTTTCATCGAATACACTTCTTGACGTGATATCGCCGACCAGTTCGCCATTCTCGTCGACGGCAACGATCAACCAGTATTTGCCGGACAGGGGCACCAGAAAGCGCGGATCTGGCGGATGACGGTCCTCGATGTCCTCGATCCGGCCGGTGCCATCATCGAGCGGGCGAATGGCCCGCGCCAGGGTCTGGATCGTCGCCGCATGCTCATCATCGAGAATGTTCAGGGTTTCCGCGCGATAGACGGCGGTCATCGCCAACACGCCGCCAACCACCAGCAGCACGCTCCACAATAACGCGCCGAGCAAAAGTCGGCGCGCCAGAGAAAGTCGCTGAAATCTGTTCCTGGGAGGCGCGGCTGTATCCATACAGATCGACGCGCCCGGCCTAGGTCACCATGCCTGAGCGTTCGTCTTCAGGCACTACCAGACGATAGCCGAGCCCGCGCTCGGTCTGGATGCGATCATTGCCGATCTTCTTGCGCAGACGGCCAATGAAAACTTCGATTGTGTTCGAGTCACGGTCAAAGTCCTGGTCATAAATATGCTCGACCAGTTCCGTCCGCGGCACGACCCGGCCCTGATGATGAATCAGATAGCTCAGCACCTTGTATTCGTGCGCGGTCAGCTTGATCGGCTCACCATTCACGGTCGCCCGCGCCGCGCGCGTATCAAGGCGCAACGCCCCAGCTTCAATTGCCGCAACCGCGTGTCCGGAGGCGCGGCGCAACAGAGCGCGCAAACGGGCCAGAACTTCCTCTGTGTAGAAAGGCTTGGTGACGTAGTCATCTGCGCCGGCATCAAAGCCCGCGACTTTCTCACTCCAGCGATCGCGCGCTGTGAGAATCATGACGGGGAATGTCTTGCCGTCCTCGCGCCAGCGTTCGAGGATGGTGACACCGTCCATTTTCGGCAGGCCCAGATCCAGGATCACAGCATCATAAGGCTCGGTATCGCCCAGGAAATGACCGTCTTCTCCATCGGCGGCCAGATCTACGGCATAGCCGGCATGGGTCAGGGCATCAGCCAATTGACGGCGTAAATCCGCCTCATCTTCAACGACAAGAATTCTCATAGCTCTACCTTAGTTAGAAGACAGGATTCGTCCAGTTTTCGCGTCGACGGTTACCTGGATTCGCTCACCTTTGTCGGTCATCCAGTCGATTACATAGACCTGGCCGCCACCGCGATTGTAAAGATTGGCATCGACCTGATAGCCGCCATAGCGGTTTTTGAGGCGCCGAAAGATATCGCGCAGCGGGATAACATCGCCCTTGTCCCGGGCATTTCGGGCTTCATCGGCCGAAAACGAATTGCCGTACTTGCCCTGTGCCATGACAGGCAGAGGGGCGGCTGCAACGGCAGCAACAAGCAGGATGGCGAGCATCTTTTTCATAACGCCCCCCATATGCGCCAATTCCTCTGAATGGTTTGTGAATATTATGAACGGATTTCAGTCATCCGTCATACCCGCGCGCCCAGTCCTTCAAGCCTGAATTCTTTGGATCTTCAATGACCACTTCCAGTCGCGCATACAAATTACCGGGTTTGCTTTTCAATTGAATGCCCTTCCCGCGCAGCCGCAAAACGGACCCGGTATTGCTGCCGTCCGGAATTTTCAGCGCGATCGGCCCCATTGGCGTTTCGACATCGACCTGCCCGCCGAGCAGCGCAGTTTTGAGCGGCACAGGCACAATCATGCGTATATCATTGCCGTCCCGGGACCATAATTTGCTGGGCCGGACGCTGATTTCCAGGATGGCATCGCCCGGCGGCCCGCCACTTTTTGTCGTTTTGCCCTGGCTCTTCAGGCGCAGGGACTGCCCGGTATCGATGCCGGCCGGTATTGTAATATTCAGAACCCGGCCATCCGCCATGGTCATTTCACGCCGCGCGCCGAGGATGGAGTCCTCGAACGAAATCTCGACGCGATAGCGCATATCGGCCCCTTTTTTCGGGCCTGGACGTCGGCGCCCACCGCCAAACATGCCGGACAGGATGTCCTCAAAGACGTCGCCTTGCGAGCCGGCATGCGGCCGGGATTGTCCGCCAAATCCGGGATCACCACCAAATCCCGGGCCTGGACCGCGTCCATAAGCCTGACCGCGATCAAACCCCTGAGCCTGCTCGAATCCCCGCGGATTGCCATCGGCATCAATCTCACCGCGATCATATTGCCCGCGTTTTTGTGGATCGCTGAGAATTTCATACGCGGCGGACGCGGATTTGAACTTCTCGGCTTTGACGGCATCATCCGGATGCAGATCGGGATGCGTTTCCTTGGCCTTACGTTTATAAGCGCGCCGAATATCGTCTGCACTGGCAGATCGCGTCACGCCAAGTATGTCGTAAGGGTTTTTGCTCATTCGCAATCAGGTTCCGGGACTCATCCCGTCTACACTTAAGCGGCCTGTCAACGAATGCAAAGCTATTCCCCCAGCAGCAGGTGCGCGTCGCCACCCCTCGCTAAGGCGAATAGGTGTGGGTCACCAGGTCCAACGTTCCGATTTTCCAGAGCAGCGGTACATTTATCTGATGCGACCCTAGTGAAATCGTCCGTAACCGGTCATTGATGATCACCACAATCGAATCGGCGTTGATTGCACCTGCGAGGGTCTCCGAGAGCCCTCGTAACAAGCCTGACAGGCGCCATTGATCCGGGCCAGTCAGGCTGGCATTGGTCCAGCCGATCACTTCCCAGCCCGAGGCCCGGGCAATGGCCAGTCGATTGGCCCCGTCCAGAACCGCTGCCCGGTCGGCTGAACTCAGATCGCCGCCAGGGATCAAGACGTCGAGCACGCTCGTATCGTCCCATTGCCCCGCCATTCCTGTACTGAGGCTTGATGTTGACCGTCCGATCAGCGCTGGATTGCGGATCGTCGCTTTGGTTTTGAGGCTTTGCAGCGTCGCCCCCACGTTCACCTCAATCGGCGCGCCCCAGGGATCGCCCGTGACAGCCAGCACCGGCCCGCTGACGCCGCTGTCCAGGAGGCCGGGAATATCGAGAATTTGAAACACCAGATCTGCGGGATAGGTGGCCGGGTCCGCGAGGTCAGGAATCTCGATCGCGCGCGCGGATACGGGTGCCGGCGCTTGCGCCCGCAGAACAAGGTCGCGGACGATCAGCGAGTCTTCCATTCGCTCAACCCGCCAGTCGCGGCCCTCAAACTGGATCGCGGAAGCGATGTCCAAATCGAACGCCTCACTGGGTGCCAGGTTCAGGCGAAGGATGTTTTCGGCGTGGCTCTGCTGATAGATCGTTTCGGCCAGGATGCGCGCCCGCCCTTCCGTCAGGACCAGCGGCAAGGCCACCCGACTGACCAGATCCCGATTCGCCGTTGGATCGCGATACTCAACCATGCCGGGCTGATAGGAGAAATCACCTGAGATGTAAGTCAAGGCCACGGCGCTCGGCTTGTCTTGCGACACCGCGTGAAGCTCGCTGCGCGTCCCATCAATCACGCGCGCATCGTCCAGTGTCATCTCGGCCACATAGGCATGGTTCTGGCCCACCAGACCAGACCCGGACTCGCGCACCTGAAAATCAAACGCGAGGGTCAACGGAGTCAGCGCGGATGCCAGAGATGTTATCCCCTCCACCGCATAGCCATCGACCACGCCGTTCAGCCCGGACACGTCTAGCGCCGCCCCGGCCTGCTGTCCCAAATCCTCAACCAGGTCAGCCAGCTCGACCAGACTGGTGCGCCCGTTCAGCCAGTGCCCGAATTGCCAGTTCGCACCATCGCTCCCGACAGTGTCCCGCGCTGGAAAGTCAGGCCAGGGACGCCCATCCCAGGCCCAGACCAGGACCTGTTCGATAAAGGGCTGGGTTTGCCAATAGGGCAGCGCGGCGGCCAGTGCACGGCGCTGGATCAGATCATCCCGCGTACCATTGGAATAGAATGGCAGCGCGCTCTCGCTGCTTTTGGGGTCGACGAAGACGTTTGGCGCATTGGTGCCCTTATCCACGGCCGGAATACCGATCTCGATCAGGCGCACCGGCTTCAGCCCGGCGCGCCAGGCCGACGGCGTGTCGGCTCGCGCGCCGCTGGGTCGTGGATAATGGTCCGCGCCCCACCAGCCCGCCAGGTCCTTGGCTCGAAACACCCAATGCTCGGCGCTGGCACCATCTATGCTCGGACGCCGGATCTGGGCATCGCGATCGGCCTCGGAGCCATAATACCAGTCATAGGCTTCCTCACCGGCCAGCTGGCTCAACAGATAATCGGCCGCATCTGCACCTGAATATCCCGCGAGCGCATCAAGATGATCCGTCCCATCGCGCCAGTCGCCCATGGGCGGATACCAGTCGACACCCACGAAATCCACGTCGTCCGAGGCCCAGAGCGCGTCGAGCGGGAACAGGACATCCCGGCTGCCATCGCCCGGCGCATAGGCACCATATTCGGTCCAGTCGGCGGCATAGGAGATCTTCGTATCCGCGCCGACAATCGCCCTGACCTCGGCGGCAATACTCTGAAGCGCCTCGACAAAGGGAAACCGACCCTGGTTATCGCGAACGCGGGTCAGGCCAATCATTTCAGAGCCAATCAGGATCGTATCAACCCCGCCCGCCTGCATTGCCAGACGCGCATGGTGCAGGATGAAATGGCGAAAGCCAAAGCCGCCATCGGCACCGACAAACGCGTCTATCTCTGTCCGGGCAGAGGCCGTCTTGTCATGGGTGACGGTGATCCGCCCGCGCCACGGAAAGGACGGCTGCCCGACCCAGCCGCGCGGATCCGGCAGGCCATTATTCGGAGGCACATCCATCAACAGGAAGGGCGACAGGGTGACCGCAATGCCAGCAGCTTTTAGAGCCGCAATGCCCTCCAGAACCGCATCATCCGCCGGTGTGCCGCCAAAATTCGGGCTGCCTTCCGTCTGCGAGATCAGGTGCGCGGCAGCGCGATCGGTCTGATCAACCCGCCAGGCATAAGGCACAGTCGCCCGATCGCGCTGTTCGACGCCGGGCCGCAACCGACAGACCCCGGCGCGCAAATCATTGCCGAACCAGGCCACAGTCAGGGCCGCGTCCCGCACCTTTGGCAAATCGCGCTGCAATTGATCGAGGGAGACGGCAAAGTCTGCCTCGCCCCGCGAATTGTTCAGGTTCAAGCTTGTCTCGATGCCGGGAAACCGGCGTTCGCGAACAATCGACGTCGCATAAACAAACTCACCCGATGCCGGGATGATATTCACCCCCTGAACCGTCGTGGCGAGCGCATCAGTCGCGCGATCGCCGGCCCGGACAATTTCAAATGATAGTTGCGGCAGGCGATTGCCAAAGGCCTCCAGCGGCAAGTCTTCGAACACGATGTAAGCGGTATCGCGATAGGCCGGCGCCTGCCCTGCCCCTTCGATCGCTTCGATCAACGGATCTGGCATCTGGTCGCGCGTGCCGGAATAGAGCCGCCAGGTGACATCGCCCAGCGCAAACAGTTTGCCATTGGCCCAGACCCGGTCAATCCGCATGATCGGTCCCTGACACAAGGCCACCGCAAAACTGACCGAATAAGTATAGTCGATCAGCTCAGGTCCACCCTTACCCGCTGACTGTTCGCGGCGCGCCTCCTTGAAACGCGACGCCCATATCACCTGACCACCCACCCGCATGCGGCCATAGACTCTCGGCAAGGCGGCGCCTTCCCGGCTTTCCATAAGGTGCAGAGACTTAATTCGCGCGCCTTCGCGGGGCGGCGCCAGAGCGCGATCAATGGCGCGCCCGGCATAGCGCCCAAGCGTTTGCCCGATCGTCGCGCCGGAAAAAGTTTGCCCGAACAGCGATACACCATTCGGCAACAGGGCCGCGCCGGCGAGACTCCCGACGGGCGCCAACACAATCTCACCCATTGCGGGCCTCCATTTCTGTCAGACCAGGCCATTGGAACGCAGCCGCACACCGGCGTTGCCACCAGGGTACAAGACGCGTCTCGCAGACCGACCGTCCCCAATAGGCATGGATCAACCGATCCGGCGCCGAGAGGATGCCGCAATGCTTGGCGGGATGGCCGAGCCCCATACGAAACAACAGGACATCGCCTGGCTGCTGATCGCCCAGGGGAATTTCAATCAGGTGCCGACGGGCCGCCCCCAACAGAGTCTCTTGCTTCAAAGCTTCAGCCCAGTTCGGCGTATAAGGCGGCATGGTTTCCGGCTCTGGCCCGATCACTTCACGCCAGACCCCACGCAGCAGGCCGAGGCAATCAGCCCCCGCGCCTTTGCGACTGGCCTGGTGGCGATAAGGCGTGCCAAGCCAGGACCGCGCGCAGGTGATAATGTCGTCGCGGGTCATCTTTTGCCGCCATCATTGCCGTTCGCCGCGGGCCCGGCCAGAATGAAGTCATTGCCTGGCAGATGCGGAAAGCCACGAAAATTTTCTGTATTGGCAAACACATCCCGGCACGTTTCATACCGGCGATCGCAGGTCCGCCCATTCGCAGAGAGACCGCACCGATCATCGCCAAGCACCGCATCACACTGGCGCTGCAAGACCCGCCCGATCGGGCGCTGCAAAGCCGCCATTTGCGACACGAGCTCGGCCTGAAACGCGCCCTGTTCGGACACCGTGATGGCACTGAGCGAGCCGCTCCAGACATGCAGACCACCAAGCTCGGGCGCCTGCCAGTCGACGCGATAGACGGCAATCTCGCAACCATCCCAAAGACCGTGGCGCAAATCCTCTGCCCGAATGGCGTCGCTGGAGAGTATGCCGGACGCCGACACGGTTTCGGCCTGCAAGTCGGCGCCGCGAACAAATCGGTCCGTCTCCCATGCGGCGCCTGGCGTATAGGCGACGCCTCCAATATTCAAGGGCCGGTCGTGATTGGTCAAACCAAGGACCAATCCATCCTGGCGCGTCAGCCGCCAGCAAAAGCAGAGGGTCAGGACCTCCTCATGCAAGCGCGCGCGCAAGGCCTCGGTCGCTTCAATCATGACGCCCCCTCCGGAAGCTCGACCAGAGACAGCGTAACAATCCGGCCGGCGCCATAAGCATCGATCACGGCCTGGATATGATCACTGTCGAATCGCACCGCGCAATCAAACTCAAACCCGGCCGTGAGGACGGCCCCGATCGCAGGCGCCGTGTCGAATGAGATCAGGCCGGCACGGGTATCAACCGACCAATCGGTTTCTATCCGCGCGCCATCCATCCCAATCTGGACAGTTCCAGTGACGGGCTTGGAAATCACGCGCGCAACGCCCGCCTGCGTTTTCCGCAACTGGAACACCCGGGTCTCGCCGTCACCTGTGCCGAGCGCTTGATCGTCAAAAGCAATCTCGCATCCGGGCGGACAGCTGGCATGATCGACCGGGTCTCGAAACCGGAACCCGTGCAACCGACCGGATTGCGCTTCAAAGAACGCAACCAGGCTTTGCAATTGCGCCAGATCAGTGATTGCGCTCCCGACCTCCCAGCGACGACGTCCGAGCGACCAGGACGAATTGCGCACCTCTTGTCCGCTGGCCAGGGTCACCACATCGGTGCGCCATTGCGGACCGCCGACGGCGCCAAGCGCCAATGGCATTGGAAACTGAACCTCGTGAAACGCCATCACGCTTTCGCCTCCGTCAGAATGCGCAAATGCAACAGGCCGCGCTGGCTCTTTCCATTGCCAGGGCGCCGCGCTTCATCAACACGGACGGCAAGCTGCACGATGTTTTGAGTGGTCAGGGTCAAGGAAAGACGTTCGACTGCCGCCCGCAAAACACCGAGCAGAGTCTTTGTCGATTCCAGACTGGTTTGCCTTGAAACGATGGCGAACTGAATCGTGTGCTCGAGCCGCCGCCGCGCCACGCGATCCGCGGTCTGACTGTCATGCTGGTGTAGCCTCACATAGGGAAACGCAGGCGCCGATGTTTCGGCATCAAAGATCCGAGCCGGGTGGCCCAGAACGGCCTGAACCTCCGTATCCGCCCGCAAGGCGATCAAAAGCGCGTGCGCCAGTTCGGGGCCGCTCTGCGTCAGGAAGGTCGCATCCCTCACAGGCGGACCTCCTTGCGGGCATCGAGTATGGCCTGCACCTCGCGCGGCAGTCCGCCTTGATGGTCGAAAGCAAACGCGTTTGGCACGCGCGCACTGTACATGGCCGCGATCAGACGCAGCAGCGCTCCCTGCAAGTCCTCGGGCACGTCGGTTGCTGCGCCAAAACCGGCGGTCACATCAATTTCAATGCGTGCGCCCGCGACCAGCGTCGGCAAGCGGCTCCAGGGGCGCAGGCAAAGGCGCCCGCAAACCAGCTGAAAGGCATCTGAATGATCCGTTTCAGCCTCGGAGGCATCGACCAGCCGAACACGGTCCAGCTGCTGCACCGGGGCAATGGGTAGTCGACGCCCGGCCCCGCGCACCTCATTCGGCCACTCAGCCCAGGTCACGCGCACGGAGCGCACCACCAGAGCCAGCCCGGCGACTTGCTCCAATCGCGTCACCGCAGACTGCATCAAGTCTGCGAGCAAAGCATCTTCTGTATCATGTCCGATGCGCAGGAAGGCTTTGATCGCGTCGAGCGACAAGGGCGCTTCCACCGGAGGGGTCATCTCCATCAGTTTGGTCATTTGCATGTCTTTCAGAGTCAGGGTGGAGCGCGGGTGTCCCCAAAACCGCGCTAGAACACCATCAGCTTGATCGCGTCGAAATTCTGGACGCCACCACCGACACGTTTGGTCGTGTAGAACAGGACATACGGCTTCTGCGAAAACGGATCGCGCAACACGCGCGCGCCCTGCCGATCAGCGATCAGATAGCCGCGACGAAAATCGCCAAACCCGATCGCTGGCTGGCCACCGCCAATGTCTGGCATGTCTTCCAGCTCCGTCACAGGATACCCAAGAATCGTGGCGGCGGCGCCTGCTGTGCCTGGGGCCCACAAATAGCGGCCATCACCATCTTTCAGCTTACGGACACTTGCGGCGGTCTTGCGGTTCATCACAAAGCGGCCATTGACACGGAATTGCGATTTCGGCGTGTGAATGAGATCGATCAATTGATCGCCCGCATCCGCCTGATTGAAGTCACCATCAATCGTGCCAATCCGACCCCAGCTATGCGATGTCTCGTCGACCATTGTGTAGGACAGGAACCCCTTGGGTTTGCCATTGCCATCACCGCTGACAAAGGCGGCGCTTTCCTGCAGGCTGAAGGCGGTGTCGACTTCATCCGCGAGCCAGGCATCAATGTCGGCATAGGCATCATCGAGCAGGGTCTGCGTTGCCGCCGGCATCGCGTAGAGCTCGCCAGCCGGGAATTCCAGCAGCGACAGACCCGCCGTACTGGTCTCGGACCGCGCCTCTGTCTCGCCGGCCCATTGCGCGCCAACGCCCAGCGAGACCGGTTTGCGATACACGCCGGCAGAGGTTTGACGCACGGTCGCGATCTGGCGCAGGGGCGAGCTTTGCTGCAAGCGCGCCTCGATCAGACGATCCAGTTCTGGCGGCGCCACATAGCC
>ERZ1740072.244-NODE-244-length-23550-cov-16.257544_pt1 | contig 23550 bp, 23 predicted proteins | sample MGYA00581733_ERZ1740072 | MGnify/ENA primary metagenome ERZ1740072 (study PRJEB43018, sample SAMN04849741) | marine metagenome | isolation source: floating plastic debris | place: Pacific Ocean | collected 2008-08-30 | study: EMG produced TPA metagenomics...
CTGTTAGGGTCGGTGTTAACCGCTTCCCTCTCGAGCGCTTTACTAATATAGCGACTTGTTTGACCTAGGTCAACACTTTTTTTGAACTTTTCTTTTAAAACGCCGAAGACGCCTTGGTTGAAGGGCTTCGGCGTTTTTTTATGTTCTATTTATCGATATAGCTGGCATTTTTGGGGCTTTTGCATGAAGTTTGGGTCAGATATTTTCAGGTATCCCTGATCACAAACTGATGGCGAGCAGACCATCTGGACTGATTGCTAGCGCTGGGTCATTGAGCAGGGTATTCGTCTATATAGATATAGGAATGGATTCGAGCAGAGGGAATATACGTGGACATCAATTGGATTAGCCTCGATCGGCACCTACGACAGTGGTTAGAGGAGGATATTGGGCGGGGCGATCAGACCACATTAGGCGTAATGGGGATGAGGTCAACGCTTGGCGAGGGGTATTGGCTGGCTAAATCGGCAGGTGTGATATGTGGGTTGCCTATTGCCGAGCGAGTGTTTGAACTTTTATCGGGGGTGAGTGGAGGGGCGGACAATCCAATGCATTTTGAGCAGTGCATTAGGGATGGAACATGGGTAGAAGCGGGGACTATCATTGCTCAGATGCGTGGTCCGTTGAGTACGTTGCTGACTGGAGAGCGCGTTGCGCTCAATCTGGCGATGCATCTCAGCGGCATTGCCACAGCTACTCGACAATATATTGATGAAATTGAAGACCTACCAGCCCAGCTTGTGGATACTCGAAAAACGACACCGGGTCTTCGAGTGCTAGAAAAGTACGCCACCCGGACTGGTGGCGGTCGCAATCATCGGATGGGGCTCGATGATGGGGTGATGATTAAGGACAACCATATTGCTGCAGCTGGGGGAATTGCTGAAGCAATCCGCAGCGTACGGGCAACAATGCCTTATCCCCTCACAGTAGAAGTGGAAACGGAAAACTTAGAACAGGTGCAAGAAGCTCTTAGCCATGGGGCCGACATTATTATGTTGGACAATATGGCTCCAGCCGTTATGGAAGAAGCTGTCAAACTCATTCGACAGTACAGTCCCAGGGTCAAAATTGAAGGATCGGGTAATGTGACGCTCAAAACCATTCGTGCGATCGCACTTACAGGTGTGGATTACATTTCCAGCAGTGCCACCATCACCCGCTCACCATGGTTAGACCTGAGCATGCGTCTAAAATCTTAGGCATTAGAGCCATACCCCAAGATAACCAACGGACAATTGCAAATGTTTGCAAACGGACAATTGCAAAAATACAAAGCTTCAGGGCTGTTTGCGTTTAGGGGGTGCACAATCTAAACATGATGGAGAACACATGGGATTAAAACCACCGTGAGCGATAGATCTAAACAGCCACCCAAAATCCTTAAGTTAGATATCTTAGACACCGACTATGCTGCCATGGTGGCCGGTGAACCCCTTGATGACGAGCGGAAACAACGCTTGGAGGCAACCGATCCCCAGGCATTCACCTATATTAGCCGCCAAATTTCGAGATATCGGTTTGGTTGCCATACCCAAGAAGAAAGAGATGATGCGCTCTATAACATTGGAGCCATGGTCGGATTAATGACACCCTCTGATATGGAAGATGTCCATGACCGATTACGGCACACGGGTCATCTTTATCTGACCCAAGGCGAACGGCTACAAATTTTGAACTGGCTACAGGATGAATTGGCTATTTCATTTGAGTCATAGCCCGCCTTGTTAAGGACACTTTTCCCCGTGGAGATAGCCTTAGTGAGCCTTTGAGACACTCAGGCACATTAGCCTGGAGTTATCTTTTATATAAGAGTGGTTTATTGTGGTGCCCGTAACTGGGAAACTATAGATAAGATTTGAATTGCTGGGCTCGGTATGATTTTCTCTGAAAGAGATTGCCCATGGCGGTTCTAACAGGTCATCTCATCGCCTAAGTCAGCACTGACGACGTCATTAATCCACCCTTTAAACCCTTCAGATACATGTCTGCTGTTGCATCCCCCCCAGCTACTTATAATCAAACGCTCCCAACCCTTTGTGGCTGGGAATCTTCGATCCAAGACATCACTCATTCGGACCAGCCAGTCTTTCTGGAACGAAGCAATTTAGACATCAGTAGCCTATCGGCAGGATTTGCGATCGCACTCCACATGCACCAGCCCACCATACCGGCGGGGCCAGAGGGGGCACTGATTGGTCATCTGCAATATATGTTTGAGCACCACTACGAAGGTGACAATCATAATGCCGGACCGTTTGCCTACTGTTATGCCCGCATGGGGGACTTTATTCCTGAGCTGGTGGAGCAGGGATGTAACCCACGGGTCATGCTGGACTATTCGGGCAATTTGCTGTGGGGTTTACAGCAGATGGGACGCCACGACATTATCGATAAACTCAAGGGAATTACCTGCGACCCCAGATATCAACCCCATGTCGAATGGTTAGGAACCTTTTGGGGACACGCGGTGGCCGCCGCCACACCACTGCCAGATATCAAACTCCACATCCAGGCGTGGCAGCATCAGTTTGTCAGCATTTTTGGCTTAGAAGCCCTGAAGCGGGTACGGGGGTTTTCACTCCCCGAGATGCAGCTGCCCAATCACCCCGAGGCGCTCTATACCTTAGTCAAAGAGCTGAAGGAAAGCGGCTATCGCTGGGTAATGGTGCAAGAGCATACGGTGGAAACCCTAACGGGAGAAGGAATTCAACAGCCGCATCTGCCCCACCGTTTGGTAGCTCGCAACAGCCATGGGCAAGAGATCTCGATTACCGCCTTAATTAAAACTCAGGGGTCTGATACTAAGCTCATCGGTCAGATGCAGCCCTATTACGAAGCCAAAACCCTAGGGCAAGTAGCCTTAGGAAACCAATCCATACCTCCCTTAGTCAGCCAAATCTCTGATGGTGAGAATGGTGGCGTCATGATGAATGAATTTCCGGGCGCATTCAAACGGGCCTGGCACGAGTCGACTCATGATCAGGGCATTACGGGTATTAATGGCACCGAATATATAGAACTCCTGGCAGCGGCAGGGGTGACTGAAAACGACTTTCCTACCTGCCAAGCGGTGGGTCAGCATCAGCTATGGCAGACCGTGGAAGATGGTGAAATTACACCAGAACGGGTGAACGTTGCGATCGCAGAACTAGCCGAACAGCACACCACATTTAGCGGTGGTTCCTGGACCAATGACCGCAGTTGGGTAGACGGATACGACAATGTCATTGGGCCGATGGAGCGTCTCAGTGCCCGCTTTCATCAGGCGGTGGCCAGAGTGCCGATGGCTCAGCGGCCCCACCTAGCCCTAAATGCCAACTACCGACAGGCATTACTCCATAACCTGCTGCTACAAACCAGCTGCTTTAGATATTGGGGACAGGGTCAGTGGACCGACTATGCCCAGACAATTTATCAGCGCGGTTGTGAATTTGTAGATCAGGGATTTGCCTAGACCGCAACACCGTTCATACGGCTGAGAAATGCCTGTAATCGCTCACTTTGAGGATTCTTGAGCACCTCGCCTGGAGCACCCGTTTCTTCCACCACACCCTGGTTCAGAAACATGACTCGGCTAGCCACATCCCGAGCAAACTGCATTTCATGGGTAACCACAGCCATGGTCATGCCGTCTTCGGCCAGGGTGCGCATGACCTGGAGAACCTCACCCACCAGCTCAGGATCTAGAGCACTGGTGGGCTCATCAAACAGCAAAATTTCAGGCTGCATACACAGGGAGCGGGCAATGGCCACCCGCTGCTTTTGCCCGCCAGAAAGTTGATCAGGGTAAGATGCTGCCTTTTCAGCAAGGCCAACCTTTGCCAGGTAAAAGCGTCCCCGTTCCTCAGCTTCAGCAGTTGCTAGACCCAACACCTTGCGGGGTGAAAGGGTCAGATTTTCTAGCACACTCATGTGGGGGTACAGGTTGAACTGCTGAAACACCATGCCCACTTGAGCCCTCAGCTGCTGGAGTGCTTTGGCACTCAGGCTAGGTTCAGAGAGATCGATACTATTCACAATTAGCTGACCGCCACTGATGGTTTCTAAGCGATTAAAACATCGCAACAGCGTGCTTTTTCCACATCCTGAGGAGCCGATAATGGCTACCACTTCACCTCGTTGAATCTGACCGTTGATGCCGCGCAGCACCGATAGGTCACCATAGCTCTTTTGCAAATTTGCGAAGTAAATTGCAGCTGTCACCCAGCCCCCATCAGTAGCATCTTTGAAAAGAATAATAACGTTGCGTCGCGTCTTGCAGCTACAAACAACACCGTTTTTTAATTCCTGGTAGATTAAACTACACCTCTAGGTAAATATCAGGGTGATATCGCCCTCTAACATCCTGATTACCCACGACGAGGCCATTAGGTGAGTAACGTTAAGGAAATCATTTAACACAATGAAACGGTCACACTTTTTAAAGAACACATTTTTAAGTCTAGGGGCCGCCCTCGTATTAGCCGCCTGCGGCGGTAGCGACGAAGCCACTGCCCCGAGTGGCGAATCCGCTGCGGGTCCTTGGGTCATTGGGACAGAGCCCGCATTCCCACCTTTTGAGTCCCAAAGTGACACTGGTGAACTTGTTGGTTTTGACATCGACTTGATGAATGCCATTGGCGAGCAAGCCGGTGTACCCATTGAGTTTGAGAGCTTACCCTTTGATGGCTTAATTCCGGCGCTACAGGCTGGCACCATTGAAGCCGCCATCAGCGGCATGACCATCACTGAAGAGCGGGCTGAAACAGTAGATTTCTCTCGCCCCTATTTCCGTGCGGGTCTGGCCATTGCCATCGCTGAAGACAATACAGAGATCAGCTCTTTGGACACCCTTGAAGGCAAAACGATTGCGGTTCAAATTGGTACCACAGGTGCAGAAATGGCTGGCAGCGTCAAAGACGCAAAGGTGAGTACCTTTGACTCGGCTCCTTTAGCGCTACAGGAACTGGCCAATGGTAATGCCGACGCCGTTATTAATGATGCACCCGCAACGTTGGATGCGATCGCAACCGGAAACATTGGCGGCATTAAAGTCGTTGGTGAACTGGTTACAGAAGAGTTCTATGGCATTGCTATGCCCAAAGATTCTGAAAATCTGGACGCATTAAATACAGCTCTCAATGAGCTGCTAGAGAATGGCACATATGATGCCATCTACGAGAAATGGTTTGGAACTTCTCCGATTGGCAGTCTGCCTGAAGCCGCGTTTTAGCATCTTTCATCACAGCCACAATTAAGGCATCAAGTTTAAGTTGTGGCTATTGATCCAATCGTCACAACTTAGAACTATGGCAATCCACGGATGCACACCTTTAAAGAAGGGGTTACGCCAACGTCGATTGCTCGTCAGGTTAGCTGTTGTCATTGAAGGCTTTCAAAGATATTCATCAGCCTAACGAACCTGATAGATGTAGTCGTTGAGTCCGCTTAGTCCGCTAGTTCAGTCTTACGAGGGCCTATTGCCTTGGAATATATTATCAATGCTCTACCCACCCTACTCAAGGGTGCGTTAACCACCATACAGCTGACGGCCCTCGCCATTTTCTTTGGCTTTATTGGCGGCACATTACTGGGTACCGCCAGACTCTCAAAGCTATGGCCCGTACGATTAGCTACCCGTGCCTACATTGAATTTTTCCGAGGCACACCCCTGCTGGTGCAAATTTTTTGGATCTACTTTGGTTTTCCTGCCCTGTTCAAAACCCTGGGATTAGGCTTTACCTTTGACCGCTGGACTGCCGGGGTGATGGCCCTCAGTCTGAATTCAGCCGCTTATATTGCTGAAATTGTCCGAGGGGGTATTCAGTCGATTGAGCGCGGTCAGTGGGAAGCCGCTTCATCCATGGGGCTCAACTCGTTACAAACCATGCGCTACATTGTGCTGCCCCAAGCACTCCGGCGGATGATTCCACCCCTGGGCAATGAATTTACCACCTTAATCAAGGACACCAGCTTAGTCGCTGTGATTGGCCTAGAAGAACTTTTTCGACGTGGTCAGCTGACTGTCGCCACCAACTTCCGAGCCTTTGAAATTTATACAGCGGTCGGCTTAATCTATCTGGCGCTTAACCTTTGCTTTTCCCAAGGGTTTAACTGGCTAGAGCGATGGGCAGACCCCAATCAGAAGGTTAAAAAGAAAGGTGCTTAGACAGGCATTTAAACAACAGACCCCTACTTCCGACGCTTTGACGATCGGTGTTTGCTGCCCGGAGGTGTCCGATGGGCACCAAAATATTTTTCGCTGCGATACCGGAGCCAGACTCGCAGCTGCTGTGGAATTTTTTCCTTCTGCACCTTTGTCAGTTGGTTATACAACTTTAGAGCACGTTCCCGCTCACGGCGGCAGCCCGCATTATTGTGGGCATCCCATAACTTTTTAGCCAGGCGAATGCGACGGCAGGTTTCTTTGATCAGGGCGTCACCCTGAAGGGGCTGGTCGGCCATAGGTGTTTCAACAAAAGGACGGTAAACAAAAGACTGTCACAAGGTTAATTGTCGGTTTTGGCTAAGCGTGGCACCTTCTAAGTATGCATAATCACGGTTTTGGGGCTTGCGACTGCCCGGTCAATACGTCGCCCGAGAAATTAAGAGTCTTAGCCATTGCCCTAGTGATGGTAGCTGGGTTTTCGGTTGTAGAACTACGGGTCAGCCACCATAGCCACAGTTTATCGCTGGTTGCTGATGCAGGGCACATGGTGGCTGACGTGTTTGCGATCGCAATGTCCCTACTCGCTACCTGGATCGCCCGCTGGCCCGCTTCACCGACAGCCCCCTTTGGCTATCGGCGGGTGGAAATTTTAGCCGCTCTAATTAATGGCATTGGGCTATTACTTATCGCTGGCTGGATTGGGCAAGAGGCCATCGCACAGCTGCAAACACCACCAGAGGAAATACTCACGACACCCATGGCGTTGACAGCCCTCGTTGGGTTAGGCATCCATGGCTTCAATGGGTTTCTACTCCATAGTCACACCGATGATGATTTGAACATCCGCGGGGCGTTTATGCATGCGCTCGCCGACGCGTTGAGTTGTTTGGGTGTACTATTTGTGGCCGCCACCGTTCATTGGTTTGGCTGGCAGTGGGCAGATAGTGGTGTCAGTTTTGCGATCGCGCTGCTCATTTTCACCGGAGCCGTTCCACTCATTCGCCAGAGTCTCAGTATTTTACTCGAGCAGGCCCCAACCGACATCAACCCTGACAGCATTAAAGAACATGTGCTCAACTTCAGAGACGTTACCCAGGTGGAGCAGTTACGGGTTTGGGCCATTGCCCCTGGCCAGATTTATTTAACAGCCAGCTTAACCATTACCTGCAATCCCAACCGTCGCGACCTATTGCTCAATCGGCTTCAAACATCACTGCGTAATGAATTTGGCATTACCGACGCCACCTTACAAATGGTATCTGCCCCCTCAGTTGCCCTATCAATGCTGCCCAATACTAAAATACGAGAGCTAATTCAGACGGGTAACACCGATCTGGACAGCGTTGTCCTTGCCGAAATCGAACCTAATGCAAGTCGCCTCTTGGAACGTTAACTCTGTCCGCACCCGCCTAAGCCATGTCACCGACTGGCTCAAGGCCAATCCAGACGTGGATGTACTATGTCTCCAAGAAACAAAAGTTGTCGATGCCGACTTTCCCAAAGCGCCGTTTGAGGAACTGGGGTATCACCTCTATATATATGGACAAAAAGCCTATAACGGCGTTGCCCTGATTAGCAAAGCCCCCTTAGACGATGTCCGCATGGGCTTCGGCGCCATTCTCGACGACAATACCGTTGGCGACCTCGATGACCAAAAGCGCGTGATCAGCGGTGTACTCAATGGCGTGCGCATTCTCAACCTATATGTCCCCAACGGGTCATCCATTGGCAGCGAAAAGTATGACTATAAACTACGCTGGCTGGCTCTCTTAAAGCAGTACCTGGGCAAAACCCTAGAGGAAACTAAAAAACTGAACGTCTGTGGTGACTTTAATATTGCCCTTGAAAATAAAGATATTTATACCGACGAAAAAAGGGACAAACACATCATGTCCTCTCCCAAGGAACGAGAAACCTTGAAGGATGTATTAGCTATTGACCACAGCCCAATAGAGGAAGAAGCCTTAACAAATGCGGTGGGTGTAAGTCTCGCAGACGCCTTTCGCAAGTTTACCGATGAGGGTGGTCACTTTAGCTGGTGGGATTATCGGGCTGCCTCATTTCGACGCAATATGGGTTGGCGGATTGACCATCACTATCTTTCCCCGGAACTATACGACCAAGCCAAACGCTGTTGGATCGATATCGAGCCCCGAAAGCTAGAAAAACCCAGCGACCATACACCCGTCATTGTGGAATATTGAGCAATGACATACGGGTACTTGATATAACAAGATAACCCTGAAGACAGGTAGTACGGTACATGATAATCTTCTAAAAAGGATAAAGCCCTATCCTTTTCTGGGTATCTTGTTTAACAACGATCTGCGTAGCCCCCTTGCAGAAAGGCCCTACCGTCTATGCAGTTTTTAGGTACCTTGTGAACACTTTTTTAGCTGGCCCAGATTGTCCCATTCTCGATCCACCAGAATTAGAGACCGCTCTGCACTTTCTGGCAATTTTTACCAACTTAGAAGACGAATTTAACCGGATTGATTTAATCAATACCGGTTTATTTGATTTAGACCATCCTGAAACAGCCCAGCAGCTGGACCTTCCCGGTGCCCTTAGGGCCATTAAAAGCAAAAGTAAGCTGGCCAAAAACGTTCTGCGCTGGGTCGATGACCATCGATATAGTCTCAAAAGCGAAGAGTTACTTGCGAAAGCATCTCTCCAGCTCTAGGACTTAGCCAGCACAGTGACAACCTGTCCAGGACTATTTTGGCGTTGCTGATCCCCGGTATGAATTTATCGGGTACACATCGGCACATGGCATATCTCACCGATCGGTTGATACCCTTAATCAGCGACGGCTTATTTTGTAAATTTGCAAATCCCTGGACCTGCCTTGTCAATTAAGCCGTAAATAATGCCAGATGTAGAATGATCTACGGCACAGCTGCCATATCTATCAATGACTATCACGCCACCTAAGCCATTTACTTTCTCTACCAGGTACTTGATGCCAGCCATCGCAGCGGCGGCCGCATCCTTCTGCTGAAAGTAGACAAAATTGGAAATCATTTTACAGAGTACGGTTCTCTGAAATTGCTCACCATACCCTGTCGCTGACACAGCACAGGTTTCATTATCGGCAAACACGCCGGCACCAATAATTGGACTATCACCGACACGGCCCCAGCGCTTGTTAACAATACCCCCAGTTGACGTAGCTGCCGCCAAATTACCATCCATATCCCGTGCTACAGCACCAATCGTGCCAAGTTTTTTAGGTGGGGTAGCATCTTCATGATCTAGCATCATCCCCCCTGCTTTTTGCGCCTCACGCCACTGACGAACTCGACGATCAACAAAGAAATAATCGTCCGGCATCCGCCGAATACCGCACACTTTGGCAAAGTCCTGTGCGCCCTTACCAATCAGCATGACATGTTCACTACGCTCAAGCACTTGTCGTGCCAGCTGTATAGGATTTTTTATCGTCGTGACCCCAGCAATAGCACCTGCATTCAGGGTAGCGCCATCCATAATGGCGGCATCCATTTCCACTTCGCCATATTCATTGAGAACAGACCCGCGACCGGCGTTATAGAGCGGATCGTCTTCTAACTCCGCTGCACAATACTCAACCGCATCAAGGGCAGTGCCGCCAGTTTCTAAAACATGACGTCCTCCTTCTAAAATACGGCGCACACTGTCCATAATTTCTGGGCCGTTTCCCTCTCGTTTTAGATGATCCAAGGAACCCGCACCACCATGGATAATGAGAGAGAAATTGTCTTTCATAATGATGTGCAAAGCCTCCAAAGTTGGGGAATATCATTATGACATTCAGACCGTAGCCAGGTAACTTCCACAACACCATTCACACCATCTATGAAATTATTGTGCATTACTGATCCTAAAACCCATCCCCATTTCGACACTACAATTAGTCTCTATAAAGCATTTGCCCACCATACAGATATTGATTTTTTTCATACACCGGTCGCCAGCATCAACAATTCCGGCAAATTTCAAGGGGTAAATATCTCCGGTGATTTCAGTAATGACGACTTCATGGCCCTAGATGATCAACCGCTGATGGTGATTGATCCATGTGAGTTAGACCTTATATTTTGTCGAGCCGATGACCCTGTACCTAACGATTTCTTTGAAAATCTTAGTCAGTTAGAAACCATCGTTAAATTTGTCAATCGTCCTTCGCAGGTTGTTTATACCAGGCGTAAAGATTTTCTAGAAGATCATGGGCGAGAGTATTTGCCAGAGCATATTTTCTCATCGTCCTATGAAGAGATAAAAGACTTTTTTCAACGGTTTAACCCCATTGTTGCCAAAATGAATGTTAGTTATGGTGGCAACGGAGTGTTTAAGATTTGGCAGCAGGGTAATCGTATCCATACGGACAACGTTAAAGAAGGTCTAATGACCTATTCTTCTTTTCGAGATGTGGTTAATCACTTAGCTGAGATTGACCCGACCAATGAGTATGAGTTTGTTCAATACCTTAAAAATATAGATCAAGGAGACAAGCGCGTTTTTGTTGTTGATGGTGACATCTACGGAGCGTTGTTGAGAAAATCTCAGACAGGAACATGGGTACACAACGTTACTGCAGGTGCTGCCTACTATCCCTCGACGGTAACTGAGCGGGAGCGCGAAATAATAGCCAATACCTATGGCTATTACAGTAGCCGAGGCGTTTATACCCTGGGTTACGATTTCCTCATGGGCAACGATGGGGAGTGGATTTTAAGTGAAGTGAATGCTGGCAATATTGGTGGTTATGACTGGCATGAAAGTGTAACAGGCGAACCTACCATGACACGATTAATCCAATGGTTGATCGATGGTATACCCCAGTAGCATCCCGATGCCCAGATGAGGTTTGCAAAGAATAATAAGACAGAAAGCAACGGAACAAACGTCAGACCGCGATCTCAATAATCGGCTAATCAGCGTGCTGATCTCCGGTATAAATTTATCTGGTAAACATCGGCACATCGCATATCTCACCGAGCGGGCCATACCCTAAATCAGCCACGGCCAATAATCTGCCTAGGGGCGATGAATAATCCGTTCTAACACGCGCCGCTTATTAGCAGGATCAATGCCGATCAGACGCACATAGTCTTGGCCATGATCCCCTAAACACTGCTCAACAGCCCGCAACGCACCTTCTACATTGCCATCACTCACAACCGGACAGCTTTGCCAGGCATTGGTTTGAAAGCGGCGTTTATCCACATATTCCATACCCACTCGATAGCCTTGGTCCAAGAGGTTCCGCACCTCTTGCTGTATCTCATCGGATAGCGAACTTTGAACACCTAATGATGGTGACTGTAATTCTGGCACCAACTCCACTGACCCATTGGATATGGGCTGTGGCCGCATAACTGAGACGGCATGCTGGTAGGCACAATAGTCGTCATCATTCAGACGTCTTTGGAGGGCTGGCTGATGACGACTGTCAACTTTATTTTGATTCAGTGCCTGGTTGTATTCTTTAACCAGCCCCGTCTCCTGTAATCGCCGCTGCTCTAGCACCATTTGATTACCCACCTCAATCAGGTGATCGATCTGAAAGTCAGGCTTTTTGAAACTGGGTGGTGTTTTGGTGTTGACCACATTGCGGGATACATTTTCTACCCCCACACGGTGAATAAAATCAATAATTTGCTCATCGTAAATCTTGGCCCGCAGCGCTCCGTAGAAATCAATTGCCTGATTGGCAAATGTATCTACTAGCGTCTCAATACCACGAGCACTCAGACCATCGGGAGAAAAAATGCCACCCACAATCCCCAAGCGATCCTGACGATCGGGTTCCCAATAAAATTTTTGCATTCGCCCATCGCGCACTAGGGGGGCATAAAGGGTGGCAAAGTCGTTCCCTGTAACCACAATCGGGATGCGCGGCAGTGGCGTTTCATCGTAGCTCCCTGGCAGCTGCACATTGGTCGGATTATCCGCAATGTTCATCAGGGTGTTGTTAACTAGCTGGGTATTGACCGTGTATTGAGTCATGCCGTCAAAGCGACCGGCCCCTGCGTCTAGATCATTGATCATCAGCACCGCCATCTCACCACGAATTTTTACTAGCTCCGCGGCTTCTCGATAGCGCAAACGAATCAGCCGTGCCGGGTCACCTGCATCGGGGCTCTCTAGCTCGCCACCGGACACATGCACAACATTTATCCCCATGCGTTCATACACCAGCTCACAGTGAAAGGTTTTACCTTCTCCTTTGCGTCCGTGGATCCCTAAAATCAGTGGCATCTTTACCTGGGGTAACGCCAAAAAGTTTTTGGTGATGTGAACCGCCAGAGCGTTAAGAAAACGGGGTGAAATGTAATAAGCCACGACACTAACGAAGTTGGAGTGCTGAGTTCTCGATATTAAACGTCTGAGAACGTATCCAGTATGTCGTTTGTCGGGACCTAATGTATAGAAACTGGAGATATTAGCGAGTTGTTGGACGTTTGCTGTACTGCGTTTTCCCTCGGTGAATGCAGGCGTTATCGGTAGATAAGTAGCCAAAGACAAGGCCCCAGGCTATTCACCCAAGGCCATTGCTTTATTCGCGTTGTCTTGCAGAGCAGCTTAATTAAGCTCGACTAGTGGTGTTTCGCGGGGATGCGCTTTACCTTCTTAGCCCAGCCCAAACGCTCAAACAGAAGAATGGTGTACCAGGTAACATCGATTTCCCACCATTTCAAACCAGTCTGGGCAGCGCGAGGGTAGGTGTGATGATTGTTGTGCCAGCCTTCGCCATAGGTGACCAGCGATACCCACCAAAGATTTCGGGCATTGTCTTTGGCATCAAACGTGCGATAGCCCCAGGTGTGGGTCGCAGAGTTGACTAACCAAGTGGCATGCCACAAAAAGACGGCTCTAACAAAAACACCGTAGATGACAAAGGACCAGCCGCCGATGGCGTAAAGCAATAGTGCAAGTGGTACTTGAAATAATAGAAAGTAATTATTTAGAAAGCGGTAGAAGGGCTGCCGAACAAGATCAGGCGCATATTTGCTGTACCGCGTTTTATCAAAATTATCGCGATTGGGATACACAATCCACAGCATGTGACTCCACCAAAAACCGCGCTTAGCAGAATAGGGATCGTCATGCACATCTTCCGTAAAGGCATGGTGCTTACGGTGACCACTGACCCAAAAAATGGGCCCCCCCTGCATTGCCAGCGTTCCGAGAAAAGCGATGGGATATTCTAACCAGCGGGGTACCTGAAAACTGCGGTGGCTAATTAACCGGTGGAAACCTAAACAAATGCCCACCCCCCCACAAAGCCAGTGCAGCAAAATCGCCACACCCAGGGCGGACCAGGAGAAAAACCAGGGTGCCAGCAGGGCAACACCATGGAAAACAGCAAAGAACCCAAGGGTGACCCAGTCGATGGGGGGGCGTTTTAGGTCGGGCTTTAGGTTTGGCCGTAGGTCAGGCCGGGTTAACTGTGCAGTCATACAGTCCTCACGGAATTCGTTAACGTTGACAAATCTTGAACGCGATCGCAAACTAGCTGCCGATCAAAGAAACTATAAGCGCGTTGCAAGCGTCACTTGCATTAAACTTAGACTAGCAATATTTTTATTAAGTTGCAAGTAGCACTTGCAAATTTTCCATGTCCCCGTCCTCGACTCGTCACCGACTTACCCAGGCCGCCGTCGAACTCTTCTTATCGCAAGGGATCAGCCACACAACTACCCGCCAAATTGCCAATATGGCAGAAGTGAATGAGGCCACCTTATTTCGGAATTTTGGCAACAAATACGGGTTGCTCCTGACCATGTTGCAAGAGGCACCTGCATTGAGTGCCCACACACTACTGCATGGGGAACATGCGTCAGATGCACTGCGGCTATATTTGGATGATCACTTACAGCTGCTGGAAAAATTTCCCAACTTTGTGCGGTCACTGATCGGTGAAGCTGACCAATATCCGGCCGAACATCGCCAAGCGCTGCAAGTAAGACTCAAGGAAATGCAGCAAGCGATTGCCAACCATCTAGAACAGATGCTGGGTACATCTAGACTATCGGCGGAAGAGCTGGCCAGCCTATTAGGAGCAATTTTGGTGGGGTACATGGTGATCGAAACCACCAGCGGAGATTCTCTGTGGACCAATCGAGACCACTTTTTAGATGCCCTGACGAGACTATTGAGCAGTCCTGCCGATGTCTCTGACGAATCCATAGAGGTCCTGGCTGAGCCACCTCCCGCATTAGTGGTGGATTTGCCCCCTAGCTGGGTCCATCAGCTGATGAAACACACACGCGGTATCAGCTTGCAGGATCATGCGATCGCACTGCTTCTCTTTGGCGCCGGACTCCTCCCCACAGAAATTACTCGCCTCAAACGGTCCCACCAAATTTGCGATAAGTCCCAGCATATTTTGCAGGTGGTGGGTACCAGCGGTCCTCGCCAAGTACCGGTCAACCAATGGATTTTGGGCAAGCGCTATGGCTCTTACACCAATAACCCCCTAACCAAATGGATCAAAAGTCGGAAGGATGACGCCAGTGCCCTGTTTATCAACGAAGAGGGAGACCCGATCACGCTTCTAAGCCTGCAGGAATGCTGGGACTTTTGGTGGCAGGACCTAGACATGCTTGGCGAAGGTCCCAAGCTCATCCAGGCAAGGCAAACCTGGTGTGTAGAAATGCTAATGCGGGGCATGAGTCTGGAAAATCTGAGCATTTTGACAGGCAGTGGGATGACTGAGTTAGAACCCTATGCTCAACGGGCTCGGGAGAAAGCTGCGATCGCAGCCGCCACCCAGCTAGATCGAAAAACCCCTCCGTCCTAACTGCTACCCACCCTATCCTGGGAAAACTTCACCACGTACCATGGGCCTTGACCCATTTCACATCAACCCATCCCTATGACAGTAACTTACGATTGCGTTGTGGTCGGCGGTGGCCCAGCGGGTGCCACGGCAGCTTATCACCTAGCTAAGCAGGGCCATTCCGTACTGATTTTAGAAAAAAATAAACTGCCCCGTTATAAACCCTGCGGTGGCGGCGTCTGTCCCCAGATAGCTCAATGGTTTGACTATGGCTTTGAACCGGTAATTTCCCAAAAAGTTACCCAGGTCCGCTACACCTACAACCTGGAAGACGAAGTTATCGCCGAACTCTCTGAGCCCATTTGGATGGTGCGCCGCGATGAGTTTGATCACTACATGGTGCAACAGGCCCAGAAACAAGGGGCGATTTTACAGGAAGAGACTAAGGCCACAGGCATTGAATTTAAGGATGGCCATTGGCACATCAGCACACCAGACACACCCGTTGTCGGTCGTTACCTGGTCGCCGCCGATGGTGCCAAAGGGCCCATGGCCCGATGGCTGGGCTTCAAGCAGCGCAAAACGGCCATGGCCGGAGCAATTGAAACAGAGCCACGGTTACCGGTCCACGATGGCCACATCGTTCATTTTGAATTTGGCCTACTGCCCAAAGGCTATGTTTGGAATTTTCCCAAAGCCGATGGCTATTCGTTAGGTAGCGGCGTCTTTGCCTTAGCCAAGCGTAAGTCTCGCGATTTGGTGCAGCCCCTGACAGACTATTCCAAACAGTTTGGTGTCGATATTGACCAAGAAGCCCAGCATGGTCATCCCATTTTGCTGTGGGACGGCGATCAGACCCTGCACACCCACCAGGCTGTGTTAGCCGGCGAAGCTGCCTGTGTCGTCGATCCATTTACCGCCGAAGGTATCCGGCCTTCAATTTTGAGCGGATTGAAAGCATCTGAAGCGATTCATAGCGCCCTGGCAGGGAATGAACAGGCCCTGGCGGACTATACCCAAACGATGAACCAAGAATGGGGTAGTGAAATGCGATGGGCCGCTCGCCTTGCCAAAGCCTTTTATTTGGCGCCTAAGTTGGGCTATCGCGTCGGGGTCAAAAATCCCCGCGGCACCCAAATTATGGGAGAGGTTTTTCAAGGAAAGCTACGTTATTCAGACGTGGTCAATCGGGGACTACGCCGATTGAGCGCAGGCATGCTATCGGCTTAAAACAGATCATTCTTGCGATTTCACAACATGCGTGGTACCACAAAGAAACACATTTGCGGTAAATTAGTCGCAAGTGCTAAGCGTTTGCCCTATGAGCGCGCTTCACCCGCTTTGATGATTTCAACATTTTTAGTTGTATCTTGCCGACAGGCTCGGATAGTCTGTGGTTGCTAGGTTTCCTACACAACCCCTTCAGGATGCTGGTTCCTCTGCACCAGCGTCGGCTCTTGATTGGATGTCTCCACCACAGCCCTGGCAAACCGAGCCATCCGCTCTTCAGCAAACGATTGAAGACAGTACGCTATTTACATTTTTACGCTGTCAGCGGCGGGCCTACCTCGACACCTATGGTGATGCCGATCTACAGGCTGCTCCGAGTGACTATCTAGTCAAATTAAAAGGGGACAGTGCTGCCCATCGCCAAACGATATTGGCAGAGTTTCAGCCCCTTAGCCGTCCCAGTCGTCATCGGGATAATGTAGCTGCCACCGCCCAGGCAACCTACGCCCTGATGAAACAAGGTGTGGACCACATTTGTCGAGGCACCGTAGCCGCCGTCAATGCGGACGGCACCATTGGCTATATCAGCCAGCCCGACCTGTGGATTAAGCAGCCAGGCACCTCTTGGTTGGGTAACTGGCATTATGTGCCCCTAGATATCAAGCTGGGTAAAAAGCCCAAGCAAGAATATCAGCTGACCGCAGCATTCCATGCCTACGTGCTGGCAGCATGGCAGGGCGTTATCCCCTTAGAAGCGAGACTGCGGCTGCGGGAGCGCCATTACATCATTGATCTTGAAAAGCAGTGGCCCACGCTATTAGAGCTGCTAGATAAATGTGAAACTGTGCTGACGGCTGACAAGACCCCCGATGTCTTTATCAGCCGTAGCCGCTGTGACATGTGTGTGTGGCTAAATCACTGTTATGAAGTGGCCCAGACCCAAAATCATCTGTCTTTGTTGCCGGGGGTGACCCTCAATCGCTATCGTCATTTAGAAAAGCTGGGTTTAACCACGGTGGAAACCCTAGCCCGCAACCAGCCCACGACGTTGGCCCAGGCTTCGGGATTTGAGCTAAAAGTCGCTGAAAAGCTGGTGCATCAGGCCCAGGCTAAGATGACCGGGGTTGCGATCGCACGTACCGATGCTAGCAATAGCTTTACCCTATCGCCCCAGGAACTACCCAGCGCCCCCATCGAACTCTACTTCGATATAGAAGCTGCCCCCGATCAGGATTTGGTCTATCTCCACGGCATCTTAGTCGTCGATACCCAAACTAAGACCGAAACATTTATTCCCCTAGTGGCACGGGAGCCCGAAAGCGAAGCCACCGCCTGGAATCAGTTTCAACATGTGGTTGCTCACTATCCAAATTCACCGGTCTATCATTTTTGTCCCTACGAGGCTCAAACCGTTAGACGCCTCGCAGAACGTTACGGCTCCATCATCGACATTGATGAACTACTGGGGCGCTTTGTCGATATTCATAAACGTATTGTTGACGCGGTTACCCTACCGATTGAAAGCTATGCACTCAAGCACATTGCTAGGTGGATCGGTTTTGAATGGCGCGATAGCAGTGCCAACGGCGCCCAATCGATTTGCTGGTACGACAACTGGTTAGAAAGTAAAGACGAACAGTACCTGAACGATATTCTGAAGTACAACGAAGACGATTGCCGCGCTACATTTTGGGTTAAACGCTGGCTGGCAAACTTTTCGGCCCCCCTATGGAAGGACGATGCCGAAGCGGGATAATCGTTGCGGGTCACCCTTATGGAAAGACGATGCCGAAGCTGGGTAATCTCTGTCTCAGAAAAAATCTCGATAACTGTTTGACAAAGGTTCCATTCCTGAGCAAAATAGAGATCGCCCTTAAGGGCCTGTAGTTCAATTGGTTAGAGCACCGCCCTGTCACGGCGGAAGTTGCGGGTTCGAATCCCGTCAGGCCCGTTTTATTTTTCAATAAGTGCGAACCCGCAACTTTGTCAGCTTTGCTGACATTGCGTGTAGTCGCAGGCGCGACGGCAGGCTACGAATCCCGTCAGGTCCGTTTTGTTTTCTAATAAGTACGAACCCGCAACTTTGTCAGCTTTGCTGACGTTGCGTGTAGTCGCAGACGCGACGGCAAGCTACGAATCCCGTCAGGCCCGTTTTGTTTTCCCTAAATCATTACTAGGACGATACTGACTAGAAGCACGGCTGCTAAGGCTAACCAACCAGAATATTTTCGCCACCAAGGAATTGTATAGATCTCAGCAGCCGTCATAGGACGTTGCTGCACTGTCTGCACATTTTGATAAAGGGTACAGGTATTAGCCAAGGGGCGCTGTGGAAATGTGCAGCTATCGTCTTTGTGATAGCTGCAGCTATCACAAAGGTATGTATTCCCCTGGGAGCGATGGAGATCAATGCCTGGGTGTCCGTGGGCTTTTAGCTCTAGCCCACAGTTAGGGCAGGTTACCGCCGTAGGAGAGATGGAATACTGACATTGAGGACAGGTGGGCATATTCGTTTACGCTGACGACTGACTAGAAAACAACCACGTCCTTAGCTAGCTGGCACATAAAACTCTTTAGATTCGAGGAAATCATAATCAAAGCCCAACGTGGTATCAAAATCTTGATTGATTTGCTCTAACTCCTCTTCGGGTATGGCTTTCCATTGCTCACGGGTGGCCCAACTAATGACAAAAATAACTTCATCGTCATGGTTGGGATCGAGCCAGGTAGTTTTGTCTAGAAAGCCAGGATAGGTTTTCAGAGCCGTTGTCCAAATCGCCTCATCAATTTCTAGATAACGACTCCGCTGGGCAGGATCTACTCTAAATTTTAGCCATTCAACTACCATAGAGGGCTGAGGATTAAGGGTTACTTCGGCACTAACAGGATTACTTGTCCAAAGCACAGCCGCCCATAGGGCAACCACGCACCATAGAAGTCTTTGAACCATACGGTTAACCGCCCGTCGAATACGTCAATAGTTTGCCAGAATAATTTCATATAAACTAAATTCACCTCTAGAACCATCGTTTTTGTAAAAGGCACCGCCAGGGTTTAAAGGGCATTTGGTTCAGTCGTTTCGCAATTCAACACCCAGAGCACGTTATGGACTCATCCAATTTATTCCGGCAGCTTTTAATGTTGGGCATTGGCACCACGTCGCTGGTGGCAGAACAGCTGCGGCAGGTAAGCGAAGATTGGGTGAACGATGGCAAGCTCAACCCTGAACAGGCTAAGGGGTTTGTCGATGACTTTATGTCACAGTTCAATATTGACCAGGCTGCTATTGATGAACAGCTCCAGCGCCAAATTCGCAACATCATGCAAGATTTAGGCGTGCCCAGACAGGCTGAAATGGATGAGCTGCGTGGACGATTGGACCGATTAGAACGCCAGCTACGGGATCTAGAAAATAAAAAGTGGCGCTAGTTTCTGGCCATCAATGAGTTTGATATTCTGGACCTTGATGCCCCATGCTGGGTATGGATGACCTGTCTACTCGGCGGTCACAAGGACAGTTTGACTAACTCAATCGACCGTAAATCTGACCTACAAGCAATCTGCTTTCTACGAACCGTAACGTACAATTTGGATGCAGGTTGCGAGCTGATGCATCAGCGCTATCGCTATCGCAATGGGAGATAGAATTGTGAAAGAAGTTTTTATTAGTCTGGGGGTTTTCGCCATTTGCTGTGTGGTGGCATTGGCCACTCAGCTCAAGGGTGGTGAAGCTGTCGCAAGCAATTTGACCACAGACATGATGGCTACTCAGCCTACACTAGTAGCTCAGTCAGCATCTGACCTACTACCTGATGAAACTACTGATGAGGCACCTACTACTGACATGGACGAAAACATGACGACAACGGACACAGGCCTCATGTACGAAGACCTAGAGGTCGGTACTGGCGCTGTGCCTACCCAGGGTCAGGCGGTGACTGTACACTACACAGGCACATTGGAAAATGGTGAAAAGTTTGATAGCAGTCGCGATCGCAACCGTCCCTTCTCCTTTACCATCGGCGTTGGCCAGGTAATCAAAGGCTGGGATGAGGGCGTGGCTGGCATGCGTGTAGGCGGCCGTCGTAAGCTCGTCATTCCTCCTGACCTAGGCTATGGTCCTCGGGGTGCAGGCGGCGTCATTCCTCCAAACGCCACACTCATCTTTGACGTAGAACTGATTCGCGTCGGTGGCTAACACCAACGGTTAAACAACTCCATACGTTCAAAGGGGGGCGCTACTAAACTCAGTAGCGCCCCCTTTTTGCTTAATTTAGCGTTCGCAATCCACCCACTCAGTCGATTCAGAAGCATTCAGGACCATCAAACATTACACAAATGCAAATACACCGCTATCCAAGGACAGATCAGCCGGTGAGTTGGTAAACGTAGCAATCAGCTCAGAAGCACCGTTGGCATTCAGATAATTTAGCCCCAGGCCTGATGCAGCTGAGGTCAGCGAATATTGACTGATGCTACCGTGAAGAATAATACGATCCTCCATCACATTCAAATCCGTGATCATGGCGTAATCCAAATCGCCACTCAGATGGCCAAAGCCATCGTCGTAGTAAATTCCTAATTCATCCCCTAATACAAAAATATCGGCATCAGTACCACCGGTTAAAATGTCAATTTCGCCACGGCCACGGGTAGTTTCATCCGCACCAAAGATAATGTCATCACCGCTGCCACCGAGCACAATGTCATTACCGCTACCGGCACTGATAATATCATCGCCACTTTCCCCATACAGCTGATCGTTGGCAGCAAAGCCAATCAACACGTCGTTGCCATCCCCTGCAAAAATTCGGTCTTCTCCTAAACCGCCTTGCAGAATATCGTCGGCTTCGGTGCCATAGTTCGTAAGACTAAAGGCATTATCTTGGATGATGGTAGTGTCAGTGTTGCGACGAATAATGTCCGCAAGCGTCGTTCGTCGAATAGCGTCTGCTTCAGGTATCGAGAGAGAGTTCTCAAAGTAAAAGCGATCACCATCGCGCAAGCGGATAAATTGATTCTGTAAAATAGTGGTTAGGGTCTCGCCAAGACTGCCATCAAAGATAGGATCTTCAGCCAAGAAGCCAACAAACGCATCAATATTGTTGACCGATCCATAAAGTTCTTGCAGCGTTTGCTGTTTAGCCACATCAGACGTAATGTCACTAAAGCTGACCACCCGATTTAGCCCGTAGGTAGCCCTAACCGTATTGTAATCAGCAATCCCATTCAATCGCCCACGCTCAATATTGAGGGCAGCCAAATCACGAGCCGGTGCATTAGGGCCGTCACCAAACAAAAGACTGCGAACATCTTCTATCAGCCGATTATCAACTTCCTGACTCAGGGAAGACGCAACACCGCGAATCAGATCATCGATGCCCCTCGTTTGCAATAAGCTAATATCTGGAAAAAAGACGTCACTCAGGGTCAAATTACCACCGGTACTAGCGCTGCCATCGGGCCCTAAAAGACTAATAGTCGAACTTAGCTGAGTGTGCCCCAAACGAAACGCAGCGGAGGAAAATACCCGTTCAATACCAGGGTTAATCAGAGGGTTATACCCTTGATAGGTAGACAGCTCTCGGCCTAACAAACTAGGCAGATACTCATTGAACGTAATGTTTTGCATCTGGGCAATATTTAATTGCCTAGCCCGTTGAAAAATCTCTTCATCGGCCCAGTCGAGGTGAACTGTTGCCAACTCCGTTGCCAGACGGTTATGTTCCCTAACAAACAGGGTGTGAATTGATGTCAGCGCAGCATTTTCATTTGCCCGGGCATCACCAGCCACAAAGAGCGGCCGCCCAGGGGCTCCAGCATTATCATTTGGCAAGTCCGAATCCGGTGAGAGAACCGGCAACAAGTTGCCCTCACTCACCCGTAATTGACCATTACTAAAGGTTCTCAGCTGTGTTGTCCGCTCAACCTCTGCACCGTACACGTTGGAACCATCGACAAATGCTGTAATTTCATTAGCAATCCGTCTGGGATTACTAGGACTCGTGCCAGTGCCAGGAACAAATTCAGAATCGCGTAATGAAATTACATTACCAGGGGTCAGTGCCGGATCATCAGCTGGCACCGGAATCACAACATTACGATTTTCGGCTGCTGCCACCTCGCGGGAGACTTCCGGAGAAAGACTAATATCATGATCTAGAAACTGTCCCCACACCCAAATCAGATTTGTCAGCCCACGGGGTTCGGGGGTATTTCCCACCTGCTGAGATAGGGCATTACTAATCACACGCGCATTGGGTCGATTTAGACCGGCTGGAGTGGAAAATCCGTCCCCATAGTGCAAAGGCACGCTATCAACTAAATGACTACCCGCAGACCCAAGCAGCGGGTTATTAATGTTGTTCCCCACACCATTAATTGGGCTACTCAAAGCAGAAGGCAGAGCACTATTTCCCAGAAAAGGATCAAAGGCTATGAGGATGTCATCATTAGAGAGCGTTTGGACCGACGTTGATAGGGAATATCTGCCCAGTGCACGATCTTCAAAGGATGTCACATGCACCAAGTAGTCAGTATTAGGCCGAGCAATAAACTCTAACGCCGCATTGGTAGAACTGCCGCTATCGTCATCAAAGGCAATTAGCTGGCCCGTATTAGCATCAATAATTTGTAAATAAGCATCGAAGTCATTGGAGGCTACAGAAAGACTCACTTGTTGATAAGGAGACAGGTTCGTCAGTAAATAACCATCATAAAAATGGTCGGGACGAAACGGGGTGATGGCATCGGTAACACTCAAAAAAGAGTCAACCGTTGTATTGGGGGCAAGATGGGTAGCTGGCGTAAGTAAGCCCTGGCTAACGTTGATGGTAAATTGCTCTTCTGCATTGGCAGCAAAGGTGGTGGCGCGCAGAATATAGTCTATGCCGGGTTGGGCCGTAAACTGCAGGCGTGCATTAGAGCCAGGACCGTCATCGTCATCAAATGCAACCACAGCCCCTGTTTGTGCATTGATTATTTGCAGATAGGGATCGCCCTGACTCTCGCTGTCAAGGCCCACTTGAATGACTTCATTCGGTTGAATATCTAACAGGAGAAAATCTTGACGATAGGTATTCTGTCGTGTGGGATTCAATAAGTCTGTACTATCTACCGTACCGAACCAAATGGGGGCAAATAAGGTAGGAAGATCGGTAAAGTCAGCTGTAAGAATGTCAGACGTTATCAAGTTTTCCATAGTCTTTAGCGGGGCTGTAGGGAACCGAGGCAAATACCTTTTGTTCGGTGGTGCTTCCCTTACATGTCTTGCCTGACTACCTGAAGTTATTCGATCAGCTCTGAATATATTTTCTAAAATGTATTCAGAGCCTTACGCAGATAACGCCGTTGCTGATTTAGGGTATGAACCGATCTGTCATACCAAATCCGAATTCATTAA
>ERZ1740072.246-NODE-246-length-23442-cov-5.537906_pt1 | contig 23442 bp, 23 predicted proteins | sample MGYA00581733_ERZ1740072 | MGnify/ENA primary metagenome ERZ1740072 (study PRJEB43018, sample SAMN04849741) | marine metagenome | isolation source: floating plastic debris | place: Pacific Ocean | collected 2008-08-30 | study: EMG produced TPA metagenomics assembly...
GGATCGAAGACCGGATGGACAATCTGATGACCACAGCCTTTGCGCGTGATTATCACATGACCGGCAAAATATCCGCGACGAAAGAGGGCAAAATCACTGGCCTGCACTGCCATGTCACAGCCGACCACGGCGGATTTGACGCCTGCGCGGACCCAACCAAGTTCCCTGCTGGCTTCATGAACATCTGCACAGGGTCATATGACATTCCGACCGCCTTTCTGGAGGTTGACGGCGTTTACACCAACAAGGCCCCCGGGGGCGTCAGCTATCGCTGTTCATTCCGGGTGACCGAGGCGGTATACTTCATCGAACGCATGATCGAAGTTCTGGCGATCAAGCTGAACATGGATGCAGCAGAACTGCGCCGGATCAATTTCATCAAGAAAGAGCAGTTCCCCTATACGGCGGCGTTGGGTTGGGAATACGATTCCGGTGACAACCACACTGCTTGGGAAAAGGCGCTGAAGACCGTCGACTATGACGGATTGCGGGCTGAACAAGCGCAGCGGGTCGAGGACTTCAAAGCCGGTAAAACGCGCAAGCTGATGGGCATCGGTCTGAGCTTTTTCACCGAGATCGTGGGCGCAGGACCTGTCAAGAACTGTGACATTCTCGGTCTCGGCATGTTTGACAGCTGCGAGATCCGCATTCATCCAACCGGTTCGGCGATTGCCCGGCTTGGTACGATTTCTCAGGGACAGGGGCACGCCACCACTTTTGCCCAAATCCTTGCCTCTGAGATAGGCCTGCCAGCTGATAGCATCACCATCGAGGAGGGCGACACGGACACGGCGCCTTACGGTCTTGGGACCTACGGATCCCGTTCGACACCGGTCGCTGGTGCTGCAACGGCCATGGCAGGCCGCAAAATCCGTGCCAAAGCACAGATGATCGCGGCCTATCTGCTGGAGGTCCACGACAATGACGTGGAATTCGACGTGGATCGTTTTGCCGTCAAAGGCGCGCCCGAAAAGTTCAAGACGATGAAGGAAATCGCCTTTGCTGCCTACAATCAGGCTATTCCGGGGATCGAGCCGGGGCTTGAGGCGGTGAGCTACTACGATCCGCCGAACATGACCTACCCGTTTGGGGCCTATGTCTGTGTCATGGACATCGACGTGGATACCGGCGTGCCTGACATCCGTCGCTTTTACGCGCTGGACGATTGCGGTACGCGGATCAACCCGATGATTATCGAAGGTCAGGTACATGGCGGTCTGACAGAAGCGCTCGCTGTCGCCTTGGGCCAGGAGATTGCCTATGACGATATGGGCAACGTGAAGACTGGGACGTTGATGGACTTCTTTCTGCCGACGGCGTGGGAAGTGCCGAACTATGAAACAGACTTTACCGTCACTCCGTCCCCGCACCACCCGATTGGGGCCAAGGGCGTGGGTGAAAGCCCCCACGTTGGCGGTGTGCCTTGTTTCTCGAACGCGGTGCAGGATGCGTTCCGCCCGTTTGGCAACACGCACACCAACATGCCGCATGATCACTGGCGGATATGGAAAACAGCCAACGATCTCGGATTGCATGGCTAAGGACAATGGTCAGGCGGGGGATGACACCGCCTGACCGCAACAAAACACATGAGCTGGACTGATCTCAAATCCCAACTTGCCCACGAGGGCTATGTTGCCTCCGACGACTTGGCGGTGGCGCTGCAACTGGCTTTGTCATTGGGGCGCCCTTTGTTGCTGGAAGGGGCCGCCGGTGTGGGCAAAACCGAAATCGCACGCACGCTATCAGTTGCAAAAGACACCCGACTGATCCGTTTGCAATGCTACGAGGGTCTGGATGCTGCTCAGGCCATTTACGAGTGGAACTATCAGCGCCAGTTGCTGACCATTCGGGCTGCGGCTGAGGGTGGCGAAACGGGTAAGGCTGTCGAAGACCGCATTTTTTCCCGCGACTTCCTTTTGGAACGACCGCTTCTTGCGGCGATCACTCAGGAAGCACCACCCGTTCTGCTGATCGACGAAATTGACCGGGCTGATGAGGAATTTGAGGCCTATCTGCTAGAGATACTGTCCGATTTTCAGGTCTCGATCCCCGAGCTGGGTACGATCCATGCCACAACGAAGCCGATCGTGATCCTGACCTCGAACGGAACGCGCGATTTGTCGGACGCACTGCGCCGCCGCTGCCTTTATACTTACGTCGAATACCCGGACCGCGCGACTGAACTGGCAATTCTAAATGCGCGCTGTCCCGAAGTCGAAGCGCGCCTTGCAGATCAGATCGTGGGGTTCGTTCAAAAGCTGCGGGAAGAAGAGCTTGAAAAAACCCCCGGTGTCGCTGAGATGCTCGACTTTGCTGCAGCATTGATGGGGCTGGGGATCGCCGACCTCACGGAAAATCCTGCGGTCTTGCAATCGACGCTGACAACGTTGCTCAAAACCCAAAGTGATCAGGCACATATCACGCCCGAGGTTGCAGGGCGCATCGCGGGCAAGGCCGCGTGAGCCGGGTTACTAAATTCGCGGCCCGTGATCCCGGACCCTCTGCAAGGGTCGTTGGGTTCATCACGCATCTGCGCGAAAACGGCCTGCGGCTTGGCGTGGCCGAAGCGGAAATGGCCATGGCGGCCTTGAGCGAAGTGGATGCCATCAAGCCAGACGACAGCCGCCGCGCGTTGCGAGCGGTGTGCACAGGCTGCAAGGAAGAGTCCGAACGGTTTGACGATCTGTTTGATAGCTATTGGATGGATATGGGACGTGTGCGCCAGAAGGTTGTGCCCACCCCGTCTACCTCTGCCAGTGAAGAAGTGCATTCGTCGCGCGACGCCAAAGGCGAAGACGCCGGGGCCTCGGGTGCGGCGACAGCACCTGATGGTGAAGATGGAGCCGCAGACAGCGACGGCACAGGCAAGTTGATCGCCACTGAACAGCGCAATCTGAACCGTCTCGATCTTCGCGATCTCGTGCGCCCTCACGAGATCGCAGAAGCCGAAGAGGTCGCCCGTCGGATCGGCGCGGCCTTGCGCGACACACGTTCGCGCCGCAGGATTGCTGCGCGCAAGGGCGACCGGCTTCATTTTCGCAAGACCATCCGGCACAGCCTCGCCACAGGCGGCGAACCTTTGCGGCTGTTGCGCAAACGGCGCCCGGACCGGACCCGTAAAATCGTGGCCCTGTGCGATGTATCCGGATCGATGTCTGTCTACAGTCGTGTCTTTCTGGCCTTTCTCGCCGGCCTCATGCGCGCAGACGCAAAGGCGGATGCGTATCTTTTTCACACTCGTCTCGTACGCATAACCGAGGCGCTCCGCGACAAGGACACGATGCGCGCCATTGGGCGCATGTCTTTGATGGCCGACGTATTTTGTGGTGGCTCATAAATTGGCCCGTCCCTGATGCTGTTCGCAGATACCTATGCCAGACGATTTGTCGATGGCCGCAGTGTCGTTTTGATCCTGTCGGATGGCTTTGACACAGAACCGCCTCAGCAGATGGCAGAGGCCCTGGAAAAGCTGCGCAAGCGCGGCTGCAAACTCATCTGGCTTAACCCACTGAAGGGGTGGGCGGACTACACGCCTGTGGCCGCTGGCATGGCGGCAGCGTTGCCCCATCTGCATGCATTCAAAGCGGCCAACACCCTTTCGGACCTAGCGGCGTTGGAGCAGGAGTTGGCCACGCTATGACACCTGCAGAAGTGCTTTCAACCGATCTCGCCGAGGCCGCACAACAATTGCGCGACAAGGATGAACCGTTCGCCTTTGCAACTATTGTGCGTACCGCCGGGTCGACGGCTGCCAAGCCCGGGGCCAAAGCGTTGTTGAGCGCGGATGGCACGATCTTGCAAGGATGGTTGGGCGGCGGCTGCACGCGGGGTGCAGTGAAACGCGCGGCCCTTCAGGCACTGGATGATGGCACGCCACAACTTGTGTCTGTTGCCCCGGAGGTTTTGGTGGCCGAACGAGGTGTCGCGGCGGGCGATGAAGTGGACGGCACACAGTTTGCACGCAATGGCTGCCCTTCGCGTGGAACGGTCGACATCTTCATCGAACCCTGCTTGCCGTCACCCCAGCTTGTGGTCATGGGTGCTTCGCCTGTCGCACAGTCGCTGAGCGTGATGGCGCCCCAATTTCACTGGTCTGTGGCTGTCACGCCGGAGCAAGACAAGCCACACCAGCAGCGCTTTGTCGTGGTGGCCACGCAAGGGCAGGGTGACCTTGACGCCCTTAAGTCCGCTTTGAGTGTACAACAGGATTACGTGGCCTTTGTGGGAAGCCGTCGCAAGTATGCGGTACTGGCCGACAAACTCGCCGCAGCAGGGTTTGATCAGTCCCTGATTGACAGTGTTCAGGCGCCTGCTGGTCTGGATCTGGGTGCCGTTACACCGGAAGAAATTGCCCTGTCGATACTGGCGCAACTGGTACAGCGCAGACGCTCGGCAGTGAAGCACTCCGATGCGTGATGTCACTGCGATCATACTCGCCGCCGGGATGTCGCGCCGTATGGGCGGGCGCAACAAGCTGCTGTTGCCTGTTGGTGGCATCCCCATGATCCGGCATATGGTACATACGTACAGCGCAGTGGTGACAGGTCCTGTTTTGGTGATCACCGGGCATGACGCTCAGAAGGTCGAAAAGGCCCTCGAAGGCAGCCCCGCGAAGACCGTCTTTAATCCTGATTACGCCCAAGGCCAGCCAACATCGGTGGCATGTGGGCTGCGCGCGGCTGGCCAGGCAACCACGATCCTTGTTGGTCTTGGAGATCAGCCGCTTTTGACATCTGATGATCTGCGCGCCCTACTTGCAGCACACGCATCAGCAGATACCTCTCGGATTTCAATTCCGGTGACGGATCAGCAACGTGGAAACCCCCTCGTGATCCCAGCCACGTTATGCCCGCGGCTTATGGCAGACCCCAAATCGCCGGGGTGCAAGACTTTTACCCGGGCAAACCCTGATCACGTGCAGTTTCACAGGCTCGACGCGCCAGGCTTTTATGCGGATGTGGACACACCCGAAGCTTATGACGCCCTGACCCAGAGCAACATGGCGGACATCCAGTGAAACTCCTGAGAAAGATCACCGCGCGCTGGCGTCGCAAGATGGCGTTAACGCCCGAACAGGCCGAACACCTGGCCACCATCAAATTCCCCTGTTGCTAAGAAGGACGAACAACCCATGGAACTGGCCGACGAAATCGTCATCAACGCACCCAAAGAACAAGTTTACGCAGCACTCAACGACCCCGAAGTTTTGCGGCGATGCATCCCGGGATGTGAAGAGTTGATCAAGCATTCAGATACTGAACTGGAGGCGAAAGTCGTCCTCAAAGTTGGGCCTGTGAAGGCCAAATTCAGCGGTGACGTTCAACTGGACACTGCAGCTGCCCCGGACGCCTTTTCGCTGACAGGTCAGGGCAATGGCGGTGCTGCGGGCCATGCCAAGGGCGGCGCAGACGTGACCCTCACTGCTGACGGGCCAGAAACGACGATTTTGCGATACGAAGCCAAAGCGAGCATAGGCGGCAAGCTTGCCCAATTGGGCAGCCGGTTGATCCAGAGCACTGCAAAGAAGCTGGCGGCAAAGTTCTTCAAATCCTTTGCGGACATCGTCAACGAGAATGCCGCGGCCTCATAAACTGATCGACAAATCGTTGGCTATGACTATGGGTTTGGGCCCGCGGTCTTGCCGCACCTTTAGGCCTTTTTGTCACGTGGGCCGCCTTGGCAAATGGGCGAGGCGGGCGCCTTGTAGCGACCGCCGATCGTTGGAAGGCAACGCATCGCACTGCTGATCTAAAGACCGAATCCCCTTGTGGTGTTGGAACCTGCCAAAGTCAAAACCGAATACATCCAATGCAATGTCAGTTGGATATTGGGCTCCATTCCTCCGTAGGATCGAACGCGGTTATCTCTGCGGCCAGCTCCAGCGTGTCCTCGCCAAGCACCGCCTCAAGGATCACGCCGTTTTCCGATACCATGAAACTGTGCACCCCGGTTTCACCATAAACGGCAGGAACGGCCAGAATTGCGTGCCCACCGACCATGTTGCCGTTGACGATGTAGTTCATTGCGCCACCCGCCGCAGCATCAGACTGTTCGGTCAGGATACGGAAATAGTACCCAAAGAACGGCTCTGGCGGCTGATCGGATGTGCCGTCGTTATACCCTGTGGCTGACGCACGGGCGAAGAGTTCGCCCAGCAGCGTATCCTCGTCGGGCCAGAACAAACCATCTCTTGCTTGCGCTGAAGAAGAGATCACTTGTTGAGCGAATTCCATGACGCCATCGCCATCCATGTCCGTCTGGCGGAAGTTGCTTTGGATCTCAACATACGCATCCAGCAGTTCGATGATCTCAAGTTCGTTTCCGCCAATCTCACGCAAACGCACTTCTTCGCGTCCTGCCTCATTGTCGAATGACCACTGTCCCTCTGAGCCCTTTGCGATCGGGACGGGAAAGAGCCATCCTTCAGCACCGAGAGCGATCATGACCGAGTTGTCGTCTTGGGGGTCAAACCGGTACCCTTCCTGATACAGACCAAGGAGGGTAAGTCGATTGATCTGGTCCTCTACCGGATCGCCATCGGATAGATAGTCTGCCGCGTCTTCACCGAAAACGGTCAGCACTGCAGATGTATCGGCCGCGCGTAACCCTGTCATCAAAGCATCAAGCGCATCCTGTGGGGCCGGGTAGCGTGCTGGTTCGGCAAGAGCTGATCCTGCGACAAAGCTGGCCAATGTGATCGTGGCTGCAATTTTGATAGCATTCATGTCTTCAGCGCCTTCTGTTTGCTTTGATGCCGCTTGCCTTGCCGCGACTGGACGCTTTGCGCGCCTTGTTTCCACTTGCTTTTTTCTTGATCGCTTTGGGTTTCTGAATCGACTTGGGCTTGGCCACGTTCTTGACTGCAGCCTTCTTGGCTGCGGGCTTTTTTACCGCTGGTTTCTTGATTTGAGCGGCTGGTTTGACGGCCTTGCTGGCCTTCGGTCTGTTCGCGTTCAAGGCGTCACGGTTTATGTTGCCACCTCCGACTTGTGGCATGGTCTTGCGGATGGCTTCTGGTTTTACCGCGGCACCTGGGCGAGAAATGTCAGGCGCGCCGGTGGCACCCGACAACTTGCTGCGCAACGCGTCCGAATTGCTGTCAGACTTTTTGACTGGCAGTTAGGATTTAACCTCGCAATAAAGTAATGCCGAGAATTTATCGAGCGCCTCTTTGGTACGGTTGTCGTCAGGTTTCCAACCGCCATCGGGTCGGCGGTCGCCGATATTCCCAGAGCCGATGTTGTTGCCGATGTTCACATTCCCATCGATATCGATGTCCACATCCGGGTTGCGATAGATCGGGCCACCGCCCCACCCGCCGCAGTTCCGGCAGCCCCAATAGTCATTCCAGTCGTCGTCATCATCAAAGATGGCATCGATCACGGTGAAGGTCCCAAAGGCGATCAAGCCAGCCGTCAGCGCATCCCCGACAGCATTGCTGTTGTCCTGAACATAGACGACTTCCGGATCATATTGCGGAACATAAACAACCTCGGGATCAGCTGGTTGGATGATGATGTCTTCTTCTTCGGTCACTTCAACTGTCTGTTCTTCACCGGAGATCAATGCACCGGACTCGATCGCTTGGGACCTCATGGTTTGTACCGCCGCCATGACATCATCAGTCTGGGCGAGCATCGCGTCCCCCATGGTTTCAGTCCATTCGATATGGAGCGCCATGTCTTCGATCACTTCGGGGAAGGCGACCGCAAGAACCTCGACACTTTCGTCCCATTCTTCCGCCTCGATAGCAGCTTTGATGGTTTCGGGATCTTCCCCCTCGTTTACAGCCAACAGTCTGTCGCCTTTGACCACCTCCATTGGATTGGTCGAGGCGACGAGGATCTGGATCAGGAGCGTATCAGGATAGAGTGCGACGGGTGCTACCAGGTTTTCCAGTTCCGCTTGCGTCAAGAGCGTATCTTCCGATGCAGAGGCCTCTTGCGTGTCCGTGGCCTCCGTCGATTGGCCGAAGGCTGCCGACGACAGCACAGCCAAAAAGGCGGTTAAGCACCCAAAACGTTTCCACATAGTCAGAACCCCAAATTTGAAGACAGATAGGTTGTGTGTAACACCAATGTTTTTCGTATGGTAAACTGGTTTTCTGGCATCGACGTTTTGGGTCGCCATGCGCCGGTTGCCAAACGTCGGTAATGCGTTGGCGCGTGAGCACAGTTGCTTTGCGCGAGAGTTGACCTCGGCTGAATGATCTGACGCGCTGTGTAGCGCCAAAAAGACTTCAGAGATGTCCCCTCAATCCCCTTCGAATTCGCACAAAGCGTGTACGTCCATGCCCATCGCTTCAAGCCGCGCACGTCCACCGATGTCGGGCAGATCGATCACAAAAGCGCAAGAGATAATCTCGCCTCCCAGTCGCTCGATCAGTTTGATCCCGGCCTCAGCCGTCCCTCCGGTCGCCAGCAGGTCATCCACCAAAAGAATTTTTTCACCAGCCTGAATGGCGTCGTCGTGCAGTTCTACAATCGCTTCGCCGTATTCCAGCGTGTAAGCCTGCGAGATCGTTGCGCCGGGCAGTTTTCCCTTTTTGCGGATCGGAACGAAGCCCACGGACAGTTGGTGGGCGATGGCCCCGCCGAGGATGAACCCGCGCGCCTCTAGCCCCACAACTTTGTCGATCTGCAAACCGGCATAAGGGTGCAGCATCTGGTCAATCGCCATCCGAAACCCGCGCGGATCCGCAAAAAGCGTGGTCACGTCGCGGAACATGATCCCCTCATGCGGAAAATCGACGATCGTGCGGATATAGTCGCGCACTGTTTTGCTGGCTGGCATGCTTGGGCTCCGTATCATATCTCGGGGTTCATGTGACGGCAGGTGCTGTGCAAAGGCAAGGAGATTGGCCAGGTGAAGCGACGCGATCTTTTGGCGGTGGGTGGTTTGGTGGCGTTGGCGGCCGGCTGGCAGGTGTTTGGCGTGCGTCGCCCGGGTTTGGAGTTTCGCGAAATGGCGGCGGCGCCTGGGTGGCGGTTTGCGGCGGTTGGTGGCGTTTCGGGAGTCTCGGGCGCGGATTTAATGACCATTGGGTTGGAGCAGGGACCTGATGCGCTGCCGGGCGATGCGCTTGATGCTGTCGTGCATCGTGACCGCGTCGATGGTGCTGTGTCGGTGGCCGTCTTCTCGGATTTCTTTTGCCCTTACTGTCGCGGGCTGATTGGACGCCTTGGCGCGCGGACGTCTTCACCCCGGATTGCAATCAGTTGGCACGAGTTGCCATTGCTCGGTCCCCAATCAATTATTGTGGCCCGTGCAGCAGAGGCGGCCGGGCTGCAGGGTGGGTATGCTGCGTTTTACCGTCAGATGTTAGCCGATGGGTTTCGACCGTCGCCTGCGTGGATTGCACGCGTGGCCGAGGCTGCGGGTCTGGACGGCGCGCGGGTGCGTCGCGACATGGACGGTGATGCAGTCGCCGCGCGGTTGCTGGCCTCGGCTCGGGCGGCCAGGACACTGGGTTTCATCGGCACACCTGGTCTCGCGGTGGGGCGATCCGCCGTATTAGGCGCACTCGGCACCGACCAGATGGAAGATTTGATCTCCGACGTCGCCTGACCTAGAGCATGCGCCCCGCAACGGCATCCAGCTTGGCCATAAGGGCCGGGTCCCGTGCCTCCGGTCGCGTGAGAATGGCGTATTCCAACGCGCGATCACAACCGTGAGGGCATGGGGCGCGGTCCTTGCCCAAAAGGCCCGGCAGTTTTGCAACCATGCTGCGCGCCTTGTCAGCATTGCCCATGAGCGTCGCGATAATCTGTGTGACGTCGACCTCGCCGTGGTCGGGGTGCCAGCTGTCATAGTCGGTGATCATGGCCACCGAAGCATAGCAAAGCTCGGCCTCGCGGGCGAGTTTGGCCTCGGGCATGTTGGTCATGCCAATGACGTCCGCACCCCAGCTGGTCCGGTACATTTTGGACTCCGCCAGTGTGGAGAATTGCGGACCTTCCATCGCGAGGTAAGTACCTGATGTATGGACATTTATCCCGGTTTCCTTTGCGGCCGTGATGCAGGCAACCGACAGGCGCGGGCAAGTGGGGTGGGCGACGCTGACATGAGCGACGCAGCCCGCTCCAAAGAAGGATTTTTCCCGGGCGAACGTGCGGTCAATGAACTGATCAACAACAACGAAATCACCCGGTGCCATCTCTTCTCGAAACGACCCGCAGGCAGAGATCGAGATCACATCCGTGACGCCAAGCCGTTTGAGCGCATCGATGTTGGCACGGTAGGGGACGGAGGTAGGCGAGTGGACATGGCCGCGCCCGTGGCGGGGCAGAAAGGCCATTACCACCCCGTCTAGTGTGCCGGTCAGGATTTGGTCCGAAGGCGTTCCCCACGGGCTTTCAACGCTGACCCATTCCGCACCATCCAGCCCGTCGATGTCATAGATGCCGGAGCCGCCGATCACGGCGATTTTAGTGTCGGTCTTGGGAGCGTCCTTCAGAAAAAATGTCGCTTGGTACTGGGCTGAAAAGGCGGTGCACAGCCCGTGCACCACGCGTACACAACCCGTGCACCGCCTGTACACCCCCACCGCGCGCAAGAGTTGGTGAAGAGGCAACGGGCGAGTTATTCGCGCCGGATCACACTTGTGACGGCAGCAGCGCCCAGAGCAGTGACTAACCAGCCAGACGCTGTCATTAACCATCACCACCAGTACAGGAATTGACCCCACCACTGACGTTCAGTCGAAGGGGCCCATGCGTCCGTCTGTCCAAAGTTGATGATGGGGATGACGACGTCCAACCCATATGCGATGGCGCTGAAACTCTCCCAATCCTTGCCGGGCGCAGAGTTGCCCCAAGCGTCTGCCGGATTGACCTGTGTTGGATCGCTGGCCAAGGCGAGCCAACCATCTGAAACGAGGACAGGTCCGGAGTTTGGTGCCATGGACCCTTCTCGCCAAGCAAGTTCCGCAGGAGCCGCTGTCACTAAAAACAAGACGAGCATAGCCCAGAGTGATCGGAAAGGGCGATGGCCATATCCTGCGACGCGGCGGAAGATCTGGTGCATGACCCAAAGAGTGAAGATCCACGCGTCCCGATAAAGGCTCTTGAAGGCAACGGAAACGTCGCCGTTGGGCACGATCCGCTTTTGTTCACGCTGATGGCGCAAGCGCAGGTGTTCGCGGCGGGTCAACACCTTTTGCGCATCCCCGTCATGACCCACATCACGCAAGACCTTGGCCAGTTGGGTGAAAGGTTGCGGGTAAAACTCACCTCCGTCGTAGGAACCGCGTTTCACCCACTCCAGACGCGCATCTACGTCCAAAACGCCGTAGATGCTGTCATAAGTGAAGCCATCGAGGCTCAGGTTGTCACGGTCTGGCCATGCGTCCGGGTCATCGACGAGGTCGCCAACATGCGCCGCGTTCAAATTGACGCGTCCCGACGAAACGGTCACTCCTCTCCAAATCAAGCCCTCTACCACGTGCAAGCGTTGTGCCCAAAAGGCGTAGCCGTCACCTGCATCAAAGGTTGCACCGTTCAGGCTCAGTTGCCCGCCGATGGTGGCGCTGTTCAAGTTAACAGTGGCAGACGTGTTGGTATTGACTAGAAAGACGCTGCCCTCGATCTTTGCCCCTTGGGCGTAGAGCGCATTGCCCTCTTTGGCAGTCAGCTGTGCGCCGCTGCAGTTCAGTTGCCCGCCGATGGTGGCGCTGTTCAGAATAACAGTGGCAGACGCGGTGGTATTGCGCAGAAGGACGCTGCCGTCGATCTTTGCCCCTTGGGCCAACCATCCTCGCATGTCGCTTCCATCAAGTGTTACTGCCTTGAAGTGGGTTTGGATGCTGTCAAAGCGGTTTTCAAAGTGGCACTGAATTAGATGTGTGGCCCCGTTGACGGTCGCATAATCGATATCAAGCGTTCCGCTGATGTACCCTCCCACCAACACCACACCGCGTCCATCCACCACGCAGTCTTTGCATCCGCCCAGCAGCAGATAGCGCAGGATGTCGGCGCGGATGGTGCGGGTGTCGCTCGGTTCGCTCGGGCATGTGCCATCGCCCAAGATGCAGGGCTCGCCCGTCTGACATTTATTGATCAGGTCTTTCTCCGCCGTGTTCGGCTTTAGCTTTTGAACCTCAGCGTACGTCTGCAAAATCGCCATAGTGTCCCCAAGCCTGATGCGCGTTCGCGTCAGCCTAGACCATCTTGCCTTTTTGTTAACCCTGATCTGCCATTTGCACGCTGCGGAACGGTGACTTTTTCAGCGCACCTGTGACGTCACGCGCAAACGCCGGGCGGTGGCATGGCCATTCGCCAAGCGATCCTTTAAGGCCCACATCAAAGCAGCACGACAAGCAGACAGGATTCCCATGGCCTTTTTCGATTTTTCGAACATGCGCACCTCCACCCGTTTTGGCGATTTCTCCATCGCGCCGGGCGAGGTGAAGCTGACGCCGGGGCAAATCCGCACTGACCTTTTGTCGGGTCTGACGGTCGCATTGGCGCTGGTGCCAGAGGCTGTGGCTTTTGCCTTTGTTGCTGGGGTGCATCCGCTTGTTGGGCTTTATGCGGCCTTCATGGTCGGCTTGATCACCGCGATCTTCGGGGGCCGTCCGGGCATGATTTCTGGGGCCACGGGTGCTTTGGCCGTTGTCATGGTGGCGCTGGTTGCTCAGCACGGGGTTGAGTATCTGTTCGCGACTGTTGTGCTGATGGGGTTGCTGCAGATTTTCGCAGGAGTCATGCAGTGGGGCAAGTTCATCCGCCTTGTCCCGCACCCGGTTATGTTGGGCTTTGTCAATGGGTTGGCCATTGTGATCTTCCTTGCGCAGCTCACGCAATTCAAGGTGCCGGGTAGTGCTGAGGCCTCAGGTCATGGCATGGCGGGCGGTGAGTGGCTGAGTGGTATGCCGCTTTATCTGATGCTGGGTCTGGTTGCGCTGACCATGGTGATCATCTGGCTGTCGCCGCGTGTGATGCGGTTCATTCCTGCGCCCTTGGCGGGTATCGGGATTGTGGCGGCGATCGTGATCGGTTTTGGTTTGGATGTACCGCGCGTCGGCGATCTGGCGAGCATTGAGGGCGGGTTGCCGCAATTCCATATCCCGACTGTTCCGCTGAATTTCGAGACGTTGCAGATCATCCTGCCCTATGCCGTTATTCTGGCCGCGATTGGCCTGATTGAGAGCCTTTTGACCCTGAACCTTGTCGGCGATCTGACCAAGCAACGCGGGGGTGCGTCGCAGGAATGTATCGCCCAAGGTGTGGCCAATACCGCCACCGGGTTCTTTGGTGGCATGGGTGGTTGCGCGATGATCGGGCAATCCATGATCAACGTGAAGTCGGGCGGGCGCACACGTATCGCTGGCATCTCTGCCGCGCTGTTTTTGCTGGCGTTTATCCTTGTAGGCTCCTCCGTGATCGAGCTCATTCCGTTGGCCGCTCTGGTCGGTGTGATGTTCATGGTGGTCATCGGGACGTTTGCGTGGAACTCGCTCAAAATCCTGCGCAAAGTGCCGCTGACCGACGCCTTTGTCATCGTACTGGTCACCGTGGTGACAGTGATGGAGGACCTCGCCGTTGCGGTGGTCGTTGGCGTGATCGTGTCGGCACTGGCCTATGCATGGAACAACGCGCGCCGCATCCATGCCACCACCCGCGACTCGGTCACCGAGGCGGGGGCGAAGGTCTATGAAATCCACGGTCCCTTGTTCTTCGGTTCGGCCACCGGGTTTATTGAGATGTTCACAGTTGAGATCGATCCGCGCGAAGTGATTATCGATTTTGCGGACAGCCGGGTTGTCGATCAGTCTGCCTTGCAGGCGATCGAAGCGGTTGCGGGCAAGTATCAGGAGGCGGGCAAGCGTGTGCAGTTGCGCCATCTGACCCATGATTGTCACAAGTTGCTGACCAAGGCGGGGCACTTGATCGTGGACAGCGATGATGACCCTGATTACGAGGTTGCGACCGATTACGGTGTGCGGACGGGTATTTTGGGCGATCACTGAGGCTTTGCCTCATCGCGCTGGAGCTAGCCAAGCGCATTTACGAACTTAGCACTTGAGCAAAGAATTCCTCGATTGTCTGCACTCCCGTGATCGGAGTGACCAAAGCGACGTACTGATCTGGTCTGACCACAACGACTGCGCCCTTATTGCGGTCTATGCCGCGCATATCGAATATGTCGCCTTGGCTTTGGGATACGCAAAGTGCTTTCTCATAATCGGTGAGGCCGAACTGTCCTTTTTCTGGCCTCAGTAGCGCGGGCAGTTTCGAGACATCCATCTCTCTGTGAATGGCTTGAAAGACAGCGCGCGCGTCGATGACGGAGTCGATATCGTCACCTTGTGGGGTGACGGTTTGCAGCAGGTTCGTCAGGCCCGCGCACAAGCTGCCGACCGGTCCGTCTGTGCGGCCTGCGTCCGAGGCTGGCGCAAAGATGATGATGCGCCAACGCCCGTCGGCCTTCAAAACATGCCCAAGCTGCATTGGTTTGGCATCCCCAAGCCTGATGACCGGGGCGGAGTGGAACCGTTTGCCGATAGGGTAGCCCGATGCAAGGTGCTGATGGCTTGGATCGCTTGTAATCAGCGAAGGTTCATATTGCGTCTCGACACCTGCAGTATAACGCCCATGCTTTTTGAAATAGGCCTGGAACCGGGCGGCGTCCGCGTTGGTTTTTGGCTTCTCGCTGAACAGGCGCGCCATGTCGCGGTCAAAATCGATGAGTTCTTGCGCTTTGGCACGTCGTTCACCGGAATATGTGTCCAGCAAGGTCGGCGGTGATTGACCTCGCAGAACTGAGGCGAGTTTCCATCCCAGATTAAAGGCGTCCGCCATAGAGACATTCATACCTTGTCCCGCTTTAGGGCTGTGCGTATGGCAGGCGTCACCTGCGATGAATATGCGGGGTTGCTTGGCGCCGCGGTCTTCTGCGGTGACATCATCGAAAGCATCACAGACCCGTTGGCCAATTTCATAGGCAGACCACCACGCGACCTCGGCCACCTCAAAATCAAAGGGTGACAGGATCTTGCGCGCCTTTTCAATCAACTGGGCTGATGTAACGCCGCGGTCCGCTGCGCGTTCATCGGGGCTCAATTCATCTAGTTCGATATAGAGCCGCACCAGATACCCGCCCTCGCGCGGAATGATGAGAATGCTGCCTTCGTCTGCGGACTGGATGGCACATTTTAACCGGATATCGGGGAAATTGGTTTTGCACAGCACATCCATCACACCCCAAAGCTGGCGCGCGGATTCGCCCTTTAATCTAAGGCCAAGTTCGGAGCGCACCTTGCTGCGGGCGCCATCGCATCCGACAACGTACTTTGCTCGAACGGTGTAGGTGTCTTTTGGGTGATCCACATTCGCAATGATCGCTTCGATGGGAAAGTCGTGACCTTCATCGCGTGCCAAAGCCACCAGTTCCCGGTTGTAGTCTGGTGACAAGCGCTTCGGCGATTTTGCCATCGTTTCAAGGTAGAAATCGTGGATCCGCGCCTGACTTAAGATGATGTGGGGCATTTCAGAAAGATCGTCTTCGACGTCCTGAATACGGTCGGCACGCTCCAACGAAGATCCGTCAGATCCCGGTCTCCAGAAACTCACTTCGTTGACGTGGTACCCTTCCTTGATCACGCGTTCTGCGAACCCAAACGCCTCGAACATCTCAACGGAGCGGCAGGCGATACCGTCTGCTTGACCAAACTCCAAGGGCCCGGGTTTGCGTTCAATGATGCGGACGGAGATGTCTGTGAAGGCGCTGAGTTGCGTGGCCAGCGTCAACCCAGCGGGCCCGCAGCCGATGATCAGAACGTCGACCGCATCCTTGGAAACAGTGTCTGCGGCTGGCGCAATCGAAGGGTCCCCGGCCCGAAAGCCGTCAAGATGGTACTGCATGCGCAAGTCTTTCGCGCCAAAGTGGCGGTTTCAAAGTGCTGTTTGTCTCATTGGATAGGGCATTGCGCGGTGGTTGCGCAAACTGTGGACGCCGTTGCAGTCGAAACTAAGAGGCGTGGCACATCGGATTTTGTGTCGTGAAACGCATCGGTCAAAGCTGTTCCAATGCTGTGATATCGCCCTTGAGCAAAGCCGGAACGGCCTGCTCAACGCGCTCTGCAGGCCAGTCCCACCATGCCAGTCTTGCCATACGCGCGCAGTCCTCGTCCGAGAACCGCCGTTTGATCACCTGACCTGGGTTGCCGATCACGATTGAGAAATCGGGGACATCTCCGCGCACCACTGCGCCCGCACCGACGATCACACCATTTCCGATCTGCGCGCCCGGGCAGACAATTGCTCCGTATCCCAGCCACACATCGTGGCAGATCACAGTGTCGCGGGTGTCGGGTTGGTATGTGGCGATCTGGTCCGGATCGAAGATGGGGAAGGGGAATGTCGTCAGCCCGTCCGTCGCATGATTGGCCCCCGCCGTCAGGAACCGTACCCCGTGCGCGATCTGGCAAAACCGCCCGATGCGCAGGCCACCGGGCCCTGGACCAAAAAGGTATGGTGCAAGATGCCCCGCCCAATCTGCTGGCGGCGCGAAGTCGGACGCGTAAGTGTAGGCCCCGATGTCCCAACCCGGATGGTCGATGACCTGATCCAGAAATACCGTGCCGGGATGTTCTGACCCATCTGGCAGGGTCACCGGATACGCGCGGGTGGCGTTGGGAAACATGCTACTCTCCGGGTCGTTTGAGGCTGAACTTGTCCCTGATCACCCCATAGTCCCGATAACCCAGCCGGGTCAGGGGCTGGTACTGCAACACGTCGAAAATGCCGTCTACGAGGCAATCGTCGCGCAGGTGAACGCCGACCACTTCACCGAAGACTACATAGTTCGAGGGCCCTTTGATCTGCACAATTTGCGTCACCTTGCACTCAAGGGACGCCGGGGCTGCGCCGACGCGGGCGCAGTTGATCTCGCCGCATTCGGCCTTTTCGATCTCGGCCAGTTCGAATTCGTCCGTGCTGGCCTCCCACGGGCCTGATGTCTGGTTCATCGCATCCTTCATCGCGTATTCCACGATGTTCACGCAGAACACGCCTGTTTCGCGGATGTTGGAGACAGAATCCTTGGTGCCGTCCCGGTCATCTTTGGTGCCGGTTGACGAAAACATCACCTGCGGGGGTACATAGGCCACTCCGTTGAAGAAAGAGTAAGGCGCCAGATTGTCCGACCCGTCTGCGCCGCGTGTCGAAATCCACCCAATTGGGCGCGGTGTCACGATGGCATTGAATGGGTTATGCGGCAGGCCGTGGCCATCGGCGGGGCGGTAGAACATGGAGGTCTCCTGATCAGTGGTTTGCAAGAAGGACTACCCCCATGCTAGGGCGACAACCACCCCTGACGAGACCTGCGATCCGGCCAGACATGTTCAATTTGACGACAGAAACTCCGGACGACTGGTGGGAGGTCGAGGCGCTGTATGATCTGTGCTTTGCGCCCGGGCGCGAGGCGTTGTCGTCGTATCGGTTGCGCGACGGGGTTGATCCGGTGACCAGCCTGAGCCTTGTGGCGCGCGATGCAGACGGTACTCTTGGCGGGGCCATCCGGTACTGGCCAATCCGCATCGCTGCCGCGCGCGCTCTGCTGCTTGGGCCTGTGGCCGTGCATCCGACGCATCAGGGTGAGGGGCTCGGGGCTGTATTGATCGAAACTTCAATGGCCACTGCATCTTCGGAAGGGTGGGAGCGGGTACTATTGATCGGCGATGCCCCGTATTATGGCCGGTTTGGGTTTACGCGTCTGGATGCGGTTGTCATGCCGCCGCCAACCAATCCCGAGCGTGTTTTGGGCCACGCCCTGCGCCCCGGTGCATGGGACGCTGTTGCCGGAGATGTGAAGCGCAGCGATTGAAACCAAAGGCGCGCGTCCCAATCTATAAGGCATGACAGAGATCATGCTTGCCCGCCCAGTTCTGGACCCCGAGAAAGAAATTGAACGTCTTGCCCGCCGCTATGCCTCGGCTGGCGGTTTGGGCATACAGGTGCTCAACACCCTTGGCACGGGGGCCGATGGCCTTCTGGATCGCCTCCCCGCTCCGGTGCGCGCGCAACTGGATGGGGCAACGCGGGCGGCGCTGACCCAAGCCATGCGCGCAGCCAGCGGATCGCGTCAGGTGGTGCCGGATCAGGCCGAATGGCTGAATTCAGCCGTCAGCACAGCGATGGGGGCGGCGGGCGGCTTTGGTGGTTTGCCCACGGCCTTGGCTGAACTGCCGGTGACCACAACGTTGCTGTTGCGCGTGATCGAAGGGGTGGCAGTCGAACACGGTTTTGATCCTTCGGCAGAGTCGGTGCGATTTGATTGCGTTCAGGTCTTTGCCGCTGCGGGACCGCTGGAATACGACGATGGGTCTGATCTGGCCTTTCTGTCGGCCCGCGTGGCGCTTACGGGTTCGGCGATGCAGGCCATTATTGCGCGCGTCGCCCCCCGGCTGGCCGTGGTGATGGGCCAGAAGCTCGCTGCCCAAGCCGTGCCGGTGTTGGGTGCTGTGGCAGGTGCGGCGACGAACTACGCCTATACCAGCTATTACACGGATGTGGCGCACGTCCATTTTGGTCTGCGCCGCTTGGCGGTTGAGGCGGACCAGCCCCACGAAGCGATGGTCGCCCGCCTTAAAGCTGAGGTGCTGGCGCTGAAGTAGAGCCGCCCGAGATGGCCTCTTGTGCAACCGACGTCGCCTTGATGATCGCAAACAGCTTTTGGCCCTGTTGTAGCCCCATGGATGTGACCGCGCGTCCTGTGACCCGTGCCAGCAGCGCGTCGCCCCCTGCATCGAGCGCGATGGCCGCGCCGGGCCCGTCGCCGGTGCGGATGGCGGTGATTGTGACCGGCAGAATGTTCTGAGCGCTCAGGCCTTGGGGCATCTCCAGCGACAAGAGCACATCCTGAGCCAGAACGCGAAGTCTGACATGTGTGCCGATGGGTGCCTGTACGCCGAGAAGGTTCAGAGTGCCTGCGGCGACCTTCAAGGTGGACAAGCCATCCGGCCCATGTGCTGTGACCTTTGCTTGTAGAACCGCGCCAGCTTCTCGCACACCGAGGAGGGGAACGGCAGCGGGATCAGCCATCACCTCAAACAGGGGGCCACTGCGCGCGACCTTTCCGTCTGCCAGCAGCACCATGTAATCAGCGAGCCGCGCGACCTCGTCTACGGCGTGACTGACATATAGGATCGGCACGCCCGTGTCGGATTTGAGCCTGTCGAGATAGGGCAGGATGTCGGACTTGCGCGGTCCGTCGAGCGCGGCGAGCGGTTCGTCCATCAGCAAAAGCGCCGGGTCAGACAAGAGCGCCCGGCCAAGAGCCACCCGCTGTTTTTCGCCGCCAGACAACGTGGAGGGGCGACGCTGGAGCAGATCACCGATGCCCAGCAGGTCTATGATATGGGGCCGCCCGCTGGCACGCGCGCCAAAGCGACCCGCATAGTCGAGGTTTTCTGCCACTGTGAGATGCGGGAAAAGCCGCGCGTCCTGAAAGACATAGCCGACGCGTCGGTTATGTGCGGGTCGGAACGTTTCAGGGTCATTGAACACGGTGCCGTTGAGGGTGATCTGCGCCCTGTCGGGGCGCAGCAACCCTGCGATGGCGTTCACGATGGTGGTCTTGCCAGAGCCGGAGCGCCCAAACAGGGCTGTGACGCCAGGGCCAGCCTCGAACGCGACATCAAGGCTGAACCCTTCAAAACGATGAGAGAGAGCGACGGACAGGCTCATGCGCCCGCGATCCGTTTGGCCACGCGGCGGGCCAGCCATTCCGACAGCACCACCGCGCCAAGGGCGAGCACGCAGGCCCAGAGCACAAGGGTGATGGCTGCGCTTTCACCCCCCGGCACTTGCAGCAGTGCATAGATGGCGGACGGCATGGTCTGGGTTTGGCCGGGGATGTTGGCGACAAAGGTGATGGTGGCCCCGAACTCTCCGATCGCCTTGGCAAAGCCCATAACGCCGCCTGCAAGGATGCCGGGCAGGATCAGCGGCAGAGTGATCGTAGCAAAGACGGCGATGGGCGGCGCGCCAAGCGTGCGTGCAGCGGCTTCGATCTTGGGGTCCACCGCCTCGATCGCAAGGCGGATGGCGCGCACCATCAGGGGAAAGCCCATTACGATGGCCGCAAGAACGGCGCCCGTCCAGCGGAAGGCCAGCACGAGGCCAAAGGTCTGTTCGAGGAAGATACCAGCAGGTCCAGTGCGCCCAAAAGCGATCAAAAGAAGGTAGCCGGTGACGACGGGTGGCAGAACAAGGGGCAAGTGGACCGCCGCGTTTAGGATCGACTTGCCCCAAAAGTCGCGCCGCGCCAGCAGCCATGCGACCCAAATGGCCAGCGGCAGAGCAAGCAGCGTCGCCACCACACCAACCAGCAGCGATAGGCGCAGTGCGTCCCAGCCTGCCGGATCAAGGCTCATGGCTGGGCCGTGAAACCCGCCGCCTCAAACAAGGCGATGCGGGTGGTGAGATGGTCAAGAAAGGCATCGCCTGCGGGTGTCAGGGCCAGTCCATGGTATAGGATTTGCGGGTGTTGATTGGCCGGGATCGTCCACGCGACAGCTACTTCAGTGCTGGCCTGCGCGTCCGAGGCGTAAACGATGCCCAGTGGTACCTCGCCCCGGGCGACAAGCGCGAGGGCTGCGCGGACGTTTTCCGTTTCGGCCAGATGTGGGCGCAAGCTGTCCCACGCGTCTATGGCCTTGAGCCACGCAGCGGCATAAATACCTGCAGGCACGGACATATGTTGGCCCACCGCCAGCCGTCCTGTGCCCAAAGCGTCAAGCAAGGTGGGTGCGTCCAGTGCAGCGAACTGCGGGCCACCGGTCGGCGTGATCAGGACCAACCGGTTAGACAGAAGTGGGCGCGGCGGCGATGGCGCGTGGCCCTGATCATAAAGCCAGTGCGCCCATGTTTCATTGGCCAGAATGACCACATCTGCCGGTGCTCCAAGACTGATTTGGCGCGCCATTGTGCCACTTCCGCCGTAGCTGACGGTACTTTCCGCGTCGTATTCGGCGGCGACAGTGTCCAATGGGCCTTGCAAACTGGCGGCGGCAAAGATGCCAAGCGGGGTCGCCAACGCACTGATTGGAAGGCACGCCAGGGCCAGCGCAACTGCCAAGCCTTTGATCCAGATATACGTTTTCATTGCAGGGGCACTATTGGCCAAGGTCCGTGCTTGCTCAAGGCGTAAAAAATTCCCTGAATAGGCCCCATTGTCATCAAATTGGTAACATCAATGGCATATCTTGTTGGAATCTGAATGTTTTCTGGCTATTTGCCCAGATATAGCATATGCTTACCAGAATTAGCGGAGGGTAGGGCAGTGACCGCCCCGATTATCAAGCAGCTTCCTTTGTCGTTTGGACAAGCCGATAAGACAGATGTGCGCACCCAGTTTGCAGCGCTTTGTTATCGCGTGAAAAAAGACAAGATTCAGGTTCTCTTGGTGACGTCGCGTGGATCGGGTCGCTGGATTTTGCCTAAAGGCTGGCCGATGGACGGCAAGACACCTGCTGAAAGTGCAGCACAGGAAGCATGGGAAGAAGCGGGTGTAGAGGGCACTCCGGATTCCCGCCCGCTTGGCCTGTTTTCCTATAGCAAAGTACTGGATGACGTCGATCACGACCTGCCTTGCGTCGCCATGGTTTATGGCGTCAAGGTGAAGTCTCTGGCGCGCGAATTCCCGGAATCCGGTCAGCGCAGCCGCAAATGGGTGAGCCGTAAGAAGGCTGCCGGCATGGTGGATGAGCCGGAACTGTCCCGGATCTTGCGTGATTTCGATCCGCGCGCGATTTATTGAGCGGCAAAGACGCCATTGCGCACGGCGCGCACTGGCTTATGTTTAAAGCGACATGATCAAGTACACTCTCAAATGCGCCGAAGGGCATGATTTTGAAAGCTGGTTTGCCAGTGCGTCTGCTTTTGACTCGTTGCAGGCGTCTGGCCATCTGGCCTGTGTGGCCTGTGGGTCATCCCGGGTTGAAAAGGCGATCATGACCCCGCGTGTGAGCACGTCAAAAGCGGCTGCGGTCGCGCCATCCGCTCCGGTCGCGCAGACGCCAAGCACGGATGCGGAGGTCGAGGCAGCCCTGTCCAAAATGCGGTCTGAGGTGGAAAAGAACGCCACTTATGTGGGTAAGGATTTTGCCAAGAACGCGCGTGACATACATCTGGGTGACGCCCCGGATCGACCGATCTGGGGGGAGGCCAACGCAAAGGAGGCCAAGGCCCTGATCGAAGATGGTGTTCCGGTAGCGCCTTTGCCTTTCATTCCAACGCGTAAGGTCAATTGAACCTATGAACATCGTGATTACCGGAGCGACCCGTGGCATTGGTGCGGGGCTGGCGGCGCATTATTCTGGCGCTGGGCACAACGTCGTCGGCACGGGCCGCTAGGCGGGTGCTGATGTGACCCTGGATGTGGCGCAACCCCGCGATCACAGCGCCCTGGCAGGTCGACTATCTGAGGTGCCGATTGATCTATTGGTGTGCAATGCGGGCGTGTATCTGGATCGCGGAGAAGCTCTTGAGACAGGCTATGCCGCCGATATCTGGGCGCAGACCTTTGCCGCAAATGTGACGGGCGTGTTTCTGACCGTTCAGGCGCTGTTGCCAAATCTTCGCATGGCTGCGCGGCCCAAAGTTGCGATTATCTCGTCGCAGATGGCCTCGCACACCCGTGCGCCCGGCGGCAGCTATATCTATCGTTCGTCCAAGGCTGCAGTCCTGAACTTGGGTCGCAATCTGGCCTCTGATCTGGCCGGAGAGGTGGCCGTTGGAATTTATCACCCCGGTTGGGTGCAGACGGATATGGGCGGGGCGTCGGCTGCGATCACTGTGGGCCAGTCGGTTGCCGGTCTGGTGGAGCGGTTTGAGGCGCTGTCTTTTGAGACGTCGGGCTGCTTTGAAACATGGGATGGGCAGGCGCACGCCTATTGATCCTGCGGACACGCCGTAGGCGTGACGACATGTTTTAGGGGGCTCCGCCCCCGTCGCTGCGCGACTCCCCCGGGGATTTTTTGAAATCAGAGAAGAAGGCAGGTTGCCGGCCTTGTCTTGCAACTGGCCGGGCAGAGCGATAATGCCCGAGCGAAGTGGAATTTGGGGCAAAGCATGCCTGTACTTGTGATGAAATTTGGTGGCACCTCGGTTGCCACGCTGGACCGCATTCGCCGTGCCGCCAAGCGCGTAGGTGTTGAGGTGGCCAAAGGGTATGACGTGATCGTCATTGTGTCCGCAATGTCGGGCAAGACCAATGAGCTGGTCGGTTGGGTCAATGAAACCTCGCCTTTGTTTGATGCGCGGGAATATGATGCGGTTGTGTCTTCTGGTGAGAATGTCACCGCTGGGTTGATGGCCCTGACCTTGCAGGAGATGGACGTTCCTGCGCGCAGTTGGCAAGGCTGGCAGGTGCCGGTGCGTACGACGTCTGCCCATTCCAGCGCGCGGATCGAGGAGATCCCGCCCGCCAATATCA
>ERZ1740072.247-NODE-247-length-23432-cov-9.453908_pt1 | contig 23432 bp, 23 predicted proteins | sample MGYA00581733_ERZ1740072 | MGnify/ENA primary metagenome ERZ1740072 (study PRJEB43018, sample SAMN04849741) | marine metagenome | isolation source: floating plastic debris | place: Pacific Ocean | collected 2008-08-30 | study: EMG produced TPA metagenomics assembly...
CAAAGATGCATCTCCAGGGCTCGGAATCAGGGTGCATCTACCAATCCAACATGCGTGATCTGCAAGCTGATATCCGGAGTTGGAACTTGACTTCACTAATACTTCAAACAATATTCGGAATCATCCGAGAGTTGGTAAATTTTTGAGCGGTGCGGATCCTCGGTATGCTTTTCTCGGCAAGAGGCTGTAAATGTACGTAAAACGGTCAAGGCGTCTAGCCTACCTGCGGGGCTATGAATGCCCATATATCCGCTGCTATGGGAACAGCTATTGATGAAGATAGTTGTGGATACTGCTCAGCTAGGTGATGGCTGGGTAGTTGGCGACTGAGAAGATTCTGTTATCTCTTCTAATGTTGTCTCTAGCACCGAGACTCGCTGCTGTAGCTCAATAACTAAAATTGCCAGCGTATCAAACTGTTGGTCTGGATCGTCGGGAACAGAAGTTGAGCCAGCTGGAGTAGAACGGCTATTACTAGCTCTGGGCAGCTGTGATTGAATACGAGTGACTTGAGATTGTAGCGATCGCAGCTGTGACTCCAACCGATTGATCCGAGGGTTTAAAAGACTAGGTGATGCGTTAACAGGTTTTAGCCACAGACCCAGACATAATAAAACAGCTAGGCAGAACCCCAGGAAAGGCGAAAAAGAGAATTTCATCGTAACGATAACGTTTCTCCCTATTTTAGCGATTTAGGCATAAAGCATGTTGGTTTAGATGCTCAACATCCGATGTCCGCCACATCTTAAAGGCTTATCGATAAGAAACGACCGTTGCTGATTTAGGAGACGCCTTGGTCTGTTGGAAATACCAAGCCCTCGCATCTTGCAGATAAAATCATCCCGAGGATCAGTAACGACCAAAAACAAACTACAGACTCTGACGGCAGCTAGCTGTGAAAATATGTCAATTTCCTCTAAACTTGTTCGAAATAGCACGCTTACCCACTGTGTTTATACAGAGGTGATAGGGTTTTCACTTCAATGTTTATTTAGAATTTGTCTAAGCTGACAGATTACACATGAGCTTGAACCAGGCTTGTTATAAATTAGAGCGCTAGTCCATGGGTGACAACAAAACATCAAGTCCAGCGACAGATGATCTAGATGGTAAGACGTTAGCTGATAAATCCACCCATATAGGAGCCTCAGGCTCTAAAGAGCAAAGCTCTGAGTCCTTCTCCAAGGTAAGCAGAAGAGTTATCCACGTCTACGATGATACTGAACGAAACCCCGGTAAGTTTGATTGGGTAGAAAAAATTTGGATTCCTACCGCGTTAGGCGTCATTGGTTTGGTTGCCACTGTAATGGGAAGTATTTTGGGCTTTGGGCTGAGTTCACTACAAGAAGACAATGCGAAAGCAGATCGATTAATTGAAAGAGCCAGTGCAGCTAGTACTTCTAGACAGGCCGTTTTGACTAACTATGCATCTAGAATTACCGACCTGATTGCAGAAAAAGGGGCTATGGAATTTGACAGTAGCAACCCCGAGAAAATAGCTATTTGGAACGCGATGCGCGGTGAAACGATCATCGCGCTTAAACGGCTGGATGATACCCGAGACGACGGTCGTGGTGAAATCGATGTGCTGAAGGACACCATGAGAGAAGATATTTTGGGTATCGAAGCGAATACAGAGACACAAGGAGAGAACAGACAGCTGGCCGATCTTGACGGTTTTGATGACTCTGGGAAGCTTAAAGGGGAATTAGTGCGTTTTTTATACGAAGCCAGACTCTTGACAAGAGCTAACGCCAATGACGACAGAGATGGTCTGCTAAGAGGAGCCGACTTAGTCAGAGTCGTGCTGAATGATGCGCCCATGCCAAATGCCAATCTGAGAAGGGCCTGGATTAGCGGAGGACAGTTTCAAAAGGCCAATTTGAACGGCAGCAACTTACAGGGTGCTGAGTTAGACAATGCCAATTTTGAGGGAGCAATCTTAGAACGTGTCGATCTGAGCTGGACAAATCTAAAGAATGCCAATCTATCTTCTGTTAACTTGACAAATGCCGATCTGCGGAGCGCTGATTTGACCGATATTATTGTGACATCGGCAACAACTTTTACAGGTGCCTGTTACGACACATCTACATCTGGGTTAGAGAGTTTAGATGTAGAAAGCCTTGGATTGATAGATGCTAGCAATGAACCTACGGATAATAAATGTAGCGATATTAAATAAAATAGGCTCGCTCTACACTTGCTGGTAGGCTCCATACCCAAACTCAAAAATCCATTGGCACAATGAGCAGGACATCGGTAATCAACACCGGAAAAATGTAGCTGACAAGGAATAATAGAATGCATCGGGGTTTGCCCTGGCACTGCTATTTGGTCTGGCTCTATGAGATACCTTGTTGCTGTTTTTAGCGATCGCACCACTGCCGAAGAAGCCTATGCCCGGTTAGAGTCCAGCAACTTCTCTATGGATGAGATTGCGATTCTTGGCGAAGGATTCAAGAGCACGGATGAATTTGGTCTACAAAGTCCCCAAGAAGAGGCATGGACGCAGGTTAAGCGGATGGCCATTTGGTTAGTTCCCTTTGGCTTTGGGGGCGGATTTGTATTTGACACCATTACCGGTCTTAATACGTTTGAATGGACCGGCAGGCTGGGCAATCAGATTCTGGGCGGTCTGCTGGGAGCTGGCTCTGCACTGATGGGTAGCTTTTTTATCGGTGGTGGCCCGGCGCTGCTATTTAACAATAATGAAACGCCGTATCGCGATCGCATCGAAGCCGGAGAATATCTCGTGGTTGTCAACGGCGGAGAAAGTGTCATCACCCAGGCCGCTCGGGTCATGCAGGCCCTTGACCCAGTAGACCTGGCTGCTGGATAGTCCTGAGCGTCATAGTCGGTTATGAGCTTGAACGTAAACACATTTTCCACACAACTCAAAAATCACAGTAGTATAGAGCTAAGTCGGAATGATTCCGGGAAAGTGGTTTTCCTGAAAATTCTGTCACGTTCGTTTCCCACCTTTCAAGATTTTTATGACTTCTACGGCAGCTACCAACCCGTTTCTTCAAGGACACGGCTTACCTCCTTTTGACCAGTTTCACTCCGAACAGGTCAAGCCTGCGGTTGAGCAGCTAGTTTCAGACTTAACAACGGCTCTAGAATCATTGGAACAAGCAATGACGCCAACCTGGGAAGGGCTAGCCGAGCCCTTAACCAAAATCAGCGAGCGATTGGGTTGGACCTGGGGTGTCTTGGGACACCTGATGGGGGTGAAAAACAGTCCCGAACTGCGGGCAGCCTACGAAGTGGTACAGCCTGCTTTGGTGCAGTTTGCCACTCGACTCAGCCAAAGCAAAGCCTTTTATAATGGCTTTAAGCAGCTGGCTGACGATAATAGCCTGAGCCCGGCCCAGCAACGCATCGTAGAAGCCGCTATTCGTGACGCGGAACTATCTGGCGTCGGTTTAGAAGGTGAGGCTAAAGAGCAGTTTAACCAGATTCAGCAGCAGCTGGCGGAGCTGTCCACTCAGTTCTCTAATCATGTGCTAGATGCGACCAAAGCGTTTAGTCTCACTCTGACATCCCCAGAGGACATTGCGGGCCTGCCGCCTAGCCTTCTGAGTCTAGCGGCGCAGGCGGCTCGCGACGCGGGTGAAGAGGCCGCTACAGCAGAATCTGGCCCCTGGCGCATTACCCTGGATATTCCCAGCTACGGACCTTTTCTAAAGCACAGCCGTCGGCGCGATCTGCGAGAGAAAATCTACCGCGCCTACATTAGCCGAGCCTCGTCAGGGGACCTGGACAATTCGCCTTTGATTGATAAAACCCTGGCGCTACGAAAGCAGCAGGCTCAGCTGTTGGGTTTTGAAACCTATGCCGAACTGAGCGTTGCCCGTAAAATGGCCCCTTCGGTAGAGGCCGTAGAATCCCTCATGGAAGAACTGCGCAGCGCCAGCTACGATGCCGCTGTCAAAGAACTCGATGAGCTGAAGGCGTTTGCTAAAGCACAAAATGCCGATGAAGCAGATGACCTTAAGCAGTGGGACATTTCGTTTTGGGCAGAACGGATGCGCGAGACCCAGTTTGATCTAAATGATGAAGAGCTACGGCCCTATTTTCCTTTACCCCAGGTATTGAACGGTCTGTTTGAGCTGGCTAGCCGCTTGTTTGGGGTGACCATTACAGCAGCTGACGGTCAGGCTCCTGTCTGGCACAAAGACGTTCGCTACTTTGCTATTGCTGACGCTGGTGGTAGTCCGGTGGCCTATTTTTATTTAGATCCCTACAGCCGTCCTGCTGAAAAACGCGGTGGCGCGTGGATGGATGAATGCATTGTTCGAGCTCATACAGACGCAGACCAGCCGGTACGTCTACCGGTGGCTTACCTGGTTTGCAACCAGTCTCCAGCGATTGATGGCAAACCCAGTCTGATGACTTTTCGGGAAGTGGAAACGCTCTTTCATGAGTTTGGGCACGGGCTACAGCACATGCTGACCCAGGTAGACTACCCTGGTGCGGCTGGGATTAATAATGTGGAATGGGATGCAGTTGAGCTGCCTAGCCAGTTTATGGAGAACTGGTGCTATGACCGCAGTACGCTATTTAAGATGGCGCGGCATTATGAAACCGGTGCGCCACTGCCCGAAGCAGACTATCAGAAGCTGCTGGCCGCTCGTAACTTTATGACGGGCAGTGCAATTTTGCGTCAGGTTAATTTTGGCTGGCTTGATATTGAGCTGCACTATCGCTATCAGCCAGACGGTACCGAGACCATCTGGGACGTGCGCGATCGCTTGGCCAAAAAAACGGCTGTATTACCACCGCTGGCTGAAAACAAATTTCTGTGTAGCTTTGGCCATATCTTTGCTGGCGGCTATGCGGCAGGCTACTACAGCTACTTTTGGGCAGAGGTGCTGAGTGCCGATGCTTTCGCAGCCTTTGAGGAAGCGGGGATCGACGATGAAGCAGCGGTCCAAGCAACCGGACAGCGCTTTCGCGATACGGTGCTGGCGCTGGGCGGCAGCCGTCATCCCATGGATGTCTTTCAAGCTTTTCGAGGGCGTCAGCCTAGCACCCAGGCACTGCTGCGGCATCGGGGCTTGCAGGTAGCGTAGGGGCGGGGCCTGCCTACACGGCTAAAAAATTTGCAGGAATTTCTTCATTGGGGCACCCATGCGCCACTAGACTAGAGGCAATTGGATCGAGCACGCATTCCTTGACGCACACTGAACAGGCTACTAGCGCTGCATCATTCTCACGCCGGGAACTGCGTGAACTTGTGCGATCGCAACTTCAGGCCCTGCTTGAGCAAGACAACTATCAAGGGGCCAAAGCACTGCTAGTACCGGTGCAGCCCGCTGATATTGCTGAAGCCATTGAAGGTCTGCCAGAAGCGATGCAGGCGCTCGCATTTCGCCTGTTATCCAAGGCTGAGGCCATTGAAGTTTATGAAAACCTCGATACCAGCATTCAGCAAAGTCTAGTAGAAGACTTTAAGCGTCAAGACGTTATCGACATCGTTGATAAGATGTCGCCTGACGACCGCGCCCGGCTATTTGATGAACTTCCCGCCAAGGTAGTCCGACAGTTGCTACAACAGCTCAGCGCCCAAGAACGAGAAGCGACCGCCCTGTTGCTGGGGTATGAAGCCGGTACAGCGGGGCGGGCCATGACCCCCGAGTACATTGCCCTCAAGGAAGATTGGACCGTAGAGCGATCGCTAAATCATATTCGCAAGCTAGCCAGCGTCAGCGAGACGGTCTATTACCTCTATGTCACCGACAGCGCCCGACGGCTAACGGGTATTCTGTCTCTGCGAATTTTGGTCATCGGTCAGCCTGAGCAAACTATTGGTGAGCTGATGACCCGCGATGTGGTTTCTGTAAAAACTGGCGTCGATCAAGAAGAAGTGGCGCGTCTGATCCAGCGCTATGACTTTTTGGCTGTCCCAGTGGTGGATACCGAGGAGCGCCTAGTCGGCATCATTACCGTCGACGACGTGCTCGATATTCTTGAAGAAGAAACCACTAAAGATATCTATGCCCTGGGCGGGGTGCAGTCGGGCGGGGACGACTATTTTCAGACAAATTTACTGGTGGTAGCGCGCAAGCGGGTGGTGTGGCTTTCCGTACTGCTGGTGGCCAATACCTTCACCGCCGCAGTGATCAAAAGTCAGGAAAGTCTAATTCAGCAGGTAGCTGTTTTAGCCTCGTTTATCCCTCTGCTGATTGGTACGGGGGGTAATGTGGGAGCCCAGTCGTCTACGGTGGTTATTCGCGGTCTAAACACCGATGAAATCAAGCTGCGAGAAGCCTTTCAGGTGATCCGGCGAGAAGCGATCGCAGGTGCTTTTTTAGGACTTATGCTAGGTCTAGTCGTCACAGGAGTAGCGTATCTAACCCCGGTCATCAGTCCGGGTGTGGCTATTTCCGTTGGCTGTAGCCTAGTCGCAATTTCTATTCTGGCCTCCAGTGCTGGGGCCGCGTTGCCAATTCTTTTCCAAAGATTGGGCTTTGACCCGGCGCTGATGTCAGCTCCTTTTATCACCACCGTTGTCGATGTTTTTGGCGTTCTCATCTACCTAAATCTGGCCCGTAGAATCTTACAAATCTGAAGATTGGCAACGTCATTATTGCTAGAGCTGTAACGAAGATTCCGCTCGACCGAACCAAACCGATCCCGGCCATGTGTCCTAAATAATTTAGGATATAGATGGTGATGTGTCATACAGCACTCCATCACAGTTCTCTGAATCAAAGCACTATCTATTCGCTATTTAATCCAAACGTTTACTGCTACGACCGTAATCGAGACGTCAGCCCGTGCTAAAAGATTTCCAGCAAGGTTTAAAGAATGACCTCATTGCAGGTCTTCTGGTGGTTATTCCCCTCGCCACAACTATTTGGCTGACCATTACCGTTGCCAGCTGGGTTATCCGTGCGCTGACGCGGTTTCCAAATCAGCTCAGTCCGTTTCCCGATCTGCATCCTGCCCTGGTGGCTCTGTTTAATCTGGGTGTTGGGTTTGCCGTACCGCTGCTCGCAATCCTGCTCATCGGTCTGATGGCTCGCAATATTGCGGGGCGCTGGCTGCTGGACTTTGGTGAGCGAGTTCTCCAGTCGATCCCCCTGGCCGGGTCGGTATACAAAACGCTCAAGCAGCTGCTGGAGACCGTACTGCAAGATACCCGTAGTCAGTTCCGACGAGTTGTCCTGGTGGAATATCCCCGTCGCGGCATCTGGGCCATTGCCTTTGTTACTAGCTCAGCTATTTCCATCAACCCCGATTCAAAGATGCTGAGCGTCTTTGTCCCGACCACGCCTAACCCTACAAGCGGGTGGTACGCCGTAGTGCCAGAGACGGATGTAGTAAATCTAAGTATCTCCATTGAAGAAGCCTTTAAGGTGTTGCTGTCTGGAGGCATTGTCGGCCCCAACTTGGCAGAAGCTCTAGCTGAGCAAGAACTGAGCGCGCTTAACGGCAGCGACGACGCCTCCGACAGTGACACTACCGACCATGCGACGACTTCGTCAGCTGCGAATGCTGATTCTTCTGAAAGAACCGTTGAGCTAGTCAATATTGATCAGCCGAGTTGAATGGGCCGGTTTCACCCTGGCTGATAAGATATCTGAGCTAGATCACTCCCCACTCCTACCACCATGCAGTCCCGTCGCATTGCTCGTGAGTTGGCTCTTCTCGGTATGAGCCAGCTAATCGATGATCCCAAGCGCAGTAGAAAAGCCAAAGCCGCTACTCCATCGGTTGACACCTTGCTGACCGAAGCGATACGTACCCTGACCGTAGAGGTCAAAGAAACCTTAGAGGCCGCCTCAGCTGAGCTGGTGCGCGGCAATCGTCAGCTGCTAAATAGCGAAACCCGCTCTGGCAATCTTAACGAAGCCCAAAGCACGGTCAAAGAGGCCATTGAGCAGGTACAAACCGCCATCAACCGGCTGGGAGCCGCCACAGAGCTGCCAGAATTTGTTCAGCTGGCTGGTCGTAAAGACGTGCAGGACTACGCTCAGCGCATTATTACTCAGCTGATCCAGCATCGTGAGGACATCGACCAGCAGCTAGATGGTGCCATGGTGGGATGGAATCTAAAGCGTCTGGCTCGTGTCGATCGAGACATCCTGAGGATTGCTGTTGCCGAGATTTTATACCTAGCTGTTGATAAACGGATTGCCATTGACGAAGCTATCGAAGTGGCCAAACGCTACAGTGATGAGGACGGCTATCGCTTTATTAACGGTGTGATGCGTCGGGTGACCGACCGACTACAGCAGCAGGATCTAGACGCTCGCTCAGCCCCCCTAAACCAGTTTGCCAACGACAGCAGCGCTACAGACGAGCCTTAGAAAGCTGTTGGTTGGCCTATCAGTCCTGAACCCATCAGACTTAGAATCTAAATTGGATACGGGGTCTGCTGTTGGCTAACCTATTTCCCAAGCTGTGCAGGTGTGCATTGCCCTTGATCATCCCATCGCCCATTTGATATGTCTTCATTTAACTGGTTTCGCCGTGGCTATGATGAGTCTGCTGAAGAGGAGGCTCCCGTAAAAGAAGAGACTGGAGCAGATGCTTCTGCTCCGTTAGCAGAGCAGGAGGCACCGGCTAGCGCTGAAGACTACCTGGCATGGGCTAAGGCCGCCTACCAAAATATTCAACAGCAGCAGGCAGAATCGCCCCCGGCAGCCGATGAAGAGCCGGATGCAGACGCAGAAGAGACTGGGTCTGCTCCTGAGCCGGTCGTCAGCAACGAGGCTAGCGAAAAAACACAGACGCCCGTAGCCATAGAGAGCCCGGCGGCAGATGCGACATTACCTGAGGTCAGTCCCACAGCGACACCCGTAGAAACTCCCTCCATAGAGGCGGCTGGGAGTGATGCCGAAGCTGAAGCAGAGACCCAGGAAGCTGTGCCAGCTGATTCGGTCGCGGCTCCGTTTTGGGCTAAGGCAGCTGAGGCCGAGCGGGAAGCTCGCTTAGCCAAGCTTAAGGAAACTGCGATCGCGGAGCCAGAACCCGAGCCCGCACCGACAGAACCCGAGCTAGCCATGCCGGATGTCGATCTCGACGAGGCCTTTCTTTGGTCGGCAGAGGTGCTCGCATCCCAGGGACGAAGCCCTGATGATATCTCCCTTGAAGAAATTACCTGGCTCAATCAGCTGCGCCAGGGGCTGGGTAAAACCCGTCGCGGCTTGGTCAACCAGCTAAAAGCCGTTGTAGGTCAAGGCCCTCTCAACGACGAGGCGATCTATGAAATCGAGGCGCTGCTGCTCCAGGCCGATGTCGGCGTTGAAGCCACTGACAAAATTATTGAAGCGCTCCAGGCCAGAATGCGAGAAGAGACGCTGCCGCCTGAGGCCGCTATTCGCTATCTCAAAACCATTCTGCGGCAGATGCTTGATAGCCCGCTAGAAGGTGCACACAACCTGATGTTTGTCCCTGAAAGCGAGCAGCTCAACATCTGGCTGATGGTGGGGGTAAATGGAGCCGGTAAAACCACCACCATTGGTAAGCTCACCCACATTGCCAAAAAGTCTGGATATAACTGTTTGATTGCTGCTGCTGACACATTTCGAGCCGCTGCCGTAGAGCAGGTTAAGGTGTGGGGTTCCCGTAGCGATGTGGAGGTGATCTCTAACCCTGGTCAAAATACAGACCCGGCCTCGGTGGTGTTTGATGCGATCGCAGCCGCCAAGTCCCGTAATACCGAACTGCTGCTGGTAGATACTGCCGGTCGTCTGCAAAACAAAAAGAATTTGATGGACGAGCTGACTAAGGTTCGGCGCATCATCGATAAAAAAGCGCCCGATGCCAATGTAGAAGCCCTGCTGGTTCTAGATTCTACCCTGGGACAAAACGGTGTCCGGCAGGCCCAGGTCTTTTCCCAGGCGGCTAACCTCAGCGGCGTGGTGCTCACCAAACTAGACGGTACGGCCAAAGGCGGTGTGGCCCTGGCGGTAGTCCAGCAGCTGGGACTGCCGATTCGATTTATCGGGGCAGGAGAGGGCATCGAAGACCTGCGACCATTCTCTAGTTATGAGTTTATCGAAGCACTGTTGAGCGGTTAGGGTATGCCGGTTTACTTTTTTTGGGGAGCCGACGAGTTTCGCATGAAAAAGACGGTCAAGGCGCTGTGCGATCGCAACCTAGATCCCAACTGGGCCAGCTTTAACTACGAAAAAATATCCCCCGAGCAGTCAGAAGCGGTGATCCAGGGACTAAACCAGGCCATGACACCGCCCTTTGGCATGGGTAAACGAGTGGTTTGGCTCGTGGATACCTCCGTCTGTCAGCGCTGTTCTGCGGCTCTGCTGACCGAGCTAGAGCGCACCCTGCCCAATATTCCCGATAGCTCAATTTTGCTCTTGTCCAGCAGCAGCAAACCCGACGGTCGGCTTAAATCCACCAAGGTGATCAAAAAGTACGCTGACATGCGTGAATTTGACACCATCCCCCCCTGGAAAACCGAACAAATTGAGCATCAGGTGTACCAGGTGGCTAAAGACGTGGGGCTACAGCTCACGCCCAAAGCAGCGGCCCTGCTAGGTGAGGTGATTGGAGCCGATACCCGTCGTCTTTACAACGAGCTCGAAAAACTCAAAACCTACTGGACCACCCCCCAGGCCCTGCCCCCCGGAGCCATTACCGATTTGGTCGTTACTAGCACCCAAAGCAGTCTGCAGCTGGCGGCGGCCCTGCGTCAGGGAAATACCGACCGGGCGCTGACGCTGATTACAGAGCTGCTAGAGCGTAACGAGCCTGCATTAAGAATTGTCGCTACCTTAGTCGGTCAGTTTCGTACCTGGCTGTGGGTCAAACTCATGGCCGAGTCCGGTGAGCGCGATACCCGCATCATTGCCCAGGCCGCCGATGTCGGTAACCCTAAGCGCATCTATTTTTTGCAAAAAGAAATCCGCGACGTTTCATTACCTCAATTAAAAAATGCCCTAAAGCTGCTGCTGTCGCTTGAATTTGCCCTGAAACAAGGGGCTCCCGAGACTGTCACCTTACATACTAAAGTCATTGAGCTGGCCCATTGCTTTCGGCCTGCTTGAGGCTATACCATGCAATATCCCTGTTTCATGACTAAAATTGGTCAGTTACTGCTAGGTATTGCCATGATGCTTTCTCGTCACGCTAGTAATGCCAGTCCTCGCTATCGCCGGGTCCTTGCCGGTATAGGACTTGCTGTCGCAGGGCTGCCGATGCTGTGGCACAGTGGATATGCCCAAACTTTTACCGCTCAAGAAATCAGTAATTACGCTGCCGCCGTCGTAGAGATGGAAGATATTCGCCGGCAGACTTACGCCGATATTAGCGATCTGATGACCATCGCTAATGAAGATGTCACTCGCTACAACCTACAATGTCTCAGCACCGATGCCCTATCGACGCTGCCCCGCACCATTCGCTCTCAGGTCCGTCGGCTGCTCATAGACTACTGCAACGACGCCCAAGCGATTGTGCAAGATACCGGACTCACTCCCCAGCTGTTTAACTCCATCACCGTCAATCATCAGCAAGATGAGGCGTTAGCAGAGCAGATACAATCAGAGATAGTGAAGATACGATAGGGGCAGCCTGTCGCTTCAAACCGTTTTACTACCCACAGTTTCTCCCTATGCAATTTATCGATCAAGCAGAAGTTGATGTCCAAGGGGGTGATGGTGGAGACGGTTTAGTCGCGTTTCGCCGCGAAAAGTATGTGCCGACCGGTGGTCCATCGGGGGGCAGAGGCGGCAACGGCGGCTCAGTCATTCTCAAAGCGGTTACTAATTTACAAACGCTGTTGGATTTTCGCTATGCCCATCGCTTTCAAGCCCAGCATGGTGAGCGCGGTGGCCCAAAAAATATGACGGGGGCCACAGGCAATGACCTGATTGTCGAGGTGCCCTGCGGAACTATGGTCTATAACGCCGAGACCGACCAGCTGCTGGGGGATTTGGTAGCAGAGAATCAAACCCTATGTGTCGCGACAGGGGGCAAAGGCGGTTTGGGAAATTCCGCTTTTTTAAGCAACCGTAACCGGGCACCCGAAACTTCTCTACCGGGAACGCCAGGAGAGGAAGGCCGTATTCGCTTAGAACTGAAGCTGCTGGCAGAGGTGGGAATTATTGGTCTACCCAATGCTGGAAAATCCACGCTGATTTCCGCGCTGTCTGCGGCCAAGCCAAAAGTAGCCGACTATCCGTTTACAACGCTAGTACCCAATTTGGGAGTGGTCCGCAAGCCCACGGGAGACGGAGCCGTATTTGCAGATATCCCCGGTTTAATTGAAGGTGCCCACACCGGAGCCGGTCTAGGGCATGATTTTTTGCGCCACATCGAGCGTACTCGAGTGCTGCTGCACGTCATTGATATTACGACCCTAGACCCGATCGATCACTACCACACCATTCAGCAGGAGCTGGTTGCCTATGGTCATGGTCTAGCCGAACGCCCTCAGCTGCTGGCCCTCAATAAAGTAGATGCGGTGCCAGCAGACGAGCTAGAGGTGGTTACCGAAGAGCTGATGGCCAGGAGCGGATGCGATCGCATCTTTGGCATCTCCGCCGTTAGTCACCAGGGATTAGATGAGCTACTTCAGGCAATTTGGGTTCTGCTAGAAGCCGCCGCTCCTAAAGAATCCGCGCCGGAACCAGAGCCTTTTCCCAATCTTGTTTCTTCAGACATGGCCCCTACCCAGTGGACCTAGGGCGATATGCGCGATGCCCAACCGCAAAACGCTGTGATCAAAAATCGCTATCAGATATTAGCGGTACTGGGACAGGGTGGCAGCGGTATTACCTATGAGGCAGTAGATCGGCTAAACGGGCAGCACGTTGCGCTTAAAGAACTATCTTTAAAAGGGCTCAGCGACTGGAAAAAGCTGGAGCTATTTGAGCGGGAGGCTCAGGTTCTAGCCAGTCTGGACCATCCAGCTATTCCCAAGTATGTTGACTACTTTCAAGTTGACACCCACGACAACCGGTACTTTTACATTGTTCAAACACTGGCCCAGGGGCAGTCCTTAGCCGACCTCGTGACTGCAGGCAAACAATTTTCAGAGAGAGAAACTCAACAGATTGCTATCGATATTCTGCAGATTTTGGCATATCTCCATAGCCTTAATCCACCGATTATCCATCGCGACATTAAACCCCAAAATATTATTCGCAGCTCTGATGGGCGGATTTTTCTGGTAGACTTTGGTGCTGTCCAGACCGTCTATCGCCATACTATTGCCTTTGGTAGTACCGTTGTGGGCACCTTTGGCTACATGGCTCCTGAGCAGTTTCGTGGCAAGGCATATCCGACTACCGATCTCTACGGTCTAGGGGCCACATTGTTACACTTACTCACCCACCAAAATCCGGCTGATCTACCGCAGCAGCGTCTCAGACTAGACTTTCGTGCGGCTGTCAATCTCTCAGAAGACTTTTCACGCTGGCTAGAAAGCCTGGTGGAGCCTCTTTTAGAAGACCGATTTGATTCTGCAACAGCGGCGCTATTGGCGCTTACCCAGCCTCATTTGGCCACACCTAAGGCTCTAATTCAGCGACCCGAGGGTAGTCAAATTCAATTAGACTACCGACGACACCACCTATCTCTTAAGATCCCTCCCATCGGACTCAGTAAAGCATCCTCTAGAGGTCATGTTACGCTGGCCATTGTTTGGAACAGTATTGCCTGGTTTGTGAGTTTAGCGGTTATACCTTTTTTTCCGTTGGCGACCGCTATTGTTTTATTTGTTCCATTTTGGGCAATTGGTCTTGGCATTGGCTGGCGAACGCTTTGGGCTGTCTTTGAACAGATTTTTCTGGAAATCGATCAAGATCGTTTTATTTTTAAACGACAGCTTTTATTTTGGAACATTGTTCATCAGGGTAAGATTAATACGTTAGAAAGAGCTGTTCTAGAAACTGTTTTCTTAAGCAACGATCGTCCGGTTAAAACCCTTGCCCTGCGTGAAGGCGTCCACAGCCATCAATTTGGCATATCGCTATCGCTGGCTGAAAAAGAATGGCTACAGAACGTGCTGGATAATTTTATTCAAACCCAAAAAGAATCGCGCGATCTGTAGAGAATATTTCTGTCTGAAGCGACATTTTTCTGCTGAAGAAGCCCAAGGCTCGAACGTCAGCGCAGCTTTAAAGAATAGCCCTGCTGGTGTAGAATCTGCTGTAGTTGATCAACAGTGGGAATATTGTCGCCTGCTATAGCTTTTGTCATCTGGCCAATATCAAGAATCTGACGAGGAGAGAACACCGCTGCTGCCAGGATAGACCAGCGAACTTTTCCCATACCTTTAATGTCTTGAGGAAAAGACTGCTGCCATAGCTGCAGACGTAAATCAGCATCCGGCAAAGGAATATCGCATACCGTCAGCTGCTGTCGCCAGTGGTGGCGTACCAAATGACGGTGACGTACTGAAAACAGAATATGAGCCGATGAATTTGTTAGCCAGCGCTGGAGGGCGGTTTGCTCAATCGCTGAGGTCCGACCCAGCCAGTGGTGGGCCGATTTGACCAAGATGATTGGATAGTTTGCCCGATCGAGTTCGTTCAGACAGCTAGATCCGTCTTGGGGGGAACGCTGGGCTAAATCGAGGATATACAGAGGCAGCTTGAGCTGGGTGGTTATTGCGATCGCACACTTCTCTTTGCCGACACCGGTCTCTCCCACCAGTAGCACCCTTGATGGCCGTTGAGCCGTTATTGTCTGTAATTGCTGCTTGACCTCCTCGGCTACGATTAGCTCTGACCACGGCAGCCGGTCTCGACAGCGCTGCCCACACCGACTGCTGCTAATAGCCCGCACCGGCCAGGTAGGGTCCGGACTCTCTGCTAGCAGGTACTCAACCCATTCAGGCGCGAGCTGTAGCTGGCTGCCCAACAGCGTTGGTGCTCCGTCTACCCGCCGCAAAATCTGTCGCTGCAGTAGTGAATTTTCGCCAGACAGATATGCTCTTGCCCGTCGGCGTTCGGTTTCATTGCGACAGAGCACCCGTAGAGCCAGCTCAACCGTTGGTAGGGCCCCGGTCATACAGTGCGTTCCCGTTTGCAGATAGTGGTACAGCTTGCCATAGCGCACCTGGACCTCAGGCGCTAATGTCATCAGCACCAGCTTTTTCTCAAACAAAGACAGCCCCAAAGCTGTCCGCATCGTAGGTAGTCCCAAGGAGACCTTACTGGCTCGGCTGAGCATGATGCGTCTATCTAGCGTTTTTTGATAACCCAGCCCCGGCTGCTCGCCCGCTTTTTTAGGGGCCGTATCGTCATAGGCACGATTCTTAATAGCGACTAGCCCCTGCCACCAATCGCTGGTCGCCTTGTCAGAAGACGTTTTGGCCACCCGAGCCACCGACTTTAGATTTTTTCGCTGCTGGGATACGGCCACCAGCAATAGCCGCTCTAGCCAGCTCAGCTCCGTGTCCAAATACGCCCAGTTGTTTGCAAACGGAATCCCAGAACCCATTAATTATTTCAAGCGACGCAGAAACTCAAGCGGTAGCCCATCCGCATCGGCAATAAAGGCTACTTCATACACCCTAGACCCAATCATCTGCTGTCGAGGTTCCAACAGTACGGTAAGCGCTGGTGACACTGCCCGCTGCCGCAGCGTATCCAGCCAGGTCGGCAGACTTTGAACCACCTCAGTCAAATCAAACGATAGATGATAGTAGCCTGTGTAGTGCTCATCATGAAACGCATCCGCTGTGGGAGCCGGTTCTGGCACCTGCAATAGCTCAATGCGTCCCCCTAGTCCCTCCATCCAGCAGGCCAGGGTAATTCCAGCCGTAAACCGTTCGACCACTTCAAACCCCAACAGCTCATAAAAAGCCATCGCTCGATGAATATCTGCTGTTCGAATCGACGCGTGATGCATGATATCTCTATCGCCAAACCAGCGAGCTACTCAAAGAACTTTAGATACCGATAGTTATTTGGCACACCGGGCTCTTTCTCTAAATCAAAATTGATCACTTCCCACTGAGGCACCTCTTGAGACGACGGGCTAAACGTTACCGGCAGTCCGTAGAGTCTAGGCGCACCGGTATCCGCCTGCCCTCGCCAGGGAGCACTGTACTCCAGATATGACTTCACCAAAGGGCGATATCGCTCGGCAATAATCACCCGTGTTGCCCTGTATCCCTCTGTATATAAGCGATCGAGCGCCTCGTGGATTTCAAACCGAATACCATCGGGATGGGTGTGCTGACGGTACCATTCCCCTTCCCACTGCCGCCAGTGCCGCCCCGACTGCACATGAACCAAATCATGGGTATCCAGACTCACCTCAAATGCCCCATGGCGCGTACACAGGTAGCTATCGGTCAGGGTCAGTGCCGGAATCGTTTGCCGACAGTGAGGACATTTTATCTCTGGCCCATAGAACGGATACTGAGAAGCAGAATTTATCATGCGGGTTCATCAAAACGTTGACGCCCAAGCTGCACCGGTCGATCTTGACTACCCAAACGTCAAGACCATGAAAACACAATCGCTGCAAGAGCATGGTGTATCACACTGCAAACGAGACCAATGAGGCTGTGCTCGCCCTTAATTATAGCGAGAGGCCAATTTAGAGTACTTTAATTTCAGCGATATCACCCTCACACCACGATTTCTAAGCAATCCTGTGTCAAATACAACTCCTGTTTTAACCGTTCCAGGTGGGTTCTGGCCGCCGCCAGACCTAACCAAAGCCGCCTTTGTCGCCCCTAATGCTACAGTGCTCGGCCATGTTGATATTGATGAAGGAGCCAGTATTTGGTATGGCGCTGTTGTGCGAGGCGATGTGGATGTGATTCGGATTGGGGCGCACAGCAATATCCAGGACGGCGCGGTTCTCCATGGCGACCCCAACCTGCCCACCGTGCTTGAGGACTATGTCACGATTGGTCATCGCGCTGTGATTCATAGCGCCCACGTTGAGCGCGGCTGTCTGATCGGGATTGGGGCCATTATCCTCAACGGCGTCCGCGTTGGAGCCGGCAGCATGGTAGGCGCTGGCGCTGTGGTGAATAAAGACGTTCCTCCTGGCTCTTTAGTTGTGGGTGTCCCTGGCAAAATCTTTCGTCCCCTTTCTGATGCAGAAATTGACGGTCTGATTGACCATGCTAAGAAATATGAGCAGCTGGCTCTGACCCATGCAGGTAAAGGGACTAGCTTAGGATTTGAATAGCGGTCTCTTGTTAGTGGAGACCGTATACATACATCTCAGACTGTATTTCTCTCACCCATGACAGCCAAATTCTTTCAAACCGACGACGCCCTTCAGAAGAAACTCAGTCAGATTCTTGACCTGACCTGGGCGCGATTTCCAAAGCTGGCCCAAAACCAGATTGCCGCTACCTGGCTAACCTACGAGCCCCCCTACATTGTCAACACGGGCGGTGCCATCAGCGCTGAAGACTTCTGGAAACAGCAGCCCAAAGGAGCCAGCTATCGCGGCGTGGAGCGTATCTATCCGGCCAGCGTGATCAAGCTGTTTTACTTAGTGGCTATCTATGAATGGATAGAGCGGGGGATGACCCAGTCTAGTCTGGAGCTAGAGCGGGCTATTCGCGACATGATTGTAGATTCGAGTAACGACGCTACCGGCTATGTGGTAGATGTACTCACCGGTACCACCAGCGGCCCAGAGCTGCCCAGCGACCCGTTTGAAACCTGGAAGCAGCAGCGCAATATTGTTAATCGCTATCTGCAGGGTCTGAATTGGCCGGAGCTAGCCACGGTCAACGCCAATCAAAAAACCTGGTGCGATGGCCCCTACGGTCGCGAGCGGGCGTTCCTGGGCGACGGTTATGAAAATCGCAATATGCTCACTACCGAAGCGGCTGCCCGTTTGCTGCATAGCATTGTAGGTGGAGTAGCCGTTAATGGGGCCAGGTCGCAAACCATGATGCGATTTATGACCCGAGATTTAGACCCTAAGGTGCTGGCTGCCGACCCAGAAAACCAGGTCACCGGCTTTTTAGGCGCAGGGGTCCCGGTAGAAACTCAGGTATGGTCCAAAGCCGGGCTTACCAGTAAAGTGCGTCACGATGCGACCTACATTGAAGCCGACGGGGCCCATCCTTACTTGCTGATTGTGTTTACCGAAGGCGCTGAGCACAGTAACAACGAAGATATTTTGCCCTTTGTCTCAGCCCAGATTTTGGCCGCCATGCACGAGATCGGCATGTAGATACAGTCCGGGTACAGCGGGCATGCTTAGGTGAAAATCCAAGGATGCATCGATGATTTCCGTCACACCATGGCAGCAGGCAGAAATTCGTTTTAAGCAAATCTGGGGGTACGACAGCTTTCGTCCGCCCCAAGACGATGTGATTCGAACACTGTTGTCAAAGCGAGACGCGCTGATTGTGATGCCCACCGGTGGTGGAAAATCTCTTTGCTTTCAGCTACCGGCTCTGTTACAAACGGGGATCACACTGGTAATTTCTCCGCTGGTGGCGCTAATGGAGGATCAAGTTAGTGAGTTAAAACAGCGGAACCTACCGGCGGAACGTATTCACAGCGCTCTGTCATCCTACGAAAAACGCAAGATTTTACAGCAGATACAGCACAACCGCCTAAGGCTCTTATATCTGTCACCTGAAACTCTCTTAAGTAAGAAAGTCTGGGAGACGCTCTGTCAGCCTCAGGTGACCATCAACGGACTGATTTTAGACGAGGCCCACTGTTTGGTGCAGTGGGGTAACACGTTTCGGCCCACATACCGGCGGCTAGGTGCCGTCAGGCCAGCATTGCTAAAGCATAAGTCGAGCACCCAGCTACCGATTGCGGCGTTTACTGCTACGGCAAATCCAACCGCTCAAAAAACGATCTGTGATGTGCTGCAGCTGCAGCTGCCAAAGGAAGTCAAACTCAGTCCCTATCGTGCCAATCTGCATCTAGCAGTGCAGGTTGTCTGGACACCGAGGGGGCGACGACAGGCGATGCTGAATTTTATCAAAGCCCATAAGGGACAGGCGGGACTGGTTTATGTGCGATCGCGCCGCATCGCCGAAGACCTAACCCAGTGGCTAAAGCAAAAAGGCTTCTCAGTGGAAGCCTATCATGCAGGCATCGTCAGCGAAGAACGACGGCGTATCGAAGCTGAATGGATTGCAGAGCGCTGTCAGTTTGTTGTCTGCACCAGCGCCTTTGGTATGGGCATCAACCATCCCCATGTGCGCTGGGTCTGTCATTTTCATGCGCCGAGTACGCTTAGCGAGTATGTACAAGAGATTGGTCGCGGCGGACGAGATGGCAAACCGGCAGATGCGCTAACGCTGGTCAGCGAACCAACAGGATGGCTCGATTCAGAGGATAAACAACGCTGGAAATTCTTTGCAGAGAGCGAGCGGAAGCTGCAGCAAGAAGCCAAGCGCTTAGTAACGTCACTGTCTGCAAAGGGCCGTGTTGATGAGGTACTACAGAGAAATGAGAAAGCGGCGACGGCATTGGCGCTGCTTCACAGCCAGGGACGACTCATCTGGGAAGATCCGTTTCACTATCGGCTGACATCAGGCCGTTCCTCTGGCTGCAGTGAGACTTTTGATAGCGTAAAAGAGATAAAACACTATCTCTTTAGCCGTCAGTGTCGCTGGCAAACGTTGTTAATACAGTTTGGCTGTGAGAGCGAGGCTCAATCACTACGGTGTGGTCATTGTGACAACTGCAAACGTTAGTTAGATTCAACAACATCAATATATTCTCGCCAGCGTTGAATCTTACCCTGTTTTAGATCAACAACAATGGCATCTTCTGCATAGGTACACTTGCCAGTAGCTTTTTCGCGATCGCGCCAGCTCCATTCAACAACAAACCGTTCTCTATCCTGAATGATGCGATGAATCTCAATAGAGACTTCATCATAGGCAGCCGCATAATCCATGACAGCCTGAAAAATCTGGCTGTGTCCAACCCATCGATGACCGGGCGCAATAAATTCTCCATCCTCCACAAACAAGATGGCAAAGGAATGAGCGTCCCCCTCTAGCCAGGCCTGACGAGCTTGTTGAACTAATGCTTCTACAGCAGTCATTGTTATGTAAGAGCTTTTTTAGCTGTTTCTTCTAACTGTTTTGCGGCAGCCTGTTTGCGTTCGCTATAGCGGTCGGTAAATTCATCGACCTTGTCTCGCAACAAGAGTGTAAATCGATAGAGTTCTTCCATCACATCCACTACCCGGTCTCGGTAGGCAGAGTCTTTCATGGTGCCATCTTCATTAAACTCCTGATAGGCTTTAGCCACCGATGATTGGTTAGGAATAGTAAACATCCGCATCCAGCGCCCTAAAATACGCATGGTATTTACCGCATTAAACGACTGAGAGCCACCGGATACCTGCATGACCGCAAGCGTGCGTCCTTGGGTGGGTCGAACACCGCCCATATTTAGGGGAATCCAATCAATCTGAGTTTTCATTAGCCCAGAGATATTGCCGTGCATCTCGGGGCTAGACCAGACCTGACCCTCAGACCACAGAGAGAGCTGACGCAGCTCCTGTACCTTGGGGTGGGTATCCGGTTCTGCACCATGAAGCGGCAAGCCTCTAGGATCAAAGAACTTTACTTCAGCACCAAAGCCTTCAATAATCTGAGCCGCTTCTTCAGCTAGCAACCGACTGTAGGAGCGTTCGCGTAGTGAGCCATATAGAAAGAGAATGCGAGGCTTGTGGTCAAAGGCCATGGGTAGATACGAAGACATCGAACATCTGTATCTTACAAAGGATTGAATGGCCTATCTAATTTGAGCCGCTGGCAGAAGTTTGGCTGCTCAACAGAAGCACAAGTATGTAATGTGGGCATTGCGATAACTGCCGAGGATAAATTAAATGACCGTAGATACCGTGTTGCGGGCTTACCTCAAGGTTCCGTTTGAACAATTGGCATAAAACAGACGGAGCCGACAAGAAAGGAAACCCCTTCTGCTAGGTGGACTAAACCCATGGGAGAAAAGTGAGTAGACAGCTCAAGGACGGCATCAGCTACAAATAGACTTGAGCCAAAAATAAACAGCCAGCTTGCGAATATCATACGCCGATCCATAAGATGATTTCCTGAATAAAACTTCGTTCGCAGTCAGACTTGAGACATTACAATAGCTGCCTGAGCATTGTACTCCGCTGAGTAGGTTGGGCAGTGCCCACCAAAGGACTAAAGCTACCTCAGCAGGCAGCGACCAGATAAAGTGAAAATGATCGGGCCAAACAGCAACAGCCACTATGTCGAACGGAGCTTCGCGTTCAGTTTGTTTGATAGCTCGACGAAGCAGATTAATGTTGTGTGGTTTGTTGCATAGTGGCGTACGGCGGTAGGTGACCTAGGTAAGAAAGACAGTATTACTGGGAATGTATACACGACGGTAGTTGGGCATCGGGCAATGTTTTATGGGTGCTGTGTTAGGGTGCCCGCGATGTAGAAGTTGTGGTTTATACGCTTTTTAGAACGGTGAGCTAGGAGCGGTCTGGAGAAATGGCCATAGTTTTCGGATGAAAGTGCCCTTTATGCTTACTAAACCCACCACATCTAGCGTTTGAAACTTTTCCCAGACACTAGATTAATTTAAATTAAGGTGCTAGCATTTGGCCAGGTATATGTGCATAGGCGAGTCAGTCCGCTGCTACTTCTATATCTACATTCAAGTTCCTGAGAGGATATGTGAAAAATGAATAATACTCAAAAGCCCCAGCAAATGGTGCTTGACTTGCAAGTGGTCATCTCCAAAAGGGTTAATGGTATCGAAATGGGGGTGTTGAACGACGGAACTCCCTTTCTAACAGGGCGTGGACTGGCAAGGGTGTGTGGTATTTCCAATAGCACGCTCGTAAATTGGGGAGAGAGTACTCCTAGCGTAGGCGATAGCTTTCGAAACGGAACGATGGCTGAATTGCTCGCCGCTAATGGATTTGAGGGCAACCATTTTTTTGTGAGAATCCCTAACGGTATTCAGTTTGGAACTGAAGCTACTATCAACGCCTATCCAGATGATGTGTGTATGGCGTTTTTAGAATACTACGCATTTGAAGCAGGAAGGCACTGCACCAATACTGCTCGCAAGAGTTATCGGTTACTAGCCCGAAAGTCACTACGCGATTATATTTACAGTATGACTGGCTATGACCCGTCACAGCTAGCGCTTCAGTCATGGAAACATTTTCACGACCGTCTCTTGCTCAATCCAATGCCTGAAGGCTATTTCAGCGTTTTTTCAGAAACAGCTCAATTAGTACTGGCTTCCATCAGAAGTGGTTTGATAATTGATACTCATACAATCCCAGATATTAGTGTTGGCTCGACCTGGAGTAAATACTGGCAGTCTGAGAACTTAGACATTCAGCACGGTCAACGAACCAAATATCCTCATCTTTATCCAGATTATTTTCCTCAAGCCAAAGCCAATGGGGATATTGAAGCGTACATATACCCACTTCAAGCTTTAGGAAACTTTAGAACATGGTTAGAATCTACGTATTTACCAAATAATTTTCCCAATTATCTTAGAAGCAAAGAGAAACAAGGCGCACTCCTTCCAGGGCACGCAAAAGCACTTCTTCAAGCGGTAGAACCCAAAAGGCTAAAGGAAGCGAGTTAGAGAAAAGGAATAAAGTGCAAGCACTGATCTCGTACGTCAGTTAAAGCAGTAGACGCTGCTCCAAAGGTCAAAATGCAAGTCTCAGTATACGTAACATTTGAGCATTCGCATGATAACTACAATAGGCCGAGAAGACAAAATACGCATAGCCAGATTTGGTGCTAACAAAATATTCCGAGTAGACTTTGACGAAAGGTCGAAGATGATAAACGATGCGCTTGCTGAAGTGTTTGATAGCACTTGGTCAGCATTTCTTGAGCGTTCTATAGCTAAGGCCGAAAAAATTGAAGCGGCAGAAGTATCTCAACGGTTGTTAGATCAATACCATCCCTACATTGACGATCATCAAGAGCACAGAACTTTCAAGTACAATCAAGCAGAATTTATAATGCAGTTAGAGTAGTTCTCTGAAGACGCCTATTACTTAACTCAACTTTGGAGAGTTAAGTCGTCTGATGAATATCCGAAAACATTATTTGGCAATTTTAATACTGTTGAAGAGATTGAAAGATTTAGAGTCTTAGCAGGCTCCCTGAACACTAAGCCTGAAATTCTAGCACTACAACTCATTCAAAATTTCATGGATATGCATCCGGAATATGATTCAACTTCTGCCAAGATCAATACTTGAAGAAGTCAAATTAAGTCACGCTATTCGAGTGTATATTCTCAACGAATCTTCAGCAACTGTCTCACAAAGAGTTTCTTGACTCAAAGATCTGAGACTGATAGCCTACTGAGTATGCAGCTGATATACAGTTGTCTTTCTGCACCCAAAAATTTAGCTGCGCGAGATGGAAGTGCTGGAACACTGCCACCCCGCTAACCCTTCCAACTGACGAGACCAGTTGGTGTCGGGTAAGAAGGTGACGTCACCGCCACCCCCTCCCCTCA
>ERZ1740072.248-NODE-248-length-23217-cov-5.208359_pt1 | contig 23217 bp, 22 predicted proteins | sample MGYA00581733_ERZ1740072 | MGnify/ENA primary metagenome ERZ1740072 (study PRJEB43018, sample SAMN04849741) | marine metagenome | isolation source: floating plastic debris | place: Pacific Ocean | collected 2008-08-30 | study: EMG produced TPA metagenomics assembly...
GCCCGACCGGAAACTCGGCGCGGTTGCGCCATCTGCTGTCGGGTGTGTAGGCCAGCGCCACTTTCGCCGGGGTGCGCGCATTCCAGCCATCGTCGGCCAGGCGCACCGTCTCAGCGGCACTTTCTAGAGTGAAGGGCGGCAGCGGCGGGCGGTGGATTTCAGGTGTCATCTTGGGGGTCCTTGGAGGCGGTAATTCTGTTGTGCTCTCAAGGTAGATTGCGATGATCAGCGGTTGAATATACTCAGTCTGAAAGTTATTATTTTGCAAATTGATTGTAATGAGATCGTTATGGACCGCCTGCAAAGCCTTGACGTCTTCATTGCAGTGGCCGAAGCCGACAGCTTTGCCGGGGGCGCGCGTGCCATGGGGTTGAGCGCACCAGCGGCCACCCGCGGCGTGAACGCGCTCGAAGACCGGTTGGGCGCGCGGCTGTTCACCCGCACGACGCGCCGGGTGCGGCTTACGGATGTCGGACGGACCTATCTTGAGGATGCCCGCCATATTCTGGCACAGCTCAGAGCCGCAGACGAAACGGCCGTCGGTGCTGCCGTGAACCCGGTTGGCCAGTTACGCCTGACTTGCTCCACCGAGTTCGGGCGCATTTATGTCACCCCGATCATTACTGAATTCCTCGATACCCACCCCGAGATGAACGCCGAGGTTCTGATGGTCGACCGGATTGTCGACATGGTCGAGGAAGGGTTCGACGTGGCCGTCCGCATTGGTCCGCTCCCGTCCTCCGGTCTATCCGCCGTGCGGGTGGGGCAGGTGCGACGCATGATCTGCGGCGCACCCGAATATTTTGAAAAGCACGGTGTTCCACGGACCCCGGCTGATCTGAAGCGACATCAGGTGATCTTGAACACGCCGTCCGGTCTGGCCACGGAATGGCGGTTTGGACACGATCTGGACCAGGTTGTGCGTTTCAAACCGCGGCTGACGCTCAGCAGCGTGGCTGCGTCCATTGCTGCAGGGCTGCGCGGATGGGGGTTGGTGCGCGTCCTGTCCTATCAGGTCGGGCCCGATGTTGTGGAAGGTCGGTTGCAGGCCGTGCTTGACACCTACGAGCCCGAGCCGCTTCCCATCCATCTCGTCCATGTCGAAGGGCGACGGGCCCCCGCCAAGATCCGGAGTTTCGTCGACTTTGCTAAAACCCGGCTGAAAGAGGTATCGGTTCTGTGCTGACAGTCTCACACCTAGCCTGCTTGTTTCTGAAATCGGCCGGACATCAATCAGCGTGGTGAACTGAAAGACTTCAGACCTGATCTAGTGTCCACGCCCTGCGAACAGGCATCAGTCGCCAATCCAAACAGTACCTTGGATGCTTCGAACGAATGGCAGCATAGCGGGTTGCAGATGCAGCATCGCAGATCCGTGCTGGACGGCGGCTATGGGCCGTGTCCGTCGTTGGTTCCACCGACATACGGCCCGATGCTGCAATCGCTCGGAAGGCGGCAAGGAGCCCAACCCGGCCATATCAATTTCATTCTACGAGTGCGCGAAGCGCGAAAAGCCGCCGCAGATGCATCTATAAGAGTGCTGTTCCTACATCGAATGTCCGGAAAGTGGGCTGCAGGTGCAGCATCTCAAGTAAGTGGTGAATGTCTCTTTTGGGCCGTGGGCGCTATCCTCGCGCCATCTCTTTCACGAGTTCATCAGCTTCTGGTCGCCCCGATTGATGCCGATATCTGAGCGCCACGACGTCCCTTTGAATTTGCATGTCTTCGATTGGTATTGTCGTTAGCGCTTCGTCGTTTGGGATAGCAGTCTCAGGCAGGATGACAGCACCGGAACCCTGGCGCGCCAAATCAATAAGCCAATCCACGCGGTTAGAGCGGTAGGAGGCATAGAGTGAGTGCCCGAGATCAGAACAGGTCGCATGCAAGGTATCTCGCATCTCGCAGTTTGGCCGATCCAGCATAGTGGTTGTCGCAAGATCGCCGAGTGTCACGGCTTCCAACTTGGCCAGGTCGTGGTCTTTCTTGACCACTATTAGGTATTGTTCATCATAGAGATGGTCTATTCGATACAAGTCAGGGCTCGCTTCGGTTGAGGCAACGACAACATCCAATTGCCCGTCTCGAAGCCTCAAAAGCAAGTCTTCAGTTGGCCCAACAATCAGTTCAATTTCGGCTTGCGGAAGGTGTTCCGTAAACCTTTCCACAGCGGCAGCGATCTTGTTGTTCCCGACTGTTTCTCCAATGCCGATGCCTATTGGTACACGTTCAAGTCGCGTGTGGCGTACTGCCTCCGCCTTGGCCTCACGCATCTCTGAATGAACTCTCTCAAGCCTTGGTTTCAGGAGCTGCCCCAGCGAGGTGAGGCGACAGCCCGCGCGATCGCGAATGAACAATGCGCCGCCGAGTTCGTCCTCAAGCTTCTTGATCGCTGTCGTGAGCGAGGGTTGTGAAACATTGGACGCGCTTGCTGCGTGGGTGAAGTTGCGGTGCTCGCAAACCGCCAGGAAGTAGCGAACTTGATTCATTTCCATAGTGGTTAGCCTCCCGTCCCATTGTCCTGAGTGAACCATAGCCATTGTCTATCGTAAAATAGAATCTCGGGATTGGAGCTGAGGACATCCGCCGTGAGACAAGAGTGCATCGAGACAAGATCAGATGAACTTAAACCAGGAGACGACAAATGAAACCGCAAATCTTCAAAGTACTCGGCGCAATCGCACTGATCGCAACCGCATCCACTTCTCAAGCACAGGAAAACGTCATGGACAACTACACCGCAAGCTACATCGCTATGCCAGCCGCCGAAGGCCAAACCGAAGCCTTCGCCGAGTTTCTCGCGGGTGCCGCGCCCATCGTGAAAGAAACAGAGCCGGGAACCGAGCTCTGGTTCGCACTGCAAGACAGCGGGACACTGGCCATCTTTGACATTTTCGTTGACGAAGAGGCACGCAATGCGCACTTCTTAGGTGCTGTCGCAGGCGCGTTGAACGAAAACGCCGATGCTCTTGTCGATGGCGGCTGGGACGCGGGCGTTGTCGCCAACATCAACAACTCGAACGTGCTGTCGGCCAAAGCGCCTGTCGACCTCTACACCGCAACAACCGCCACCTATATCGCCATCGAGGCGGCACCTGGCAAAGCGGACGACTTGGCGGCTCTATTGACCGCAGCCGGTCCCATCGTCGCAGAAACAGAACCGAAGACTTTGTTCTGGGTTGCCTTGCAGATCGACGAAAACAACTTCGCAATCTACGATATCTTCGCTGACAACTCAGGCCGCGAAGCCCACTTCGCCGGGCAGGTTGCAGGTCTTCTGAATGCACAAGCTTCCAATCTGGTCAAAGGCGGTTGGGATGATGGCGTCGTCGCCAATGTGCTCAACTACGACATCCTTGCGATCAAGTGAGGCCGATGACAAAAGCAACGAGAGCCCTGCTTTAATGCGGGGCTCTCTTCGTTGTTTCTGAGAAATCAATGTCCGCTTTTGGAAAGCTGCACTGCAGCGCTAACCGACCCAATCGATGTCGCCTTTGGGCCGACTTCAAGATCCGTTTGAGTTGGGGCAGGGGGCAATGCTGCACCGCCTCTGAGGGAAGTTCTGAGCCCACTTTATCGGATGCTGCACTCTGCACCAATGTCCGTTCCTTCGGCCCCGGCCAAAAACGTGACAAAATCAATGGCAGTTTTGCCAAGGGTTTGTGGCACAAGACTTTTCAATGATTCTGGCATCAGCAACGCCTGTGCCAAAAACGACCGTTTTTGACCACTTCCGATTTCCGATAGGGGCCATTGGCGCAGCCGCAGCGAAATGGCGCTTTGTCCCGCGATGTGTGTGTTCGATGAAGGCCAAAGTTTGCGCTTGCAGCGAATGACGGGAATGCGGGCTGCGACCGCAGCATCCGGAGACCGTGCTCAAGGTCGGCAATGGGCCGTCTTTTCTTACGTCCAGAACTGTTCTGGAGGCAATCGCTGCGCACGGCATTGGCAGTGGTGTCGAACGCGGTTGCGCACTATCTGCTACGCATGCAGCGCTATTTCCCGACTGTGTTTCTTTTGGTGCTGGCCCTGAACACAGGCTGGTTTGTTGTCTATTCCGGCATACTCGGCGTAAGCGGTCTGATTTCACAGGCACCCGGCGAGGTATCTCGCGTCTTTCAAGGCGCAGGCTTTTTGGCCAACGCCGCCATCGCCTTGCACATGATCGCGGGCGCCATTTTGACCAGTGGCGCACCATTGCAGGCTTTGCCCATCGTCCGGCGCCGGTGGCCCGCGCTGCACCGACGGTTCGGGTATGTTCTATTCGTGTTAGCCGTTGCCACAGGGCTTGGCGGGCTTGTTTACATCGCGCTGAACGGCACTATAGGCGGCTGGTGGATGAGCCTGTGGTTCGCCATTTACGGCATTGCGATGATCTGGACTGCGGTCAATACGGTCTATTTCGCGAGAGCCAGAGACTTACGTCGCCATTTTGCTTGGGCGGTGCGATTGATCGTTCTTGCGGTCGGGTCCTGGATTTACCGCATGCATTACGTCATCTGGTATGGAGGAAGCGGAGGTCTCACATCGGACCAAGATTTCACAGGGTTGTTTGACAGGGTTCAAGTCGTCGCATTTTTCGTCCCGTATCTCCTAGTCGCCGAGATCGCGCTGAGGTGGTCGGACGCGCGGCGTCGTCCGACATCAACTAAACGCTGACTTCGCGCGATTTGCTTCGGGCCAGACAGGAATGAACTGCGCACTGCAACTGGGCGGCAAGTGAGGTGGCCCGCCGTCTCGATCCAACGAGATCCGCTTATCTAACTTGCGACAAGATGCACGAACGGCTGGAAAGCTTAGCTGCGCTGCAGAGATACGCGGCCCGACAGATGCCTCCTTTGGGCCGACTTCAACGACCCATTCTACTGTTCCACTTTAAATGCTGCACAGCCTCCGAGGTCGGTTGTTAGCTCAGACTTCCCAGTCCTTCGCCGGGTTTTTGGTACAGATCCCCTTTGGCGTTTTGGTGGAGTGAGGGTATGTCAGACGATGCGATCTGCGACCGTGGCGCGTTGCTAGAAGTCCATGCTTATCTCTGGGCTCTGACGCACACCGCATCGGCGCGTTGTTTGGCTTTGTATATTCGACCATGCTACCGGCTGTGTGGCAAGAACCTCACTTTCGCGCACAGGTTTTGGAACAGCTTGCGCAGTGGTTTGGCCCGTATGCTGCCGCGCCGTCACAGGTTTTTGTGAAACTTTGGCAGGATGACCTAGCAACGTCGGCCCGATTGGATCGCACACAAACACTCACCCACCATCCTGCATATCTTTCGTGGAATCTAATCGAACCAGATTGGCGCCATACCGTCCATCCATCAGTGTCGGTAACGGCCACAGAACAAGGCGGATACGTTTAAGGTGCGTTGGACGCTGCGGAGTGCACGGCTGGCTGGATTGCCGCGCAAGATGAGTCCTGGTGATTTCCCCCGATCGGTCAGAAAATCGCCAATATTGATGATTGCACCCGCGATGCCCCTTGACTGACAGTGTAACCAGAGCGTGCATCTCGCGCGTCGGTTTTGGACACAAAGGATTACAAGATGAGATTACGCTTGTATTGTCTTTCTCTGCTTTTGACTTGGGCTGGAAGCGTGGGCCTGGCCTGCAATTTCAGCGGCACCTACAACGCCTATTTCGGCCCGGTTGTTTTGGAGCAGCGCGGAAACACAGTTGTGGGAGACTATGTCAGGCGAAACGGGGTCATTGCTGGTCTGATCCGGGGCTGCGAAATGACATCGGTCTTCCACGCCTTTGCGGACATCACACCGGGCGGTCTCAATGCAGAACTCACTGGTGACCCGCGCGACAGCACACTGTTCCTCGATGGAGTTTGGAACTACAGCCCGAACATCCCGGCAAATGGGTGGCGCGGTCCTCGAATAGTAAGCAAGACACAGCTTGATCAGGCGACGTTAGATTGCGATTGGTCCGGAACCTATCGAACCCGCTTTGGCAAGCTGGAAATCAGCAAATCGGGCCGGTTCACAACGGGCAGCCTGCATGGCCAGCAAGTGATTGCGACCAACGACATGAAGTGCCGACTTGTGGGTGTGCATAGCCGCGATGGCGTTGCTTGGGGCTTTTCGCTTACCCGCAATGGCACATCTGTGTCTGGTCCGTTTTGGCGATTGCGCGGCGAAGAAGTCGTCGCTAACGACTTGGCCGGAGTCCAAACAAGCGTAGCCACTCCGCTGCCTGTACCTTCCACTGAGCCTGACCTCGTTGACGGCACGATCGGAGCTGAGCTGGCTTGGCGCAGCAAGCACAGCTACAGGTTCGAAAATCCTTTTCTGCTTATTCAGGCAGACCCAATCCCAGGCAATTACCTGTCCAACGTGGGCATCGAAGAAACGGCCGTTACATCCGGTCGCAGCGTCAATAGCAGCGAATGGCTTCAGATTGTTGCGTGCGATCCCGCGAAGGTGAGTGCACCTCGCATCAAGCTGACTTGGCAAAGCTCGATTGTGCCGGGATCCAAATTTTTTGAACACGAGACGCAATGCAGGATCCGGCTTGACCGATTGTGGACCCACGGCGAAGAGATCGAGGTCGAGATCCATGTGACAGGCAAAACTCCAAAGGGTGCGACAGTGGATGGCCGCCGAACGCTCAAAATCACCTATAAACCGCTTTGGATCGTCGTGATCGGTGACAGTTATGCCAGCGGTGAAGGAGCGCCTCCAGTCAATGCGGATCACAAAGAAAGCCGACCACGCGTGGCGCGCTGGATGCATGTTGGTGAACGCCCTGAGCCCCGCCTCATCAACCAACCGAACCTGCATGAAGACAGGCTATGTCATGTGTCACCCCGTGCTTGGGCTATGAAGGCCACCGAAAAGCTTGCACGGCACTACGGAGCGCTCGCCAATATCAGCAATCTGGCCTGCAGCGGCTCCTTGCTCGACACAAATGGCGACATCATCAAGCGTGAGCGGCCGAGTGAAACTCGCATCGGGAAAAGCTTTAACTTTCCCGATGGATACAAACAAATCGGCTATCTCGAAAACGCAGTTCGCACGAAAGGCCGTAAACCGGACTTCATTTTTTTGTCGGTCGGCATAAACAATGCGGATTTCGTGAAAGTGCTGACGAAGGCAGCCACAGAACGCCTGACGTTCAGCAAATTGACGAGTGACAGTGGGCGTGCGTTGCTCCTGGAGCGCCGAGAAGAGATCGATAAACTGCCGTCTAAGTATCAGGCCCTTGCACGGCGTCTTGCCTCGCTCGTCGACGATCCGTCCCGCATCATCATGCCGTCCTACCCGGATTTCACGCGAAATCATAATGGCGAAGAGCAACAATGTGTCCGCGAGCTGAAAAACGATCTGCTCGGCTTTTCCTGCGACAAGAGCGTCATTCCAAATGGCGGTTTCGGTCATGATTTTCTGGCATCCATCACAGAAGAAGAGTGGGATCTTGCCAACCGCACATTTGCAGATCCGCTTCTAACCACACAGCGAAACGCGGCGCGTGATAACGGTTGGACTTTCTTGGCAGGCGCACAGAACCTCTTTTTTGGACGCGGTATCTGCAACGCGCAGCGCTTAGTTAACAGGCCGTGCGACTCCGTACGCAATCAAGGTGATTTCTCAGGATCTTACCATCCCAACGCCGACGGTCACGCTGCTGTGGCCGATTTCGTTGCGCGCGCCATGGTGAATCTATTTGATGGACCTCTGTCTCGGCGAACGGCCCAGCCCGACGCGCAGTAGCGTTCCATCCAGCGGCAGCATGGATCGTCGGCACTGGCCCACCAATACGGGGCGGGATCACCGCGCCGAAATCGCCCTCCTGAGCGGTAACGATAATGGGACCCATTATGGCATACAGCGGTCATTGGAGTTTGGTCGAAAGATGTCTGCGCTGCGGGACAAACCGGGCTTTGCCTGCGTCTGTGTCAGTGTCCGCTTCACAGACAAGCGCAGAGATTGCGATTAGGGATGGAAGCGACGAAGTGTAACAAACTTGCTCTCCCAATAAATCGAAACAAAAACGCCTTGGGCATAAGAACACTAACTGCCTAGCGTGCGAATGTCAGACTTGGTCTAGCCGGAAGGATTTTCGCTGTCCTCCCAGCTGTGATCTTTCAGCATAGTCTTACCGTATCGTTTGATCTTATTTACTGGCAGGCTTCGTTTGAAACGTGCCGATATCACAAAACCGAGGATGAGTGCGACAAACGGGATACCTATAAACAGAATAGCACCCAAACCAGGTTCTATGACGTACTGCACACTGAGCAGAGCGGCATACCCGACAACAATCAAGGCACCGATCGTGGCCAACGTCTTGAGCATGTCGTGAGGAGACACCATGTCGATGCTCTGCGCCGTTTTGTTGCCGAATGTTCTCTGAAGAACCTCACCTGTCTCGTGGTTTTTCACCGCGATCCAGTGCCAGCGGCCTTTATTGCCCATGAAACAGGCGGCACTCATTCGACTACCAGCCAAGACCTCGATGTCAGCGGCGTCCACCGTCATCTCGCGTATACTTCCTTCGGGCTTAGGTATCGTGTTGCGCTGGATCGCTTGGCTCTTGACCCATGTGCCGTTGAGAAAGCCTGTTCCCATGAACAGCGATCCTCCTCCTCCCCCGCCTGTGGTCACCGTTCGCGTCTCTGTCCCGCCAAGGGTAAAGTCGACAATGGCCATCGTACCGGGCGTAATCTCTTCCATTAATCCACTCCGCTGGTCGGAAATCATCGTTAGTGCGCAAAATCTGGCTGTTACAACCAATGGCCGTCATCAAATGTTTTTAGAGATCTGGCTGCACGACGGGCTCTGGGTCAGGCTCTTCTTCTGGCACCGCAACGACAGGTTCGGGCGGGATATCGCTTGGGCGCCGTTCTTCAAGATAATTGACAATACTATCTGAGGCCGCCAACAGGTTTGCGTGGGACGCTTTTTCAAGCGCCGTATGATCTGTCAGCGTCATATGCAGTGTAATGATCGGTTTGGTGTCCGACATGCCCGGCACGACTTGATACTCCGCCTTGATCGAAAAGCCGCATTGCGCCCGCAGAGGGATCGTATCTGTGAGATCGTATTTCGGGTGGTACATACGGTCGCGTGGTTCTGGTGTAAGGTCAGACATCATCGGACCGTCGCAGAGCTTATCTCGGCGCGTTCCGTCCGCGTTGAATTCCCAGATCGCGCCGTTTCGCGCAGTGAACGCTTCATTTGTTACGAACCATCCCTTTGGGACGAATTTGGTCGTCTTCTTCGTAGGCACCCCATACTTTTGTTCAAGCGCTTGAGCCGTCGTGCCAATGGTGGGCATATTATCTCGCTCCGGTCGCCAGCGTCGTAGAACGGCGAGCACATCCGCCTGCGGGTCTTCCGACAGGGCGAAGAACGTAAAGACATTGCTGCCGTCTGCGCGCACAGCATCGACGTAATCGTCGCCAGGATAATATGAGAAGCGATAGACCTCTTTATTTTCAGCGATCTCAAGCTTTTCCACGTCCCCTGGTGACACGGTTTCGACCCGCCAAGGATCGCCGCTGCCGAATAAACCGCTTATCCCTGATTTCAGCGGGTACGCGTCTTCGATCTGCGCTTTGAGTCCTTTCACAGTGGCTGGCAAAGAAATACCACCGGTTTCAAGCGGCGCATCGGCCGGCGCGCTTGCTGGCGCGTAGTCGAGCGGTCGCAGCTTTCGGAAGGTGAAATCAATTGGTTCGCCATTGAAAAGCCTGGTCATCCGCAAATTTCCATCGGGCGTCGCGGACAAGATCGGATCGGTGATGTTTGTTATGTCTCTGACCGCTGCACCAGGGCAGTATTCGATATCGACGGTCATTTCACTCGGCGCGGCTCCGGCCATCAGGCGGGTATCACACCTCAGAAGCGATCCGAACGGCACCTGCATAACAACGCTGTCAGGCTTTACGATCAAGACTGACCGATAGGGCGCATTCACACGTTGACCGGTTTCCATGATGACAGATGCGATGGTCCGATAATGCTCCCAAATCCCAATCCAGTGCTCTGGGGAGAAGGCGGCTTCTGCCTCCAGATCGGGCTCAAAGTTCTTGATCTGGTTCCTTTTGGCCACTGTCGCGGCCAGCTCAATCTGGGCTTGAGTGAGCACGCGGATTTTGCGCACGGACATCAACGGATCATCGCCCGCCTGATACCGGTGCAATCGAAGCTCATAGAGACCCGGTTCAGCAGGCGTTGGTACGCGTCTAAAATTCACTGCTCCGGAAATGTCATGGTAATCGCTCCAATCACCGACCGGCACAGTAGGTTTGACGAGAGTCAACCAGTACTTGTCCTCTTTGCGCAGATTGGCAAGCGGGACGGAAACCAGGCTGTTTGTTTTAGCCTCCAACTCCTGATCGGCGTCAACGATTTGGACAGCCGTTCTTATCCTTTCCGCCTCAGCCTCGGCCATCCCGGCTTCGCAGGCTTCGGCCGTGTCCTCACACCTCAGTACAACCGCTGACAGCACGGTATTGTCACGACGCGCAATGACGCGAAATTCGATCCTATTCGGATCACCTGAAACCGTTGGGTCGATGCCCTTGAAACGCAGGACCTGGGGTGTATTGAAGTCACCGCCAGAAGCATGGACAATGTCAAAGTCGTCTCTGACAATCTGCCCTTCTATCTCTATAGCCATCACGCGACGTCCCGCATCCGGCCACCAACCTTCCATGAAATAGAGGTCGAGCGTGCTCGTCCCAGTGGGCGCTGCGACCGAATAGCTGACTTCCGGACCCCATCGAACGGAGGCGAAGGGTGTACCGACAAGGTCCATTTGTGTTCCATTGGGGCCGCCATTTCCCCCTGCAACTTCCTCGCCGGTTTGCCCTGTCGCAACACCGTCATCGGCGGCGAAAGCGATATCGCCATAGTCCATCGCCTTGCCCCCAAGGTTCACGGCGGATAGGATTGGTCCTGCATCTCCTTCAGGCTCTTCGGTCTGCCCAGCCGAGACTGGGGCGCAGGTCGCGCCATCGGCACATGCGAGCACCAGTGCATTGAGGATAGATGCATCAGTACGCGTGTTGATCCGAACCTCTAGCAGGTCTTGCGCACCGGAAGCTGAGGGATCTACGGCTTCGGCAACAATTACCACTGAGGTGTTGATATCACCATTCGTCCGCGCAACGACGTCCACGGCCTCGGCGATCCGCACCCCTTCGACCTCGACGTCGAAGACACGGCGTCCAACAGAGCCTTCGGGATGCCAGAGTTCTGCAAAATGAAGTTCAATATCATAGGCACCGGGCGGTACCGGGATCGTGTACTCAATTGACCCGAAGTCCCACCGCTGCGATGCGTAGACACTGCCGGTGAAGGCCTGTTGAACGCCGCTCGGCGTCGCGGTCGAGTCTTCCAGAGCTTGCCCTGATTGGAAATGGCTGTCCGCCACCCAATCCGTCCCGTTCCATTGGATTTCGCCACCACCAACATTGATGTACAAAGGCGTGAAATTCCCACTGTCCTCGGCAAGCGATACCGTAGGCGCAAGCGCGGCGAAACTAACTGTAAAAGCCAGCCAAATGGCGTGTTTCAAATGCATTTTGGAACCTTTCGATTTAGAACAACTGTTGTCTGCTTGACTTTTAGAAGCGGCATGGGGATGGCATCGCATCTATTGTGGCACTCAACCCATCGAGCGGATAAAGGAAGCTTTCGGCGGGATCGTCGAGATTGGTGATGCGCAGGCTTCGGCCTTGAAGGATCATCGGCGCGATACGCTCCCGACCCGCACCCATGTTGGCGGCACCGCCACGATACGGGATGAAGGTGCTCTGAACTGTTCGGGTGGGATCACCGTCCACCTGCAAGCTTAGGTTAAGGTCTGGCGGACGGGTGGGAGTAAAGACGCCGAGGACGCTTGGTTCCCCCTTGCACGTCACGAACAGCGTCGGTGCGCCTTCCACAGCGAACGTGGCGACATCGTATGGCTCGTCGGCGATAGCCTCGATGCGTTCCGCTACCCACTGGCCCGCGCCAGTCAGGTCGCGACCGCGTTTAGCAATAGCAGCGCCTGGTTCTGCCGCGCATGCAAGTCCAGTCAAGCCTTCTGCAAGGCCTGCCATTGTCGTGTTGACCGTCACAAACCCACCCGGTGGGGCATCTATGTCGAAGGTCAGCGCCATCGTATCGGCGCGGGCCATGGCGTCGAGAAGCTCCGGACTCAGAACTGGTGACGCCGCAGAGTAGCTTTGCACCTCGAAGGTAACCGGAAAGCGCTCTTCTTCACCGTTGCTGTGTGCGAGTACGATTTCGCCGGATAGTGTCCCGTCGTAAGACGAAACGCGGCTCTGCGAAATCAGCCGTCGCTCGCAGGTCAGTGCCAGATGCGGGCTGACGCCCTGTACGCCGGGCAGCAGCAACGCATCAGTGATCTGACTTCGATACTGCGCCTGCCCAAGTTGCCAGGGATCGTGCCGCGTCGCCTCCCAACCCATCGGGTAGAGCCACGGGTTGATGCGCCCGATCAGGCAAGCGCTATGGCTAATTGCGCGAGACGATCCACGCAGTCCAAATGCTTCCGTCCTGCCGTCCTCCAATTGCGCCTCAACGCTATTTCCGCGCCGGAGATCCTCTAGGAACTTACGGCTGGAGACCGCCGTAACAAGATAGTCGCGGTTGAAGCCCACAAACCTTGCTGGCTGCTGGAACAGAGCGTCATTGTTTCCACCAAACACGTTGATCTGAGCAACTTGCCCAACAATGCCGTCTTCGAAGGGGCCAAGCATCACGATCGGCAGCGCCCCAGGCTCCTCACAGCGCAGAGCCAGATGTCGGCCCTCAGCATTGCGCACCGCCTGTACAAGAGATTGACCGAAGGGTGTATCGAGGCGCGCGCTACTCCACATGCCCGGAGCAGCATCAAGGTTTATCCGGTACCCAGTCGGGACACCCTGCAACGGTTCACCTGCCGGAGACGCTGAAGAGACTGTCGGATCAGAAGGGTCGGCAACCTCTAGGGTGCCAGCCCGTTCCCCATCTTGATCTTGGGAAGGCAGAGCCGGAAGCGTCATCGCACCGCCGGCCACGGCAGCCTGAGTGCATTCTACGAAGATTAGGCCATAGCGGTTTGCAACATCCATGGGAACACCATCCCACCGGTTGGCTAGAAGCCGCTCAAGTATCACCCCCTCAATCCCATCCGCCTGCGCACGTTCGATCGCACATTCACAAAGCTGCGGAAATTGCGGGTTGCCCGAGCGGCAGATGTCGAGCGGATTGGCTTGGACAAGTCCAGCCCAAAACGAAGCGCCACACACGCTCACAGCTAGCAACCACCGTATCAAAGGGAGCACCCCCATATATCTGAAAGGCTACAGTGTCGAAAAAGCTCGCCTGTGTCCCGCACGACTAACTGATGGCTTTTTTTCCTCATTATGACATTGTGCATTGAACCGACCCTACAGCGAAGTTGTGGCGATATCTTGTGATACATTCTTGTTTTGTCAGTTGGATTTCAAGGTGTTCCGGATAGGCTTTGCATAACGTTCGCACCCTGCAGCATTGCCGTCTAGATCGTGGAAAACGATCCTTTCACGACGATCGACCTGGACCCTAATCGTGCAATTGTAGTTTTCCACAACCGGAACGAAGGCAGTACTTTCCTTTTCAAATTCTGTTTGGGTGGCTCCGTTTGCACCGGAAATTCTGGCATTGCCCAATGAGACCGTGGTTACCGGGCGAAAAACGGTGACATCTTCAGATGTTGACCATACATACAGCCTCCGGCCCGCAACAACTTGCTCTTTGTCCGGAAAACCTATGATCCGGATCAAGTCATCAGCTGGTCGCCCATGCAGAATGGCCAGTCCTTCATCAATATCTTGGAACGTTGTGCAACCGGCGATCAAAAGAGCCATCAGGCACGAAGAACTCCATACTATCCTCGATAACGAAACACCCTCGACCAGCGGTCTCTTCCTTTGTTCAGCCTGAGACAAAAGCCCACTTTTGGGTAGGATGAAACCTACTGTTGCTAAAACCAAACCGCACTCCATTCAGATGTATGTAGTGGCAGCACAGTCCGCAAAACGAGTTTGTTATTCAATATCAAAGCCTACCAAAATCACTTACTGTGAAAGGATGCACACCAGAAACGGATTCCTGACTATGGCCCTGGCGGATCAAGCCTAAGCTTTGGCCCGGGTGGTCCACCAAACCCGTCGCGCCCGTCATCCTCGTCCCGATCCTTGTCGCGTTCTTCAAGATGGACTTACCTCGATCGTCCTGCATTGCGCGCTTGCCATCACCTGGGACAGCATCACTGTCATCTCTACAGGTTCCAATTGCACCAATTTTGGCGCAGCCGGTTTTGTCTGAAGAAACATCGATCCGCGTTGTTGGTAGAGGTTACAGTGATCTTTCTCGCTGTCTTATGGTTGCAAATGCGAGCGAAGCCCTTTGCGCAACAACGGATCTTCGTGCACCCCGCCGTATCGGTAAAAAAGGGCTCAAGCAGACCTCGGAGGCGTCGCAGCATCACTTTGATCGAGGTGTGCCAGGGCGGAACGAGCGGCCCAGAGCCGCCGTCCAACGGCAGTAACCGTCGCTGCCCTGCGGCCCGCCAGAGGAGACATTCGCTGCAAGTGCGAAATCGAGCAACCAGCTAAATGGAAGTCGCGGACCAAGCGTGAATTCGCTGCACCTGCGCCAACGGCTGCTCTAACAAACTTCGCGTAGCAAAAGGCGCTTGATAATCAGCGAAAAAATCCTCGACGCAAGTGGACTTAGAAACAGAAACTTCAGACCCGGAACGAAATTATAGTTCGGGTGCTTGCGCACCACCACCTGTGCCGTCACCTTGCAACGCTTTACTCATCCGCGTCAGCTTTTGATGGGTCCGTGCCAATGTCTGTTTGACCGTCTGTTGTTGGCTTGCGAACCGGTCTGTTACCGTGACCGACATGCCTTGGATGCTGGAGCGACGCACAGTTTTGCCCACGGTAAGTTCAAAGACGCAGGGTGCAGAGTTCTCGGGTTTGTCCGATTGCGCGGGCTTTTCATAATTGCGACAGCCCTGGTGGTCGGTTGCCAATTCATCCACGACGATTCCACCCGATGCATCAAAAAACCTGTCCTGGGTTTTCCCAACGCCAAACTCGCTTACGCCGCCGTCGATCCCGTATTTGTCGCGCAGCGCTTGATCAATGACGATGACCTCTGGCGGGGACTCCGCGCGCTTATAGTTGACGTTACGGCGTACTTGGTTTGCGGGAAGATCCATTCCTCGCGTGGCAAAAGCATCCGACGCGGCACGGTATTCGACACGTATCGCATCCGGCAAATCCCGCACGCGACCCGCCTCTGATCCTGCAGCAGCGTATGTCACCTCCCAATGGCCCCACTCCGGCGTCCGTTCGCGATAAAATTCGTCAAATACCGTCCAATCGCGTTCGGCCAAAGCTGTTTCTATCTCGGCCCGGGTCATGCCGACGGTCAGCCCCAAGACATCGAAGCCACTTTGTGGTCTTGTGCGTTCCATGTCCTCCAGCACTGCGTTGTATGCAGAAAGCGGCATAGGGTCCGGCCACAGGTCTGGCTCTGACAGGACACCGCCGGCGCCCGATTCCGAAAGCGATACGGCGCCAATCTCGAAACACTGCCCTTCGATTGCCCGGACAAACCCGGTGCCAAGATCGGCGAAATATGTGCAGTTCAGCCCGGTATCCGCACTGGCTTTGAGTTCAACAAGTTGGCCAACGCGTTGCAGATTGATGCTGAGGCGCGTTCCAAAGTTCCCTCCGGGCCCATTTTCACCGAGTGCCCCATATGTCCCGTCTCCGGCTGCCGGATCATAAGCAAGTGCGGGGGATACGGTGAGGGCAAAGGCGGCAACAAGGCGAAGCATGCTTTTTCTCCAAACAAATAAAGCCAAAACGACTGGCCGAATAGAACCGACCGAGCAATTGGATAACCAATGGCCAGTACCGGCAGATTACAATAGACGTATGCGATGTCTACGGCTTTTGCCCGCTCAACTGTGCAACTCCCATACCACGAAGCAGTCATTCGTTTGCCATGCAGCATCAGTCAATATGGGCTCGAAGCAGCCATTCGCTGCGTTTTGGGCGAGCGACTGCTCTGGGCTCAGATCGATCGTTCTCTGCGCGGCGCGCCAACGTCCGCTCTCATGCGCGTCAAGAGTAATCAACGGCTGTCTTTTCTTTCGTTGGGTATCTGATGGCCCCTGCCGCGCCCTCGCGGGCGCGCACCGAGCTCTTTAGGCTCCGGTCGGCATAGCCTTCCTCCGCCCGGAACATCCGACCTAGTCAGACCCTGCTCACATTTGGCCCTTCCTTCGTCTCCTCCGGAGCCGCCGGGGGACTGTTCGCATGGGCCTGCCTTGGTCCGATGATCCGCCCTGACGGGTTTCGATCCCTGGGGCTGCGGAACTACGTTCCTTGAGTTTTCCTGGTCTCCTTGTCGGTCGCGCTTTGCGCGCGCTCCAAGGAGACGTTGCTTTAGAACCCGCTGGGTTCTCGCGCACGCAACCAAAAATAGACAGGACCCGTGTCCTCGCGGCGCTGCCGCTGCGGGCCGCACCAGTCCCATCGATTTTGGTGGCGTTTGCTCACTCCGGCACTTCGCCAGTGGGTCAGGTTTTAGAGACGACGCCCTTCAAGGGGCTTGGCTCAAAACCAGACAGCAAGGGGCAAAGACCCCACCCAGCCACAAAGGAGCAACCGGATGGAGAAAGAGACAGATACCTCAAACGAGGCGCAAGAAGAGGCCGCTTTGGCGGCCAAGATCGCAGAGCAAAATGATAGGTTTCGACGTACCTGGGGCGCGGATTTCACCTTGCCGGGCCAGATCGTTCTGACACGCGGCGTGGCGGACCTGTCACCGGCGACCAAGGCCATCATCATGCAACGGGTCCAAGGGTTCGACGTGTTCACCGAGGACAACGACCCTTACGGCGATCATGGCTTTGGAGCGTTCGAGTTCGAGATCGGTGGCAACAGCTACCGCATCTTCTGGAAGATCGATCTCTACGACACCGACTACAGCATGGGCAGTGACGACCCGGGAAACACGCAAGTGACCCGCCGCGTCCTCACCATCATGCACGCCTCCGAATACTGAACACCGAGCAGCCGTTGGGGCGGGCGGAACGCGTGCGGCTGCGCGGAGCACGCCTACCCCGGGGGACCCCAACCAATCCACATTTCCAACCAGCCTAGAAGGGTGACTTCCATGACAAACCAATCCAAACCCTCAGCAGATGCGACCATCATCTATGCGTCACTCGATCAGCTATATCTGCACGAATTGAACCCACGCCAAGAGGTCGCACAGGAGGCCGTGGAAGCGCTGGCCGAGAGCGTCAAGACCTGCGGGCTGCTGCAAAACCTTGGTGGATTGCTGGACGAGACTGGCAAGATCGGCATTGTCGCCGGTGGTCGCCGTCTTCGCGCTCTGGCCTATCTGGCCGAATGCGACCCTACACTGGAAACCGTCAAGTCGATCCCGGTCATGCTGGCGAAGGATGCGGCGCAAGCCGAAGTCTGGGCCAATGCAGAAAACACCGCCCGTGCCGATCTCGACCCTGCAGACGAAATCCGGGCCTATGGACGGATGGCTCAGTCCCAAGCCAATGCTGACGACATCGCAAGTGCGTTTGGTGTCACCGTCGCCCATGTCAAAGGTCGCTTGAAACTCGCGCATCTGCCCGACGCCGCCTTGGACGCGCTCAAGGCTAAATCAATCAATCTGACGGTCGCGCAGAAGTTGACCACAGCGGATGACGAGAAGCTGATCCTCGAGGTGCTCCAGCTTATCGTGGACGGTCGGATCACGCACACGAACCAGATCGATGGGGTTCTGCATCCGAAGGCCGTGAAGTCCACGGATCGCCGCGCCATGTTTGTCGGAGCGGAGGCCTATGAGGCGGCGGGCGGCAAGATCGCCCGTGATCTCTTCTCTGACGATGTCTTCTTTGAAGATCGCGACGTGCTCGAAGAGGTCTTTGCCGCGCGTCTGAACGTGGCAGGAGAGGCTTTCGCGCAGGAGGAGGGATGGGCATGGGTTGTGACCCATGAGGACTCCTATCTGTCGTGGAATTTCATGGAGGAGCACAAGTTCGAGCGCGTCTACCCGGTCGAGGGTGTTCTCTCCGACGATCTCACCGAACGCTATGACGAACTCGCAGAGCTTGCCGACGGCGATGTCCTGAACGAAGCCGGAGAAGCCGAACTCGAGAATCTGCAAGCCATTCTTGATGGGGATTTCACAGAAGATCAGAAGGCGCTGGCCGGATGCGTCATCCATGTCGGTCAAAGCGGTGAGTTACAGGTCACGGGCGGCTTGATCCGGTCTGAGGACAAGAAGGCCGCGATTGAGGCAGGCATTCTGGCCCCTTCGCATCATAGCTCAGCCGAGAAGGCTCCCAAGAACCCGTACTCGCAAAAGCTGCGCGACGATCTGGACGCGGTCAAACTTGCCGCCCTGCAAAACGCGATGCTGGACCAGCCGGACTTACTGCTTGATCTTCTGACGTTCCAATTGAGCGGTGTGACCGGGTTCCGGGATGTGCTGGGTATCACGACCACGCAGCCGAACAATGCACCGTCCTGTGCCGACGGGTTTGCCGTGGACAAGCGGTTGAGCAAGCCCGAAGCTACTCCTGCAGATCGCTGGGACGTGGACCTCAAAAAGGCTTTCGCGACGTTCAAGAAGAAGGGTAAGGAGCACCGCAATGCGGAACTGACCCGTTTGCTGGCGAAGCTCCTGACCGGAGGCGATATCGAATTCGCTGATTTCCTCGAACAAAAATCAGGCGCTGCAATCCGTAAGGTCTGGACGCCAACGGCGCACAACCTCTTCAAGCGGGTGTCCGGTCCGGTGATGGAAAGTATCTACTGCGACCTTCTGGACCTCAGTCCCACCGACGAGCGGGCCAAGGCCTTCGCCAAGATGAAGAAGGGCGAGAAGGCCGAGACGCTGGAGGAGTTGTTCTCCGATCTGACCAAGCAAAAGCTGCATGGCGTGACCGAGGCACAAAAAGCCCGCATCGAGGCGTGGGTGCCTGATTACCCCGGCTGAGCAGTGGTTGGGGGCGGTGCTGCACCGCCCCCAATCTGAACACCAAACCCGCAAAACCGCAAGAAGTACTGGCCTGGGTATTTAGGCCGTTCACCGATCGAGAAGGACGAGAGAGATGACGATGCTCACCAAGTCGCTGCACCGGGTCTGGAAGTCCGCTCAGCTCTACATCGGGTTTCATCGTGACCCCGACGGCAGGGAGCGCAATGAGCCGCATGTCTGGCCGCCCAAGGACGGGCGTGCGACGATACACGAAGACCCCGATGAGCAGGAGGCCTTTGTCGTTCTCAAATCAGCCGAAGGCGATGCCGCACAGGACGTCCAGATCAAGCTGCGCCCGGATGTGATCGTCCTGCGACGGGATTACAAGGATGCATGGGAAGGCGTGGTCGTGGATCCGTTCACGGTCTCGGTGAAGGTTGGCGACGTCTCAATCAGGATCAACCATGACGGCTCCATTACCCGTGACGACGGGGACAGCACCACTTGGGTCGAGGCCGACGGAGGCATCCTGAAGAAGACCGAGTTTGTAGACGCCGCCATGTCATCGGATGGCACCGAACTCTCGCGTCGGACATCTGACAATCTCGCGGCCATCACGGACCGAGGCCTGATCTCAAAAGATCGGTAGCGCTGCGCTTGTGTTTGAAGCGATTAAGCCTACGGCGTTGCTTGTGTCCTCAGCTTCGAAGGGTGGGGGCTCGCAAGAGGCACCCTTGTGGGACATGACAGGACGCAAAGGTTGAAAATGGCCGTTTGTTTAGTATATTCATTTTGAATATAGGGGGTTTGGTATGGCATCGACCAGCATGACACTTGGTGAGCACTGGGAAGGCTTCATTCAAGACCAGATCAAAAGCGGTCGCTACACATCTGCGAGTGAAGTGGTTCGTGCGGCGCTCAGAGAGCTCGAAACAAAATCCGAGGCGCTTGACGCATTGCGGGAGCATCTAAAACCCGGGGCAGATCAGGCCCAGGTAGGCACCTATGTCGACGATTGGTCGCCACAGGATGTTGTCGCGAGGGCCGTAGCGCGACGTGGCTAGGTACCGGTTGACGCCACGCGCTTTGAGCGATCTGGATGCGATTGCCGATTACTCTCTGGACAGTTGGGGGCCCAGCCAAACCGAAGCCTATCTCGCTAAGATCGCCGATCGTTTCCAATGGCTCGCGGAGAATCCATCCATAGGACGACAGCGTGACGATGTCGCCGACGGGTATCGAAGTTTCCCGGAAGGCAAGCACCTGATCTTCTACCTTGTCATGCCGGACCACATCGCGATCATCGGTGTGCCACATGCGTCTATGGACCTGACGGAGGAGCGGTTCACTTGAAGCAGGTAGACATTCGTTCGCCAGTTTGTCGGGGCTGAGAATTCCGCTAGCCATATCGATTTCCGTTCGTTTTCTTATTGATGCAATCTGCGGGACTTGGTCCGTCTGCCGGTCGCGTGCCGCTCCCTTCAAGCAGAACTTTCCCCTGGTCGCTGCGCGCCCATTCCTCGCGCGACAAAGTTCCGCCTGACATCCGGCCCGGGCGGTCCCGCCTGTTCGTTTGCATCGAAAACGAAAGGAGATCGATATGACCAAGTACTTCACAGTCACCACTCCCGAGACCGGCAAAGACGGAAAAACACGCTTCCACAAAGTGGGCGTCGCCTTCCCCCAGAGCGAGAGCGCCAAGTCGCGTATGACGATCCAGCTCTTCGCCACGCCGATCAACGGGGAGCTCGTCCTCTTCGAACCCAAACCGGATGCGCCAGGCGACGATCCCGGCCTCGTTGAATGAGCCGTTGCCCGGGGCGGTCTTCGCCGTCCCGGTCTTTCCTCATCGATCCAAGGAGGCCTCTAATGGACCTTCATCCGCAATCCATTCTCGGCCAGCTCGCCACCAACGGCCGCCCCAGCGAAACCGCGAAGACCGCGATCGCCGCGGATTGCCGGTCGAACGGGACTTTCACTTCAAAGCCAATCGAACCCTCAGTGCGCAGATGCGTTTTGCCAACATTTTTTCTTCCTATCGTGACCCGGTATTGATGGCACGTCGGTGCAGTCGCTTCGCCTTTCGAGCTCCAAATAGTGTAGCCCTTGCGCCGTGTTAGACTGGTCTCGACGACTCGGCAGTGTTTTGCGCAGTGACACTTTGCGCAAAAAGACAATTTGCGCAGATTCACGCATTGATGTATCCATTAGGATGAAATGAGAGGGACGTTGGCAGGATATGCCAAATGTCTGCGACTTTTGTCCGAGGGGTTTGAGACGTGAAACCGGGACGCCAAAAACGCCTGAAACTCGAAGAGCGGATCGAACTCGCGCGGCGCTATCATGCCGGGGAGACGCCGAAGGTTCTGGCGGAGGCCTACGGTGTGTCGAGACGGCACGTGACCCGGCTCGCGAAGGAGGAGCGGGGCGACGGGCAGGAGGTTCGGGACCCTTCCGTCGCAGTGAGCTTCCGCGCGGCGCGTTCTGAGATAGCCGCCTTCGATGTAGCTTGGCAGGCACGCGGGTTCACGAGCCGCAGCCAGGCCCTGCAGGCGGTTGTGCGGGCGCGGTGTGGGCTGCTTGATCTGATGCGAGACGATCTCCGGGCGTTCTCGGAGACGTTGCGGCAGGCACAGGACGTTGCAGACAGCGGCCGTGTTTTGGCGAAGGCGGTTCAACGTGGAAAGCTGACGCTGTCGCCGGAGAACCGTGCGACGCTTGTTGCGCTGCATGATCTCGCGCAGCGCACCTACCGCGAATTGGCCGTGCTAAAAGCGTCGGCCTGTCAGCGGCGGGGCTTGGGGTGGAACGCGGCGGTTCCCGAGGCTTCAGACCCGCATGAGAAGTTGGTGGACCATGTCTGAGCCGCTCGCCCTCTATCACGCCGTGATGGGCAAGCTCTGGGAGACGGAGCGCATCCAGGGTCAGCGCCAAGCGCGCATAGACGCGCGGCTGGCAGGGCGGCGGCAGGGTCGCAGTTACCAGCGCGTGGGCCGGGCCTCGGCGCGCAATCTGCTGAAGTCAGTTATGCCGGAGAGCCGCGCCGCGGTCTTCAAGCGGATCAGGGCAGGGGGGTGCAAGACGAAGCAGAGCCTTGGCAACCAGCTATCTTATGTGAACGACAAGGCGGTCTTCACCTACGCGACGATGACCAACCCGCTGACGGCTGAGGCCGTGCTGACCGAGGCGCAGAAGACGGAGATCGTGGAAGCCTGGTCGCAATCCTGGCGGGGCACGACGAAGCTCGGGTTTACCTCGCATATGCTGCTGTCCTTCCCGACCGACGTCACCGTGGATCAGGTGCGCGAGATCACGATCGACTGGGCTGAGCACTTCTTCGAAAGCGGAGATTACGGCGATCAGTGGGACTACGTGCTCTCGGTGCATGATGACCGGGCCCACAAGCACGTGCATATCCTGCTGAACAACCGGGGCCTCGCCAACGGCACCTGGTTCTCCTGTTGGGCGGAGGGCGTGATGTCGCCCCAGCTGATGCGGGAAAAGCAGGCGGAGATCGCCGAACGTTACGGTGTGATGCTCGAGGCCACGACCCGACTCGAGCGCGGCATCTTCGAGAAGGTCCCAGGTATCGCAGAGATCTACCGGGCAAAGGAGGAGGCCCGCCTGCCGCGCGAGATCGCACCGTCTCCCGAAGAGCGGGCCATCGCCAAGGCGCAGGTGACAAGGTTTGCCAAGGACTACCGCAATCTGGCCGATGTGCTGGATCACATGGATCAGAAACACCTAGCCTACGCGATGCGCCGCATGGCGGCTTCGCTGGGGTCGGACACGCCCTACAGATACACCGCAGGAGAGATCGATATGGAGACCATTCGAACGGTCGGTGAGGCCATCGACTATGCCGAGAAAACCATCGAAGCGCTACGGCTCAAGGCAGACGAACTCGATGTCACCGAACGCCCGGGGTTCGAGACGAGGGCGGCGGGTGTCGTTCGCGATCTTTCGCATATGGTCCCGGACCCTGACTTGCGCGCCCGGTTCGGGCGCGACTTGACCGAAGCCTATCCGCCAGGAGCCGGAGACGGGCGCTTGAGTGCTGCGTTCTTATCGGGGAAGGACCCTGTCCTTGAAGCCCTGAAGGCGGATGCCGCAAGGGCCGGTCTCGATCCGCAAGAGATGGCTGCCCGGATCGAAGCCGGTGGGACGACGAACTATGGGCTTGCTCAGGATTGGGTGGACCGCGA